>Ga0193728_1000606_pt1 | contig 17569 bp, 14 predicted proteins | sample U1c1metaG_FD_143037 | JGI IMG/M metagenome (GOLD analysis project Ga0193728, IMG submission 143037) | Soil microbial communities from a riparian zone of the East river system, Colorado, United States - U1c1 | ecosystem: Environmental > Terrestrial > Soil > Riparian zone | place: USA: East River...
AGCCGAAACAGGTTCGCCGCTCAGCAGTAGTTGAAAGGCGGCTGCGGTTCCCGCCAGCCGGGGCAATCGCTGGGTTCCTCCGGCGCCAGGCAGCAGTCCGAGTTTAATTTCAGGAAGGCCGAGCTGAGTTCCGCGGTCATCTGAAGCAATGCGCTGATGACACGCCAACGCCAGTTCGAGGCCACCGCCCAGAGCGAGTCCATCAATGGCCGCGACAAATGGTTTGCCGCAAGTCTCGAGACGCCGAAACAGCCGGCTGAGACGACCGCACATCGCATGTAGCGACTCGGTAGAATCGCGCTGGGCACTTTCCGTATAGCGTCGCACCATGGCAAGGTCCGCACCCACCAAGAAGGTGCTTTTGCCGGATACGAGAACGGCGCCGATGATAGGCGTTTGCGAACTGACAGTGTCAAGGACAGCTTCCAAAGCATCCATCAAGTCGTCCGAAAAGACATTCATCGATCTTCCCGGCATATCGATTGTCGCGACGAGGATGCCATCGTCGCCGAGTATCGCGGTGATGTTGTCGTTCACGAGATTTAATCCGCCAACGGAGCGATCAGATTCGGGTCTAAACGTACTTCTTGAAATCCGGTGGACGCTTTTCATTGAAAGCGCGCACGCCTTCTTTCGATTCTTCGCTCATGTAAAAGTGCTTGACGGCTTGAATTCCGAGAAAGCCGATGCCACGTATATTCTCGCTGTCAGCGTTGAAGGAACGCTTCGCGATAGCAATGGCAGTCGGACTCAAGGCGTTAATCTCGGCGGCCCATGATTCGACTTCAGCGTCGAGTTGTTCATGCGGTACGACCTTGTTGACCAACCCCATGTCATGCGCCTGATGGGCGGTGTAGCGCCGGCAAAGAAACCAAATTTCGCGGGCACGTTTCTCGCCGACGTGGCGCGCGAGCAATGCGGTGCCCCACCCCGGATCCACGGATCCGACCTTAGGTCCGACCTGACCGAATATGGCTTTTTCGGAAGCGATGGTGAGGTCGCAGAGGGTGGCAAACACGTTGCCGCCGCCGATGGCGAAACCCTGCACTCGGGCAATCGACACCTTACGTAGGTCGCGGATCGCCGATTGAAGCTCCTCGATCGGCATGCCGACCGTACCACGCGGACCGTACAAGCCGTCTTCGGTCAAATGGGATTTCTGATCACCACCCGTACAGAAGGCTTTTTCACCGGCGCCTGTGAACACTACGGTGTTGACCGAGCGTTCCTCATTGGCGGCCTGAAAGGCAAGAATTAACTCCTCGACCGTTTGCAGCCGAAAGGCGTTGTACACCTCGGGACGATTGATCGTTATGCGGACCGCGTTCTCGCCCAATTCGTAAGTAATGTCCTTGTAGGCCGCCATGGTTGACTCCAGTGGTAAATGATTGCGCGTTCAGCCGTGCATCGTGAGACCGCCCGAGACGCTGATCGTCTGGCCGGTCATAAATGCCGCATCGTCACTCGCAAGAAACGCGACGAGCCCGGGGTAGTCGGCGGGCTCGCCGATCCGACCGAGCGGTACGCCACGCACCATCGCGTCTCGAATCTTCTGACCCTGCTCGCCGGTACCCACGAACGCATCCATCGCGGGCGTATTCGTCGGGCCAGGACACAAGCAGTTCAGCAGCACATTGTTGCGCGCCACTTCTCGCGCCAGCGCCTTGGAAAAGGCGATGGTCGCGCCCTTGCAGCCGGAATAGACGACTTCGCCCGATGAGCCGACTCGCCCGGCATCGGAGGCGATAAAAATCACACGCCCGCAGTTGCGTTTGGCCATGCCGGCGACGACCGCATGGGTGACGTTGATTGGACCGAGGTAGTTGATTGCGACGACCTTGGACCAAAAATCGGGGGTGGTTTTCAGGAACGGCATTGGAGTATCCCAGCCGGCATTATTGACGAGGGTGTGCACCGGCCCTAGCCGCTCTTCGACTCGGGCAACTGCCTGCTGCACGGCGGAGTAGTCGCAGATATCGCAAGTCTCCGCCGCACTGCAGCCACGGTTTTCTGCGATAGCTGCAGCAGTAGCTGCGGCGGCTTCCGCGTTCAGATCAAGGATGGCTACTTTCATTTGCTCTTCAGCAAGTCGCAATGCGATCGCACGGCCGATGCCGCTGCCGCCACCCGTTACGATTGCTACACGGTCTTTGAGTCCACGCATGCAAAACCCCCTCTAAGAGCCTACGGCGCAGGCGCTCAGTAATATAGTATTGTAACATACTATTATTTGCAAAGCAGCCATGCGAAAGGGACGCTGCTGACTAGTTCTATAGGGTCAGCTGCAGCCTTCAGTCTTCTTCGTTGGTTGCGCCGGGCGAGATCTGTTGCAGCAATGCCTGCTTGATATAGCTCAACTGCCCAATCATCGACTCGCGCTCGGTCAATGACAGCTCCTTGAGAATCAGTTCGTTCAAGCGATTCTCCTCAAGTGTCATCCGCTTCAGCAGCTGTTGGCCGGCCCGGGCCATGTAGACGCGCTTGGCACGCTTGTCGACGGGGTCGTTACGACGTTCCACAAGGCCGCCCGCCTCGAGGCGCTCTATGAAATTGCCCAGGCTGGCTTTGCCCACATCCAAGGCATCGGCTAGCTTGGTCTGCATCATTCCGTCATTCCTCGACAGATGCGCTAACACCCACCACTGGGCTCGGGTAACGCCCAGGGGCTTCATCAACTGATCGAACGCAGTTCGACGCAACCGCGAGACGTCATGGATCAAAAAACTGAGCCGAATCGCTTGCCGGCCGACATCGTCCACGGGCAGCGTCGGGAGTTGGGAAATGGGCCGCTTGGCTGCCCGGTTGGCGCGTCGATTGGTGGGCGCCTTACCAATGGATAGAGAGGAAACTTTGGCTGCCACTAGGCCCTCACCTATACATATGTTGAAGACAGTACATCAGCCGCGCACCTCATGGTCCGGAAGTGTTCCAGTTTCTTAGCGCAACTCATAGGAGTCCCACGATGCTGATTGCGGCGACCCCATTATAGGGCACGCCACCCAGATTGTGACTCAAGCCGAGGCGCGGCGCCTTTAATTGCCGCTCTCCTGCGCGCCCCATCATCTGCACATAATGCTCGTAAACCATGCGTAGGCCTGAGGCGCCAATCGGGTGACCGAAGCACTTAAGACCGCCATCTGTTTGGCAGGGTATCTCGCCATCGGCGTCATATTTGCCGTTCAGAACGTCGACAATGGCGCCTCCAGGTTCTGACAACCCGAGATCCTCCATCGTGACGAGTTCGGTGATGGAGAAGCAATCGTGAACCTCAATTTGGGTTAAATCCCGGCGCGGATCCGTAATGCCTGCTTCCCGATAAGCCGCCCGCGCCGCGAGTTGCGTGTTAGGCACGCAACTTCCGTCCCATTCGGCGAGACCCGATTCGCGTCCACTGCTGGCCGAGATCTGCAGGGCTTTCACCGTGACCAGGTCACGTTTGCCGAGAGCTCGTGCGATATCAGGCGTCGTGACAATCGCGCAGGCGGCGCCGTCGCTCACGCCACAGCAATCAAATACCCCGAACGGTTCCGCAACGATGGGTGCGTTAAGGATCGCTTCGATGCTCACTGGCCGGCGCAAATGGGCCTTGGGATTTCGAGCTCCGTTTTGGTGGCTTTTCCAGGAGACGTGTGCGAGAGAACGCTTAAGTTCGTCGCGACTCAGGCGGTAGCGCGCTTGGTAGCCCGAGGCGAGTTGCGCAAAGCCGGCCGGGGAGGAGCAATACGGCATCCACAAATCGTTGAGCGTGCCCTTCGTGGGCACAGGCAATCCCCCATATCCTGTGTCCTTGAGCTTCTCGACGCCGAGCGCCAGCGCGATATCCACCGCGCCGGCAGCAACGGCGTAACACGCACCGCGCAACGCCTCCGTTCCCGTCGCACACATGTTTTCGACACGGGTCACGGGGATGCCTTGCATCCGCAGCGCCGTCGATAACGGTATTGCCGAGTTACCCATGTTGGCTTGATCAAGAGCACTGCCGAGCCAAACGGCGCCAATTTCCCGCCGCTCGATGCCTGCATCGGCCACCGCTTCACTGAACGCCTCGAGCATGAGCTGTTCACTGCCCATATCCCAGCGTTCCCCGAATTGGGAGCAGCCCATGCCGAGGATTGCGACCTTGTCTTTGATGCCAGAAGCCATGAATGTCTCCTCGGTTTTGGAAGGCGCTGTCCCTCCTCAGGAGGTAGGCACTGCCTTCCAGAAGTAGCGGGTGTAGTGGCGCAGCTCATCGTGCGCCTTGAGTCGAAACGCGAAACGAACCGGCGCACCGACCTTTACTTCGTTCGCCGATGCGTCGACGATTTCCATTAGGAGGCGGGCGCCCGCATCGAACTGGACAAGCCCCACGTACAACGGCGGGGCGGGATAGTATTGCAACCAATCCGCGCTCACCGTCGCAATGCGAGCCGGCTCCTCGGCCAGTGGAAACGGCGCTTGGATATCGGACGACGCGCATGAGACGCACACCGGCAGCCTTGGAAACTGCACTTGCCCGCAAGCAGCGCAACGGCCGCCCACAAACCCCAACACTTGATCAGCGGAACGATACTGCTGCGTCAAGGCAGCCTTAATCTGTACTTCAGACCGCGGTCCGAAGTCGAGGCGCAGCTCGCCAGCGAACGATAGCATCTTGCCGTAGGAGGTCTCCGCGCGACGCTCCGCGAGGGCATCGGCGAGTCCAACTGCCGGGCGGCGGGCCTCCCCTGAAATTTCAAAGGCGAGCGCCTCGCAGCCAAGGCCAAAGCTGGCCACGATAATCACATCGCCGGGCTTTCCGCATTCCAAAGCGCTCGCGAGCAGCAGCGGCCCGTGCGCGGCCCCGGTATCGCCGACCGTGTCACGCAAATCCGGTAAGACGCGTTCTGGTGCTATTCCAAGGCCTTTGGCAACGAGTTTGTCGCTGCCGGCGGGTGCCCCAGAGAGGCCAAACCAGGCTACTGCGTTAGCGGCGACGTTGAGGCCTTGCAGCAGCCGGCCAACGACTTTGGGTACCAAGCGCAACACGCCCTCATCGCGAATCCAACGCTCTTCCCCAAAATAGTCGTACCTTTCTCCGCTTTCGCGAAAATGATCGACAAATGCAAGCGATGCAGATTGTGCCCCGAGGTAGCGTGCCAACAGATCGCCTTCGCCGGTGAGGAACGCCGCCGCACCGGCGCCGTAACTCAATTCTTGTGCACTTCCGGGACGGGCATGTCGACGGTCGGATGCAACGACCAATTGGTCCTCGCCGTCCGAACTGCGAAATAATTGCGCGAGTGCACCTAGACCAACTCGGGTCGATCCAGACATATCCTGACAGGGCATCTCCTCCGGCAATCGCAACGCCGCGGAAATAATCGTTGCGTTCTGCAGGTCGGCAAACGGCGCAGTCGTCGATGCGAAGACAAGGGCAGAGGGACGCGCCGCTCGAACCGCGGCAAGACAGTGACGCGACGCTTGCACGGCCATGGTTATCGCATCCTCGTCCCAGCTGCATAGCGCTCGCTCGCCTCGAGCCATCGACTTCAAGCCTGGCAACGCCCATGCGTGGGCGTCCGCAATTGCGGCCCTCGACATTCGGAGCTTGGGTACAAACGCGCCATAAGCTTTGATACCGATTGCCATGTTGCCGCATTCCCGCGCTATTGTTTAAAAATGCAGAATTTCACCCGAAGAGCACGCGCCAAGGGCGGGCGCATGATCGTTGGCCACTCCGTATGCAATGATACGATATCTCGACGAGGCTGCGTAGGGGTCCGAATGGCCGGGGCGTTGTGCGTCGCAAGCACGCTGCGGATAGGCTTCCCGAAGATAGTATTGTCTAAGACAGTATTGTACAGTACCATCTTGGCAGTTTTCGATATTAAGGCGGCGACTGGCCAGCCGCCAATGATCGAGAACTACGAAGCACTCTCAGCAAGAATGTGTACAGCACGGCTCAGGGTGTCGACTAAGGCGCATTGGCGGGGGGCTCACAGATGTTCAATTTATCAACTGAAGGCCTTAGATGCATTCAGAGCGCAGTGGCTATTGCGGTATTCGCCGCACCGTTCCCTGGACTTGCACAAACGACGGCTGCGCAGAGCGCCGTCCAACCAGGACGAACCGATGCGCTCGATGAGATCATTGTGACGGCGCAAAAGCGCGAACAGTCAATCAAGGATGTTCCCATGTCGATAACCGCGGTCACTGGCGCTGAACTAGTCGCCAGGGGCATCGTGGATGTCGGCGATCTATCGAAAATAGATACAAGCTTCGTCGAATCCCGCGCCTCCTACGGCACACCTGTCTATTCGATCCGGGGTATCGGCTACAACGAACAGTCGCTTGCTGCCGCCCCCACTGTGAGCGTTTATACGGATCAGGTCCCTTATGCGTACCCGGCTCTCACGAAAGGAGCGGACCTCGACGTCGAGCGCGTCGAAATACTGAAAGGGCCGCAGGGCACGCTTTTCGGCCAAAACGCCACCGGCGGTGCCGTCAACTTCATCGCGGCGAAGCCCACGGATACCCTGCAGGGGGCTCTCGACTTAGGGTTTGGACGGTTCGATGCACGGCACCTTGACGCCTTTGTGAGTGGACCTTTGAGTGACACTTTGCGGGGTCGCGTGGCATTGTCGGTCGATGAGGGCGGCGCCTGGCAGCAAAGCTATACTCGCGATGCCACGCTGGGGAATGCGCGCACTCAGAAGATTCGAGCGTTGCTCGACTGGAAGCCGTCCGAAGAATTCAGGGCCGAATTAAATCTGAACGCGTGGCACGACCAATCCGACACCCAGGCCGGACAGCTCATTGGCATCGATCTTCTGACCCCGGCGCTTGGCCCGAAGGTACCCTTAGTCTCGACGTATCAGCTTGCGCCGCCGAACAATCGAAGCGCCGATTGGGATCCAAGCCCCCCGCCCAGAAATGATGAGAACTTTTATCAGGCTTCATTGCACCTTGTATACACGCCCTCTGAGGCGTTCAGCCTTACTTCGCTGACGTCATTTCAACACTATACTCAGAATAACTACATCGACAACGACGGCATGGCGCTGCCCAACAATTCGGAGTCGCAGACCGGTAGCGTTCAGTCATTGTACGAGGAGCTCCGTGCCAGCGGTGCCGCAATGGAGCAAAGACTCCATTGGCTGCTCGGTCTTCAATACTCCGACGACAGGACCGAAGAGTTGGTGCACGGCTACCTTCCATATTCCACCAGTGCATATCCTTTCACCGCATTCGGCCTACCGTCGTTCAGCAATATCGCGTTCTCCTCGAACCCAGATGTAAAGACAAAAGGGGTCTTCGCTAACATCGATTATGCTGCGCCGGAAAATGTGACATTACATGCCGGCGCGCGGTATACGAAATCCGACAATGAATATAATGGTTGCCTGATCGCTACGGACCCGAATTTCGGCGCTGGGCTCACGCTGATCGAGACGGCGGTGAAGCAGGGTGCCGGCGTAATCCCGATCGGCCAGGGAGACTGCACGACTTTTGACGCAAACTTCATTCCCGGATTGCAGCATTTGCGACTGAATGAGAGCAATGTGCCTTGGCACGTGGGCGTGGACTGGAAACCGGCTCCTGGCACCTTGCTGTATCTCTCCGCAACCAAAGGCTTCAAGGCCGGTGGTTTCCCGACGCTCCCCGCCACAGGGGCCGTGCAGTTGGATCCCGTCACGCAAGAGTCGGTGTTGTCATACGAGCTGGGCGTGAAGACCGATTTTGGGAGCCGCGCTGTTGAACTCGACGGCGCCGTATTTCACTATGACTACAAAAATAAACAGCTGCGCGGCCGCATCCTTGATCCAACCGGCGTTTTTGGCGTAATCGATGCGCTTGTGAATGTGCCGACGTCGAAGGAAGATGGTGCGGAGTTATCGCTGCGGTGGCGCCCCATATCCGGCCTAACCGTGACCGCCGGCGCAACTTACCTTGACTCGAAAGTTACCGGCACCTTCGAGACATACGATCCGTACACCGGCACGAGAGTCAATTTCGACGGATACTCGTTCCCAAATACGCCGCGCTGGATCTTGGGTGCGGGGACTACGTACGATTGGAGCTTGGTTGGCTCGTGGCGGGCGTCGGTCGGTGCAGATTATCATTATCAGACTGACAGCCAAAGCGCGTTTGTGGCCGTTTCGGATGTCGCCAGCGGCTTCCCGTCTCAGAAAATTGATAGCTATGGTTTACTGGACCTTGTTGCCGGCGTCCAAAACGACAAATGGAAGTTGCAGGTCTACGGCAATAACGTGACCGACAAATACTACTGGCAGCAGACAATCCGAGTTTACGATACCACGGTTCGTTACACCGGACTGCCGGCGACCTTCGGTGTCCGCGTCGGCTATAAGTTCTGACGGAATTAGAAGGCGACCTTATTTGCTCCCTTAAGCTGGAGAATTTCGCGAGCTTCCTCCGATGTCGCAATGCCAAGCCCCAGACCTTCGATGATTTGGCGTACTTGGCGTACTTGCTGTGCGTTGGACTCCGCAAGTTTTCCGGCGCCGATCCACAGTGAATCTTCCAGTCCCACCCGAACGTTTCCCCCCATTGACGCTGCCATCGACGCAATGGGCATCTGCGAGCGGCCGGCCCCCAAAACCGACCAAAGGTAATTCGTCCCGAACAGGCGATCGGCTGTTCGTTTCATATGCATGACATCATCAGGATGCGGACCAATACCACCGAGCAGCCCAAATACGGTTTGAATGAACAAAGGTGGTTTTACCAGTCCCTCCTGGAGAAAGTAGCTCAGGTTGTATAAATGACTCGTGTCGTAGCATTCAAACTCGTACCTCGCGCCTGTTTCATTCAACGTGCGCAGAGCATATTCGATATCCTTAAATGAATTACGGAACACCAAGTCGCGCGAGTTCTCCAGCATTTGAGATTCCCATTCGTGGCGAAACGACTTAAATCGCCGCAACATTGGAAATAGACCAAAATTCATTGAGCCCATGTTCAGGCTGGCAATTTCCGGCTTCCACACCGCCGCCGGGGCGACGCGTTCGGTGACAGACATGAATGGAGAGCCACCGGTCGTGAGATTAACCACGACATTGGATCGGGCCTTGATCTCGCGCAAGAATGGCGCAAACGCCTCGGGGCTTTGATCTGGTCGTCCGTCTTGTGGATTACGCGCGTGCAAATGAACGATCGCGGCCCCGGCGTCCGCCGCGCCAATCGCTGCTTCTGCGATTTCCGCCGCCGTGACTGGGAGATTGGGGGACATGGATGGCGTGTGAATGGAGCCTGTAACTGCGCAGGTTATGATGACCTTGTTGACGTTAACCATACGAACCCCCCGTTGTCCTAGGCAAGGATTTCCCCCACTCCACGCTGCGCTTACTTAAACCGATAGGTGAAGGTGGCGCCATACGTGACGGGCATTCCGGTCACCTTGGCAGTGGTGTCGCCGATTCGGAGCTGGTTAATCCAATAATACTTGTCGGTCACATTGTGTCCCCAAAGAGTGGCACGCCAGTGGCGATCGGATGACTCCACGCCGGTGCGCAAGTCCAGCAAGGCATAGGGGTCAACCTTTTCCAGTTCATATTCGCCAAAGCCGCTGTGCGTCGCGCTCGTGTAATTTGCGTTTCCGCCGATGAAAGCGATGTAGCCGCCGGAAATGTTCCACTCATACTGCAAATCTGCATTCGCCATCACTTGCGGAGTATTCGGCAGCGGCTCGCCGGCGAAATTATGCGTGATCAGCGTAAAATCATCGTAGGAGCGCTCATTGTTGAAATCGTCGATTTTGGATTTGATAAATGTACCGTTCAAAGCGGCCGTCCAGCCGGCCGCCGGTTTCCAGACGGCCTGCATTTCAAAGCCGTATTCGTGCGATTTTGGAACGTTGATCAGGGCGGGCAGAACGCCGAACGGAAATCCCGTATTGATGCTGCCGCGCACCTGCTTGTTCTTGTAGTCGTAGTAGAAAAAGGCTCCGTCGAATTGCAGTTTTTGTTGCGCCAAGGTGGACTTGAAACCAAGCTCGGTAGCCAATAAGGATTCCTGAACGACGGGAAAGTATTGCGAGGGTGCAAATGCCGATAGATCGGGGAAGCTTCCGCCCTTGTAGCCCTTGCTGACATTGGCGTAGAGCAGATTATTCGGGCCGAGCTTCAAATCCAGACCCGCGCGCCAGGAGTTGTTGCCTTCATCCAGCTTTTGCGTAATCAGACCCGGCATCGGCGTGACTACGGGCCCAACAAGGACGCCGGTGACGCAGCCGCCGGGAGCAATGGTGGAAACGCCATTGACAGCACCAACGCTCGCCAGGACACCCGTAAAGCCATTAATGGCAGTGGCCAGGAGGTTGTCACCGATATCTGCCGAGCACCCGGTGAAATTGTCGGTTGCCTTCGTGTGGCGTGCGGAAACATGCCCCTTGAGCGCTTCGGTAAAGGAATAATCCAGGGCGCCGAAAATCGCTTTGTTGGTGAATTCCTGATCAGTTAAATTGTTTGCGTTGACGATGCGAAATATAGAGAACGGTCCGGAGCAGGCGCCGGCGCCGAACGTAGGGCCAAATAATGGGGCGCATATCGCGTTGCTGTTGCTATTCTCGCTGAGGCGGATGGTGTCCAGTTGATGCACCTTGCTTTCGTCGTAGTTGACTCCGGCCAGCCAATGCAGGCTTTGAGAAAATGCGTCTCCGGCCAGCCGTAACTCATGTGACCATGAAGAGATGCGGCCTCTGGTCTCTCCTTCGCTATTTTCGATAGGCAGACCATCGGGATCGGAATACTCAAAACGATTGAAATGCGCGTCCGATCCTATATACGTCAAAACGATGCTGTTCCAGACCTCGTAATCCGCCCGCAGCGAAAACTGGGTCATATGGGCATCATTGGTAGGTGTACGTGGCCCCCAATCGGCCGCCCGATCGCTGGTGCTCAACGGAGTATTTTGAATTGCGTTTTGCTCCGCCGCCGAAAGATATGGAACTCCGGGAGGAAACTGGTAGTAGTAGCCCGAATATTGCAGCGCCTGCGGATCCGACTTGTCTTGAGTGCCCGTGACATTGAAAGCTAGCTTTAGCCGATCAATGGGATTCCAGTCGACGAGTAAGCGTCCAGCGACCCGGTTTTTGCGGCCCGACTTTTGTCCCGTGGTCTCACTGATTTGCCATGGGTCGCTGTATTCCCCGCTGAACGCCAAGCGCGCCGTGAGGTTATCGGCCAGCGGTCCGCTGATGAAGCCCTCGACGGTCTTATCATTGAAGCGGGCATATCCCACAGTAATCGCCGATTCGAATGTGCTGGTAGGTTTCGCCGCAATGTAGTTCACCGCACCGCCGGTGGCGTTTTGGCCGAAAAGCGTACCTTGCGGACCCTTGAGCACTTCCACTCGCTCCAGATCCATGGCAATGCCGCGGGTCATAATCGGGAAGGCAATCGGTACTTCATCCACGTAGACGGGGACATTCGGCAAAGCGCCAAGACTCGTTTCATTGAAGCCTACCCCGCGAATGGAATAGACCGGCGTCCCATTTTCGCCTTCGGTGTATCGAAATCCAGAAACGATCTTCTCCAGGTCACCTACACTGTCGATGCCTCTCTGGGCAAGTTGGTCGCCCGAGACGGCAGAAATTGACATCGGCACGTCATTGATGGATTCCCTCCGCTTGTCTGCGGTAACGATGATTTCGGTGAGGGCGCCATCGTTGACCGCAGCATCGGCAGCAATTGCCTTCACGGCGCCCATGGACGACAGAGCCAAAACGCACTGAAGCGATAGCAAGCGCTTTGGAAACTTCGATCTCATTTTCAACCCCTCCCCAATACGTTTTAAGAGTCTTCGCCCCCAACGAAAATTGCGCGATGCTTGACTTAATCTTCCGTACGTCCACGTCGGCCTGTGCGGGCGAGGAGATCGGCAATGAACGGCGTTGCCATTTGCGAAATTAAGAGAGCCGCCAAGAATTGCACCAGGTTCTCCCCGATTGTTTTCGCCCGGAGTTATCCGTAGCTGCGCGCCTCCCCGGCGCCGCAATTACTCGCGACTAGTACGTTACGATACCATATTAGACCGCGCTCGGTACGAATAGCAACTGCTTTCGATAGTCTCCGCCGTCAGGGGCGCGACATTCCATCAACTAACTAGAACATGCCAAAACATCGCATATATCTGTCATTCTGAGAACTGGGCGTCGCATTTCATACGTGTCACCGGAACAACATATGGCAGAACACCAGTATCTACATCCATGGAACGACTGGTATGGAAACATACGAGCGACAATGTTGACATAGCCGCGGGCCGCCCGGATGCGCGAAAGCACTCAGCAGCGGCTTGTACCCTCTTGTCAATACGCAAGGAGACCCACTGCCGGCGTTTTAGGCTGTGACGCCCGAAACGGCAGGAATAGTGTGCAGGTGGAAGGTAGATCGGTCAGCGCTCTTGCATGCGGCTCCTCTCGAGTGACTTTGGACTGCCAAAACGTTCCTTCAACTTTTGCTTATAGAGCTTGCCATTGTCGAGGCGCGGCAGCCTTTCGATGAAGTCGATCGACCGCGGGCATTTGATATGTGATATTCGCTCGCGACAAAATTGAATTAGTTCGTTTGCAAGTGATGCACAAGCATCGCCGTGCTCGCGCAACTGGACAACGGCCTTCACCTCTTCGCCGAACTCTTGATTGGGCACGCCGAATACCGCGATGTCAGCTACCTTGGGGTGGTTCATAAGGGTATGTTCCGTCCCTTGCGGATAGATGGCTTGCTTCACCGCAACCGGGCAATTCGGAGACGAAGGTTGGCCGTCTGGCGAACAATGAGGCAGCACCGAACTCTGTGGTATTGTAGCATACCATAGTAGCGTGTCGCGGCGGCCGCGACTCCGAACTTACGCCCCGGGGGATCGAATGGCGGCACCCATGATCGCAGAAAGGCGCTTTGCGCTAGCGAGACCGATTCAGGTTACAGTGGCGGCATATCACTGGAGCCTGGGTCATTCGCCAAGAGCGATCGTGGTGGTTGCGCACGGAATGGGTGAGCACGCACGTCGCTACCCAACAGCGCTTGCCGCGCTGCTCGAAAACGGTATCGATATTTACGGTATTGATCACCGTGGTCATGGGGTCACACTCTGCTTTTCGCCTCTTCCTCCCGGCGACTTTGGTCCCGGAGGCTTTGGCGCGGTGGTTGAGGACTTGGTGAGCCTCGTGAAGCGCGCGAGGCGTGAAAATCCAGGACTACCCTTATTCTTGCTCGGCCATAGCATGGGGTCGTTCGTGAGCCAGGCATTTGCTCTTGAACGTTCAGCGCTCGTTGATGGCCTAATACTAGTGGGTACTACCGCGATTGATGCGGTGGCCGATAAGGCGCAAGCCGAGGTCGATCTTACGGCCGCCATGAATCGGTCGTTTCAGCCCTCGCGTACTCCTTTTGACTGGTTGAGCAGCGATGACAGCGAAGTCGATGCCTATATCTCGGATCCATTGTGCGGTTTCTCTTTGGTGCCACATTCGATGATTGAGTTGCTATCGCAGGGGACCCGTTTGGCTGATCCGATTGCACTTCGAGGCATTCGCAAGTTCCTGCCGCTGTACATTTTGGCTGGCGAACTCGATCCTCTAGTATCCCGAATGGGGAACCTTGATCTCTTGGTTCAGCGGTATCGCTCAGCGGGCCTCGAGCCCGCCATTGCCCGCTACCCTAAGGGTCGACACGAGATTTTGAATGAATCCAATCGGAGCGAGGTTGTACATGGCTTGTTGAGTTGGCTGAACCTCACTGTCAACCAGATATCTACCTCTGTCACCGGCTGATTTAGCATTTTGAATAGAAGGCGCCCGGTTCGGTTCAGGCGTCGGGCGCGTGCTGGCGAGAGCGAAAGAAGGCTAGCCATAATCGCTTGCTTGCCTGTTCAGCCCGTGGGAAGTTGCTTCATGAAGGCAACAATCGCTGGAGCGACTACCTCTGGCATCTCTACGTGTGGATAATGACCTGCACCCAATAGGGCCCGTGCATTTAGATCCGATGCGAGAGTTCGTGCCTCTGCGCTCGAATCACCGTATTCCGAATCGTGAGTACCCATGACCACGAGGGTGGGTCGGCCGCGGGCCAACTTGGAAACGTGACGTTCCACGTCGCCTTTGTCGGGTTCACATATTCGTATGCGTTCTCGCAGATGCGCGTCACCCGCGCCATCCAATGCTGTCGTCATGTGTCATTCTCTTCGGTAGCCATGGTTGATTTCCTGATAGTAAGGCAGCATCTGCTTCGATCATGGGTGCGGCCGGAAGCCGATTGCCTGCGCGGCGCCCCTCGTACGCGAATCAGTGACCAGGTGAAGCGTGGCCGGGAACGGTGGAGTCTTCGGTTTTCCGGCCGGCCGGGGCAACGCGTTGCTTAGGTAAGATGAGAAGATTCGCGCCTTCGATCAGGTTCACGGCGTGCTGTCTCACGGCTTCCCATTCGGCGTCGGTGCGGGGTTGCTTTTCGTCTGTGCCGGCGGCGGTGATCACAGTGCTGACGGAAGCCCCGTCATCGACCTGTTCGTGGGCTTATGGGCCTCGACCGGCCGCAAGGACTACTTGGCATTTGCGCAGCGCGTGGCGCGGCAGTTAGTCAGCCGCGGCAGCAATTTGGACGGCAAGGGGATCCGCTGGTATCAAGCGTGGACGCGGGTGAAACCCTGGGAAGTGAGCGCAGAGACGGGCTACTCCATCGGCGCCGCCGGCGTCGGATGCGCTCTGCTGCACGTGCATCTTGCAGAGCAGGGCAAGTACCGCGCCATTCTGTTTCCTGGCAATCCATTCCCCGAGGCGCGCCGCGCGGGCATTGCGGCTCGCGGACGGCCGAGTTAACAACGCATTAGCTGCTGCGAATCCATTATTTAGCACTCTGCATGCGTCATCGTAGACTCCCAATTCGTGGCCACGTCCGTTACACCTATCGCCGGAGAATATCGTGCCAAGCCTCCATCTCGGTGACATCGCCCCAGACTTTGAGCAAGACTCGAGCGTCGGCACCATCCAGTTTTATGAGTGGCTGGGAGACAATTGGGCCGTGCTGTTTTCCCATCCCGCCGACTTCACGCCGGTTTGCACGACCGAACTCGGTCTTACCGCCAAATTGAAGGAGCAGTTTAGGAAGCGCGGGGTCAAGGTCATCGCGCTGTCCGTCGATACGGCAGAATCGCATCTGCGATGGATCGAGGACATCAATGCGACACAAAACACCGCGGTGAATTTTCCGATCATCGCGGACGCTAATCGCAAGGTGAGCGAACTCTACGATCTGGTCCATCCTAATGCGAGCGCAACTGCAACCGTGCGTTCGTTGTTTATCATTGATCCCGCCAAGAAAATTCGGCTAACGATTACTTATCCCGCAAGTACGGGGCGTAATTTTGAGGAAGTACTGCGCGTAATCGACTCTCTGCAGCTTACCGACAGCCACAGCGTCGCGACGCCGGCTAACTGGAAGCAGGGCGATGACGTCGTTATCGTGCCATCGCTTCAGGACGCGGAGGTCATCGGCATAAAATTCCCGCAGGGGTATGTCGCGGTCAAACCATACCTGCGCATAACGCCGCAACCCAACGTATATAAAGACCTGAGCGGATAGCAGGGCTTGGTGTGGCGGAGCCTATCGCACGACCGCTTGCTGCCATACTAAAATACCGCGGCTGAATTCGAGAAACGACAGCGACTGCATTTGAAGGTAGATTAGTTCGCATGCTTCAGTGGTCGTCCTAGATCGGCAAGGCGACCTTTAGGGCGGCGCCGTCGGATGTCATCGCGTTGGACCATCTGTTTCAGCATAACCATGAAGTTTTCCTGGAGCTCGCTGTTGATGCTCAGCGATCGGAGAATGCCGATTTCGATGTTGGCGCTGGCGCCGCGTATCCGCTCGTAGTGAACGCCGGCTCGTTTGAGGTTTTGCACTGAAGACGGAACCAGCGCAACGCCCATACCGGCAGCAACCAAGCTGATAACCGTCTGCATCTGCCGAGCATGCTGTGTGATTCGCGGGACAAAACCGCTTGAGTAACATCGGCTGATGATGAGATCGTAAAGCCCGGGCGCGACATCCCGCGGCGGCACGATGAAGTTTTCTTTGGAGAATGCGGGTAGATCCAATGCACCCTTGGTCTTGGTCAGACGGTGTCCGGTTGGCGCTGCCAACACCAGCTCTTCATGCAGAATGGCTTCAAACACCAGGTCGGCCTCTTGGAGGGGACCCAGTGCAATCCCTAAATTGAGTCGCCCCGCTCGCATTTCCCGAATCTGGAGGTCGGTCGTGAGTTCATGCAGTTGCACTTCAACCGCTGGGAACCGGGTGCGGAATTGTTTCAATGCCGGGGGCAGAATGCCGTAATCGGCAATCGACACAAACCCAATCGATAGCGTTCCCACATGCCCTTGCCCGGCCTGTCGCGTCCTTGTCTTGCCGTGCTCAAGGCGAACGAGCACCGCCCGCATTTCCTCATAGAAAACGGATCCCGCCGCCGTCAGCGACACCCCGCGGTTCGAGCGATCGAACAGCCGGGTACCCAGCTCCTTCTCGAGCGTCATGATTTGGGTGGAAAGCGGCGGCTGTGAAATGTGCAGTCGCCCGGCCGCGCGCGAGAAGCTGCGCTCCTCGGCCACCGCGATGAAGTACCTCAGCTGCCGAAGCTCCATTATTCGTCCATCGTATACCAACCGTCTGCTTATTGTATTGGACCGTATATCAAGCGCCACCGCAAAATCTCGTTGGTTGCCCCCTGTCGCCTCAAAGAGGATCGTCGGATGCCTGCTTTTCGCTCTCGTACCAGCACGGCCGGCCGAAACATGGCCGGTGCCCGCGCCTTATGGCGTGCAACCGGCATGACCGATGGGGACTTCAACAAGCCCATCATTGCGGTCGCCAATTCCTTCACCCAGTTCGTTCCCGGTCATGTGCACTTGAAGGATCTGGGCCAGTTGGTCATCGAGGAAATCAACAAGGCCGATGGCGTCGGAAAGGAATTCAACACCATCGCGGTTGACGACGGTATCGCGATGGGCCACGACGGCATGCTGTACAGCCTGCCCTCGCGCGACCTCATCGCTGACAGCGTGGAGTACATGTGCAATGCGCACACGGCCGACGCACTGGTGTGCATCTCCAACTGCGACAAGATCACGCCAGGCATGCTCATGGCGGCCATGCGGCTCAACATCCCGGTGGTGTTCGTTTCGGGCGGCCCGATGGAAACCGGCAAGGCCACGCTCGGAGGCAAACCCGCTTCCGTGGACTTGATCGACGCCATCACGGCCGCAGCTGATGATCGGATATCGGACTCGGACGTTCAGGCGATCGAGCGAGCCGCGTGCCCGACCTGTGGGTCCTGTTCCGGGATGTTCACCGCCAATTCGATGAACTGCCTGACCGAAGCACTCGGCCTCTCGCTTCCCGGTAACGGCTCACTGGTGGCCACACACGGGGACCGTGAAGGTCTATTCCGGCGGGCCGGACGGCTGATCGTCGAATTGGCGAATCGCTACTACCTGCAAGACGACGAGCGCGTGCTTCCCCGCAGCATCGCAAGCGCGAACGCCTTCGCAAATGCCATGTCGATGGATATCGCCATGGGAGGCTCGACCAATACG
>Ga0193728_1000607_pt1 | contig 17545 bp, 10 predicted proteins | sample U1c1metaG_FD_143037 | JGI IMG/M metagenome (GOLD analysis project Ga0193728, IMG submission 143037) | Soil microbial communities from a riparian zone of the East river system, Colorado, United States - U1c1 | ecosystem: Environmental > Terrestrial > Soil > Riparian zone | place: USA: East River...
GTTGCCGCGGCGATCGAAATTAATGACGGAGGCGCTTCACCGCCGATTGTGCTGCTGCGCCTGGAACAAGCGCTGGAAGAATCGCGAAAATGAAAACGGATAGCTTTGCAGAGAAGACGGCCCGAGATCGCGCGCGATCTCTGCTGGATGCCGGCACTTTTCGCGAATTGCTTGATCCGTTTGCACGACTGGAATCTCCGCACTTGCCGGTGCAGGAGATAGTTCCACAAAGCGATGATGGTGTAGTCATTGCACGAGGAAAGCTTGGCGGCAAAACCGCGCTGGTGCTTTCGCTCGAAGGTGGGTTTCAGGGTGGCTCTGTCGGCGAAGTTAACGGCGCGAAGATTGCCGGCGCGCTGGAATTAGCGTTGAAGGATGCTCGTGAGGGGAAGCTCATTTTTCCCGTGCTGATTTTCGACACCGGAGGCATCCGCTTGCAAGAGGCCAACCTCGGGTTGTTGGCGATCAGCGAAATTCATTCGGCCATCGTGGCGCTGCGCGAATTCGTTCCCGTGATTGGCGTGATCGCTGGGCGGGTTGGCTGTTTTGGGGGGATGTCAATCGCGGCCGCGTTATGCACTTTCCTTATCGGCAGCGAGGTGGGGAGGCTGGGACTAAATGGACCTGAAGTGATTGAGCAGGAGGCGGGAACGGGCGAGTTTGACGCACTCGATCGGGTGCTGATCTGGCAGACGTTGGGCTGTCGTCGAAGACTCGCGATGGGACAAATTGATTTATTGGTGGACGATTCTGTTGAGGCCATAAAAGAGGGCATCGCCACGCGGATAAACATTGGAGTGACGGAAAAAAAGCACGGAATGGTTCAAAGGACGCGCGAGATCGCGGCGCAAATCCAAAAACTTCAGGACCACGCGATGCCGGATTTAGCACCGTCCGCCGCACAGACATATCTCTCCAGTCGCGGGCGACGGTGGTACAACGTGCTGCTGGAGGGTGCAGCCGAAAATACGGACGGAAAATCGATTCTTGTCGGAGACGCGCAGTGGGGCACGGAGACGGTCCGTGCGATCAGCGTGGTTCCCAACCCGCTGGCTCGATTTCCGCGCGCGCGCCAAGGACAAATGGGAGTTGAGGAAGGGTGGGAAATTGCTCGGGCGATCTGGGAGGCGATTGATAGTGACAGCGCGGTGGAGAAAATAAAGCGCGCGATTGTAGCCATCGTTGATGTCCCGGGGCAGGCTTTTGGATTACATGAAGAACAACTGGGAATCCACCTCGCGTTGGCTGCTGCTGTGGATGCCTATATCGCCGCACGTGAAGCTGGTCATCCGGTGGTCGCATTAATTGTTGGGAAAGCAATTTCAGGAGCTTTTCTCGCTCATGGACTACAAGCCAGCGAAATTCTTGCGCTAGACGACGCTGACGTGGAGATACATGTGATGTCGGAAGCATCGGTGGCGCGGGTCACTCGTCGTAGCCTGAGGGAGGTTGCAGCGCTGGCGAAAATCGCTCCGGCCACGGCGCGGGATGTGCACTCGTTCGCGGGACTTGGAGGCATCAACCGTTTATTGAAGATGAGTGATGCTGACGAACCGAGTGCGCAATCCCTTGAAGAGGTGCGCAGCGAAATATTGCAAGCGATTCGAAGAGCTCGCGCCGATGCGAAAAGTCCACGGGAACGTTTGGATTCGCCTGCGGCACGTGAATCCCGAACAATGTCACGCGAAGTACGGAGAATGTTGGAATCGCAGTGGTCGATGGAACTGTGAGAGCTCACGATCTTTTGTGGATCACGCGCGATGCGGAATTATTCCCGGAGGCTCAGCCAGCCTGGGTGCGTGATGCTCTGAGTCAAATGCCGGTTGTAGTAGTGCGACGCGCGGAGGCACTGGCAGGGTTCGCTGCGGTGGGCGTCAGAGGGCCAAGTCGAGAACTGCGTTTTGCGGCGCTGGTAAGGTTGAGCGACATCAGAAACCTTCGCACTCCTGAATCATTAGCATCAGAACGCGGGTGGCGTGAGAATCAGGGGGGAATTCCGGCAGGCCTGCGAGAGGCTCTAGCGTTGTTTGACGAGCTCAGCGATACAGAAAAATTTGTGTGGGGGCCGGTGGGCAGTATCGGATACCAGCTCGCGACGGGCTTGCCGGTGACAACCAGTGAAAGTGACGTTGATGTCTTGATTCGCTGTGACGTGCCGCCGGATCGCTTGATGCTTTCTTCTATCCGCGATCTCGCGAAAAAAAGTGTGGCGCACTTCGACGTAATTTTTGAGGGGCCGCCAGGTGCGGTAGCGCTCGAGGAACTTCACTCGCACCAGGTGCTGTTGAAAACAAGCCAAGGGCCACGCATTGCGGCCTTTACTTGGTAGGAAATATAAACTTCAGCGAACCACCATGGTGTTGATCCGCTTGGGCACTTCGCCCGCGGGAATGATTGCCAAGAGTTGGCGCTTTTCGGTATCTACGGCCGAGACTGAGCGATCTCCTGAATTCGAAACATACAGAACTTTCCCGTCGGGCGTGAAGGTGATCCACTCGGGAACTGAGCCGCTTGGTTTCTGGCCTTGCGGGTAAACACGCGGCAGCTCGACATACCCTAGGAGCTTAAGAGAAGGCAACTCGTATTGAAAAAGCGCGTTGGCCGCGGTGCTGGCTACCCACAGCGACTTGCCATCGGGAGTCACGCCGATTCCGTGAGACGGCGTGCCGGTCCGGCCTTCTGCAATGCCGTAACCGCCCGGCTGATCAGGCAACTTAATTCGCTGCTCTTCGATGTGTTTCGCAAAGTCCACCACCGCGAACCCGTTGAAGCCTGACAGTTGGGCAAAGATCCGTTTCGTCGATCCGTCAGGATTGGCCTCAAAGGCCATCGGGCGCACGCCGCTGCCCATATTTAGGTTCCACACGGCTTGTTCAGTTTGTAGATCCACTACGGTTAAGTTCTTGGTATCGATGGAACCGGCCACGGCGTATTTGCCGTCTGGAGTTACATACACGTTGTGCACTGGGCCGCTCACCGGGATGTTCTTGGTTTTCTTCAGCGATGCGGTGTCGAAGACTTCAATCCAGCCGGTACTCTCGCGAACTCCCACGAGTACGCGCTTGCCGTCTTTAGTGATAGTGAGATTATTCGGATGGCCGCCGAGCGGTAATTTTTCCAGAATGTGTCCGGTATTTCCATCCACTACATCGAGGACACTTTCGGATTCATTACTAATGTAAACGCGAGAGCCGTCAGGGCTGAAGACCACGCCGTGGGGCAGTTCGATTCCATCAATAGTTTGGACTGTTTTGTTGGTCGCGGGATCGATCACGTCGACGGTATTGCCCGCGCTATTGGTAACGTAAATGCGTACTTTGGTGGTGGCGGCGGTCATCGCGTCTGAGCGATTGAGGCCCTTGACCCATTCCGCCATCTTTAGAAAGTCTGGATCATTCTGTGAGGCAAATTGCCGGCCGCCGGAGTGAAATGCTTCTCCACCTGATTCAGGCGCGAGCGGATGCATCAGCAATCTGCTTGATGCGGGGTCGCCCGGCGTTACCAATTGCAATACATTTTTAAAGTTGAGCCGCGACTGTTCTTCGTTCCAGATCGCACTGCCAGCCGATAACTTCGCGAGGTGAAAAGCTCTGTTGCCTTCTGAGTGGCAACCATAACAACGCGCATGTCCGGGACGTTCTTTCAAAAAAATAGGCTCGACGGTGGTTCTGAAAGAATCGAAGCCCGGTTGATCAGTAACGATTTTACTACCATGCGGCTGCGCCGTTGCAGAGCTGCCTGAATTCCCGACCCATGCCGCGATCATTTGCCATTCCGGATCGTTTTGTGAGGCCCAGAATTTGCCGCCGGTGTGTGTGGGATCTCCTCCAGCTTCCGGCGCGAGCGGATGCAAGAGTAGGCGGCTCTTCATTGGCTCGTTGGGCGCAACCAACTTGGACACCACCGCAAAATTCTGGCGCGACTGGTCCTCGCTCCACGTGGAGTCTCCGGCCGTTAGCGGCTGCAATTTCAAACGTGTATTCATGACCGAGTGGCAGTCATAGCAGCGTACGTTGCCTTGTCGCATCTTTAAAAAGATGGGCTCGATCTGCGCGCGATAGGTTTTAAAGTCCAGAGATGACGAGGAGCGGGATTCCGATTCTTGGCTTTGCGTTGGCGGTGACGAAGTGTCGTTAGCGTTTACACACAACGGCGCTGAAGCGACGGCATAAGCGACCGCCCATGCGGTGATAACGATCAAGAGAAAGTTAAGTCTCTGAGGGCTTCGTATTTGCATCGTTCAGCCGGTCCCTGTAGCGAGCACGACAGCAGTGAATGTCCTATTTGCTCGGAGCAGAAATCAGAAGTAATGTGGCGCAATCGTACTGCGATTAGCGATAAATCTTAAATTAAGTTTTAGTTATGTTGTAGAGCTGCGCGAAAGCTCGGTCTACACCGACGGCGGCAATCACCACCTCAAGGCAGTTGAAACCAGTTTAAGGACCGAGCCGGTTATGACCTATTCTAAACGATGGCGCGTTATCAACGGAATCGATCGCCAAAATATATCGCGTGGAATTGGAAGAGGTTCGACGTTTTAATATTGAGCAAATTTTGACTATAAAAGCTTCCATATCGCGTAAAGTATTTTCGGGCGACGTCGGCGATACGGATGTTTACAGCGGTCAATTCTACGAGTCACTGGTGCGCCTGCTTATCGACGAAAAGTCGTAAGCTTCTTGATACTGAACATAAATTAATATGGGTTTTAAGTTCGAAGGAGGCGCCGTGAAGTATGCTCTCCGTGAAATTCGCCCGGGCCTGTTACATCACCCGGCGGTTGGCCGTTTTATCAAATTGCCCAGACGTGGCTTGTTTCAGTAGATGTACAGATTTCGGAGGTCACCATTCACACAGGCCGCCATTTTCTACAAATACCTGGGCCCAGCAACATCCCGGATCGTGTGCTGCGCGCCATCGACCGTCCGGTGATGGATCATCGCGGAACCGAATTTGCGTCCATCGTGAAGGAATCGTTGGAGGGTATGCGGAAAATTGTCCAAACGCGCGGCCCGGTATTGATGTATCCGGCCTCGGGATCTGGAGCCTGGGAAGCGGCCATCGTAAACACCCTCTCGCCTGGGGATCGTGTCCTGATGTTTGAGACGGGACATTTTTCTCGGCTGTGGCGGCAGGTTGCGGAGCGATTTGGACTTCACGTCGATTATTTGCCTGGTACGTGGCGTACAGGCGTTGTAATTGGGGATGTCGAAGCAAAATTGGCTGAAGACAAAAACCACCAATATAAAGCGGTGATGGTGGCACACAACGAAACGTCCACGGGAACAACCAGCAAGATTTTTGAACTCCGCCGAATGATGAACCGCCTGGGGCATCCGGCACTGTTGATGGTCGACGCGGTTTCTTCGTTAGGCTCGATTGAATATTGCCACGATGAGTGGGAAGTCGACGTGATGGTTGCGTCGTCGCAAAAAGGCTTGATGTTGCCTCCCGGTCTCGCATTCAACGCGATTTCTGAGAGAGCCCTGGCTGCGAACAAGACCGCTAAATTGCCGAGATCGTATTGGGACTGGCAAGAAGTTCTGGAGTTGAGTCGAAACGGTTTTTTCCCGTACACACCTTCCATCAATTTGATTTTCGGTTTGCGAGAAGCAGTCCAAATGCTATTGGAAGAAGGCTTGCCGAATGTGTTTGCCCGGCACGAGCGTCATGGAAACGCAACTCGCGCCGCCGTCCGCACCTGGGGTCTCGAACTTGTTTGCGAAGAACCCACGGAGTATTCCAACACCGTCACAGCGGTTTTTGCGCCCGAGGGGCATAGCGCCGATGCATTACGGGCAATTATTCTTGAGAAGTTCGATATGTCGTTAGGCGCGGGCCTATCGAAGCTGGCAAACAAAGTGTTTCGCATCGGGCATCTCGGGCATTTCAACGACTTGATGCTGGCCGGAACGCTGGCTGGAGTGGAGATGGGGCTACGGCTGAGCGGCGTGCCACATAAAGAAGGCGGAGTAATGGCAGCGCTCGACTCGTTGGCGCCCAAATCCAAGCCAGTCGCCGTGAAGGCGTAGTAATGACGCTGCCGCGATGCTCCAGGCCGGTGCGCGGTTGAGCGCGACGAGTTTGCGTCCAAGAATTTTCTCAGCTACGACAAATGTTTTGATTCTGCTGTGCATCATGTACGCGCTGACGTACATCGATCGCAACAATGTCAGCACCGCGTCATTTGTTTTCAAACAAGATTTGCATCTCACGAATACTCAGGTGGGCCTGGTCTTTTCCGCGTTTGCCTATCCGTATTTAATTTTTCAAATTGTGGGAGGTTGGGTCAGCGACCGATTCGGTGCGCGGATGGCTCTGACGGTTTCGGCCATCATTTGGGGAGCCGCGACACTGTTAACTGGCAAAGCCAACGGGTTGACTGCTCTGCTGTGCGCCCGGCTGCTGCTGGGTTTTGGCGAGGGCGCGACATTTCCAACGGCTACGCGAGTAATGAGCGATTGGCTGCCGGTAGAAAAACGCGGATTTGGGCAGGGCGTTACACATGCCAGCGCGAGGCTCGGCAATGCTCTTACCCCGCCCATCGTGGCGTGGTTAATCGCATCGGTCACGTGGAGAGGATCGTTTTTTATTCTGGGGATTGTGAGTCTGGCGTGGGCTGTGGCGTTTGGACTATATTTTCGCGATGATCCAGCTTCCCATCCAGCTATCACTCCCGCGGAACTGGAAAGACTTCCTGATTATTCCGCAAAACAGGGAAGCCTGAAAAAGTCGGTGCCGTGGATGATTCTGATGTGGCGAATGTTGCCGGTCACGGCGGTGTATTTTTGCTACGCGTGGACCTTGTGGCTATATCTGGCGTGGATTCCATCGTATTTTCTTCATAGTTATGGCTTGAAGCTGCAGAACTCGGCGCTTTTCTCGGCGGGCGTGTTTTTTGCGGGAGTTGTCGGTAACACACTGGGCGGGGTCGTCAGCGACCGCATACTAATACGCACCGGAAGCCGGAATAAAGCTCGCAGAAACCTGGTGGTGTTTGGTTTCCTTTGTTCGCTGGCTTGCATGCTGCCTCTGCTGTTCTCGCAGAACTTAACCTGGGCGGCAATTTGCCTGAGCCTGGCATTTTTCTTTTCAGAGTTCACCATCGGGCCGCTGTGGGCTATCCCCATGGATATTGCTCCAAGGTTCGCCGGCTCCGCCAGTGGACTCATGAATACCGGAACGGCATTCGCGGCGATCATTTCTCCGCTGGTGTTCGGATTTGTGATCGACAAAACGGGGAATTGGGATCTTCCCTTTATCGGGAGTATTGGACTGCTGCTTTTGGGAGCTATTCTAGCCTTCTGGATGAAGCCAGAAGAATCATTATCCGGGGCGGAGTTGCTGGACTATGCGCCCAAGAGTGCGGCGGTCTAATGTTCGCTAGTATAGAAAATTCAATCGCCCAAGTTATTTTCAGTGGATCCCGTTAGCTCAATCGTGCAACCGCTCCCTCCATTGCCGCCAAGCTCACACGCAAAACCCATCGATGTATTCGGTCAAGCTGCTGAATTGGAAAGGGAATTAAAGCGCACGTTAAAGGGAGAGGTGCGCTTCGATCGCGGCAGTCGCGCGCTGTACGCCACCGACGGCTCAAACTACCGGCAAATTCCCATCGGGCTGGTAGTTCCGCGTGATGATGCCGACGTAATCGCCACGGTGACGGCTTGCCGAAAGTACGGCGTGCCGGTATTGGCCAGGGGTGCTGGTACCAGTCTGGCGGGCCAGTGCTGCAACGTCGCGGTGATCCTCGACTTCACGAAGTATATGAACAAGATTCTGGAAATAAATATTGAGGAGGGATTTGCGCGCGTTCAGCCGGGCGTCGTTCTGGATACTCTGCGCAACCGCGCCGAGAAGCATCAGATGACTTTCGCACCTGATCCCTCAACTCATAATCGTTGCACCATCGGCGGAATGATCGGAAACAATTCGTGCGGCACACACTCGCTGTTGGGTGGGAAAACCGTCGATAACGTGGAGCAACTGAGGATTCTGCTCTATGACGGGAAGCAATTAACCGTGGGTGCGACCGGCGACGAAGAGTTTGAGACAAAAGTACGCAACGGCGGTCGTGAGTCTGAAATTTATACGAAGCTTCGGAGCATCCGCGATCGCTACAGTTCGCTGATTCACGCGCGCTTTCCGCAAATTCCTCGGCGCGTGTCCGGCTACAACCTCGATGAACTGCTGCCGGAACGTGGATTCCACGTCGCTCGAGCTTTAGTTGGAACCGAGGGCACCTGCGCGGTTGTTCTGGAAGCTAAGCTGAAATTAATTCACAGCCCGCAGGAGAGAGCGCTAGTCGGTATTGGATACGAAGACGCTTTCGTGGCCGCGGATCATGTGCCCGAAATTCTGGAGTTTCAACCTATCGGATTGGAAGGTTTTGAAGGAAGCATCGTGGATGGACTCAAGAGTAAGGGCGCTCTACATGTCGATCTCCTTCCTGAAGGCCGCGGAATTTTGCTGGTGGAATTTGGTTCCGATGATCCTGCCCAGACTGAAGCCACCGCAAATAGTCTGGTCAAGCGGTTGAAATCTTCAGGTGCGAGTACAGCTGTTCGCATTTACACAAAAAGTGAAGCGCGACACGTTTGGCACTTGCGCGAAGCGGGTCCGCGCGCTGCCGCGTTCGCTCCCGGTGCGGTGGCCGAGTGGGAAGGATGGGACGACGCCGCGGTGGCGCCTGAAAAGCTGGGTGGCTATTTGCGTGACATCAGAAAGTTGATGAACGAATTTAACTATCGCGGTTCGTTTTACGGACATTTCGGGCATGGCTGCATTCACATGCGCGTGAGCTTCGATCTGCAAAGTGAGAGCGGCATTCGAAAATACGGTGAGTTCATTGATCGTGCCGCAGATCTGGTAATCAGCTACGGCGGCTCGCTTTCCGGGGAACATGGCGACGGACAGTCGCGCGGTGCGCTGCTTATAAAAATGTTCGGTCCCGAACTGATGCAGGCGTTCACGGAATTCAAGGCGATCTGGGATCCTGAGAATAAGCTGAATCCGCACAAAGTGGTAAATGCGTATTTGCCGACGGAGAATTTGCGACTAGGCGCGGACTACAAGCCGCTGGAGCCAAAAACTCATTTTGCATTTGCGGGCGACGATGGCTCTTTGGCGAAGGCCACGCTGCGATGCATCGGATTGGGAGCTTGCCGCAAACAAGATGGCGGCACGATGTGCCCAAGTTATATGGTGACCCTGGAAGAAGAGCACAGCACGCGCGGCCGCGCGCATCTGCTTTTTGAGATGTTGCAAGGCGAGGTTGTTCGAGACGTCTGGCAAGATAAGCATGTCAAGAAGGCTTTGGATTTGTGCCTGTCATGCAAGGCGTGCAAATCGGAATGTCCCGCGAATGTGGACCTGGCCAGCTATCGCGCGGAGTTTTTGTCGCATTACTACGAAAACAAAGCGCGGCCCCTACACGCGTACGCGTTTGGCAGAATTGATCGATGGGCGCGAATGGCGGTGCCCATTGCCGGGCTGGTAAATTTCGTGAACAAGAGCAGCCTGGTGCGACCAATCGTGAATCGACTGCTGGGATTGGCCCGCGAGCGCGAACTTCCTCAGTTTGCCGCTACTAGTTTTCAGCGCTGGATGCGAAATCGTCAGCCCGTTACGGAGAAGGATCAGAAAACATCTGCGGCGACGGCAGAACGTCCCGAAGTCGTTCTATGGGCCGATACCTTCAACAATTATTTCCATCCGGAAACGAGCCGCGCGGCGCTGGCAGTCTTGGAAGACGCTGGATTTCACGTGACGACGCCACGGCAACATTTGTGTTGTGGGCGACCGCTGTATGATTTCGGAATGCTCGACGAGGCGAAAAATTATCTTGCCCGCATTTTGAAGGCGCTTGGCCCCCAGATCGACGCAGGATTACCGGTTGTAGTGCTGGAGCCAAGCTGCGCTTCCGTTTTTCGAGATGAGCTGGTTAATTTAATGCCTAATGACGAACGCGCTAAAAAGCTTCGCGTTCAGACTTTCCTGCTCAGCGAATTCCTGGAGGATCGCGCTCGTGGTTATAAGCCGCGTCAGCTTGCGCGCCGCGTTCTGGTTCACGGTCATTGTCACCATAAAGCGTTAATGAAAATGACCGATGAAATTTCATTACTGCAAAAAATGGGAGCCGAGGTGCGTTCGCCGGATGCGGGATGTTGCGGGATGGCCGGCGCGTTTGGATTCGAGAAAGAGAAGTACGAGGTCTCGCAAGCTATCGGAGAGCGCGTGTTGCTGCCGGCAATACGTCAAGAGTCGGCGGAGACGCTGATCGTTGCCGATGGCTTCAGTTGCCGGGAACAAATCAAGCAAGCGACGGGAAGAAACGCGATGCACCTGGCTGAAGTATTGCAATTGGCGTTGAACGACCGTCGCGCGCCGTAACCTGTGCACGTTTACGCGCTGATTGAGAATTGCCGCGTATTCTCTGCAAAATTGCAGGCAGAACAGCTTTGACTTAAATGAAAATTAATCTTCTTTTAAGTCCAAAAAAAGCGCGAATGATTTATTATTCCGTGCCCGTTGAACATGCAAGTTCAATCCATTACGCAATTCCAAACATCTCAATTCCGGCGGGTCATCGACGCGACTACACCTGGAGTGCTGGTGTACGAAGTTCAATAAGTTTTCTTTTGGTCGAGGAAATGAGGCGCGGCTCTGCCAGCCGGGCCTCATGTTTTTTCTGAGCCACATATATATTAGCCACAGCCTAATTGTGGTGCGCGGAGAACTCCATTGAATTCCTGGAAAACACGTTTGTCGCTGTTATGGTTGCTTTTTGCCGTCAGTTTTACCGCCAGCGCGCAAGTGAATACCGTGGCCATTCGCGCCGGACATCTTTTCGATAGCAAGTCGGGCAAGATGTTGGAGAACCAAATCATTCTGGTCGAGGGAGAGAAAATAAAGTCCGTCGGTCCCGCCGACAGCACGGCCATTCCTCAAGGCGCTCAGGAAATTGATTTAAGCAAAGCGACGGTGTTGCCGGGATTGATTGACGGTCACACCCACGTTTTTGGTTTTGGACTCGATGGCATCAAACCAGGCGGACCGCCATTTGCGAGTGCCGTCAACGATACTCGTGAGCTACGCACGCTCCTGGCCTTGGCCAATGCCCAAAAAGATATGCGCGCCGGTTTCACCACGCTGCGTGATCTGATGAGCCATGGCGGCGGCTACGCTGACGTGGACATCAAGAAGGCGATAAATCGCGGCATCTTCCCCGGCCCTAGAATGCAGGTTTCCACCATGGGACTGGTTGCGACCGGCGAAGGCATAACCGGTTCTCCAGAAGTGAACTTGCCGCGCAACTATCAAACAGTCGACGGCCCGTGGGCCGCACGTCAGGCCGTACGTGAGCAGATTCACTACGGAGCCGATTGGATCAAGTTTCACGCTACCGCGGGTTATGAATTTGAGAAGGACGGCAAGTTATTCAGTGATCCTACTTTTACGAAAGAAGAAGTCGAAGCCATCGTCTTTGAAGCGCACCGTCACGGCAAGAAGGCCGCTTGCCACGCGTTTGGCGGCGAAGGCCTGCGGAATTGCATCGAGGCCGGTGTCGACACCATTGAACACGCCATTGAATTAGATGATGCCCTGGCCGACGCGATCAAAAAGAAGGGCATCTACCTTGAGCTGACTGCCTACCACTACTCGCTTTCGGACTATACGGAGAAGGACGAGAAAGCTACTGGCGGGAAATATAGCTTGGAAGCCATGCGGGAAAAGAGCGGGCGCCTGGCTATCTCCAAGGGGCTCAAGATTTCGTTCGGAAGCGGAGTTGGTCCATTTCCGCACGGAAGCCAGGCAAAGGAGTTTGCGTATTTAGTGAAGTACGGCATGACTCCCGCGCAAGCCATTCAATCAGCAACCACGGTAGCCTCGGAGATGATGGGCTGGCAGGATCGTATCGGGTCCATCGAGAAAGGCAAGTTCGCTGATATCGTGGCGGTTTCAGGCGACCCGCTGAAAGATATTACTGAACTCGAACGCGTGGGCTTTGTAATGAAGGGCGGTCAAGTCATCCGCAACGATATTAAGTAGCACACTGCGACGCCTGCCAGGCCGACGTGTGATGCGGATCCAATTCGTTCGGTGCAGTTTTCCCCAATTTGTAGTCAGCAAGGTTTTATGCGCATTTTATTAGTCGAAGATGAACGAAAAATTGCCAGCGTCATTGTGCGTACCCTCCGGGAAAATGCGTACGTTGTAGACTTCGTCGAATCCGGTGAAAAAGCTCTCGAGCTCGGCAGCGAGGTAACTTACGACGCCATCCTCCTGGACGTCAGGTTGCCTGGAATAAGCGGGATTGAAGTTTGCCGGGAACTGCGTCAACGTGGAATCGAAGCTCCCGTAATGATGTTGACCGCGCGGACTCTGGTAGAGCAAAGAGTTGAGGGTTTAGACGCCGGGGCTGACGATTATTTAACCAAGCCGTTTGTGCTGGCCGAATTTCTGGCGCGGGTCAGAGCGCTTGTTCGCCGCGGATTTCACAAAGGCAATGCGCGGCTTCGTTATGCCGACCTGGAGCTGGATCGCCATCACCGGCGCGCTACACGCGACAAACAAGTCATCCCGCTAACCTCCAAGGAATTCGCGTTGCTGGAGGTTTTACTGTTGCGGGCGCCCGAACTGGTAACGCGAAGCGAAATAGTCGAGCACGTGTGGGATTGTCACTTTGAAAGTGAAACCAACCTCGTCGAAGTTTATATTAATCGCCTGCGCCAGAAGATCGATACGCAAGGTTCCGCGAAACTGATCCACAACGTTCGCGGGATAGGATATCTCCTGGGAATGCTTGATTAGTAAGAATAAAGCAAAGACTTTACGTTTTTGTTTTTGCTCCGCCCCGCAGGTTCTCTTCCCACGCCGGCACTCAATCTAAAAGGGAATTTCAAGGAACGGCTCATCCGAGATGACCTTTAGGCAACGACGTTCAGCATTATTTATTTTACCGGTGAGTAACGCCACCATAATTGTTGCGAGTTGAGCAAAAATATTGCATCGTTGTAGCTAAATTTTTATTAATTCACCGTTAAGGCACGGAATTTGACTTTACGTTAGCCTCGCGACAACTAGGGGGTTCCATGATTCCTCGTATTCACTTGAGAATTTTCGTGTTCGTGTATGTGGTCGGCGTGGCCATTGCGCTGCTTCTGACCAACGCAGTTCCGTCGCGGGCGCAAGTCGCCGGCGCCACACTCACCGGGACGATCACCGATTCTTCCGGCGGCGAAGTTCCGAACGCTCAAGTGGTCATCAAGGATATGTCCACAGGAGTGGAACGTACCGTCACTACCAATAAAGACGGCTTCTACATTGCCGCGAACTTATTGCCTGCCGAATATCAAGTGACCGTTACAGCCACAGGATTCAACACCGAAATCAAAACTGGAATCAAATTGAACGTCGGGATGGAACAAGAGTTCAACCTTGTTCTGCAAGTCGGCACGGTCACTCACCGCGTCGAGGTCACCGCGGAAGCTCCGGCCGTGCAACTTTCGAGTTCAGACATTAGCGCCACAGTTCAGGCGACCACCGTTCGCGAACTGCCACTGAACGGTCGCAGTTGGACCGATCTCGCGGCGTTGCAACCGGGCGTCGATACCATTCAGACGCAGCCAAGCTTTTCCACGGGCGCGGATCGGGGCAATCGCGGCTTCGGGCAGCAACTGACCATCTCAGGTGCGCGACCGCAGCAGAACAACTATCGCCTGGATGGCGTCAGCTTAAATGATTATGCCAACGGTGCGCCCGGTAGCGTGCTCGGCGGCAGTTTGGGTGTCGATGCGATTCAGGAATTTTCAGTGCTGACCAGCAATTATTCGGCGGAATACGGGAAAACGTCGGGCGGCGTTGTTAACGCCATCACACGCTCAGGAACCGCGGCTTTTCACGGAAGCGTTTACGAATTTCTACGCAATAGCGCGCTGGACGCCAGGAACTTTTTCGATGGTTCGCAAATCCCCCCCTTCAAGCGCAATCAATTCGGCGGATCCATCGGCGGTCCGATCATCAAGGAACGGACATTTTTCTTTTTTGACTACGAAGGTATTCGCCAGTCCAAGGGAATCACCGCAGTCACTACCGTTCCTACGGTAGACGCTCGCAATGGGCTGATTCATGACAAAGATAATAATCTCATAACCGTAACCATCGATCCCAATGCTCAGAAATTTCTGGCGTTTTACCATTTGCCGAACGGACCAGTAACTGATAATCCGGACGTCGCGATATACAGTTTTGCCGGCCAACAAGCGGTCAGCGAGAACTTCTATACCACCCGCCTGGACCATAAAATCTCTGAAAAAGACAGTGTGTCCGGAACCTATTTGTTCGACAAGACTCCTTATACCTCGCCGGATGGCGTAAACGACGTTCTTCTCACCACCAAATCATCGAGACAGATTGCGGTCCTGGAAGAAACCCATATTTTCAAGCCGAGCTTCGCCAATAGCGCTCGCTTCGGATACAACTATGAAAACGTAGACAATAATACAGGAGCGAAAGCACTGGTGCCTGCTGCCGGGGACACTTCATTGGGCACTTTCCCAGGAAGAACCGCACCGCAGATCTTCATTGGCGGATTAACCAACTTTCTAGGCGGTGTCGGCGGCGAATCGGCCTATTTTTATCACTGGAATACATTCCAACTTTATGACGATGCGTTTGTTAACAAGGGCACGCATACCATCAAGTTTGGTTTCGCCGTCGAGCGAATGGAGCTTGAGATCAAAGCTTTGTCCGATCCAAACGGAATTTTCAAGTTTGATGATTTGGCTGCATTTTACGCGAATAACCCCAAAAGATTTCAGGGAGGAATCGCGAGCACCCTTTCGCCGCGCAACCTTCGCCAGACCCTCGCGGGTGGTTATGTACAGGACGACTGGCGTTTTAAGCCGAACCTGACTTTAAACCTGGGCTTGCGCTATGAAATGGTTACCGTGCCGACCGAAACCAGCGGCAAACTTGCCGTGCTGAGGAACCTGTCCGATGCCACGCCGCATTTGGGCGATCCTTTCTTCGAGAACCCCACGAAAAGAAATTTCGAACCGCGCGTTGGCTTTGCCTGGGATCCCTTCCGCAACGGGAAAATGGCTGTTCGTGGCGGGTTCGGTATGTTTGACGTCCTGCCGCTGCCTTACCAATTCACGTTGCTGACCACGTTGGCTGCGCCCTTTTTCGAATACACTTCGATCAATAATCCCGGAACCGGTTCCTTTTACACGCTGTCTAATTTTACCAGCCTTCCGACCAACAAATTGCGTGCCACGTACATCGATCCCAAGCCGAAACGCAACTACGTCATGCAGTACAATTTAAATCTACAGTATCAACTCTCGCCCAGTCTGACCTCCTTACTAGCGTACGTAGGGTCACGAGGTATTCATCAGCCGTACCGTCCTGATGACGCTGACATCGTGATTCCCACGTTAACTTCTGCAGGATACCTGTTCCCGAAAGTAGACGTTGACGGCAATCTCATCGACGGACCGAATGCCGGCAATCCTCCAAATCGCATCAACGAAAACTATGGTTCGGTGCGCGGGATGTTTTATGAGGGACAGTCGTATTACAACGCATTGGAATTCCAACTTGCGAAGCGTATGAGCCACGGTTTCCAGGTCCAGGGCACGTTTACTTGGGGTCGGAGTATCGACACCAGTTCCGCCACCGTGGCTGGAGATGCATTCGGTAACTCCATCGCAAGTCCAAGCTTCTTTTTCAATCCGAGAGCCAGCCGCGGACTGTCCGATTTTAACGTCGCACGGACGCTCGTAATCAACGGTCTTTGGGAATTGCCTTCTCCCAAATCCATCACTGGCCCTGCCCGTTTTCTAACCGAGGGCTGGCAGTTGGGCCTTATATTTACGGCGAGCACCGGTATACCTTTCACGCCCACTTTTGCTACTGGCAGCGACCCAAATGGGACTTTGAGTTCAGACGATTGGGCATATCCGAACCGTCTCGGTGGCGCAGGTTGCCAGTCGCTGACGAATCCAGGAAACCCCGACACCTACATCAAGACGGGATGCTTTGCCGTACCTGTGGCCCCGAGTCAGGCATTCTTTGATGCCAATTGCGACCCGGCGCCGCCAAGCGTTGGTGCGCCGCTTGCTCCCGGAGATCTCAGTTGCTTTAACTTAAAGGGCAACGCCGGCCGAAATATCTTGATTGGACCTGGACTCGTGGAAACTGATTTTTCGGTGTTCAAGAACAACTACATCCGCAAAATTTCGGAGACTTTCAACATTCAATTCCGTGCCGAAATGTTCAACGTCTTCAATCATGCGAACTTTGCACCGCCGGTCACCCCAGACAATACGGACATCTTCCTCGCAGATGGCACGCCAACTGGCGTAGCCGGAAAATTGACCAGGACAACCACCACCGCGAGAGAAATCCAGTTCGCTCTGAAGGTCATCTTCTAGCCGTTACCGTCGGGTTCCGGCTTTTCGCGCGTAGAGGGCCGATATGGCGACTCATCCTAATTTCGTTAGGAAGTGTCGCCATGTTTGGCTAGGAAACTTTGCCATTTGACTATTCTGTTTACTGTTGATCCCCCATGTCCCGGGCGGACGCCCGGAACAACGATGAGTAACTCCGCGGAGTAACTCCGGCTCCTAAATCAAAACCCAGTGTTTTGCAGTGGATCACGGAGATAGCTTCGCTTCAGCGGGCCAGATCGGCAACGCCGCACTTATCACCTTTACGCAAACGCTTTCGCGACAGTTTCAATTTGCTCTCAAAATCATCTAGTAACTCTCTGTGACACGACAGTTTGGTGGCGGCTTTCGGCCCGTCTGTGTTACAAAGAACTCCAGTTTGTGCCGGGGCCAAATAAATGAGGTGGATGAACCAGAACTCCTGAGGAGGACGACATGCGGAAGATGGTTTTGCTTGGTGCGGTTTTTGCGTCGGCGACGATTCTCTTGGCGGACAGCAGTGTGCAACCGCTTAATGTTAAGCCAGGCCTCTGGGAAGTGACGATGAACATCGCGATGGCTGGCATGGGAGCTCCTCCACGCACCAACACTTACAGGTCCTGTTTGAAGAAAGAAGATTTAAACAAATACCCGTTTAGCGATCCGGACAAAAGATGCACTTACACGGTTTTAAGCTCGACTGGCACTACTATGGAAGCGCGCGGCACATGTGCACCCGGAAGCGAAGGCGCGAAGATCGATTTTAAGTTGCGACTGGACGCTATCGATACCGAAAACGTTAAAGGCACCGGGCAAATGACTTTGAGTGTTGGCGGCACGACCATGAACGGAACCTATACCGCGACGTCCAAGTGGCTTAGCGCAACCTGCCCGGCGAATCTTAACTGAAACACCCAAAAGACAGTCAACCACTCTGCATCATACCGAAGCCAGTGAGGTGTGTGAACAGAGTTAATCTTCGAGGGTGGGCAGCGTCTTGAGCACTTCACTGGCGACGGGGCGGTTGAGTACCGGCTCATCTTTGCGAATTTTGCCATCGCGAAATATGAGCGTGCGTTTCGCAAAGTGGGCGACATCGAGTTCGTGAGTCA
>Ga0193728_1000608_pt1 | contig 17514 bp, 20 predicted proteins | sample U1c1metaG_FD_143037 | JGI IMG/M metagenome (GOLD analysis project Ga0193728, IMG submission 143037) | Soil microbial communities from a riparian zone of the East river system, Colorado, United States - U1c1 | ecosystem: Environmental > Terrestrial > Soil > Riparian zone | place: USA: East River...
AACGCTGACGCTGGAGCTCAACAACCTGACGCGCGTCCCGATCAAGCTGTATCCGGGGCTGCCGATCGCGCAGCTGTCGTTCATGACGCTCGACGCCCCCGCGCGCAAGCCCTACGGGCACGCGGAGCTCGGCAGTCACTACCAGGGTCAGGTCGAGGCCACCGAAAGCCGCTACGGAGCTCACGCATAACGCCCGCATAAAAGCTCGAGCAACCCCCTGGGTCAGGGCCTGGGATCGCGCATAATCGGGTAGAACCCACGACAGGAGACACCATCATGAGCACCCCCGAGACACACGCGCAGGGGCAGGGGTCATCATCGTCGGACAACGGCGCGGTGGCAGCCGGACTGCGGGAGACGCTCAGCGTGACCGACAACCGCACGGGCACGTCGTATGAGCTGCCCGTCACGGACGGAACCGTGCGGGCGATGGACCTGCGACAGATCAAGACCGGCGAGGACGACTTCGGACTGATGGCCTACGACCCGGCGTACACGAACACCGCGTCATGTCGCAGCTCGATCACCTACATCGACGGCGAGGCCGGGATCCTGCAGCACCGTGGCTACCCGATCGAGCAGCTGTGCGAGCACTCCACCTACCTGGAGGTCGCCTACCTGCTGATCAACGGCGCGCTGCCGACGTCCGCTCAGCTCGCCGAGTGGACGCACGAGATCACGATCCATACGTTCGTACATGAGAACGTCAAGGACTTCATGCAGGGGTTCCGCTACGACGCCAACCCGATGGGAATGCTGGTCGCCTCGGTGGGGGCGCTATCCACGTTCTATCCCGACGCGAACCGGATCCATGACGAGGATGTGCGGGCGATCCAGATCATCAGGCTGCTGGCGAAGATGCCAACGCTGGCGGCGTTCGCATTCCGCCACAATATGGGTCAGCCGTACGTGTACCCCGACAACGACCTCGAGTACGCGGGCAACTTCCTGTCGATGATGTACCGAATGACCGAGCTCAAATACGAGCCCGACCCGCGGCTGGAACGGGCGCTGGACGTGTTGTTCATCCTGCACGCCGACCACGAACAGAACGCCTCCACGAGCGCGGTGCGCTCGGTCGGCTCCACGCAGGTCGACCCCTACACCGCCGTGGCCGCCGGCGTGGCGGCGCTATACGGACCGCTGCACGGCGGCGCCAACGAGGCCGCGCTGCGCATGCTCGCGCGGATCGAGACCGTCGAGAACATCCCCGATTTTCTGGCCGGCGTCAAGGACGGCAAAGAGCGGCTGATGGGGTTCGGCCACCGCGTCTACAAGAACTACGATCCCCGCGCGCGGATCATCCGCAAATACCTCGACGACGTGTTCGAGGTGCGCGGCAAGAGCCCGTTGCTCGACATCGCAACGGAGCTCGAGAAGCGGGCGCTCGACGACGACTACTTCACTGCGCGCAAGCTCTATCCCAACGTCGACTTCTACTCCGGCCTGATCTACGAGGCGCTCGGCCTGCCCGTGGCGATGTTCCCCGTGATGTTCGCGATCGGACGCACGTCAGGCTGGATCGCGCAGTGGCTGGAGATGGTCGGCGACTCCGAGCAGAAGATCGCCCGCCCGCGCCAGATCTACACGGGCGCACGTGATCTGGACTACGTCCCGATCGGGGAGCGTTAGGCCGGGGCCCGCAGCACTAGCGTCGCGCCGTGCTGGCGTAGCCAGTCGCGATCCTCGCGATAGCGGGGCCAGCGACGCTCGAGGAGCGCCCAGAAACGGGGCGAGTGGTTGAGGATCTCCAGATGGCAGACCTCGTGCCAGATGACATAGTCGAGCACCGACTCGGGCGCGAGCAGAAGGCGCCAGTTGAAGCTCATATGACCCGTGGAGGAGCACGACGCCCAGCGCGTGCGTTGGGCGCGGATCGACAGGTCGCGATAGGAGACGCCCGCAACCGTCACGGCACGATCCAGGCGAGCGCCGATCTCCACGCGCGCGGCGCGGCGGTAAAAGCGCTCGATCGCCGGACGAGCGTCTCCGGCAGGCACGAACAGCCGCTCGCCGCGGCGATGCACACGCGTACGTCCAGGCTGCACGACCAGGCGCAACGACCCGTCCAGGTAGGGAATCTCACGCACACGCGAAGCGTAATCGCCCACCCGGCGCACACGACATCCGGCGCATAGTCTTAGCGCGATGCCAAAGTCCCGAGTCAAGCTCCCGCGCGAGGTCAAAGGCGACTACGAGGTGTATCTCAACGGCGTGCACCAGCGGCGTGGCGCCGACTACAAGGTGCGCGAAGGGATGCTCGTGTTCGAGGCGGAGTTGCGCAAGGACAAGATCAGCGGCTGGCGCTGGCTGCTGGGGGCGTGGGGCGTGGGAACCTATCGGCAGAATGACTCGGTGGACGTGCGCTACGAGGCAGCGGACGGCTCGCCGCGCGTGGCGGAGGGGCTGGAGATCGAGCTGGTGGGGTGAGACCCAGCTCCGGCGCCCCCCTCGACGTGGGACTCCCACGGCCGGGAGAGCTTGAGCGCGGACAGGATCGCGCGCGTAGCGGGCGAGCGGTTGAGCGTGTAGAAGTGGATGCCGGGCGCGCCGGCGGCGAGCAGCTCGGCGCACTGCAGCGTGGCGTAGGCGACGCCGAAGTCGAGCACCGCCTCGGCGTCCTCGCCGCGCGCGTGCAGCTCCGCGCGCAGGCCGGCGGGGATCGAGGCGCCGCACATCCCAGCCATGCGCTCGACCTGGCCCGCGCGGGTGATCGGCATGATCCCAGGGATGATCGGGACCTCGATCCCAGCCGCGCGCGCGCGAGAGACGAAGTCGAAGTAGAGGGCATTGTCGAAGAACAGCTGGGTGATCAGGAAGTCCACGCCCGCGGCGACCTTCTCCGCCAGGTAGGCGAGGTCGGCCTCGGGGCTGACCGCATGGATGTGGGTCTCGGGAAAGCAGGCGGCGCCGATCGCGAACGGGTAGTCGGCACTGATCAGGGCGACGAGCTCGCGCGAGTACTCCAGACCGCCCTCGGTGCGAACCCACTCGTCGTGGCCGGCGGGCGGATCGCCGCGCAGGGCCAGGACGTTGTCGATGCCGGCGGCGAGCATCTGATCGAGCGTGGCGCGCAGCTCGGGCACGGTGGCGCCTACGCAGGTGAAGTGGGCCATCGCCTCCAGGCCGAACTCGGCCCGGATGCGATGGACGATGTCGATCGTCTTCTCCCGGGTCGAGCCGCCCGCGCCATAGGTGACGGACACGAACGAGGGCTCGAGCGTGCGCAGCTCCGTGAGGGCGGCGTACAGGTTGCTCTCGCCGGCAGGCGTCTTCGGGGGGAAGAACTCGAACGAGAACACCTGTCCGGCGTCGGCGGCGAGGATCTGGTCGATGCGCATGGACGTAACGCTATCCGGCGGCGGCCCAGCGCTCGGGCTCGCCGGGGAGACGAACGGCCTGGCCGGTGACCTCCAGGTGCAGGAGCATCGCCAGTGTCTCCGTCAGCAGCCACTGGGCCAGCATCGGAGGCAACTCGGAGCCGTACACGCGCGGCAGGATCTCGAACGCCGTGAGGGGCTCGCCGGTGGAGACGACCTGAAGGACAGCGGACAGGCGCTCGGCGACAAGCGCACGATTGCCCTCGATATGCGCGTGGACGTCGGTGAACGTGCGTCCGTGACCGGGCAGGCACAGGCGTGCGTGCAGCGCCTCGGCGACATCCAGCGAGCGCACGAACTCGCCGACGGGGTCAGGCGAGTAGCCGTAGTCGAAGTACAGCGAGATGCGCCCGAGCAGGTGATCGCCGGAGATCAAGAGGCGGCGCTCGGGCTGGAAGAGACACACATGGGAAGGCGCGTGACCGGGCGTCTCGTGGACGGCCCAAGGACCGAGGTCGGTGTTGACGACGACGCCGGGCACGAGCGCGCGGTCGGGCTCGACGATCGCGGCGATGCCGGATTCGTGGTCGCTGCCGCGCTCGGCCGCGTAGCGGCGCAGGGGCTCCTCGGGGACGCCGGACTGGCGCGCGATCTCCAAGCGCCGCAGAAGCGCCGCGTCAGGATCCTCGGCCCAGCGCCGAGCGTGCTCGTAGTTGGGGTGCATCCACAGTTCGCAGCCCGCGCGCTCGATGATCGTGGCAGCCTGACCGTAGTGGTCGGAGTGGGCGTGAGTGCAGACGAGCAGGCGCACGTCCTCCAGCGACAGACCGCACATTGCAAGCGCCCGTTCCAGTTGCGCGAGCGACCCCGGCGCGTGAATGCCGGTGTCGAACAGCACGATCCCATCGCCGGCGGCGACCGCCCATGCGTTGCCATGGGGCACCCCGGGCCAAGGCAGAGGCAGGCGCAGGCGATACACGCCTGGTAGGACGCGCTCGCCCCGCCCAAGCTCAGGCTTGCGCTTTCCCTCGGCCACGGCCGAGGAGACTAGACTACGTGTCTCTGCCGGCGTCAGCAAAGGAGAAAGCGATGGCCGAGGAGGAGAAGGCGAGCAGCGTAGCGGCCACGAAGGTGCAAGAGGCGGCCGCCAGCGTGCAGCAGGCCTCAGCCGCGAAACAACGTGGACGGATCACCGGCAGCAAGGCCGAGGCGGTCACGCGCAGGTATTTCGAGACCATCGGCGCCCACGACGTGCAGGGCGCGGCGGCGATGTGGGCGCCCGACGGGCGCGAGGACGTGCGCGGCCAGGGCCTCTACATCGGGCCGGAGGGCGTGCGCGAGTTCATCGGAAGCCTGATCGAAGCAATCCCCGACCTGAAGGTGGAGATCGTCTCGACCACGGCCGAAGACGAGCGCTGCGCGCTGCAGTGGCGCTTCAGCGGCACGTTCGCGGGACCGGGGACGTTCAACGGGCTCGCACCGACCGGCCATCGCATCGAGCTGGAGGGCGTGGACGTATTGACTGTGCGCGACGGGCTGATCCACTCGAACGAAGCCTTCCCCGACACGATGGCGGTGCCACGCCAGATCGGGATGCTGCCGCCGGTGGGCTCCTCGGCCGAACAGCGGGTCACGGCCGCCTTCAACGCCAAGACGCGCGTCAGCGACGGACTAATGGGCGCCGAGGCAAAACTCGTGGCCGAGGGCGTATGGGTCGTACAGGGTCAGCCGGGCCGATGCAACGTGTACCTGATCGAGGGCAAGGGCGGCGTGACCGTGTTCGACGCGGGCACGGGCACACCGACCATCGCGGCACCGCGCCGGGGCTGCGTGTGCCGGTGTGGTGTCATCCCAATGAGGTCCAGGACGCAGAGGGCAGCGGCGGATGGCGCTACTGGCCGGCCGACTTGGCGGGACTGCCTCCGGTGGCGAGACAGATCCAGAAAGCGCTCCACCGTTACGCCTGGGACGACGGCCCGGTGAAGATCGAGGGCACTGTCTCCGAGGGCGACGACGTCGCCGGGTTTCAAGTGATAGAGCTCCCGGGACACGCGCCCGGACTGATCGGGCTGTGGCGCGAATCCGACCGGCTGGCGCTGGTGAGCGACTGCTTTTACACCCTGGACATGTGGGGACGCAGCCGCGCGCCGAGCGTGCCGGCGGAGACATACAACTACGACACGAGCGTGGCCCGCGAGAGCATGCGCAAGCTCGCCGCAATGGAGCCCGCCGCGGCCTGGCCGGGACACGCGAATCCGGCGACCGGCGACGTGCGCGGTCAGCTGCTGAAGGCGGCGGACGCTCTCTGAGCAGTGGGTAGGCGCAGCCGCAGGGCGCAGAAGCTGAAGGCTCCGACCAGCGAGTACACAGACGCCGAAGGCAACACGCTGATGCTACGGGGCGCGCTGACGGTAGCGACGCGGCGTGAGTATGCGGACGCGCTCGCCGGCGTCAGCGGCGGCGGACGGGCATCCACCACCCGAGAGGACGCCTGGCAGCGAGCGGTGGAGCTGCTGTTCGAGCGGCTGACCGTGACCTGGACGATCGCGGGTGCGCCGATCCACGGTCAGGGCGAGCTACTGGCGCGCTACCGCGCGGCGAGCCGGGACGAGCGGGCGTGGATCAGGGACGTACTGCGAGAGCACTGCGCGGAGAACTTCCCCGACATCAAGGCGCCATAGATCAGACCGGGTCGCCCAACAGCTCCAAGCGCGGACCATGTGAGACGCCGGTCGCGATGAAGCGAGCGGTCGCAGGACTGAGCACGAACTCGAGCATGTCTCCAGACTCGCCTCGCACGCTCACCCGACGTCCCTCGTCCGCAATCGCGACCACCGTTCCCAGCTCGAACGAGCCGCCGAAGTGGGCGATGCGCGCGCGGGCGCCTACGCGCGGGACAGGTCGGGAGGGACCGAGCATCGATCGATGGTAAGGCCAACTGGGCGGTCACATACGATCACGATATGCGCCGCACCAAGATCGTCGCCACCATCGGACCCGCCTCGCGAGATCCCGCCACGCTGCTGCGTATGGTCCAGGCGGGGATGGACGTGGCCCGGCTGAACTACTCGCACGGAACGCTGGAGGAGCACGCCGAGACGGTCCGGCGCGTGCGCGACGCGGCGGGACGGGCCGGTCGGCCGATCGCGATCCTGCAGGACCTGCCCGGGCCGAAGCTGCGAATCGGGCCGCTGCGCGAGGACGTCGTGGAGCTGACCGCCGGCGAGCGGCTGACGATCACCGGCGGGGAGACCGACAAGCTCGGCGACGCGCAGCACATGAGCATCACCTGGGAAGGGCTCGCCGACTCGATGGCGCCGGGAGACGTGCTGTACCTCGCCGACGGGTCGGTACGCCTGCGCGTCGTGGAGGCCCGCTCATCCACCCACGAGGTCGAGGCGGAGATCGAGATCGGCGGCGCGGTCGCCTCGCGCCAGGGGCTGAATATCCCCGGTCCGACAGAGTCGCTGCCATCGGTGCCCGAGCACGACCTGGAGCTGCTGCGCCATGGCGAGTCGATCGGGGTGGACATGGTCGCGCTGTCATTCGTGCAGCGCCCGGAGGACGTCGAGACCGTGCGCAACCACACGCGCCTGCCGCTGATCGCCAAGATGGAGAAGCCCCAGGCGGTAGAGCGCGCGGATGAGATCGTCAGGGCGGCCGACTGCGTGATGGTCGCCCGCGGCGATCTCGGCATCGAGCTGGCGATCGAGCGCGTGCCGATCGTACAGAAGCAGCTGCTGCGCCTGGCCGGACACCTGGCGCGGCCATCGATCACGGCGACGCAGATGCTCGACTCGATGGTCACCTCCTCGCGCCCCACCCGCGCGGAGGTCGCCGACGTGGCGAACGCGATCCTGGACGGGACCGACGCGGTGATGCTCTCCCAGGAGACGGCGATCGGCGCCTACCCGGTGGAGGCGATCGCGATGATGGCTTCCGTCGCCGAGCAGGCCGAGGCGATCGCGCCGTATGAGGACTGGAACGCCTCGCGCGTGCGCCGCGTGGACTCCGATCCTGCGTACACCATCGCCCACAACCTGTGTGTGGCCGCGCGCGAGCTGCGCCTGGACGCGCTCGTGATCCCAACGCTATCGGGACGCTCCGCCCGGCTGGTGTCCGCGCACCGCCCGACCGCACCCATCTACGCGCTCTCGCCCGGCAAAGAGACCGTGCGCCGGTGCGGGCTGATGTGGGGAGTACAGGCCGCCTCGATGCGCCGCCACGAGACCACCGAGGCACTGATCGCCGACGCCGCCAGGCGCGTGGTCGAGCTCGGCTGGTGCAAGCCCGGTCAGCGCGTGGGCATCACCGCCGGGCTGCCCTCCGGGCGGCCCGGCACGACGAGCCTCGTGCAGATCCAGACTGTGTGATCCTCAGCGAGGCGGATCGCGTCGGCAGGCATGTATCAATATGCTCTAAGTTGCACTGGGGCTCCGTCACCCCGCGTCCAGCGCGAGCAGTCGATGGAGTGAGTTATCTCAACTGATAGGACGACCGCATGATCGCCGCAACCAGTTATCCGTTCCTCGAAGTCTTTTGGACGATGCTCATCTTCTTTGCGTTCGTAATCTGGATCTGGATCCTGATCACGGTGCTGATCGACATATTTCGCCGCCACGACACATCGGGATTCGCCAAGGTTCTGTGGATCATCTTCATCATCGTGCTGCCATATCTCGGCGTGTTCGTGTACCTGATCGTCGAGCACACGGGGATGACCGAGCGGGCCGTTAAGCAGCAGGAAGCGGCCCAATCGCAGATGGACAAGTATGTGCAGTCGGTCGCCGCGCAAACCGATCCGGCCGAGCAGATCGCCAAGGCCAAGGGCCTGCTCGACGCCGGCACGATCACGCAGGCCGAGTTCGATCAGATCAAGCAGAAGGCGCTGGCCGCGAGCTAGTCAGCTCTGGGGCCACACCGGTACGCGCGTAGAACTCGGCCTCTTCGCGGCCAAGTTCGGTGAGTGGATCGTCGCTGTACATCCACTCGCGCGCGATCCGGTGCCAGTTCGCCCGCGCGCGCAGCTGTGACAGGACCGCGAGCGTCAGCAGCTCCATGCGTCGCCCGAACAGGTGCTCGGGGCGCATGTCCTGATGGCGCATCTCGGCGAAGTAGCTGGAGCGCGGGTCTGAGCTCTCGATCATCACCTCAGTGGCGATCTCCGGCGTCAACTGCACCGGTTCGTCAGCGGTCGTATACCACCAGATCGCCGAGCCGATGAACGCGAGCAGATGCTCGGGATCGACCCGGTTGGGCTCGGGCAGGAACCCCGACTGCGCGAGCAGCCGGTGCAGCTCTAAAGCGTCGCCCTCGGACACTGCCCGCTGGCAGGCCAGCTCCAGCTCGACCGGCTCGCGGGGCATACGCTTGAACAGGCCGAAGTCCAGGAACGCGACGCGCCCGTCCGCCAGCAGCATGAAGTTGCCGGGGTGCGGATCGCCGGAGAACTGCCGGTGGCGATACAGGCAGCCGAGGAAGAACCGGAACACGATCTCGCCGATGCGGTCGCGCTCGGACTGGGAGCGGGTCTTCAGCTCCTCGAACCCGACGCCCTGGACGAACTCGCTCACGAGCACCCGCTCGCGCGACAGGCTCGTTACGACATCGGGCACGGCGATAAACGGGTGGTCGCGGAATATGCGCGCGAGCGCGCCCTGGTTCTGTGCCTCCAGCTCGTAGTCGAGCTCCTCGCCGATCCGCTCGCGAATCTCCGTCGCGATCGCCTTGGCATCCATTCCCGGCGTCATCCGCTTGAGCAGCCGCATGATCATGTCCAGGTTCTGCATGTCCGCGCGCACCGCCGCGGCGACCCCCGGGTACTGGACCTTGACGGCGACCTCGCGACCGTCGTGCAGTGTCGCCCGGTAGACCTGCCCGATCGAGGCGGCCGCGATCGGCTCCTCATCGAACGACGCGAACACCTCGGCGATCGGATCTTCCAGGTCGTCCTCGATCACACGCCGCATCTGCTTGAAAGACACGGTCGGCGCGGCGTCGCGGAGCTTGGCCAGCTCGCGCTGGAACTCCTCGCGATACTCCTCCCCCACCAGCCCGACGTCCAGGAACGACATCACCTGCCCGAGCTTCATCGCCGCGCCCTTCATCGTCCCCAGCGCAGCCACGATCTGCTTGGCGGTCTGAAGCTGACGGCGTGCCAGCGCCTGTTCGGAGGCCTCCTCCCCGCGCGTCACGTTCGCCGCGCGCGTGCCGAACTGCTTGACGGCCTCACTCGCGGCGAGCCTGCCGACGGTCGCCGTGCGGCGTACGCGCGACGTCGGGATCTTGTCGGTATCGCGCGGAGACATACGCCCTGCATCCTAGGCGCTGGGCGCTCAGGTCAGGCGCGCTGAACTTTGGAGCCCGGCACGATGTCGTCCTCACCGGTGGGCCAGCGCACCCAGGCCTTCGTGCCACCGTCGTAGTCATCGCATGACAGCACCAGCGTCGCCGGCTCCCCGAACGCGGTGCAGGGCTCGGTGCCCTCCGCGTCCACACCCCGCCAGATCCGGATGAACGGATTGCGCTCCCACTCCTCGCCGACCGTCGTGGCCTCGGCGTGGCCGGGATGGATGACGGTCTCCGCCGGCAGCTCCATCAGCGTGCCCATGATCGAGTCCTTCAGGTCGGTATACGTCGTGTGCCCCGGCGCGCGCACCCCGCCTACCGAACCTGCGAACAGCGTGTCGCCGGTGAACACGATCGCCTCACCCCCTGTGAACCCCCCCGGAGCGGCGCTCACGACGGGTCGCCTCGCGGCCCCGCCCGGCTCGCTGACCAGGAACGACAGCATCCCGGCGGTATGTCCCGGCGTGTGCAGCGGGCGCACCTCCATCGTGCCGAACCTCAGCATCTCCCCCGCCTCCAGCATGTCCGCCTGGATCTCACCGAGTCCCTCGCGCTCCAGCGGATGAATCAGGACCGTGAGCTTAGGCCAGCGCTCGCGCAGCGCCCCGACCTCGCACACATGGTCGTTGTGGTGGTGTGTGAGCAGGATGTGGGTGGGTGTCACACCCATGCTCTCGGCCGTGGCGATCAGCGGCTTGACCGGCCCGCCCGCGTCGATGAACAGCCCGGGTCCCCCGACGCCGTCGGCGACAAGGTAGGTGTTCGACACGAACCGGGGATGAGACGAGCGCTCGATGAGCATTGCGCCATCCTTGCACGAGTGGTGTTTGCGGTGCTATGCGCGTGCCTGGAAGCGAGGAGCGCATCCCGCTTGGAGCGCCCTGTCTCAGCGGGCAAGAGGAACACAGGCAGAGACTCGGCGCTGTATGCGGCACTCTCTTACACTCCACCCCATGCCCCTAATCCACACCTGCTACCGCATCACCGACATCGACCGCTCGGTGGCCTTCTACAACGCCCTCGGCTTCGAGGAGATCGGGCGCATCCCGATCCGGGACGAGGCCGTGAATGTGTTCATGAACATCCCCGGCGACGGCGACATGCCCCGACTGGAGCTGACCTGCAACTTCGGCGTGGAGAGCTACGACCTCGGGACCGGCTACGGCCATATTGCGATCAGCGTGGACGACCTCGACGCGATGCTCACCCGGCTCTCAGAGCGGGACATCGAGCCTGAGAAGCCGCCCTACTCGGTGCGTGAGGGCGGCAGCCGGCTGTGCTTCGTGCGCGATCCGGACGGATATCGGATCGAGCTGATCGAGCAGCCGAGCGTCGCCGAGACGAACGCCTGACCTTCAAGCGACACGCCGCCGGGAGCCCGGCGGATCCGTATCTATAGTGCGCCCATGGAACTCGGCCTGGCCACGTTCGCCGACGTAAACCCCGGCGCGGGCCCAGACCGGGTGGCGAAACGCCTGAAGGAGCTGCTGGAGGAGATCGAGCTGGCCGACCGGCTCGGGTTGGAGGTGTTCGGGGTGGGTGAGCATCATCGCCCGGACTACGCGGTGTCCGCCACGACCGTGGCGCTGGCGGCCGCGGCGGCGCGGACGGAGAAGATCCGGCTGAGCAGCGCGGTGACGGTGCTGAGCTCGGCCGACCCGGTGAGGGTGTTTCAGGAGTTCGCGACGCTCGACCTGATCTCGAATGGCCGCGCGGAGATTATGGCCGGGCGGGGATCGTTCATCGAGTCCTATCCGCTGTTCGGGTTTGATTTGGACGACTACGACGAGCTGTTCGCGGAGAAGTTGGAGCTGCTGCTCCAGCTGCGCAAGTCCGAGCGGGTTACGTGGTCGGGCAAGCACCGCGCGCCGCTGAACGACATCGGGGTGTATCCGCGTCCGGTGCAGAATCCATTGCCGGTGTGGATCGCCGTCGGGGGGACGCCTGCGTCGGTGGCTCGTGCGGCGGCACTGGGTTTGCCGTTGATGATCGCGATCATCGGCGGGGCGCCGGTGAGGTTTGCGCCGCTGGTGGAGCTTTATCGCGAGGCAGCCCGCCGCGCGGAGGCCGATCCGGCCGGTCTTCAGGTGGGGATCAACTCGCATATGTATCTGGCCGAGACCGCGCAGCGGGCGCGCGACGAGTTTTTTCCTGCGTACTCGCAGATGATGAACCGTATCGGTCGCGAGCGGGGTTGGCCGCCGATGAGCCGCGCGCAGTTCGACGCTGGGTGCGAGCCGGAGGGCCATCTGCTCGTGGGCACGCCGGAAGACGTGACGAGGAAGATCCTCGCCCACCATGGGCTGTTCGAGAACGATCGCTTCCTCGGCCATATCAGCGTCGGCGTGCTGCCGCACGATCAGGCGATGCGCGCGACGGAACTGTACGCAACGGAGGTCGCGCCGGCAGTGCGCACTGCGCTTAAGCAATCCGCCCCGATTGGGCAGACCTGACCTGACGAACGCCGCGCGCTACCCTCCCAAACGCCATGGCGGACACGACCAAGATCGCCAAGAACCTGGAGCGGTTTGCGCAGGCGGTGGCCGCGCATGACCGTGAGAATCCGACGCACACCGCCTACGGCATCGGGCTGGCGCACTTCGACATGGAGCGACTTGGGTTCGACGAGGGCGAGACGGTGCTGCCCGGCATCACGATCCACGCGGACGGGAAGACGAGCGGCAACTTCAGGGTGCTGTGCGACGGCGAGCACGACGAGGGCGAGCGCGAGTCCGAGGAGGAAGTCGTCGAGGCGGTCGCCACACAGTCGGTCCCCGCGATCGCACCGGAGCGCTCGCCGTTCGAAGAGAGCTGAACTCGAACGCCGAGCGGCGCGAGCTCTGACGATCAGCCGGCGAGGATCGGCGCGGGGATGCCTGCGCGCGCGGCGATCGTGACGACGAGCCGCTCGATTGTCGGACACTGCAGGCCGTGACGCGCGGCGGCGCGGAGGATCGCACCCGGGATGGCATCCAGCTCCGGCGGGCGCCCCGCGGCGATGTCCCGCTGCATCGAGCTGCCGAGCGTGTCGTGCGCGAGCTCGAGCTCGCCGAGGGCCGTCTGCGGATCGACGTCCTCAGCGCCCTCCGCGCGCCCGACCGAACAGGCCTCCTCGATCGCCCCCACGAGATCGGCGCGCAGCTCGGGCGTGGAGCGGATCTCGCCCAACAGAACGTCATGGGCGCTGGTGGTGCAGGCAAGCGCGTTCAGGCGCACGAGCTTGGACCACATCACCTGCGCCTCGGAGCGCTCGGAAACCGGCAAGGTCACTCTGACAGGGATGTGGGCGTGCTCGAGCGTCTCTGCCAGCGCCTGCATCCGCGGTAGCGCGGACTGACTGTGGGTGGCCATGTCGATCAGCAGGAACCGGCTGGTGTGGACGACAACGCCGGGCTCGGGACGATCGGACTCGACGCGGATCGTGCCGGCGAGCACCGTGTCTGGATCGAACCGGTCGCGCAGCACCGCCAGGTGGTCGAGCCCGTTGAGCAGCGGCAGCACGAGGCCGGGCTCGACCTCGATGCGCTGCAGTGCGGTGTGCAGGCCGGCGGCCTTGGGGGCGAGGATCAAGACATCCACCGGGTTTCGCAAGCGCGCGCGCGCGCGTACGCGCGCGTTAAAGTCGCCGAACATAACGCTATGCACCGACAGCCCCCGCTCGGCGATCGTCTCCGCGGTGGACTCCTGAGCGATGACAACCACCTCCTCACCGGCCTGGGCCAGCGCGCCCGCCACCAGCCCGCCCACGCCGCCGGGGCCGAGCACGGCGATCGTCATGGCGCGCCCGTCAGCACTCATGTGAGGGTCCTCGGTGGATCGATCAGCACGCCCGGGTTCATGATCCCGCGCGGATCGATCGCCGCCTTGGCGCCCAGCAACGCCCGCGCGAAGGGGTCGGGACGCTGGCGGTCATACCAAGGCCGGTGATCGCGCCCGACGGCATGGTGGTGGGTGATAGAGCCCCCGTGGGCGATCACCGCGTCGGAGGCCGCGCGCTTGATCGCCGCCCACTGCTCGACCTCCTCGCCGCGGCGGGCGGGCGCGATCACGGTGAAGTAGGGAGCGGGGCCGTCGGGATAGACGTGGGTGAAGCGGCAGCTGACCTGTCCGGCGCCGCGCGCCGCGGGCGCCGCGACGGACTCGATCGCCTCGCGCACCGCGGCGGTGACGTGCTCATGGAAGGCGGGAAATCGCTCCCATGTGATCGCCGTCTCGAACGTCTCCGAGAGCACCCCCATCGCGACGAACACGTCGCGCAGGTAGGGAGCGCCGAGGAACGCGCCGCGCCAGGAGCTGACCGCATCGCCGCCGCTCCGATCGCCACGCCCCTCAGACACGACCCCCCCGTGCTCGGCGCAGATGACCAGCGCCCGTGACATCGCCTCCTGCACCGGATGGTCGGTGGACTCGAAGCCGAGCACCAGCAGCGCGGAGGAGCCGTCACCGGCCATCGTCGTGCGCGATTCGCGCGCATCGATCAGACGGCAGTTGGCCGGCGACAGACCCGACTGGCTGAGCGCGCGCACGCACTCGACGCCGTCGAGAAAGCGCTCGAAGCGCACGCCGGCCGAAGCGCGATGCGAGGGTCGCGGTTGGACGCGAACCCACGCCTGGGTGATCACGCCGAGGACGCCCTCCGAGCCGGCGAGCATCCGATCGGGGCTGACACCGGCGCCCGAGCCGGGCAGGCGGCGCGACTCCCACACACCCGCCGGGGTGATCGCGCGGGTGGACTCGACGAAGTCCTCGATGTGGGTGAGGACGGTCGCGAAGTGACCGGCCGCGCGCGTGGCGATCCAGCCGCCGAGCGTGGAGAACTCGAACGACTGGGGAAAGTGGCGTAGCGTCAGGCCGTGCTCGGCGAGCCGGCGTTCGAGCTCGGGGCCCGAGGCGCCCGCCTGGATGAGAGCCGCGCGCGAGACAGGGTCGACCTCGAGCACGCGGTTCAGCGCACTGAGGTCGATCGAGACGGCGCCGTTGTATGAGGCCCCCGCGGCCGCACCGGCCGCCGCGCTGGTCGCACCCGTCACATGCTTGCCGTCGATGTCCGGGGTGACACCGCCGACGACGGATGTGCCGCCACCATAGGGGATCGCGGCGACGCGCTCGGCCGCGCACCATTCCAGTAGGCGCTCGACGTCTGTCTCGTCGCGCGGGCGAGCGACGAAGTCGGGAGGATGGGTGAAACGGCCACGAAAGCCGTGGACGACGTCGGAGTAGGACTTGCCGAGCGCGTGCGTTGCGCGTGCATGGTCATCGGCCGCACAGATGTTTGCCAGCGAAGACGGCGGAGCGACGCGCGGCGCCGAGAACTCGACCGCGTCGAGTGCAATCGGGACCTCGACTTCGCCGAGCGCGACGTCCCCCAGCGCGGGACGCAGGCGGCAAGCCCAGCGGCGGCCGCGCCCACCTCCGCGAGGGTGGGCTGCTGGTCCTCGAAACCCCAGCCCCAGTGCTTGCGCGGACGGATGTTCACCGAGCGAACTCTACGGTCACTAGCCTGTATCTGAATGGCGACCCAATCGCAGCCCGCATCAGAACCGCAACCCCTGCAACCCCAGGCGACGGCGACCGAGCAACCGGAGATCCTTGCGCGGGGACCGTGGCCGCTGGAGCGGGTGCAGGCTAGTTGGCGCGAGGAGCACTACAAACCCTCGCGCGAGCACGCGCAGGCCGCCGACACCGCGATCGACGCCCTGCGCAAACGGGGATCGCCGAGCCATGACGGTGTGGCCGCGAGACTCATCGACTACACGCAGGACGCGCACGAAGGGATCGCGATGGAGCTGCAGCCTCAGCGCTGGGCGCTGAGACTGCTCCCCGGCAACGCCTCGCAGAGCGTGGCCGCGTTGTGCGTGACCCGCTCGGCCGACGGGCGCTGGCTGGCCGGCAGGCGCGCGGGATGGGTCGCGTCGTGGGCAGGACGCTGGGCGCTGGGGGCGGGCGGCTCGGTGGACCTGAACGAGAACCCCGCCGATACGCTCGTGCGCGAGCTTGCAGAGGAGTGGTCGGTCACACCCGAGCGCGTGCGGGGCGAGGCGCTCGTGCAGTTGCCCCACCGGCTGGTGATGTTCGTCGGGCAGGCGTGGCTCGCGGAGGGAGTTGACGCCGAGGTGACGCCCGACGCCGAGCACGACGAGTTCGCCTGGTGGCCGCGCGAGATCGACGAGTGGCCGGCGGAGGCCGAGGCGCCACTGCGGTTGATGGCGCGGTGGCTGTCGGCGGAGTGAGGGCCGCGCCCTGAGCACGCCCGTCGCTTCAGCGCCGACCGCGGGACCGATCACGTTCGGACGTCTGAAGTGGGTGTCATTCACACATTCATGTATTTACATGGCGCTGCTGGTGTGTGCGTTCGTGGCGAGCAAACCGGAGCCGCTGACGTTCGCGCTCGGGTTGACGCACGGGCTGTTGTGGATCGGAATGTCCCTCACTTGCATCGTGTGTGCGCGCCTGCGGATCGTGTCGCTGAGACTGGCTGTGGCGGTCGCCGTGCTCGGGGGAATCGGCCCGTTCTTCGGCAGCTACGAGTTCGTGCGCGAAGAGCACCGCCGTCCCGACGGCACAGGCGAGACGGACGCCGTGAACACTCTGTGAAGACACTCACAGCCCGCCGGGGATATCCGGCGGCGGGCCGCGCTAGAGTGAAGAGACATGGCGACCAGCACCACGGCTGAGCAGACAATAGATGTCGTGACTCCCGCCGCGGGCGAGTCGGTCACCGAGGGGACGATCCTCGAATGGCACGTAAAGGTCGGCGAGCAGATCGAGCTCGACGAGACGATCGTCGAGATATCCACCGATAAGGTCGATGTCGAGCTGCCCTCGCCGGCGAGCGGCACGGTGAGCGAGATCCTGGCGGAGGAGGGCGACACGGTCACCGTCGGACAGGTGATCGCGCGGATCGCCGTGGGCGATGGCTCTCCCACTGGGGCGGCAAACGGCGCAGGGACCGATGGGCGTTCCTCGCCGGACGACACGCCCGACACGGCAGCCGAGAGAACAACCCAAAACGCTGATGCGGGCGACACAGCGACCGCCGATGCGAGTGGACTCGCCGATGGTGTCAAGGCCTCCCCGGTGGCAGCCCGCGTGGCGGCCACCGAGGGCATCGACCTGACGAACGTCTCCGGGAGCGGCCCGGGCGGGCGGATCGTCAAGTCCGACGTGCTTGGCGCGGCGGCAGGCAGGACGATCGGCGGCAACGGCTCGGCGGGTGCGATCGCCGAGAAGCCGGCGGGCGCCGAACAGCTGAAAGGCGGCAGCGCCGCCCTCGCGAGATACATGGAGCAGTCGCGGTCGATTCCGACGGCGACCAGTTTCAGGACGCTGACCGTGACGGTCCTGGACGCGCGCCGCCGCGAACTGAAGACCGCGGGCAAGCGGGTGTCCTACACCCACCTGATCGCGTGGGCGATCGCGCGCGCCGCGCAGGACACCGGCGTGATGGCCGATCACTACGCCGAGATCGACGGCAAGCCGCATCGGGTGAAGGACGGGCAGGTGAACCTCGGACTGGCCGTGGACGTGGAGAAGAAGGACGGCTCCAGAACGCTGATGGTGCCCGTGATCGCCGACGCGAGTGGAATGAGGTTCGATGAGTTCGTGGCTGCGTATGACGCGCTCGTGGAGAAGGCGCGCACGAACACGCTGACCGCGGACGACCTGCAGGGGGCGAATATCACGCTCACCAACCCCGGAGGCATCGGCACGGTCGCCTCGGTCCCACGGCTAATGGTCGGGCAGGGCACGATCGTGGCAACGGGCTCGATCGCGTATCCGGTGGGAATGGGCGCGATCGGCGAGATGATCGGTGCGGAGAAGGTCATGACGATGACCTCCACGTATG
>Ga0193728_1000609_pt1 | contig 17510 bp, 14 predicted proteins | sample U1c1metaG_FD_143037 | JGI IMG/M metagenome (GOLD analysis project Ga0193728, IMG submission 143037) | Soil microbial communities from a riparian zone of the East river system, Colorado, United States - U1c1 | ecosystem: Environmental > Terrestrial > Soil > Riparian zone | place: USA: East River...
TCGGCGCCGGGCCTTGTTGTGTTTCCTGTGGCAGGCGGCCATGGCGGCTTTCAGCAGCTGGGCGCGTGTCTTCGCCTTGGGGCAGCCGGTGACGGTGATCTTTGTGGACCGCTTGATCTGCAGGCCGTTCTGGGCCTTGAACAGCGTGGGCATCACGAGCTTCTGGCCGCAGAAGCTCCCTTTCGCGCTCGCGGGGAGGTTCGCGCCGAACTCGCTGAACCGCCCGGACGGCACGGTCACTTCGATCGATTCGAACGGCACGTCGGGGGTGTTCCGGAACGTCGCGCTCGTGATCCCCGTTTTGCCGTTGATGAACGTTTCACCGACGAGCTCGACCGTGATCCCGTACCCCTGCAGCACGATCACGGCGTCGGGGAATTTCGTGCCGCCGTGGGAGACGAAGTAGACGGGGCCTTCCAGCGGGACAGGCAGGACCTGGGTATGCACCACCGCATGCCCGATAAGCGAGGCCGGCGGGCAGGCAGCGCGGTTGGTTTCGAAGACGCTCGCCAAGCAGGCTTTCTGGATCGTCGTCAGCCTCGCCGGCAGCTGCTTGGGCAGATCGAATTTCGCCTCGTTGAACCACGACTGCGAGCCCATCGCGCCTTTCGGGTAGGCGATCTTGAACAGCAGGCTAGCTCCGTTCGCTTTCGAGCTTTTCGCGGCCGTCGTGACCTGGATCTGCGGCGTGAACTTCAGCGCCGCGCAGTTGGTGGCCTGGAAGGGGACAGACAGCGGCTGGCTGGCGCCTTCGTCTCCCGCGATCGTGCCGGTCAGCGACATCGGGGTGCAGTTGGTGGGGTTGAAGGTGAAGTTATTGTTCCCACCCACCCCGTTGACGAGCACGTTGACCTTCTTGATCTGGACGGGGATGCCGTCGATCAGGCGCGGGATGCTGTGTGGGCCCGTCGGGTCGGTCGTAACGGTCAGGGCCGCCGTGATGGGATCGACATCGATCTTCGCGCGGACGACGACGCAGTCACAGGCCGGGTTCTGGGCGGGGTTTGAGGTGTCGCGCTCGAGGTCGAACGGGCCGGCCTTCACCGGGTTCACGATCGAGAGGCCGAACGGCGCACCGGCGTATCTTTCGGTGATGTAGACGCGGCCGCCCTTGACCGTCACGGGGTCGTTGCCGACACCCGCCGACACCGTCGTTTCGCCAATGAGGGATTCGGGGCCGCAGGTGCCTTCGTTTGCCTGCGCTTCGGGGCACAGCTTCACGCCCGCGAGTAGGCCCGACAGGCCCGGCGGGTAATGCAACGTAACGGACTGCATGGCCTGCTGGCCGTCCTCGCGGCCGATCGTGGTCGTCAGCGCGCTGAAGGCACCCGCGTTGATGTTCGTCGAGCCGCTGGTCAGCGACGGGCTGAACGGCAGGCTCGCGCCCGGGCACGGGGTGCCGTTGGGCCCGGTGGTGATGTTGAACGTCGAGGTCGAGTTGACGGGTTCGCCGCCCGACCACGGCGCGAAAGTGGCGCTGGTGGTGTAGGGCCGGCAGCGTGCGGGGGTGGCCAGCGGGGCGCGTGCGCCGCCGAAGAAGTGCAGTTCGGCGTCTTCGAAGGCCAGCTGCGGGTTGTTCTTGAACGTTCCGATCACCTGGCCAGAGGGCGTGAGCTTTGTCTCGCCGGCGAGCTTCACGACCGTCCCCGAGATAGGGTCTTTGGCGATCAGATACAGGGCGATCAGGCTCCCGAACGGGTTTTCGTTCTGGGTCGCTAGATAGACAAAGCCCTTCACGAACTGCCCCGCCGGCAACAGCGGCGAGCGGATCGTGACTTCGCCGATCTTCGACGCGTTCGCGCAGAAGTTCAGGCCCTCCTGGAGCGGTTCGGGAAGCGTCGCCGTGAACGACGCGACATGTTCGGGTTCGCCGAAGCCAGTGAAGCCAACCAGGCCCTCTGAGCAGGCCTGCAGGCCATCACCGCCGGCGGGGTTGACCGCGACGCCTTCGGGAAGCGCGACCGTGATGTCCTTCACGTTTGACTCGGCGAGACCTTCGGCGTTCAGCACCGAGTCCTGGGGGACGTGCACGTCGACGTTCAGGCCACTCGGGGAACTCGCCGCGGTCCCGTCCGGGGTGACCCTGATCTGCGGGTTGAACTGCAGTTGGTTACAACCATCCAACGCCCCGATCTTGTATTCGGCGAACAACGGCGCTTGCAGCAGCTGTTCGGGCGAAGGGTGCGGTTGCGCCCACGAATCGGCCTGCACAGTGCTAGGCAACGGACCAGTGCAAGACGTCGGCATCGAGAGAAACGGCGGCGGACTCGAGACACCAGCCGGACACACCGACGGTCTCCCAAAGGCTTCTTCTTCGAGGCAGCTCCATCCCCGCGAGTGGTCATGCGCGGGAGCACCGGGCACACCCCAGAACGTCACCTTGCTACCCAAGAACCCCGCGATCTGAACGATGTTGGAGACAGAGGCAGTCACACCATAGTCGCTACCGGTGCGAACAGACGTGTCGATATAGACCCGTCTGCCGATGAATTCGAAGCCGAACCTTGCCGGCTCACCCACCAACGGCTTGAGATTGAACACCGGCACCGTTGTCGTAGTGAAATGGAAGGCGCCAGGCGCGTTGAAGGTGAGCACCGCCACCCCGATAGCAGCCTTCGCTTCGCACGAGTTATGCAGAGACGGGATTTCCTGCGTGGTGAACTGCACATCACTGCACTGCGAAAACGGCGTGGGGTTGCCAATCAGCCCAGGCGGCAACTGGAAAGTCAAATCCTTCGCCAAGCCAACCGGTTCCTGCTCATGAAAGCTGGCCGGCGCTTCGCTCGTATTCAACGACAGCACGGTGGTGAGCTGAAACGGATGCACGCCCGCCTGGGTCGAGGGCGCCCCCCCTTCTTCTTCGGGAATCAGTTTGTAATCTTCCACACCAAACCCGTTAGCGCCACCCACACTGATCGGCCGCGTCACCGTCGCAGCATTAGCACTACCGCCAGAGACACTCACAGAGTTATCTTCACCAGAGGATGCGCCCACGGCACGCACCGCGATATGCACTTCAAGCTGCTCATACGGCGAGAGCACCCCTCCGTAGGTGCACCGCACCAGATGCGGCGTGGGCACCGAGCACAAAACTTCGCCCTGCGGACGACCCCCGAAACCCGGTTCCCCAGAAGTCCCATCAACGTGAACAGCTTGCAGATGTTCGGGCAACACATCTTCAACAACAACCGGCGTGCCACTCCCATCAACACTCGCATCACCCATATTCTCCGCGGTCACCACAATCCGACCGTCGGGCTGGGCCACGACCTTCTCGCTCACTTCGACTTTCCCTTCCAAGCAGGGGCCGGCGGGGGGTGTGAGTTCGCACGCCAAGCCGGCGAGTTCCGTTTCGATCGGCTGGACCGGGGCGCCGCCGAGGGCGCCCTTGAACGTCACGAGATACGGTTTTTCCCCGCCCGGGCCCCCTGAGACTTCGACGTTGCCCGCGCCGTAGAGGCCTTCCAAGGCGCTCTGCACGACTTCGTGCGTGGCGTTGAACGGGAACACGGCGAACTTGATTTCCCCTTTTTTAAGGGCTTCGGGTTCAACCCAGAGGACATCGCCGCCCGTCGCCGTGACCGTGAGTTCATGCACCTCGTTCTTGGAAACGCCCGGCTGCAGATGGGTGGGCTGCGAACCAGACGTCAACCCCCACCACGCAGACCCCGCCCCAAACGCAGACGACACACCAAAAACCACCACCAACATCACGGTCGCTGCGGCGCACACGCCAGCCCGCTTGAACACCAGCCATGTACCAATCATCATCGCGCCCCCCGCTTCGCGTTTGCGACCCGGGACTTCACAGGCCCATAACGCCTATGGGCCTTCCGTTTACACGCCACACGCCTACTCCTAGCCCGTATCTTCTTGCACGCTTTCAACGCCTTCCTGAGCTTTTCGGCGCGGATCTGGGCCGCCGTCTTGGTGGGGGGCGGCGGTGGCGGTGAAGCGTTGCCCTGTCCGGAGAACGTCGCGCTCGACGGCGCGCCGAAGATCGACGGCTGCGGCGCGGGCGCCGCCCGGCAAGCATCGGCCGTCGTACACGCAGGCGGCACCTCCGCTTCGCTCGGGCAGTCGCCCGGACCCGAACAGACATGCGCGTCATAGATGTCCACCGCAGTATCGACATCCCGCCCGACGAGCCGTTCCCTGGTCGTGAAGAACGCGTCATCACCCGTACCGCTGGCATCCAGGAACACCGACGGCCCAGACGCCACACCCGAGGAGATCAAGCCAACACAGGCACCGCTGCCAGCATTGAACGTCGCGCTGGCCGACGTGCAGCTCCCCACACCAGCCGGCTCAAACTCATACACATCCAGATTCCCATTCGTGTCCTGCGCCACCAGCCCATCAGCGCTATTGAAGAACAAGCGGCCACTATCAAAGACCGAGCGCGACGAACCAGTTCGGGGTATCAGTCCAGGCGGGACCTCGGAGCGACCGACAGGCCGCGCACCGCTCGGATTGCACGACGCGCACACAAGCCTACCCGAACCAGCGTCATACAAATACACCTCGTTGTCAGGAGCACCCGTCTTCGCATCACGGTTGTCATAGCCCATCAACGACGTTTCCGAGACGAACGCGAGCAACCGCCCATCAGGGGACACCACACGCGCAGTGCCTTCAGCCGACAGGCTCACGTGCGCGGAGGCGATGAACGTCGTGGTCCAAGTCCCTTCGTGCTGATGCGCGACATACACGTTTTCCCCGGGGGTAGCGCCGGCCGCGAGCACGCCCTTCGCGACGAAATACACATAGCTGCCGTCGCGGCTGACACCCAACACCTGCGTCACCTGAGCGTCTTCGTTCGCGCCCGGCTGGCCCGCCCCGGGCACAGCGGTCAGATCCTTCAAAGCACATTTCAGCGCGCCGGTGCCCACGGCCCCCAGTTCGCACACATACAGATCAGACCCTTTCAGACCCGCATCTTTCCTCAACCGCGTGCCATACGTAAAGAACGCCCTCCTCCCATCCACGTTCGCACCCCAGAAATTTCCCACCCCATTTGCCGGCGCGCCGCTTTCCGTGACGGCCAAAGGAGCCGCTTCACCGCTCGCCATATCACGCACGCTAAAGGCTGAGCACGCTCCGCTGCTACAGCCACCGAGGAAGACGCGCGAACCGTCACTCGAAGAAGCCATGAGACCTTCGGCGAGCCTGCTCCCGTCGGGCGCGACGTTGACCAACGAGAGCCGCTGCGCCGCCGGCGCTCCAGCCGTCCACTCATACAACAACGTGCCTTCCGGCGCTTGTGCCGTCGTCAACTGCACAGGGGAGCTGATAAAGAGATGGCTCCCATCAGGGCTCGCCCCAGCAAAGAATCGGTCCTGCCCACGGCCTTCGATCGGCAGTCCCGAGGTGACATCTTCGCTGTCGAGCAGCGGTTCGAAGCACGACGCCGGAGCTGAGGAGCACGTCGTGTTATGACGCAGATACGGTGTGTTTTCGCTCGGGACCGGCGAGGATTCAACGATCTGTTCCCATTCGCCCTGCGTGTTCTGGTGGGACCCTTCCGGCACCGAGAACGATCCTTCGGATTCCGCGACAGCCAAACCCAGATCTTCCGTGAAGAACCGGTATTCATGTTGGCCGTTCGCCAGTGAGCCCTCGGGCTTGCTGTGCGAGAGTGGAATGTTCACGCTCGCCCATTCGCCCGGCGCTACACGCGAGGAGAGCACCTGAACATTGTTGGTGGGATTACCCGCCGGCGATGATTCAGTCGGAATGTCCACCAGGAACGTGAACTTATCTCCACCCACCGCGGCCTGCCCCGAAAGTTGGATCTGAGCGCCGTGCTTGTTCACCGGGGACATCAATTCCCACGCACGCCCATCAGGCAACACCACCGGCCGACCCGGGCCCTGCGTCGTGAACGTCCGATCCGGCCCATAAAACGCGGACAGCACACCCGGCGCCGATCCCGGCAACGCTTCATTGATCGCCACCAACCGATAGTGGTAGGTGCTACCCGCCGTCAAACCCTGCAGATGCTGTGAAACCCCGACATCGGCCGTGCCCGAACCGACACTCACCGGCGAGGACGGCACGCTCGCGCACGCCGACGGTTCACCCAAACAACCAGCGGTGCTCTGCGTGCTGTACTGGAAATAATAGGTGGTAGGCGATTTCGCCGGCGCCTGCAGATCATGTTCTTCCACAGGCGCATCATGCGGCGCAATCGTCGCCTGGAACGACGCGCTCGAAGACGTCACCGTCGACACTGACTCGCTCTGCAACCCGGGGCCAGGCGTCGTAAAGCTATAATCCTGCGACGTTTCACCCAGATTGGTCCCGTGCGAGTTCCTCGCCTGCAACCGATAGACATAGGTGGTATCGGGTTCGAGCCCGCTCAGACTTGCGGCCACCGGGACGTCTCCACTACCTTCGGGAACCATACTCCTGCACGGCGCCACCCGATCCAACGACAGCACCGACGTACCCCACACAAACCAACACGACGCTTCACCCGCGCTCTTTGGATTCACCGTACCCGTCGCACGAACACTCCAAGAGTGAGCACCAGTCGCACCATCGGTCGCCAATTCCAAACCAACCGGCCCTTCAGTAACCACATCCGGGACCACCAGATCCGGACCAAACACATCCACGACCGCCGGACCTTCTTGCGTGCCGTGCAGTCCAACGAACACCCTATGTGATTCTGGGTCCACCGCAAGGCTCACCGGCCTAGCAGTTTGTTCGTTGAAGGGCGCTTCTTCGGTCTGTCCCTTGACTCCGGCAGGAGCGCCTTCCCGCGGAACACCCGTGATATCGCCAAGAAACACCCCTTCGGGACCAAACTCATACACCGCGGTGCCAGTCGAATAATAGATCTCACCGTTACTGTCATCCACCGCGACGGCTATGGATTCCGTGAGCACACCGCTAGGAGGTTCTAGCTTCTTTACAAGCACGTATTTGCCTTTTTTGGCACCTTCTTTTTCGGGACGAAACAGATAGACCGCGTTGCGGAGATCCCCGACGACCAGATCGCCATTGAAACCGGACACAGCTACGGACAGGGTTCCGCCGGGCGTATGATCGAAAGGTTCGCTCGGTGAAGGCCCAGTCACCTGTTTTTCCGCATACTGTTCTTCGCCGCCGGATTGCGGTTCAAAGATGTCTATGACGCCGTTGCCGAAATCCGCAACGAACACGTCGCCGCTCGCCCAGTCGCCGGCGCTCGTCCCAAAGCCCGTCGAATGATCCACCGCAACGCCGTCTACCGGTACTTCGAACGGGCTCGGCGGCCCAGGGTGTTCCAGCGAGCCAGCGCCGGTCCACACGTTCTGAGAGCTCGCGCATTCCAACGCGCCACAGCCTTCCACGCTGAACACATCAACCCCGACAGGACCGAGCCGTTGGCCGATATACATCTCTGGTTCACCAGCCGCCGTGCCAAATGAGATGCCCCCAAAGCGATATGCACTGGCGTTGGACTGCAGCGGCAGCTGGGAGACGAATTCGTACTGTCCCGGCTTGGACGCGGATAGTGCGAACTGATCCGTCCTGGCTTCACTTCCATCGCCGGAAAAGCGTTCGGCTACATACAGGTCACGCGAGTTGACCGTCATTGAATTCGCTTCCGTGAGCGGACCGGGCATCAAGACCGATTTGCCGCCTGGGCCTTCTCCCGGGACTTCGGTGATTACCGATTCATAGGAATGCGTAGTTCTCGCATACGCGGCAGGCGTCATAAGCATCGCGGCAAAGGCGGTGAGCGCCGCCACAGTGCACACAGGCCAAAACCACCGCCGCAACCACAAGGGGGGACCACGAATACACTCCGACGCCCGCCCAGAAAACGCCCGACAAGCCTCCCAGACAGCCGCGCCCATGCGCGGCCGAATCTCTGCACACTCGCGTGACACACCACGCGCTCTCTCTCCTCCTCTAGTACCCGCTCTCATGACGACTCTCTCCTCCATCCGCTGATACAAAGATCCGACGTTGCGGGGCCGCGACATGATGTCACGACCCCACAGGTCAACTCATTGCTTACTGCTTACTGCTTACTCTTATGGCTCTACAAATTCGATGTTCGTCGCTACACCACCACTAGTCGTGAATCCATCCAATGTGGCGTTCGCTACCTCAGATGATAATTCGAAGAGAGCACCACTGAAGGAGGATTCCAAATCATATGTCGTTGGCGTCGTACTACCCGGCATTAAAATTAACCTCAAATCCTGTAAACCATTGGCTGTCTGCTGGAAGTTCAGGTTAAACGCCGAAAGGGATTTTCCGAGTTCTACTGGTTCTCCATTCGCCTTCTGCAGCGCTCCGATCACGTTACCGATCACTTTGATTTTGACAAGCGAACATTCGATTTCAATAGTTTTACCCAGTAAGATGACCGCAGCGGGTATAGTCCTGTTCGTACCTAAATGCGCTAAACCCAAATGGAATAACGTCGATAACGCCAGATGGATTTCACCACTCCCCGCTCCGGGGGTTTTGCAACTGACATTGACTATTCCTTCTTTAGACGTGCACCCTAAGAACTGTATTAAGACATTACCTAAAGTCGCACTTAAGAATAAACCATGATTCGTAACATGTTTGCAATGAATAGATTTTCCACCATGCGTAAACAATAACGGTAAGGTAGCCGATGATAAGAAGGTCACGCCTGCAACGCTCCCACCACCCGCAACCCTGGCTAACAAGTCTGCGGCCGAAGCACTGGAAGCAGCCATCGCACTGAGCGCGAACACCGCCGCCAAGAACAACCCAACAATACTTATGCGTTTCATTTTCTACTGCTCCTTGATTCTCGGAGCAACGAGGAAACGGCACGCGCCGAACCACGTGATGAGAACTCTAGCCCAACCCGTTCCATCGACGCAAGCGCGAGTTTTTGGTTCCCTTCGAACGATTGGACGCCATCGAGAACCATCCGCCCGCGAACGACCGATCGGGCTCTGCCGAGAGAGGTCACCGTGCGGGAAGGTCGTGCCATCTTCTGTACGCTCCTGTTGTTAGAGCCCTGGCCCTCCGACCGGAGGGCCAGGGGCGGTATGTACCGACTGCAAGCAAAGGGATAGGGGTGCTCCCAGCCGGTTTCTTTACAGTGCCCCTTGCCTTAAGCCATTGCCAGCCTCAGCAACGGGACACCCGACTGTCTAACAAGCTTCATCAACATATGCAATGCCGATGATCGGAACACAATCGCCGGGCCTGGAATCCAAACGACTGGACTCCTGCTACGAGCAGGGGTTTAATCGACTCGAGCCATGAATCGCCTAATCGGAGACAGTCACCCGAAAATCCAGACGAACGCGACGAGACCCGCCCGCTCTTGAGCAGGACCGAAATAGGCCGACGACGTTCGCGCGCATTGATGAACACAAGTGCACTACACTGGATCTCATGGCTGCGTCTACTACCCGCCAGCGTTCATTTCGCCTGGCCCTCGGCACTCTGCATCTGCTCGACGAGCGCGCCGCCGAGCATGGCGAGTCGAGCAACGCGCTCGCCCAGCGCCTACTCGACGAGAGCCTCCGTCTGGAGCGCCATCCGCTGCTGCGCTTCCGCGAAGGCGGCAGCGGCATTCGCCGCCCGGCCCTCGCCGGAACCAGACTCGACGTGTGGCAGGTGATCGAGACGTTGCGCGACCACGACAACGACATCAAGAGCACGGCCGACTATTTCGCAATCACGCCCGCACAGGTGCGTGCCTGCGTCGGCTACTACGCCGACTTCCAGGATGAGATCGACGCCTACGCCGCCGCCGAGATGGATGCGGCCGAGCGTGAGCGTGAGCGCTGGGAGCGCGAGCAGAGGGTGCTCGGTTGAAGCTGCTCCTGGACGAGCAGTTTCCACCGGACATCGCCAGACGCCTCAGAGAGCGGGGACATGACGCCATCGCCGTAGGCAAGCGCCCGGATTTGATCTCGGCCGAGGACGAGACCCTGCTCGCACTGTCCACCGCCGAGCAGCGAGCGCTCCTCACCAACAACGTCCGCGACTTCGTCCCGATCGCGACGCGCTGGGTCGGTGACGGCCGAACGCATTACGGCCTGCTGCTCGTCTCCGACCGCACGCTGAGGCGCTCGCGCAACACGATCGGCACATATGTCAGAGCGATCGACCGACTGCTGCGAGCGCACCTCGCGGAGGATGCACTGCGCGACCAGATTCGTTGGCTCGAGGCCGATTCCGCCTGACGACCGGTTCAGTACGCGCGCCAGCGGCGGAAGACCACGATCAGCGCGTACACGATCCCGCCGACGAGCACGAACCACAGCAGCTCGCCGATGCCCGTCTGCGCCACCTGCCCGCCCGAGGGCAGCAGGTAGACCGCGGCGGCGATCAGCGCTACGGTCGCGATGTTGCGGGTGGTTTTCAGGCGATCGCTTATGAGCAGAGGATAGCTACTTCCGTGGGGCCGCGACACGGCGCCGCGACCCCACAAGACCAACTTACTACATTACTATGGCTCTACCAATTCGATGTTCGTCGCTACACCACCACTGGTCGTGAATCCATCCAATGTGGCATTCGCCACCTCGGACTCTAATTCGAAAACACCACCCGAAAAGGAGGTTTCCCAATCATTTGTCGTTGGCGTCGTACTACCCGGCATTAAAATTAACCTCAAATGCTGTAAACCATTGGCTGTCTGCTGGAAATTCAGATTGACCGTCGAAAGGGATCTTTCGAGTTCTACTGGTTCTCCATTCGCCTTCTGGAGCGCACCGATCACGTTACCCCTCACTTCGATTTTGACAAGCGAACATTGGATTACAATAGTTTTACCCGGTAAGATGGCCACGGCGGGAATAGTCCTGTTCGTACCTAAATGCGCTAAACCCAAATGAAATAACGTCGATAACGGCAGATGGATTTCACCACTCCCCGCTCCGGGGGTATTGCAATTGACATTGACTAGTCCTTCTTTAGCCGTACACCCTAAGAACCGTATTAAGACATTACCTAAAGTCGCACTTAAGAATAAACCATGATTCGTAACATGTTTGCAATGCATGGATTTTCCACTATGCGTAAACAATAACGGTAAGGTAGCCGATGATAAGAAGGTCACGCCTGCAACGCTCCCACCACCCGCAACCCTGGCTAACAAGTCCGCGGCCGAAGCACTGGAAACAGCGACCGCGCCGAGCGCGAACACCGCCGCCAAGCATAACCCGACAGTACGTATGCGTTTCATTTCTTCTGCTCCTTGATTTTAGGGAGCAGCGATGCTGCGCAAACCACCTTACGAAGGATCGTGCGCATTCATTCGCGTGCTCTTTTCTGGGAGCCCCCGACCCTCGGCTGCGGACGTTCTAACAGATGCCCTCCGAGAAGTTCAACCCAGGTGATCAGCTCAAACGAACTCTTCCTTTCCTTGGGAGCCCCGACCTTCGGCTGCGAACATTTCTACCACACCTCCTCCGAGGAGTGCAATCCGTGTGAGCGGACTGAACGAGCTTGCCCAGGAGTCCGGAGATCAGGACTCCTGCCATTAGCAGCCAGTTCTCGCTGTACGCGCCCCGTGAGGGAAACAGAAACAAACTCCCGGAAATGCAATATCTTGTCTCTCCTGGATGCCGCCCGAGGAGAGGGAGGCGGCGCCTAGGGTTGCCTGGTAAGGGCGCTGAAGGTGCTTCTCTCGCTACAGTGGTTGGGCGTGCGCGGCCCCGACAGCGGCCCGCACGGCACGTGATTGTTGGTGTGCTGCGCGGATTATCTTGTTTTGTGTGTTGCTCCTTGCTTTGTTTTCTTGGCCGGTGGCGCGTAGTGTTTGCGCGCGAGCTTTTCGCACTCGACTCGCTTGCGCTTGGTTTTGATCTTCTTGCATACCTTGAGCGCTTTGGCGAGCTTTTGTGCGCGTGTGAGGGTCTTTGTCTTGGGGCAGCCTGTCACGCGGACGGGGGTTCGTTGATTGAGTGTGAGGCCGTTCTGGGCGATGAATTCGGTTGGCATCTTCAGCCCGCCCTTGACCTTGCAGAGGTTGCTGCCGTTCGCGGTCAGTGCCGAGAACTTCCCCTGCGGCAGTGTCAGTTCGAAGGTGTTGAAGGGGGTGTCCGGGACCGTCTTGAACGTCGTCGAGGTGACACCGGCTTTGCTGATGAACGTCGTTCCCACGAGGTCGATCGTGACGCCGTAGCCCTGCAGCACCATGATCAGGCTGGGGAACGCTTCCCCGCCGTGGGAGACGAAGATCGCGGGGCCTTGCAGCGGCACGGGCAGCAGGGGGGTTATGACCTTGGCATTGCGGCTGCTGCCTCAGTAGACGCGCCAGCGGCGGAAGACCACGATCAGCGCGCACACGATCCCGCCGACGAGCACGAACCACAGCAGCTCGCCGATGCCCGCCTGGGGCCGTGACATTTCATGTCACGGCCCCACAGGTCAACTCAATACTCACTGCTTACCACTACAGCTCTACCAGTTCGAGATCTAAATGTTTACCTGCACTACTTAAGAATAAATCCAATAAGGCGTTCGCTACCTCAGACACTAATTCTTGTTTGCCGAAGAGGCCCGCCCTTAATTCCAAATCGAATATCGATGGTCCCGTACTGCCTGGCATTAAGAATAATCTCAAATGCTGTAAACCATTGGCCGTCTGCTGGAAATTCAGATTGACATCTAAGAAGGGCGTATTGAGCGGCACTGGTCCTCCATTCCTCTGGAGTGCGCCGATCACGTTACCTTTTACTTCGATTTGGACACCTCCACATTTGGGTAGAACAAGACTCGATAAGATGAGTGCGGCGGGGAGTCGTCCTACATTTAAAGTTAAATGCGCTAAACCCAGATGGAATAACGTCGATAATGGCAGATAGATTTCACCAGCCCCGGCCCCGGCCGTATTGCAACTGACCCCACTGGACGAGCATCCTAAGAACCGAATTAAGATATCGCCTAAAGTCGCGGTTAAGAACAACCCATGATTCGTAGCGTGTATACAATGAATTGAATTTCCACCATGCGTCCACAATAACGGTAAAATTGCTTCCGATAAGAAGGAAACGCCTGCTACGCTTCCACCACCGGCGACCCTGGCTAACAGGTCCGCGGCCGAAGCGCCGGAGGCAGCAACCATGCTGAGTGCAAACGCCGCCACCAAGCACAGTCCGACAATACATATACGTCTCATTTCTTCTGCTCCTTGATTAGGGAGCAACGCTATCGCGCAAACACCTCACGAAGATCGTGCGCATAGGCGCGCGTGCTCCTTTTCCTGGGAGCCCCAAACCTTCGGTTGCGAGCACTCTAACATATCCCTACGAGAAGTTCAAAACAGATGATCAGCTCAAACTAGCTCTCTTCTCGAGAGCGGGTTTCTCAGTGCCGGCAGATTTCCTGTTCGCACGCTGCGGTGGCCTGCCAAAGCAAGCGGCTACCCTTCCTCATGGATGCGAGCAGCTGATTATTCGACTCGCGTCGCGAATCGCGGTTGTTCGCGGTTCACTGCGCGGTAGGACCCATGGTGCTACCATGTGCCGGTGGCGAAGATCAGCGTGAGTCTCGAGGACGATCTGTACCAACGTGTGCGTGAGGCGGCCGGTTCGAACGGCGTATCGGGCTGGCTTGCCGAGGCCGCTGCCGCCCGTCTACGCGCCGGCGCGCTGCGTACCGTCGCGGAAGAGATCGCCGAAGAGACCGGCGGCCCCTACACCGAGCTCGAGCTCAGCGCCGCCCAGAAATGGCTGCCCTCGTCTTCGACGCCGGCGCGCTGATTGCGCTGGACCGAGGCGATCGGTCTGTTGGCGCGTTGCTGGCCCTCGCAGCCCGACAGGATGTCGAGGCGATCACGTCGTCCGCGTGCATAGCCCAGGTGTGGCGCGATCCCGCTCGTCAAGCGAAGCTGGCCCGTGCGCTGGAGGGCTTCCTGGAGTGGCCCCTGGACCCAGTGCGCGCTCGCCGTTGTGGCCTTCTCCTCGCTAATACGGACACCAGCGATATAGCCGACGCCGCCGTTGCCCTCCTCGTGCAGGACGGCGACACCATCCTCACCAGCGATCCCCGCGATATCCAGCGCCTACTCGATTCCACCGGCGCCAAGGCACGGATACACGTCGTCTGAGTCGTTGTGTGGGAGATGGCCATCGCGTTCGAGGATAGGCTGATGAGATCCGCACAGATGAACGCAAGTGCACTACAATGGGTTATATGGCTGCGTCTACAACCCGCCAGCGTTCATTTCGCCTGACCGATGGCACCCTGCACCTACTCGACAAGAGCGCCGCCGAGCATGGCGAGTCGAGCAATGCGCTCGCCCAGCGCCTGCTCGACGAGAGCCTGCGTTTGGAGCGCCATCCACTGCTGCGCTTCCGCGAGGGCGGGAGCGGCATCCGTCGCCCGGCCCTCGCCGGGACCAGACTCGACGTGTGGCAAGGTGATCGAGACGTTGCGCGCCCACGACAACGACATCGAGAGCACGGCCGACTACTTCGCGATCAAGCCCGCACAGGTACGTGCCTGCGTCGGCTACTACGCCGACTTCCAGGACGAGATCGACGCCTACGCCGCCGAGCTGGATGCGGCCCAGCGTGAGCGCGCACGGTGGGAGCGCGAGCAGCGGGTGCTCGGTTGAAGCTGCTCTTGGACGAGCAATTCCCACCGGACATCGCTAAACGCCTCCGCGAGCGAGATCATGACGTTATCGCGGTCTGCGAGCGCCCAGACCTGGTCTCGGCCGAGGACGAGACCCTGCTCGTACTGTCCACCGCCGAGCAGCGCGCGCTCCTCACCAACAACGTCCGCGACTTCGTCCCGATCGCGACGCGCTGGGTCGGTGACGGCCGAACGCATTATGGCCTGCTGCTCGTCTCCGACCGCACGCTGAGGCGCTCCCGTAACACGATCGGGACATATGTCAGAGCGATCGACCGACTGCTGCGAGCGCACCTCGCGGAGGATGCACTGCGCGACCAGATTCGTTGGCTCGAGGCCGATTCCGCCTGACGACCGGTTCAGTACGCGCGCCAGCGCCGGAAGACCACGATCAGCGCGTACACGATCCCGCCCCTCGGCGACGAACCGGGGCCCGCTACCGGCACTCCGGCGTCCGCCCGGACCGGATTGGCACCGGCCGGCCTGATCCAGCTTTCAAGGCGAACCATGAGCAGCGGATAGCTTCTTCCGTGGGGTCGCGACACAAATGTCACGACCCCACGGTCAACTCATTGCCTACTGCTTACTCTTATGGCTCTACCAGTTCGATTTGCGTCGCGACACCACCACTGGTCGTGAACCCATCCAATAAAACGTTCGCCACCTCAGACACTAATTCGAAGGCGCCGCCGTTGAGACTGAGTTCCCAATCATGTATCGTTGGTGTCGTACTTCCCGGCATTAAAATTAACCTCAAATGCTGTAAACCATTGGCCGTCTGCTGAAAATTCAGATTGACGTCTTCAAAGGGCGTATTGAGCGGCACAGGTGCTCCATTTCTCTGGAGCGCACCGATCATGCTGCCCCTCGCTTCGATTGTAATAAGTCCTCCACACGTGATTTTAATGATTTGCCCAGGTAAGATGACTGCGGCGGGTATCCGTCCTATATTTATATTTAAATGCGCTAAGCCCAAATGGAATAACGTCGATAATGGCAGATGAATTTCACCAGCCCCCGCCCCGGCGGTATTACAGCTCAACCCACTGGACGTGCATCCTAAGAGCCGTATTAAGATATCGCCTAAAGTCGCGGTTAAGAACTTTCCATGATTAGTAGCGTGTTTACAATGAAATTCACTTCCACTATGTGTTATCAACCTCGGTAAGGTGGCTGACGATAAGAAGGTCACGCCTGCGATGCTCCCACCTCCTTTAATCTGCGCTTTCAGGTCAGCGGAAGCGCTGGAAGCAGCGAACGCGCTAAGCGCGAACACCGCCGCCAGGCACAACCCGACAATACTTATTATGCGTTTCATTTTCTACTGCTCCTCGATAATCAGAGCACGCGATGCCACGATACCCGCACAGCGGCGAGAACCCTAGGATGAGCCCGACCGTGCCGGCGACCGCGAGGTCGAAGCTCGACCACAGCGGCGACGCGGTGCTGGGACATCGTGCGCATTACGCTACGCTCCTGGTGTTGGAGCCCCGGCCCGTGCGGACCGGGGCGCTGATATGGCTCCGGAGCGGACCTCCTCGCGGACGACCGCCCCGGGGGCCGGTCTTTGATCAACCCTCACGGTCGCGGCTGTTACTGGACCGAGACCATGGGACGCGTCATTTCTATCACAAACCGGCTCCCCGTACAATACAGACAGTCGGAACACTCTTCCCTGCCGCGGGAGTATCAAAATCAGGACTGCTGGCGCGAGCGGGGAGATTGTCGCGTCATGCACACAAACGTCGAGTCGGAAATGCTGCGGCAAGACAAGCCCATACCGGCACTCTCACATCAGGCCACCTACAGCTGCCATGGCTTCCCTGGGCGCCGCCCGGAGAGGGAGGCGGCGCCCAGGGATCCGGGAGACGCTGGAAGCTCACTACGTCCTTATTTCGCTTTTTACGGCCTCTTCTTTGCCTTCTTGATGGGCGCGTAGCGCTTGCGTGCGAGTCTTTCGCACGCGACGCGCTTGCGTCTGGCCTTGGTCTTCCTGCACCCCTTGAGCGCTTTGGCGAGCTTCTGTGTGCGCGTGAGCTTGGCTTTCTTGGGGCAGCCGGTCACGCTAACGTGGGTTTTCTGGTGCAGGACGATACCGTTCTGCGCGACGAATTCGGTCGGCATCGCCAGCTTCTTGCTCGTGCACAGGTTCCCGTTGGCGGCCAGGGCTGAGAACCTGCCCTGCGGCAGCGTCAGTTCGAAGCTGCCGACGGGAGCGTCGGGAACCGTCTTGAACGTGCTCGACGTGATCCCCGCTTTGTTGATGAACGTGTCTCCGACAAGATCGATCGTTACGCCATAGCCCTGCAAGACCATGATCAGGTTCGGGAACGCTTCCCCACCATTGCTTACGAAATACGCCGGGCCTTCGAGGGGGACGGGAATCAGCGGCGTGATCGCCTTCGCGTGACCCACGACCGACGCCGCCGGGCAACCCGCCGGGTTTGATTTGAACTGCACGGCCGTGCACGCCTTCTGCAACGTCGTGAGGCGCGAGGGGAGCCGCTTGGGCAAGTCCACCTTGACCCTAGCGATGTTCGCCTGCGACCCAAACGGCGCTTTCGGATAAACGAGCTTCACCGATAGGCTGGCGCCGTTCGCTTTGGAGGTCTTCCCGGACGTGGAGACTGAGAATTTGGGGGCGAACTGCAGGCTTGCGCAGTCGTGAACCTTGAACGGCACCGACACCGGCGAGGATGCCCCTTCGTCACTGGCGATGCTCCCCGTGATCGCCAAGGGGCTGCAGTTCGTTGGGTTGAACGTGAAGTTTGGCCGGTTGACCGTGACGTTCACCTTCTGGATCTGGACCGGGATCCCGTCGATCAGGTGCGGGATCGCGTGCGGACCGGAAGGGTCAGTCGTGACGGTCAAGGCCGCCGTGGTGGGGTCGACCTCGATCTTCGCGCGGACGACGACACAGTCACAGG
>Ga0193728_1000611_pt1 | contig 17472 bp, 28 predicted proteins | sample U1c1metaG_FD_143037 | JGI IMG/M metagenome (GOLD analysis project Ga0193728, IMG submission 143037) | Soil microbial communities from a riparian zone of the East river system, Colorado, United States - U1c1 | ecosystem: Environmental > Terrestrial > Soil > Riparian zone | place: USA: East River...
CGCTCTCCGACCAGTTCACGATCGCTTATCAGGATCCGCTCAGCACCACGCCCGAGACGATCCACTCCGGTAGGGCGAACGAGATCCAGAGCTTCCGCTCGCGCCCGGATCTACGCCCACCCACGCTGACTGTGACGGCGAGGTCCTCCACGGTCGCACCCGGCGAGATGTTCACCGCGCCGTATGACGGGCCCGGCCAGAGCGGACCGATGATCCTCGACGCGAGGGGTGGACTGGTCTGGTTCAAGGCGCTCCCACGTGGGACCTCGGCGACGAACCTTCAGGTGCAGCAGTACGCCGGCCGACCGGTGCTGACGTGGTGGCAGGGCGACATCTCCGTGCACGGGTTCGGGCTTGGCGAAGACAAGATCGCCGACGGCGGGTATGACGACATCAACCATGTCCGTGCCGGCAATGGCCTGCGCGCAGACCTGCATGATTTTCAGCTGACCCCGCAGGGCACCGCGCTGATCACCACGTATGACCCGATCTACTGCAACCTGTCCTCCGTCGGCGGCGCGGTCCACGGCGCGGTCACCGACGGCCTGTTGCAGGAGATCGACGTCCGGACCGGGCTGGTCATGTTCCAGTGGTCGAGCCTCGATCACGTGGCGCTCGCCGAATCCTACGAACTGGCGGTCGACTCGCACACGGACTGGCCGTTCGACTTCTTCCACCTCAACTCGATCGGCCTCGCACACGACGGCAGCCTGCTGGTCTCCGCGCGCAACACCTGGACGGTCTACGACGTCGACGCCGTCACCGGCCAGATTCAGTGGCAACTGGGCGGTAAGCACCCGAGCTTTACGATGGGTCCCGGCACGAACGCCGCTTGGCAGCACGACCCGCGCGAGCTGCCCGATGGCACATTCAGCATTTTCGACAACGGCGCCACGCCGAAGGTTCACAGTCAGTCGCGCGGGATCGTGCTCAGCATCAACTCGCAGCTGAAGACCGCGACGCTCGTCAACCAGTTCACGCGACCCGCACCGCTGCTCGCATACAGCCAGGGCAATATGCAGGCGCTGCCGGGCGGGGATTGGTTCATGGGTTGGGGCCAGATCCCGGCCTTCTCCGAGCTGAGTCCCACCGGCCGGCTCCTGTTCGACGCGCACTTCCCCGCCGGCGACCAGTCCTACCGAGACTTCCGCTTCGTTTGGAGGGGCGTTCCGGCGCACCCTCCCGCGTTTGTCGTTGCGCGGGGCCCGGGTGGGGCGAGCGCGGTCTACGCCAGTTGGAACGGGGCGACGGAGGTGGCGAGTTGGAGGGTGCTCGCGGGCACGTCCGCTACGCGTATGCGAACCGTCGCCAAGCGTCCGCGCACAGGCTTTGAGACTTCCATCCGAGTGCCGGCGGGCATCCCCGGGCCATACGTGACCGTGCAGGCGCTGGATAAGGAAGGGCATGTGCTCGGCGTTGCTCCAGTCGCTGCACGGCTGGGCTGAGGTTCCGATCTACCGCGGGCAGGGCACTGAGCTGGTGGCACTCTGACGCGTGCCATCCATGAACGTGAGGTCGACGCGGAACGGGAATCCCCGATGAGGACAGCGCTTGGGCACGGCGATGCCGCGCGGATAAAACGGCACGAACTTGCCGTGCACGTGTCGGTAGTAGGTCAGGCCGCGCGGGCCGATCGTCGAGGTCATGCGGGTGACCGCCACGTCTGGACCCCCGGGCCAGGTCGGAGTCAGCGGTATCGCGGTGTTCAGGCGCCCGCTGAACGGGGCGCTGTCGTCGAGCACGCTACCGGGGAACACCAGCTGCGCGAATACGGGCGTGTGGCCTTCGGCGTAGAAGAGCACTTCCAGGTGTTCGCTGTTCGGCAGCCCCACCAGCGCGGTGAGGCTGCCCTGCTCTTCGATCGGCTCGCCCTGGGCGGGGACCGCGACGGTCGCGCTGCCGAAACCGATGCGCGCGTTCGCCGGGCACCCGGACACGCCGCCTGCGATCAGGGCTAGGGGTTCGCAGTTGGCCAGGCCGAGCGTGCTCGTCGCCAGCCCCAGGCCACTGGGCAGGTGCAGATCGACCTCGGTCACGGGCGAGGGCGCCTGCCGCGAGACTGTGTTATGGACCTGGAACCCGAACTCGATCGTCGTGCGCGCGCCGAGCCGATTGGGGTGGAAGCTGGTTTCCAGGCTGACCGTCTGCGCGGCTCGAGCGCCGAGCGGCACGCTCATGCACAGCGCCGGTGCTGCGAGGAGGAGGAGGACGATACGGGCTCTCGAGATCCCGACTCTGGCGCGCATGACCCAGTTCGGTGGACGCGGCCGCCGGGTCGTCCTACACGTGGATCTGGCCGTGGACGTGCACCGTCAGCACGAACGTTTCGCGGCTGATGACGCCGCTGATGCCGATGTTCGTTCCCGAGGCGTGGGCGAAGTTGCCGGTCCCCCCCGTGATCGCGATCGTGCCGCCGAAGTACCCGTTGGCGCCCTTCTGCGCAAACCGTGCCGAGCCTCTGCCCGTGATCGAACCGCCCCCGGGCCTGACCGTGAACGTCGCGGTCACTTTGTTGGCCGACACGATCGCCAGATGTACGGCGATCGAGCAGTTAAACGTGCCGGTCGCAGTGCCTCGCTCGATGATCGTGGTCCCCGGTTCGCCGACAGCGTGCAGGTGCCCCGTCTCCCGCAGGTTGATTTCCCGTGCCGCCCGCGCGACCGGATCGCCGCTGCGATTGGGGTGCATCGTGGCGGTCCTCGCGCTGCGGGTATGGGTTCGCGCGGGCGCCTGTGCCGCAGTGGGCCCAAGAATCAGTGTGGCAATCGCCGCCGCCGGCGGCAGGTAGATGCTCAACTTTCGCAAATGACGCCTCATTACTGCTAGAACAACAATCTACGACGAAGTGTTCCGATGGTCAGGATGTGTTTCCCACTCGCGACTCTACTCGCTGTGGCGGACTGCTGCAGCCGGTGGCGCCGACGCTCTGTTCGGGAGCGGGGAGATCGGGACGACGTGCTGAACCCGGCGCGGATCTGGACCGGCTGTTTGAGGCGCTGATGGGAGCCGGTTGGGCGGGAGGCGCGACGTCGGGCGCCCGATAGCTCGCCAGACAGATCGCTGACGTCCCGCCCACACGTCTCCGATGCCTTTCCTACCGTGGTAGGATCGGATCATGGCAAGCCAGAAGCGCTCGATCTCATTCGATGAGTCGGTTTTGCGCGAGGCCGAGCAGCGCCTCTCTGAGTCTGGCGGGAGCCTGTCCGCGTTTGTGAACGCGGCGGTGCTCCGCGAACTGCGGGTCTCGCGCGGCCTCGAACTTCTCGCTGAGGACGATGAGCGGTTTGGCACCGTGCCCGCCGATGTCAGAGCCCGAGTCGCTGCTGAGTGGCCGGCCTGACGCTCGACGTCGGTGCGCTGATCGCCTACGAACGAGGCGAGGCACGTATCCGTGAGATCCTCGCGACGGCCTACGCTCGCGGGTTGGTGCCGACCATCCCGGCCATAGCGCTCGCGGAGGTCTGGCGCGGCGATGCGAAGGATGCTCGCGTCGCGCGCTTGCTCAAGGCGAGTTCGATCGAGGCTGTCGATGAGCGTTTGGCGCGAGAAGCCGGTCGTCTGCGGCGAGCCACACAGGACGCGGGAGCCATCGACGCATGCATAGCGTTCGGCGTCCGGGCGCGACGCGACGCGATCGCCACTTCAGACCCCGAGGACATGCGGATGCTCCTGGGATCCAGTTTTACGATCCTGGCGGTATAGCCTACGCACCTGCACCGGTCAGGCGCACAAAGGGGGGACGGAGAGGGCGGGATTCGAACCCGCGATGGAGTTTGACCCCCATACTCGCTTAGCGCCTTTGGCCCGTCCTCATCTACTGCGCTTTGGCGCGTTTGCCCGCAAATCCAGCACTTCGGTCTTGAGCGGGGCGGCGTCTGTTGCGCTCTGTTGAGATTTGCCGCTTCCATGATGCTTCCATACGCCTGCGCGATGGCGCGGCGGTCTTCGCGGCCGAGACGGGCTGCTCCACGATGTTCGGCAATCTGCCGTACAATAACTGTATGGCTACCGTCTCGATTCGTGAGTTGGGCCGCCAGGTCAGCGGCGTGGTCAACGAGGTCAGAACTACCGGGCGACCGACGTTCGTCACCCATCGCGGTACGCCCGTCGCCGTCCTGCTGCCGCTTGACGCGGAGCAGTTGGAGGACCACGTGCTCGCCAACGCGCCCGAGTACGTCGCCTCGATGCGCGCCGCCGACGAGGCGATCGAGCGGGGCGAGCCCGGCGTGGCGCTCGCCGACGCGATCGCGGAGTTCGAGGCCGAGCACGGCCCCCTAGACAACAAGAGCTGAGGTCAAGTGGCGAAGGTCGCGGTCGAGCTCGACCGCCAGGCGCAGCGCGATCTACGCAAGCTCCACCCCGACGACCACCGCGCAGCCCTGCGCGCGATGGCTGGCGTGCTCACCCACGAGCCGCTGCCAGCCAACGCGAACGATCGCGCACTGAAGGGATCGGCGCCCTGGCGGCGACTGAGGGTCGGCGAGCTGCGCATCTTGTGGCGAGCGGTCGGCAACGGCGAGAGCAGGCGCGTGGCGCGCGTCATTCACCGCCGCGACCTCGAGCGAGCGGTACGCACGCTCGGCGACTGAGGGCTCGGCGGGTCGCCGTCCGGGGCCCTTGCCAGAAACCTCGTGTTCAAGAGCTGCAGCGACAACGGGGAGATCGGGACGACGTGCGAACCCCGGCGTGGACCTGGATCGGCTGGTTGAGGCGCTGATGGAGCCGGTTGGGCGCGAGGCTCGGCTGAAGGCAGCAGAAGCTATACGCCTGAATTGAGGCGTCGCAGGCCACCGGCCCAATCGGTCAGCTGAAGTTCAACTGAGTAGACTGCTCGTTAGTATGGATCGCAAGTCCCGCCTCGCTATCGGTGCGTTGCTCACGTTGGGGCTGGTCAGCCCCGCGCCGGCGACCGCCGCCAGCGGCCTCGGCCATCTATCGGTGACCGTGCCACCACAGCCGCTCGTATCGAGCGACCTTCATATCCGTTTTGGACCTCCTGAGAACAAACCGCAACGCGGCTACTACTACGCTGTCGTCGTCCTCGAGAACTACCGTCACTACTCGCCACAGGCACCGCCGCCGTGCGCCATCTCCAGTGACATGGGCCACACCGAATATGGCTTCCCCCATCGAGGAATGCTAACGCACCTCACGCTCACCCCAGCAACATCGGCAGAGACTCAGTGGTGCCCTGGAACCTACCTCGGAGCCGTCTACAAGGTTCTACACAAGCCACGCTGTAATCCCTACTACCCATGCTCCCACAGGAGTGCCCGGACGTTTACGGGCACGATCCCGATCGGACATGGCAGAGCAAGCGAAGGAGAACCCTACTCATTCCCCGGCGGACTCTCAAATCCGATCGATCCCAGCGCCCACATCGTAGGGCGCTTTGAAGTCGAATTCGTAACCTCGATCACGCTCCCGGGGCGACATCGAATCCACCGAGTTGACGGTCCGATCTGTCGCGCCTGGGCCATCTCGCTTCCCTGTCTTTGTCCCAGCGCTGAAAGTCCTCGCCTCACCGACCCGGCCCGAAATCTGCCAGCGAACTTCGGCTGGGTCGAAATCACTCTCTCCTACCAGAGCCACTCTGACCTACCCGAACTGGACTGTCCCGGTGGGATCGCGATTGAGAGCCAGATCGGTCGCGTAGTCGCATCCGCAGGCTACCCAGGCGGCCCATTCGGAGGCGGACCCGGCATCGCATCCGGCGCGACAACGGCGTTTGTGCTGGCGCCGGGAACATGGGACGTGTTCGCGGCCGCAGGGCGGCAATCCTCGGCGTCAACGGCCGTCAGCGTCGTCGCCGGGCATGGAACCACAGCCGCGATCCAGTTGCCCTGACAGCATCAGGCGACCTTGAGGTACTCGCGCAAGGCCCTGCGAATCACCGCGGAAGCCGTTTCGTGATCGTGCTCCGCCCGGTGAGCCAGCGCTTGGCGCAACTCCGGCTCAAGCCGCACAGACTCGACGCTGGCAGCCGCAGAGCCGATTGGCGGACGACCTCCGCGTCGACGTAGCGTCTTATCCACGTCATACCCCGCCTCGGCCCTCTCGGCAAGATCACCGACCAAACTGTCGGTGATCGGCACACCACCAGCTGTGTTTCCATGTGTCTTCTTCGCCATGCTCAACCTCCCGGCAACAGCCGCTGATACTTCGCTCTCATCGGCATCGCGTGAATCGCCAACTCCGACCCATCGTCCCGCACGATCGTGACTACCTCCAACAGAGCCGCGCTGCGCGCCGGGCCAAGATAGAGGCGGGTGTCGTCGTCTTGATCGTCGATCGTCATCGCATGCCCAACTGCGTGCTCGATGTCCTCGTCGGCGATGCCGTGCTTGCGCGCCGACGGGTGGATCTCCACAAACGCGATTGTAGTACGAAACTACCGATGGTGGTCCGCACCCGCTATCTGTAGGGACGCCGTCGAGACGGGGACGGAGAGATCGGGACAGGTTGCAAAGCCTCAAGTCAAGGTTGAGGCTTTGGTAGAGCTTCTGATGGAGCCCGCTGGGCGGGCGGCGCGGCGGCGGGCAGCCGGGGCGATCAGGGCCACCGACTGCTAGAGGCCCGAGTATGGCCCTAGGACGCCCAGGTTTGCGAGTCGGTAGCTCATCGCCTCTTGGCTCACCCGGAATGTCTTGGCTAGCTCGTCTATGAGTTGCTTGGGGGTTATCTGACGGCTGCGAGTGAGGACGCGCTCTATCTCCTGTCCTAGGAACGTACGGGGCATCAGCAGTTCGGCAGCGAAAGCGTTCGCCTCGGCCTCCTCTTTGTCCGACGTGCCATCCCTCCAGTTCACGCGAACTAGCCGGTCGATGAACACGGGCTTGCCCTTGTGCATGACCATGTGGCCAATCTCATGGGCCACTGTAAACCTCTGTCGAGTCGATGCGTGCTTTGAGTTGACCCCGATGATTGAGCGAGCATCTTCGCGGTAGAGCATTCCCGACACCTCCCCATCGAACGCCTCATAGGTGATCTGGGCTCCCAGTGTTGCGGCGATCCGTTCGACGGGAATGGGAAGCTCGCTAATCCCAGCTGCCTCGATCACCGCCCCCGCCTTCTTTTCGGCGGGGGATGACTTGGTCATTTGGCTACTACCTCCCGTGGTTGTGCTCGCTTGTTCAAGACAAGCGCGGCGAAATCTAGGCTCTCTTCGTCATCGCTAGCTGCACGAAGGCTCTCCCGCTCGGCTGGCTGGAGTTCTTGGAGGGCAGTCTTTGCGTCCGGCAAGAGCTCGCCTGGGCTGACCCCGACGGCCGAGGCCAGCAGGAAGAGCTGGTGGAGCACGATGTGCTGCCTTCCGCGCTCGATGTTCGTGATTGACGTCCGCTTCAGACCGACGCGCCCCGCGACCTCCTCCTGCGTGAGTTTCGCTGCGAGTCGAGCCTTCTTGATGCGCCGCCCAAACTGCTCGTAGAGACCGTTCATATGCCCACTATGGCGCAAACCGATCACAAAGTCAATGACGCTGACCGTCAGCCAGCCTGACCTATCGAGGTCGCTCAGCGAGCTTGCTTGACATTCAGCCCGACGATCCCCTACACTAAAGTTTGTAACGCCAACTAAAACGAAAGGATATGTCAATGTCACCAACACCCATCGACTCTGCAGAGGTCGCCGCCGAGGACCGCAAGAAGCTGGTCGGGATCATCATCAACGGCCGGCAGTTCGAGGTCGCTGAGAAGGAGATCAGCTACGAAGAGGTGGTCAACCTTCGTTATAACAACAACCCGCCGAAAGGCGAAAACGTGGTCATCTCGGTGACCTACAGCAAGGCCCACGGCAAGGACGGCTCCCTGCTCCCCGGCAAGAGCGTCCGAGTCAAGGCCGGGATGGTCTTCAATGTCATCGACACTGATAAGTCGTAACGAGGATCTCAAGAGGCTGCGCGACGAAGGCTATGCCGTCTCGATCCAGAGCGGCTACCTACTCGTAGCCGACGTCCCCTACGTCAACACCAGCGCGGAGATTAAGCGCGGCACCTTGGTCTCCACGCTGTCATTGAACGGCAACACCACCAACCCGCCCGACACGCACGTCGTGATGTTCATCGGCGACTACCCCTGCGACCAGAATGGCATACCGCTTGAGAAGATCAAAAGCGGCGAAGCCCAACGCCTCACGGACGAGCTGACCGTCAACTACTCGTTCTCGAGCAAGCCGTCGGTCGGCTACAAGGACTACCGCGAGAAGATGACCGCCTACGTGGCCATCCTTGAGAGCCAGGCCCAAGCGATCAACCCCGACATCACGGCAAAGACGCATCCGCCCTTCGCGGTCGGTGACGAGGACTCGGTCTTCCACTATGTCGATACCGCTACCAGCCGCGCCAAGCTCGGCGTGATCAACGACAAGCTCAAGCTGAGTAAGATCGCAATCATCGGATTGGGCGGAACTGGCTCCTACGTCCTCGACCTCGTAGCGAAGACCCCGGTCATGGAGATTCACCTCTTTGACGGGGATGACTTCTCCTCGCACAACGCCTTCCGCGCTCCCGGCGCTGCTTCGCTCGAACAGCTCGAAGCCAAACCTACCAAGGTCCAGCATCTGCACGACGAGTACTCAACGATGCGCAAGGGGATCATCGTCCACGAGTACGCTCTCGACGAGACCAACGTCGGTGAGCTGGAGGGCATGGACTTCGTCTTTCTCTGCGTCGATGAGGGCTCCGCGAAGCGCATCATCGTCGAGCAGCTCGAGACGCTCGACATCCCATTCGTCGACGTTGGCATGGGAGTCGACCGCACCGACGACACTCTCGGGGGCATAGTCCGGGCCACGCTCAGTCTGCCGAACCGACGCGAACACTTCCGTGACCGCGTATCGCTCGGCGACGTTGACGCGGAGAACGAATACGACGAGAACATCCAGATCGCCGACCTCAACGCGCTCAACGCGGCGATGGCTGTGATCCGCTGGAAGAAGCTATTTGGCTTCTACCGCGACCTGGCCGACACGCTCCACAGCTCCTACACAATCGACACCAATTCGCTGCTCAGCGAAGACGGCCCCGATGAAGCGTAACTCTATAACCCACGAGTTCGTGGAATTCATCCCCGACCAGCTTGAGGAGGGCATCGTCTACATCTCGATCAAGTACGCCACGGCCATGCACCTCTGTTGCTGTGGGTGCGGACGAGAGGTCTCAACCCAGCTCTCACCAACCGACTGGCGACTGACCTTCGACGGCGAGACCATCTCGCTCCACCCATCCATCGGGCGATGGAACTGGCCCTGTCAAGCTCACTACTGGATACGTCGGAACCGCGTGGAGTGGGCTGGAAAGATGTCCCGATCCGCTATTGAGGCCGGCCGCGCCACTGATCGAACCCGCAAGGCAGCCTATTACGGTGACGAGCCCGTCATCGATCAGCAACCGACCGGTGACGCCGCTGCACCCAAGCGGCGAGATAGTCTGTGGTCCCGGCTGCGCCGCCGCCTCACATTCTAAGACCCGTCACGAGAGTATCAACCTCATGTCGCACAAGCGGCAGTGAGCGACTTTACCTGAACGGATATATAGATAATCGTGCATATCCTTAAAGCCAGCCAAGAACGTCGTAGTAAGCAATCGCCATCGTCTCTCGAACTGACCATGCAGGCTGACGGCGTGTCCAAGGCTGTCGCGACCGAGCGTCAAAATCTATTCCTTCAAGACCATCAGGCACTACAGTGTGCATACCGAGCCGTTGGCAGACAGCGTCGACGCGGCCCACATGGTGAGGATGGGCGACGATTAGGGCGGTCATGTAGTTCTGTCGCTGCATGATGTCGCGAGCTTGGCGTGCCACTTCCCGAGTGTCGAGGTACTGATGCTTCTTGGCGTGACGCTCAATACGCCACACCGACACTTCGGCCGGGAGCGCAGCGGCTATCTCCCACTGCAATATCAAAGGAAGCTCAAGGTAGTGCTGAGCGATGATCGCGGCAAGCTGGCGATTACTTGCTCCTGGCGTCGGATGACCGTGTGAGGATCGATAACCAAACGAAAAGCCTACAACGCAGTCAGCCACGGCGGCACTGCTATGGCGCTGGTAGCGACCTGTCACTGCCTCTCGCAATAGTCCTTTTCTCATACTTCTGTAATAGCGCGTGAGCGTAGCTCGCGTCAAGTGTGAGGCGGCAATGCGACAGCCTGAGCCTCGGTCGCTTCAATGATCTCAAGAAGCTGGCGTTCGTATCGCAAGAGCTTGACTATAAAGGGGATTTTATCCTTCGTCCAGACTCCTCCGCCGAGCGCCCGCAAGTAGAACTCTGCGCAGAGGAAGGTTCGAACGAGAGTCAGTAGTATGATTGCATCAAAGAGGGTGGCTCCGGCAAAAACGTAGCAAGAGGCATGGTGCGCCACACCGATGTTCCCGAGGACCGAGGCGATCGCAGCGATAAGGAGAAGGATCGCAAAGATCGCCCGATAGACGGTGAGGATACGTCGACGACCTGGTTGATCAAGGCGCAATGAGCTCTCCCAGCTCATTGGAGGGTCTAATGGGTCAATGCGGACGGATATGCGTCGCTCGATGGAAGCGATATGCGCTCCGGCGCGTACCATGCGCTCCATCTCTCCGAGCCACAGCACACAGACGAACAGCGCAAGAAGTGGAGAGAAGCCAACCAGCAGTACCGCAGCGGTCGAAGATGATGTACCAGCCTTGATACCGAGCCCCAACACTACGCCTGACGCGGTGGTGCCAAGTCCCAAGACCCGAACCTGTCGATCAATGGCCTGAAGTGACTCTTCTCTCAGAGAGCGATACTCCTCAAGGGCAACATCTATCCAATTGGTCGACACAGCCGCATATCATGGCGAAGTCCGCCAACGTTTGGGTCCTTGGACAGCGCTGCGGCAAATCTTGCAGGCCGATCCTCTATCGGTCCCGAAGGGACGCACAAGTGCCATTGAGCGATCTCCTTCGGTGCTCTACGGCTGCTCGCTGCTGAGCGCTCCGCAAACCGGGCAGGTGTCGTGTTCGGCCTCCCTGGCGACGGTCGAGACCGGGATGCCGAGAGCATCGGCCAGGGCGCAGAGCTTGCCCCAGGTGGGGTTGCGGACACCGCGCTCGATGCCTGAAAGATAGGTCGGATGCAGATCGGCGGCGTGGGCGAGCGTTTCGATGGTCAGCTTCCGGTGTTGGCGCAGTCGGCGGATGGCGCGGCCGAGGGCGGCGTTGGTGGGCGCTCGGGCGGGCATGTCGGTGTTCGCCCGCTCGGGGAGCGTCACCTCTTCGCCGGTCACCTACCCAACGATCTGGCTGAAGCGGATGGCGGCGCGGGTGGCGAACAGGAACCCGCCGTTACGGTGGATCAGTCCAGCGCTATGGAGCCGGTCGAGTGCGTCGAGTGCGTCGACTCGGTTGCCGCGTTCGCGGATGATCTCGTCTTCGGACCGGGGGCGCTGTTCATCCTGGTCGATGAGGAGGTTGAGGACGGCCCACTCGGCTTGGGCCTCTTGGTCGGCGGGCGGGATAGGCTGCGTCTCAGGCATGGGAGGCACCTTCTCCTGTGTCTGGGCCTCGGCGCGGATTGCAGTCCGCGTCGGGGCCGCTTGGGTTTCATGGAGACGCTGACGGTAGGGCTGGTTGCCCTGATCGGTCAAGCTGTGGGCCTGCCCTACAGTGGCAAGCGCAGTTGCTGGGGGTTACGTATCAGTCGTTCGAGCTGGTGGTAGGAGATGGCGGCGATGGTGGGCAGGACGTACCCGTTGATGTCAATAATCAGGCCGTTCTCCTTCAAGCGGCCGAGGCCGTCGACGGCGGCGTAGCTGTTAGTGAAGCGGTTGGTGAGCTCAGTGATGGCGCAGGCCCTGCCGGCCTCCACCGAGTCAAGGACGAGGATAAGCAGCTGCCGATCGGGATGCCCAGGCACACGGTCTCTGTTGCACGCGGGAGGGAGGCTCATACCGGGATTTAGCGCGGCAGGGCTGGATCGTCGGGGAGCCCGACGATGCGGGAGTAGTAGATCGCGGGCCGAGCGGCCATGACGTAGTAGTGGGGCCAGGTGATGAGTTCGCCCCGGCGTAGGCGCTCGAGTGAGGCCAGCGTTACCGCTGGCTCGCCGTCCGTCCGCTTGACCACCTCAGCCGCCGTCCAGGGCCGGTGCTCGAAGTCGTCGACAAGTAGCTGCAACAGCTCCCAGTCGAGGGGCTCAGGGGTGGCGGGAATGAAGCCGTAGGACCCATACATACGAGTGATGGCGCTGACCTCCTGGATCGGGGGGACAGGAACGGGCGTATGCCCGCCGGGGGAGGTCCAGGGTTTACGCCAGAGGCGTCTGATGGGTCAAGCTGTGGCTGGGCCGGCGGGAGCCGTTGACGGCTACGCACCAGCGTTGACGGCCGCGCTCTCGCGGGCCTCGATCTGCTCAGCGCGGGTCAGTAGCTCGGAGGCGGACAGTTCGAGCCCGGCGGCCAGGCGTCGGAGGCTGGCGTAGCTGGGGTTGCGCTTGCCGGTCTCGACGTTTGAGATCCAGCGCTGGTGCAGCTCGGCGCGCAGCGATAGCTGTTCTTGGGTGAGGCCGAGCTCCTGGCGGCGGGCCGCGACGGCTTCGCCGAGGGCGCGCTTGAACGGGGACATGGCGGGCATCGGGCCAGCCTCACGGTCCCCGACACCACTCTCAATGACATCGGGGTAGACGCAGCAGCGGACAATCCGCTACGTTCCACCCATGACATTGCAGTAGAGAGACCGTACGGGGCCGTGGCGGCGACCCGCCGTTGCCGTCCGACGCAGCCGACGAGACACCCGACCAAGGAGCGATACGCATGGGAGCGCGCCAACGCCGCCACAGGGCCAGCAGCCGGGCGAGCCGAGTTCGGCCTCGCCATGAAGTCCACCAGGGCTTGCGCGCAAGACCGGCGCGAGTCAGGGCCTACGCCCGACTCGTGGCGTGCCTACTCTCGATAGCTCTCGGCGGGCTTCTCTTGCCGGTGACCGCGCCAGCGGCCACGACCGCTCGGGTATCCGCCTCGTTCAGCGGCCACAAGCTGGGGACGGGAACCTCCATGCACTTCGGGTTCGTGACAAGCGAAAGCGCCGGTGGTCTGCCCCAACTACCGACCGAAGCCATCATCCACCTTCCCACGGGCACCCATATCGCCAACCTCGCCCGGCTGCCAAAGAATGACTTCTGTAGTTACGACACCCTCGTGGCGGCGAACTACGGCCCCTCTGCCTGTCCCAAGGGTTCCCATGCCGGGCCGGTGGGAAGCGCCCATCTTGAGGCGGTCGTGGGCGGCCACCTGACCACCGTCAAGGCCGCGATCTATCCCGTCATAGACAAAGTGGGGATATTCTCGCTGTTGCTCTCTGCCCCGGCACCGTTCCCGACCGTTGTGGCCACGCTCTTGCCGCACACCGAAGGTGGCTCCCAGGAGCTAATCCTGAGAGACATCGGGGCACTCGAAGTCAGCCCCGGCGCGCGTTCGGCCATTCTGGATTTTTCAATCACCCTCGGTGCAAGCCTCAAGGTGAAGCGGCACGGCACAAACGTGACGCAGCCGCTCATCACCATGCCTAAGAGCTGCCCCAGGGGAGGCTTCATGTGGCGTACCGACTTCTCCTACTGGGAAGGCCCGGCTACGACCGCCCAGGCGACCAGCCCCTGTCCCGGCAAGGGCAAGGCGGCGGCGGCCACCGCCCAAGCCGCATCCGCTCCCAAAACCGCATTCCAATGTGAAAAGCGGTTCAAGCAGCCCCAGTCGCGGCAGCGGTGTTTCAACCAGCTCCCGGGTGCCAGTTGCGCCCATCCGCTGGAAGCCCAGAAGGCGGGGAACACCACCCGGGGCGAACACCGTTACTTCAAACTGGCGTTCCATGAGGAAACCAGGGGAGAAGGCACCCCCCAGTATGGGACCGAAGAATACTATTCCTATGCGCCAAGCATGAAGAACGTGGCGATCTGCCCGCATGGCGTGGTCTACAAAGTATCATTGCTGTATGTGACACTGCCCAATGGCGAAACCCGCACCCGCGAACACGACACCAAAACCATCGTTGAGCCCACCACCGCTCATGGCGGCCACTTCCACTACTACATGACCGCCGTACCAATCAAGAGCGGGTACTTGGTTGTGAAGGGGTACTACATCCATCCGCCGTGGGAGCGTAGGTAGAGTGACTAGCGTCAGCGAAAATTAGTGCTGTTGTCCCCCGGCAGACTTGAGGTCTGCCGGGGGCGATAGGACTATGCCTAATAGTATCTACTGTGTGTTGTCTGGAACGATGCGGACGACCTGCCTCCACCCTGGGCCGAGCGGCACCGTATCCTTCATGTTCTCATACGGCGGCGGGCCGTTGAGGCTGTAGTGGGCGTCGCAGATGCCCAAGCGGTGACAGATCAGGAGGGTCTCGTAACTCTCATCAACCCGTCGCCACCCCACCACGTCATCTCGGCTGGTCACGCCGATGGTCGCAGCATACGCCTCGACAATCGTTTCCTCCAACTCACCACCCATATCTGATGGCATTTCTGATAGGTCACGAAACGAGCAGTCCGGGCTTTCCGTCCACCCGATGAGCGTAAGCCAGCACCCGGCCCACATCCGGTCGATGTAGTCGGGCGCGGTACGGATCATCTCCTCCAGCTCACGGGCTGGGATGGTGCGGTAGCGCTTGGGTACGGCGATGGATTCCACCATCAGCAGCTCCGCCTCGCTCAACACCTCGCGGGCAGCCTCAAGGCGCTGCTCCCGGTTCAGATGCTGCGGCCTGGACCAGTGGAGCGGTGGGGCGCCCTCCTCGATCAAGCCGAGATGGGCCAGCGTCACCCAGGCCGTCAGCGGGTCCTCCGGTCGTGGCTCCCGCGGCGGGAACTCGCCGGTCGCGATCTTCATCAGGTGACCGCCGCTATCCAGCGGGTCGAGCCGATGATCCATCTGCGACAGGTCAAGGAACTTGAATGGGATGATGATCCGGTCATCGTTCAAGTATGGAACTTTGCGCCGCTCGGGCGCTCGGCGGCGGGAAGGCATACTTTCCTCCTTGGTCGGTAACCGACGCACACAACTTCTGCGCGCCCGCAAGCGACCGAGGAGGTACAACTAGGCCCGGTGATTCACCGGGCCTAGTCTGTCATATATGCGGCGTTTTGTCTACAGGTATTTGGCTACCGCAGTTGAGCCGTTCGTCTCAAGCGCCAGCTCAAGACGGTCGGGACGAGCAACCAGGGCGTGCAACTCGGTTGCGACCCGTTGCTCCATCCGTGCCAAGTGACCGTACCGTTTGTAGTGACGGTAATCAGTCACCGGCCGCTCGCGGGCTTCACCGGCTAGCCGGTATCGCTTTTTGGGTTTCTGGCCCTGAGTGTCAACACTCCTGGTACCCATTACTCGCAGGGCCTCAAGCGTGTCGCACTCGCTCCCACCCTCCATTGCGGCGAGAATCAAGAGCAGCCGACCGGCTTCGTACCGCTGTGACCGCTCGTCACAACTACGAACATCCTCCGCGTAGTACGCGGTAAGGAAACTCGCACAGCGGTCACAGGCAGACGTGATAAGTAGCCAAACTATGCCCGGATTCTTAATTGATTGTCTTATGTCCTCCTTTGCTCTTGCCACCAATTCTAGTGCTACTAAGCAAGAATCCACCGCGAACCCTTTCTTTCGCGGGCTCCGGTGTATTCCCAGTCGTATGAAGGTAAGCCAAGTATAGACGGTGAGCTGGACGGCCACTTGCTCAAGACGAGCGCCAGATATGCGCCAGGAAAGACACCGCGTTAGTCCCCGTCTTTTCGCCGCACGAGCCACCGCGGACAGGTGATCGAATGGGGCTCCCATCCTCACCCAAAGGAGTCTCCATGAGCCAGTACTCCCTAGAGCCCCGCAACGGGCTCTTTCCGTCCCGCCTCGGCCACAAGCTAGAGCGGGCGTTCGAGCATCAGGAAGCGCAAGCCCTAGTCAACAAGCACGACGACCAGCTCCGTATTGGGCGCGTAGAAGAGGCCACCGCCAGGGGCCTGGTCGCCGTGGCCCAGCTATCGAGCCTAGAGGCGACGCTGGTCCGGGCCGCCCCCCACGCCGAGGGGCGCCTGCGGGCCATAGCCGACGCGGGCACCATCGGGATCGCGGGCATCGTCGCCCGCTCGGGGTTCTAGGCGATGGAGCTATTCCTCATCGGCGTGGCATGGGTTCTCGTGTGGCTGGTCATCACGACCGTCAAAGACCTGGATGCCAAAGCCGAGGAACGCAGCAACGAGCGCATCATGGCCGCTTACCTACAGGCCGAGGCTGCCCGTTACCACGCCCAGAACCTGGCAGCTATCGACCGGGCGGTCAGGGCTACCGCCGAAGAGATGGTCCGCACCGCCGCAGAAGCCAGGGGTGAGGTCATCGAGGGCACGGCCGTCGAGGTCAAGCGATGAACAAGTTAATCCAAGCCCTGCTGCTCGGGATTGCGGGCCTGGCAGCCCTCATCGCTGCTGGCCCCACGATCACCAAGCTCGTGGGCGCCCTGATTCCCCTTGTGCTGGTGGTCGGCGTAGTTGTAGCCGTCTTGCGCGTCGTGTGGGCTGCCACCAGGCGCTGGTGAAAATCGTGTCGGTGCCCAAAGAGAGAACGGTGAAAAAGTCAAAAAAGTTAATAGTCTTTTAATAATTGCCGTGTATCGTGGTTTTCATGTCTCGCGTCGCTGGCACCTACTAGGTGGCGGCGACCACAGGGACATTCAACCGTGACTAACCACTAAAGGAGAACGGCATATGAACTAACACGAAAGGAGGTGGCATTACTTATGGCACGTCGTATCAAGGTAAAGGGGATTAGAAAGAGCGAGATTGACTCAGAGCAACTCGCCCTTATTTATTGGCTTCAGGCCAAGAGGGTGCTCCGCGAAAAACGTGAGCGTGAGGCAAGCGAGAAGGCCAAGCGTCGGGAGCGGAACCAGTGAACGGCGACCTGGTGCCCGCAATGGTGGCAGCCGGTGGTGGGTCGGCGATGCTTGGCGGGATCTGGCTGCGGGAGCACCGGCTTGAGGAAGCCATGCGTGCCAGCCGCGTCCGCCTGGCGTTGCGGTTTCCGCTCGGAGCCGATGCTGCCGCGGCTAAGGTTGCGTTGAGCGGGATCGCTGGTATCTCGGACTCGGTGGAGTGCGTGTTCGAGGTGGCGATGACCTCTGAGGGTGTCCGTCATTGCATCCTGGTTCCGGCGGCGGTGCGGGAATCGGTGGTCTCGGTGCTGAGGGCGGCCCTGCCGGGCCTGCGTCTGACCAAAACTCCGGCTCCGGAGGGACGGGCCGCTCTCGGGCTGAAAGTATTTGTCCCGACGCCGGTTGCACTGGTGACGGAAAACCCGGACGTGACGTTGCCGGTGCTAGCGGCGCTGAGGCTTGCACCGGGCGAGGAGGTCATTGTGCGCTGGAGTGTGCGCCCGGACACACCGGGTGTTTTGCGCTCTGCCGAGCCGATGGACCGCGCTGCCAAAGAAGCCGAGCGCCTGTGGCGGCAGAAGACGATGACTCCGGGTTTCCGGGT
>Ga0193728_1000614_pt1 | contig 17450 bp, 16 predicted proteins | sample U1c1metaG_FD_143037 | JGI IMG/M metagenome (GOLD analysis project Ga0193728, IMG submission 143037) | Soil microbial communities from a riparian zone of the East river system, Colorado, United States - U1c1 | ecosystem: Environmental > Terrestrial > Soil > Riparian zone | place: USA: East River...
TCTAAACAACTTAGCAAATTAGGATATAGCTATCAAATTATTGATAAAAACGGCAATTATTATGATACGCATGGTATGCAATTATTAAAGACGGATAGATGTTGTAAGGTATCAGCATGAGTGCCCTATCCCGCGGCCAACAAGCTATAATCGTCAATGATTAACACAATAATAACAGTGTACTAATACTATAAGAGCCGAAAATGAATAAACCTTATAAAACAGCAAAAGAAATCTTGGTGGAAGAAGGTCACAATATAATTGATGAAGATTATTTTCAACCAGACTTATCTCATGAGCAGATTGATGCTATATTTGCAGGAAAAGCAGTAATGTATTCCCTAGGTAATAATAAGTTCCTGCGTATAACTTTAGATGATTTAAGAATAAGCGCATCCGAATTAGAGAGACTTAAAAAATGAGAATTTATTTAACTAAGCTAGAAATACCGCAGTTCATCCGCACTTCACAAGGATATATGGTTATTCATCTTTATGAAGATATTTTAAGTATATCTGAATTTGAAGAATACGATAAAGCGGAAAGAGTATATCAAGATACAATTAACTTTTATTCGTTAAAACAACAAAATAAATTAAAAGTAGAAAAGACTAAATCAAATCCAATATTCAATAATGATATGCCAAGTGATTATTAGAGACAATGAAGACTATAGCGAGCCCAAACAAGAACAAATTGATTTAGTGCAGAGTGAGTGATAACCTGTTCGCATGGACCAAAAAACAAAAGATCTATATATAAATAAAGCATTAAAATGTGGGCGCAATCAAGGCGCTCACGCTTATATTCCTCATAGCTGGAAAATCACAAAAGAGAAAAAGCAATTAACGAGTATGTTATGTCGAGTTTGTTTTCATGTTGTTTATACAGCTGAGCTATTAGATATGTTCCCTATCATCAATGAGCCACAAAGAGTCGGTACTTTTTTATAGACTCGTCTTTAATAGCTGCGCCTAAATCCGTGTTGTAATACTTCTTGTAATAAGCCCATATAGCTTCAACATCCTTGCAATTAGGTATTGGTTCAATATGACGCAAGTAGAATAATCGACATATGGCTGTAGCATAATATAGATCGTAAATAAGACGCTCAGTTTCAGGAAGCCTAAAAGCGTTGAAATTACTACCCATAAGCATAGCAAGATTTGTATTCGGAGAGATGTAAGTACGCCATAGATCATAATGTGTTTTAGGTTCCATTTGATATATGCCTAGAGCAGGACCATTCAATTGTTTTAAATATGTTCCACCATTTGACTCTGTAGCGCAGGTAAAGACCAATAATTCAACTGCATCCTCAGAATACATATGTAACGTGGCCAATACAGGTTTAATGATTAATTCACGCAATTGGGATTGAATTAGCATAATATTTAATCCTAGGTTAATATTGAAGCTATGTTAACTGAGTGAGCTTGATTATGTCATTAAATGCTAATGAAATTTATCTGCAATTAAAAAAAGGTAAGACCAAATACCACGAGGAAATTCATTGCCCTTTGATATTAGATATCATGATGGATAAAAAGAAAGGCACACATAGTTATTTTTGTGTCGAAGCATTGATAGGTGATAGTAAATTTTATGAATGGACTGAAGATCATGAATTATTCGCTTATTGTTATTGCTTAGGCAAAATGTTTGCTAGAAAGAATTGGGAAGAGGAAGGGCGCATAGTTAAAAAGATTGTGACGATTAAAGGCCAGACTAACAATAGGATGGAATATTGGAAAATGGCTGGCTGGTCACGGTTTGGAATTAGTAAGAATTCACGAATTAGATTAAATCTAAAAGATGATGCAAATCCATCCCAGCACTATGCACAACTACTTAAGCAAGCAAGTCAAGGTGATTTCACGGCGGGCGAGATCAAGCAATTAATGGAAGCGATTAATGTAGGCTTACGTGCGCACGAATTATTCGAGTTACAAAAAGAAATAGATCAATTAAAATCAGATATCGAAAAAATAAACGAAGGCAAGAATGGCGAAAATAATTACACAGCTCAAGGAATTGCGCAAAAAGGTAAAGATTCCTTGGCGAATAGTTTACGTAAATCGTGAGGTATTGCCTGAAGAATTTGCAGAAAAAACCATTTATGTACATATTTGGATTTAAGGAGAATTGAAATGAGCGTTTGGGATTGGATTAGCGGAAAGGCACCACTAGAAAAGATCGGTGGATTAGTTCAACATGCATTAGGCATACCGGACGCTTCAGAAAAACGTCGACAAAATCAATTAATAACTGACCAGGTTGACGCCTATAAAAAACAAACTGAAATTGCACAAAGTGAAATTGCACAGAAACGAGATGAACAAAACGTGGAACGCCGCCGCATTGATGAAAAGACTATTAAATCATTGCGAAGAAACTTTAAACCAGCGGGCTTTTTAGGCTCTGAAGATATCGCAGGATTACCCAATAAACTAGGCGCCTAATTCGATGAAACGATCAATAGTACCTGGCGTGAATGGTGTAAGCACATTTGTTTTAGACTTATCGTTGCATGAAAGGCTGATAAGAAGGTATCGCAATGCGAAACAAATTGCTGACTTGTGGTTGGCCTTATTACAAGCTTGTTATCATTACGCTATTCCATTTAGAAATCGCTTTTATTTGCCTTCGAAAAACTTTCAAGGTGAAATGAACAATGCTCGTTTATTTGATACGACAGCTGTTGAAGCTACTAAGACATTTGTTTCTAAAATCCAAGATACGATGACACCTCCTCAAACACAATGGGGATTTCTTGAAATTGATGAAGCGATGGTTAAGGATGAAGATTTAGATATTGAAACTTTAGAAGCTGCTCAATATACATTGAATAAGTACATGAGAAAATTTTTCAATTATCTTCATGCGTCTAACTTCGACGTAATCATTAATGAATGCTATTTTGATTTAGCTGTAGGAACTTCTTGTCTTGTTGTTAATCAAGGTAACGACAAAAAACCATTTTTATTCACTTCAATGCCCATTGATAAATTAAGCATTGAAGAGGCAGTCAACGGTAAGATCGAATCCTGGTTTCGCACGTGGGAAGATATGAAGATAAGCGAGCTTCATACTCGCTGGCATAATATAAATCTAAGTGCGACTTTAATATCTATGATGGAAGGCGATCCAGACGCTAAGGTTAAGGTTTTATATGAGGGTGTAGCTTATTTCCCGAATGCAGAAAAACCTTACCTATACGCTGTATGGACGAATTCAGAACCTCTCTTGTATGAATGGCTAGACACAAATCCTGGCATTGTTTGGCGCTTTCAGAAGATTAATAATGAAACGTGGGGACGTGGGCCGGTGATGGATGCATTGCCGACTATTATTACTCTAAACGAATTAGCGCGAATTGAATTAGCGAGTGCTAACTTAAACGTATTTAAGCCGTATATGGGGTTCTCTGATGCTGTCTTTAATCCTCATACTTTCCGTTTGGAGCCTTTTACGATCATCCCAATTGCCCCCATCGGTGTAGGTGGCTCACCACCTTTAATTCCTTTGCCTAATTCTGCTGATCCTAATTTTGCTCAAGTCACTATTGCTGATTTGCGTATGCAGATTAAGACTTTGATGTATGCAGAGAATCCAAGTGATCAGCCGGGTGTACAACCTCAAACGGCGTATGAATTAGCTTTGAGACAACAAACACTCGCACAAAAGATTGGTCCTTTATTTTCTCGTTTAGAACAAGAATTTCTCGAACCCCTGTTTCATCGTTGCGCTCATATATTGCATTCAATGGGATTACTCCTTAAGCCTAATTTAAAAGGTTTGCCTATCAAGTTTAAATATAAATCACCGTTAGCATTAGCGAAAGGTCAAAAAGATATTGCTGTATTTACGCAATACGTGCAGCTTATGCAAGGGACATTAGGTCCGGAAGTAACACAGATATATATTAATCCTAAGACTACTCCTTATCTATTAGCTCAAGCCTTACAAGTTGATCCTAGATTCTTAAATTCTGTTGAGAAAGTTTCTGAAGTTATGCAACAAGTACAGAATCAACAATCGATGGTTAATGCAAGTGCTATGACCCCTGAGCAACCGCAAAACCCTAGCGAACAACTTATTCAACCTATGCAACAATAATAAGGCAATTCATGACACCTGAAGAAAACCCGTATATCAAACCTACTGATTATTTCGAAGGCTATAACGAAAGCATTAACAAACTTAAAAACAATCCTGAAGCAATTCAGTTTGATAGGCTTTGTTATGAGTTATTTGAGATGACGCAACTTGGTAAAGATTTTATGACGATTGTAAAAGATCGCTTCATTCTTCCTGGTCTTGCAAAGCCTGGTAGTGCTACTTTTCAAATAGATTGTATTTGGGCTGAAGGATTTAAAGACTTTCCTAGAACTATCTTAGGTCATATAAGATCACATCAACAACGCATACAAGCTGAGGTTAACAAAGTATGACTATAGCTAGCCCTAATGCTGATACAGCTGGCAATCTCAGTGGTGAGATTAAGGTTGAAGAAGCAGCAAATACGCCAAATTGGTGGATAGATGAAGGTATACCAGGCATTGGAGATAAGCCGCAATGGTTAGGTGATAAGTTTAAAACTGCTGCTGATCTTGCTAAAAGTTATCATGAGCTTGAGAAGCGTGTAGGAACTGCACCGGATTCTTATGATTTTTCTACATCTAAATATCTTGATGCTGATTATGCGCCTTTTCAGGAACTTCAAGACTTAGCTAAAAGTCGTAAGGTACCAAAGGATGTAATGGACAAAGTTGTTGACTCAATGGACAGATATTTTAATGAGTTTGCAACTGATGAAAAAGAAGAGATTAGGAAATTAGGCGATAATGCTCAAGAAAGATTACAAACTTTGAATAATTGGGCTAAAGCTAATCTCTCTGAGGATTCTTATTACGCTCTTACATCTAACTTACGTAATGCTGAATCCGTCCGTGCACTTGAAGAACTGAGGAGTAAATTTATGACAGCTAGTAGCCAAATACCAAACGGTAATGACCCTTCAACAACAACTGGTCTTACCATGAAAGAAGTGCAAGAAGAGATGACCGCAAATCTTGAAAAATACAAAACAGATCCTAAATATAGAGCAGAGATGATGCGTAAAATAGAAGCTGTATCGAAAAATTCAGGATTCATTGACAAGATATACTAATAGCGGTATATAATATGTACTGTATCTAGATAGCTTTGACAAGCTATCTTTGATAAAGGACAACTTAGCATAAGACCTGGCAACAGATAATCTTATTAAATGTTAAGCCCTAGGTAAAAAAATTAGTCATTACTAATCATTTTATTAGGGGTTCAACATGTCTTTATCATTAACTAATGTGCAACAAACAGAATTTGACGCACTCGTAAAAGCTGAATACTTTTCTCGAGGATTCTTATTACGCGATTCTATCCGTATGCGCCGCGATGTAATCGGTAATGCAGTACAGTTTCGTAAAGTAGGCGAAGTAATCGCCGTAGCTACAGGCTATATGCAATCTGTGACAATACAAGATCCAGGTTACACACCTGAAACCGCAATACTAGTTAAATACACAGCTCCTACCGCCGTTGATACCGTCCAAGAATTAACAGTTAACTTTGATGTTAAGATGGAAAACGCGATGTTAGTAGCTGATGCAATGGGTCGTCGTTCAGATCAAATCACTATCGATGCTATTGCTGCCGACGTAGGCGCTACAATTGCTACAGCCGCAAGCAATTTCACATATGCAAAATACACTCAGATGATCCAGTTCTTCGAAAACAATGCTGTCCCATTAGGCGAAAGATTTGTTGCAATGTCTGCTTCTAACTTCAGATCTTTGCTAGCTGCTGATCAATTTGTATCAACCTTCTATACTCAAAACAGAGTTTTAGATCGTGGATTCGTACGTGAATATTTAGGATTCAACTTAATCATCATTCCTCAAATGACTGAGGGTGGATTGCCATTGACTGGTACAGTTCGTACCGCTCTTGCTTGGCACCGTCAAGCTGTTGGTATGGGTATCGGTCATGATTTCCGTACTGAAATTAACTATCTGCCTCGCGAAACTTCCTGGTTGATCAACGGAATATTCAGCGCTGGTGCAACCGTAATTGATGACAAAGGTACTTTAGCTATTAGTTGCGACGAAGCATTCTAATCTTAACCACTATTGGAGTTTTAAAACATGGCTTTTTTATTACAGAATTTTGTGCGACAAACAGTAGGTTTAAATAGTGGGCAAGTATTAATTAATTCCTTAGAAGTTGGCGGACCTGCTTTGTTCAGCTATGCAAATCCAGCTGATACAATAGCAACTATTTCTGCTGCAAATTACTTTTCCGCTGTAGCACTAGACCTATCAGTTAATGATATTCTATTTTTAGTTGGTTCTGATGCGTCAGGAATGTTTGAAGTATCAGCAGTAAATACCGCTGTAATTCCAGCAACCATTAGTATTGTAAGTTTTGGTCCTACCGCAGTTATAGGTACAGCAAATATTGTTGATGATGCTGTGACGTATGCAAAACTGCAAGATTCAGTAGGTGATAATACATTACTTGGTAATCCAGGCGGTGGTGCGGGTGCAGAATTCGTAGAAGTAACATTAGGCAATGGTCTTGCATTTAGTGCAGGTGCACTTGCAATACCAGCTACGACATTAAATTATGCAGCTGTTGCAATTACTGCTGCGCAATGGAATGGCATGTATGCAGCTCCTAAGCTCTTACTTGCAGCACCTGGTGCTAACAAATTGATTGTTGTAGATCGCATGGTCTTAGCTATGACTTTCGTAGCGGCTGCTTATGCGGCTGGTGGTGTGGTTGCAGCTCAATGGGATGCTACCGTTAATGGCGCGGGTCAACATGCTACTAACATTGAGGCGGCGGCGGATTTCTTTGCAGCTGCAAGCTCCGCATTTATGTTTGAAGGTAATTCAGGCAACGCGGCAACAACTGATGGTGGTCTCGTACCATTTGCTGCGAATGTTAACAAGGGACTTTACCTCTCGAACAAGACAGGCGCATTCACCACGGGTGACGGTACCTGGGTTGCTCATATTTGGTACAAGATCATCCCAACCGTCTAATTATTGTATTATTCTACGCCACTTTTATGGTGGCGTAGATAATTTAACGCACTCTCAAGGGATTATTCTTAGTTTTGGTAATAGACATATGATAACAAAAACACTAATTTTGTCAAACGCACTTACCCAACTTGGTCACAAACCGATCATATCTCTAGACAATCCAGATGACTTGACTATAGCTGCTGAACAAGCTTGCGATATGTTATTACCAGCGATATTAAGCAGTGGCAATTGGCGTTTCGCAATTCAGATAGCGCAATTAGCAAAGTCAACGATGATTCCACCGACGGGTTCTTATTGGACTACAATTTATTTATTGCCAGCGGGATACCTTCGTAATATAAGAATTTATCCGCAAAATTATGATTACGAGATTTATCAAAGTAGTCAAATTTACAGTAACTGGAATGGTAATTATTGGATGGAGTATGCATTTCAACCGGATTATAGTTTATTAACCTGGAATTTTGTTCACTATTTTGTATATGAGATTGCAGCATATCTAGCTCTCAGCAATGCTCAGAAACCAGAATACTATCAAGTTCTAGAAAACAAACGTATACAAGCATTGGCGATGGCGTCTGCAACTGATGCTTCGAATAGACCCAACTTCGTTCAAGCCGTATTTCCAATGCTACAACAACGACATATCGGTGGCATTATCGGGAATATAAATGGCTAGTCAAATCTGGGCACAAGATAATTTCAATAAGGGTGAACTATCACCTTATATGTATGCAAGATGTGGTGTTGGCGGCTATCATAATGCACTTAAAACAGCTCAGAATGTAATATGTTTCCCGCAGGGTGGCGCTGGTAAACGATTCGGTACTTATTACCGTGCGACACTTACAGGATTCACGGCATATACCCAAATCTACTTTTTAACCTTTCAGTATTTGAATGAAACGGTTTATCAGATTCTATTTGTACCAAATCAGATTCAAATCTTTTTAGAAGGTATGTTAGTTGCAACCGTTGCCACGACTTTTGATGCGACTAGTGTTTACAATTTAGATTATACAATATTAGATGATGCATTAGTTGTGACCGCTGAAGGTTTTCAGCCTCAAGAACTCTTACGTTCACCAAACGCTGGAAATGTAATTACAGCGGCAAGTGCTAACACTTTAACTTTAACTAGCGCAATTACAGCGGGCTTAGTGTTGCCCGTTAGATTTACTACTAGTGGAGCGCTACCCACATCTAGCCCACAATTGAAAATTGGGATCACTTATTTTGTAAATAATATTTCAACATCACAAGTGATGGTATTTGCTAACTCGTTAGATGCTGCGAATTTAACTAATCCTATACTGATTACAAATAACGGTTCAGGTACTAATACTTTAATCCCTCAAAACACATGGACATTTACTAATGTCATATTTAAAAACTTACCTATTTATGATTTTGATGGTGGTTATGACGCTATTACTTTTACTCCTAGTGCTATCTCTGGCGCCTCCGCTACCGTTACAGTATCAAGTACCTATTCACCTGGTTTAAGTAGTCGATTTGTCGGTGGTGCTTTTATAGGTAATGCAGGTATAGGCCGTATAGTTAGCGTCACGGATAGTACGCATTTTGTAATTGCAATTGAAAAGGCATTCTATGATACAGCAGCTATTGCAGGTAGATTGAGTCTCCTTGCGGAACCTGCATGGAGTACGATAAGAGGCTGGCCAATTAAATGTTCGAGCTATCAGAATCGTGCTTGCTTTGCTAATACTGATTCACTTCCTAACGGTTTTTGGGCAAGCAGTACAAATGACTATTCAGATTTTAATGATACTCAAACAGACGATGATAGCGCTATTAGCTGGTTTCCTACTTCAGATGAAATCAATTATATTAATTACATCGTTCCTTATCGCAGTATCACGGTACATACAAACTCAGGTGTATATTCAAGCCCTCTTTCTTCTAATAATGCTATCACCCCTACTAATTTCTCATTACAGCTAAATGACACGAATCCAGCGGATAATTTAAAACCTCGTGGTATTGATAATCAAATTATTGTTTCAAGTGGAAATGATATTTACTCACTTGTTTGGGATGGTATTAATAACGCTTACACGTCACGCATTGTGTCGTTACAAAATGAACAAGTCATTAGAAGCCCAGTCGATGAAGCCGCATATGTAAATCTAACGCGTGCAGGAAGTCGATATGTATTTATAGTCAATGCAAATGGTTCAATGGCTATTTACCAAACTTTATTGACGGAAGAGATTGAAGGGTGGACACCCTTAGTTATAGAACAATCTTTCGGTAATTCTTATTTTAGAGCGGTCGCTACAAGCTTGACAGGTCGCGGCTGGTTTGTAACAGAACGTCAGATTGTGGTAAGCGGTTCCACGTATAACATATCCGCTGTTAGTGGTGCGATTCTAACAACAAGTACTTCAAGTAATTTTTCAACAACTGCACCAACGGCTGTTAAATTTGCTACAACTGGAACGTTACCCACAAGTATTCCGCCTCTGATTGCTGGAATTTATTACTGGGTACTCGGAATCGATGCTACACATGTTAATGTTTATGACAATCTAGCAGATGCAGAAGCTCAAACAAATCCACTCATATTTAGTGCGCTTGGTTCTAATAGCACAATAACATCTTGGCCGTTAACGACGACCTTTTTTCTAGAGGAATTAACATACGATACGTTTCTAGATTGCGCTATAAAATATAGTGGAACGCCTACAACCACTATTTCAAATGTACCACAATTCAATGCTCAAGAAGTCGCTATGGTTGGTGATGGGTTTGGATTCACAGCTCTAGGTAATAACAGCCAAGTTGTATTTACTGCGCATGGTTCAGCTGTTCCCGTATCAAATGCATTTGTTGGTTTCCCAATAAACTTAATCATTGAGCCTTTACCATTAACGCCACCACCGGATAAGACTACAACGCTTACACGCCCTAAGCATGTTAGAAATGTAATGTTTATGTTTAATAATACTATCGGCGGCACAATCAATGGCGTTCCTATTGCCTTAGATGACTTTAATCAAGCTAATATTGGTCAACCGCCTTTTCCTGCAAGTGGGCTATTTGAGTTTGGAACAATGGCCGGATGGGATGATTTTAAACAACCTCCTTTTGTTATAGAGCATTCTGACCCTTTTGATATACAATTATTGGGTATCTTTTACCGCGTTGATATTTAAAAAGGATAACTATGTTACCCATATTACTAGCCATGCAAGCTGCTGGAATGGTTACGGACTGGTTTGGCGTTCAAGAACAAAAACGATTAGGTGGATTAGGCGCTAAAGTCGAACAAGCCGCTATTACTTCGAATATTGAAATGACACGCCTGCAGGCTGAAGATGCAAGCCTACAAGCCATGAAACAATTGAGACAGAACTTAGGTACTCAAGCCGCGATGAACGCAGCACGCGGCACGAGAGGCAATGCTGGCTCAGCTGTAGCATTCACACAAGAATCTTTAAGAAACTTTGGCTCTGATGAACAAGCGCGAAGAATGAATCTCTTATCCAAAGAAGCAGAATTAAGAGCAAGCGGTGTTCTTTCAGGATTACATCAATTGACTTCTGAAACTCAACTTGGCCAACAATTAACAAAAGGTATCTTTAATAATTTACCAATTAGTGCATTAGCAGACAAAGTATTTCCTAGCGCCTCTTCGACAGGTGCAGGTTCAAATACTTCAGGCGCTAAACCATTTTCTAGTTCGAGGTATTAACCATGGCACAGGGTGATATGCCAGTCTTAGAAAGACAAACAACATTTGGTGAAGGTGGAGCAGTACCTAACTTCGGCGAAGCTACTAGAGAATATGCGGCTGCAAGTAATTCTTTAAGCACCATTGGTGCAACAGTCGCTCAAACTGCAAGCCAACAGTTAGCTAAACAATGGGGCTATCAAGCTGGTAAAACTCCTCATGGCGATACATTGCCCGCGATTACTGATTTCGATAAAACATTTGTTAATAGTTATCATACTCAAGCTGAAGCTACTCTATCTCTTCAAGGTAAGAAACTTTTAACAGATGCTGAAACTCAACTTGCAACAAGCATTAGGCTTACACCTGACCTAATTAATAAAACTAATAACCAAGTTACACAAGGTTTATCAAAGATTTCAGAACAAGCACCAACAGCTGTTAAAGGAAGCCTTGAAGCACAATTTGCCTCTGAATTGATGAATCAGAATCAGAAATACAAAGTAAAAATGTGGAATGAGGCACGCGAAGATCAAAAGAACACAATCATTGCTTCAATGACTAATGATACTGATTCTATCTATGAGCTAGGTTCAGGTGGTCAAACTGAAGCGGCATTGAAACGTGTAGGTAGTATTAAAGCGCGTGCAAATGCTGCTGTTGCGTCTAGATTAATTACCCCTGAAGCAGCACACACTGCTATACAAACAGCACGACAAACAGCTTTAAATGCTATCTCTGTACATGGAGCAATAGAAGCGAAGAACAATGGTACGCTTGAAAAATATAAAGCTGACTTTTCAAAAGCACCCCCTGAAGGCATGACACATAAGGAATGGTTCAGTGCTGGCGAAGCTATTAATAGCCATATGGGTGTATTGCAAAGCTTAGATAGCCAGGATCAACAATTTGCATTAGCGAATGCAAAGCTAAGTTTATTGACTGATCCGAGTGGATTAAGCGCTAATCAATTACAAGAACTCAAAAATAGAGTAACACCCACTCAGTATGTTGATTTTCAGATTGAATTAGCTCAAACAAAAATTAAGGCTGCTAAATTAGGAAACGGTGCAACAGCTTATGCAAATAATTTCACTAGCATTGATGCTTATAATTCTGCGAGTCCTGAACAACGTAATAAGGCTTTTGATGATCTAGTCCCAGCATATATAGCACGAGAATCAAAAGCAGGTAAGAATATAACGCAAGCCGATGCGGAAGTAGCATTAGCAATACAGGCGCCTGGTCCAATTAAGACTTATGTTAATAAATTAAATACTAAATTAGGTAGCAATAACCCACAAGATATTGAAGAAGCAGGAAATGCTTACGAACATATTATTAATGCTGAAAAAGGTACTAATGTAATTGGCGTTGATGATAAAGCTATTTCAAAATGGCACGCTTATCAAACTCTCACATCAAAATTTCCTACCAAACAAGAAGCGGCAATTGCTGCAAATGAAGTTGTATACGGAAAGAAATCGGATCAAATACCTGCTAATAATCAAGCATGGGCTAATTATAAAAACGACAATATATCTAAAGGCACAAACAATACTGATCACTTCTTAGATTTAGCAGGCTTAGATAAAAATAAATTAGCTTATCCGGATGCTTACGGTAATCAATTAGAAAATACTTTTCATACTTATTTTAATAATCTAAATGGTGATACTGAAACCGCTAATAAACAGTTTAAGCAAGTTGTCGCTCAAACATATGGCACAACAAATATAAACGGAAAAGAAGAAACTACACCTTTCCCTTTAGAAAAGATTATAGGCTTACCTGAAGATGCTACAGGTGTTATATTAAATGATGTTGCATCAAGTTTAAATAAATCTTTTGCTTATACGAATCAGAAATTTAAAGAAGGTAAATCCGACTGGTACTTTGAAGTATCACCTAGACTAAGCGTTAAGGATGTAATGAATCATCCTGAAGTGCAAAAACACATTAAAGAATTTCCGCATAGCACACAAGCTACATACAAACATATGTTTGAACATACGAATCCTAATATAGTAAATGTAATAAAACATTATAGAAATGGTCACACAGAACAATATAGTACTTTCATTCAAGCAAATCCCTATTCGGTTAAAACTCTTAACTCTGATAGACCGATTAAAGGTGGTTGGGAAGTAATGTTGAAGAACGATACTCAAGGTATACAAAGTATTTCGACTCTAGACCCATTTAATAATTTAGTTACCTATCAGCCAAACATAAATAAAATAAAAGCCGAATATTATCAATTACACAATTTTGGACACGATTAATGGCTGCGATTCCAGAAGAAGACAAAACGCTAGAAACTGCATCCGAGAATTTTAATTCTTATTATAATTCTCAAAAGATGAATAGTTCTTCTAATATTATGAATCTGCCTAGCAATATTCAAATTGATGAAAATACACAGCCATTATTTAATAAAACTACGAACTACGAACAAATCAAGCAATTACCTGAGCCTTCAGACTGGCCGACTTTGACAGGCGCTATAAAAGATATAAGTGATTTTCATACAGCTACTGATTACTTGCATGATGCTGCTTATCAAAATCCATTCAATGACACGGCCCCTGAAGGGTGGTCACCTAAAGATGAAATCTCAAGCTTAACTGGATTAGATTCTAAGTATTCAGGCTTTGTACTTAAAGGTAATAGTCCACAAGATGTTCGTAATCGATATAGATTAATGCTTGATAGACAATCTGAAGACGAAGAGTGGAAGAATGGTTCATCTACAATGAAAGTCCTAGGTGGCTTTATTGGTGGCGCTGCTAATCCTACAAGCTGGTTCCCAATAGCGCGTGGCGTTAGATATCTTTCGATGTCTGAAAATATTTTAAATAATCTAGCACGAACATTGCCTAGTGTATCAGCGGCTTCTCTTTCGCATAATGCGATTCAGCAAACATTGAAACAAGGTGGCAACCTAGAAAACTTTGTAGTTGATACAGCTATAGATACCATGGGTGGAATGTTATTCATGGGTGCTGGCGCTGGATTATCAGCGGGTGTCAATGCCATGCATCTATTTAATGTTCGTGGCGCTCAGAAAATGATTTATGACGGCATTGAAACGAAAATTGTAACGAAACCAGATGGCGAAGTAACAGGATTTAAAGCGGTTCCTATCGCGGGTGAGAATGTAGGTGCAGCAAAAGTAGATCAAGCTCAAGCATTTTTAGATTCTGAATTTGCAAAAAAAGGATTATTCAAAGTACCTATCTTAAGTGGTTTATTAGGAAAAGGTGCGGCTGCGATGAGTCCTCTATTTAGAGGCTTAAATTCTCGATTTGAAACAATTCGAGGCATGACTAATCGAACACAATCTCATAGCCTTTACACGAAAGGTATTGAAGAAGGAAGGCCAGCGCCTGATTCCTTTGATGATGAAATGAAAAAGGTACAAGGTGATAACCTTACTTTGATGACACAAATGGAAGGCTATTACCTTGAAAGATTAGGTATTGACATCCATGGCAACAATCAAGTAATGGATTTTGCCAAAGAAAAGATTGCAAAGTTTCAAGATGATTATGTCAGTGAAGAACAACATAACGATGATGTATACCATGCGATTATTACGGGCGACACAAGCCCGCACGGTGCAGTTAATGAACCAGCACAATTATATAGAAAAGAAGTTGATGATATATTTAAAGAATGGTTAAGAGTCGAAGAGCGTGATGAAACGATTCATAAACCAAAGACAGCTAATAAATATGCTACTGTTTCTTATAACCATGATGCTGTTTTCACAAACGATGCTGAATGGAATAACATGTTTTTTAAAAATGCTAAAGAACAAGAAGCTATTATTCATTCTCATATGCAGCCTATAGAAGATTATAGGCAATCATTGAAGAAAGCGAAGCAAGATCACGAAGCATTCGTAAGAGATAAAAATAACACTGAAGAATCAAAAGCAGAATCTGCACGTGAATTAAAAGCTCGTGAACGTGCTTTAAGAATCATGAAAGAGAAAGTACAAAATAAAATACGTGAAGATGAGTCACTAGATATATTAGTTCATGATAGAAATGCTCTATCAGCAAAAGAAGCTAATAAACTTAAAACAATTACAAAGCCTTTGCGCCTTTTAGCAAAAGACCTTAAAGCTAAAAAAGAATCGTTAGCCACTCTTAATCAACAAATTTATTTTAATGAGAATAAAGTCTCTAGCAAGAACATAGAGGAACTAGATAGATTAAGAGCAGAATCCGAAAAGTTAAAGAATGAAGTAAATGAAGCGCAACGCGCGCATGATACTGAAGAAGAAAAGCTTCAAGATGATGCTGTTTCGGGGAAAATACCTAAAATTCTTTATGATCGAATTCCTGGAAGTCAAAGAGTTAAATTCAAGAAATCAACTAATAGATTAAAATTCGTTGATAAGTTTGAATCTGATTTCCATATTCAAGAAGCAGGTAAACAAACGAGAGATCGTATTCTAAATCAAACGAATGAAGAAACATCTAATGAAATATTTAATGGTGTTATGGGAATCAAGCCTACTAACCCTTTAAAGTATCGTTCTGTCATGATCCCGCAAGAAACACTTTATAGAAATGGTTTCCTAAGCAAAGATATTGGTAGGAATCTAGCAAACTATCGTACTATGTTCGGTCGTAAGATTGCATTGAAAAAAGTATTCGGTGATTTATCAGTAGATGGTGGCTTAGCTCCTTTGGCTGAAAGATTAACTCAAGAATATAGAGAGCAATATGATCAAATCATGAAATCAAAACTTGCCAAAGGTCCAGTTAAGCTTTCTGATAAAGACACAAAAAGAATTAATAAAGAGAAAAGACAACTTAAAAAAGATTTTGAATCGGCAAAAGAATTCATGAATCTAACTTACAATCGGATGATGGGACAAAATAGATTATCTGGAAAGCAAAGAGCATTTAGCAATATAAGCCGTACATTTGCAGCTATGACAAAGTTAGGATTTGTGCCATTAACCATGAGTACAGATGCAATGGGCATAACTTTTAAACATGGCGTCTGGCCTACGATAAGAGATGGATTATTACCTTTATTAAAAACTCTAAATGCTAATCTCAAAACTAAAGCAAGTGAAGATGTTAAAAAGCTAGCTGCTCACTCTCACCTTGCTAATAATCATTTAATAGCCTCTTATTCTGAAACAAATTGGTCTGGCGTTACTGAACAACATGTAGCTTTGACAGGTAAAATTGAAAGTGGATTAGAAAAAGCAGCTCATGTTTCTAATAACTTTAATTTAATCTCATATGCTGAAAACTTCTTGCAACGTTGGACTGCATTAGTAGTCCAAAGCAAAATCATGGGTCATATGATTGATTTCGAGAAAGGTTCTTTATCCAAATTAGATCATGAGAATTTATTAAAATACGGTTTAGATCCAAAAGAATGGTCAAGTAAATTTGTAAAAGGCTGGAAAGAAGCTGGCGAAGATGGGAACGGTTTTGGCGGATATACCTCTAGACATTGGGAATGGAAAGACGCACAAGCGGCTAACAAGATGGCTGATACAATTCGCAAAGCAACACACGATACTATCTTGAGGAAAGGTATTTTAGATGCTCCATTCTTTACAGATTCTAGTGTGTGGGGTTCTATCTATTCAACGTTCCATGGATGGGCTTATTCATCCGGTACAAGATTCCTATTACCATTGCTGCAACAAGGACAAATGAATCAGCTTATGGGCACCTTATTAATGTTTGGCGCGGGTGCTTTACAAGATCCGTTATATAAAATTATGTCTGGCGAAAAACAAGTTGAAACGAAAGAGGATGATCATTGGGTATTCCAAGCTATTACTAATGGTGGAGTTTTTAGTTTACCAGCATCCTTGATTCAAGAAGCCAATATGGTTTTTGGTGGTAAACTACTTAAAGGAATCACTAATCAAAGATTTAAAAATAGAACGGTTGCAGGTATTGCAGCGGGTGCACCTGGCGGCCAAATAGAAGATTTAATTAAGATTGTTTCTATGGTTGGTTTTAGAAATTGGAATGAAGCCGACGCAAAAAGAATTGTAAGAAATAGTCCAATTATTTCTAGTATATATTTACGCGGTATCATCAATCATTGGATTGAAGGAAAAGGATTGCCGAAAACTTACGGTGAAGCGTCGAAACAAAATGAATAGGATGTGAATTTATGACAAGCGTTATTATCGATGATATTTTGCCCTACACCCAAATAATAGCTGGTAGTAGTCAAACAGTATTTGACACTTCTTGGACCGCTGATGCTGCCGCTGATGTTGTTGTATTTAATACACCTGTAAATACAGCTGCTAATGATGTAACTCAATTAGTTTCATCTTCACTTTATAATGTTAGTTTTGTCGGTGCTGGTAACATCGTACGAGTCACTTTCTTAAGTGCACCTACTCAATTTAATATCATTACGATTACGCGTAAAACACCTGTAAGTCGTGAGAATCTTTACACTAATACGAATTTCACTCCTTCAATGTTAAATGAGGATTTTGGCCTTTTAACATTTGAAATGCAGGAAAACGAATTAGTAGATCAACAGATTTCACCACGTTATAACTATTCAGCTCAGATTGATCATGTGATTGATATAATCTTGCCTATTCTTGCCGCTAACCAAACATGGGTAAAGAATCCTGCTAATACTGT
>Ga0193728_1000615_pt1 | contig 17448 bp, 14 predicted proteins | sample U1c1metaG_FD_143037 | JGI IMG/M metagenome (GOLD analysis project Ga0193728, IMG submission 143037) | Soil microbial communities from a riparian zone of the East river system, Colorado, United States - U1c1 | ecosystem: Environmental > Terrestrial > Soil > Riparian zone | place: USA: East River...
CTCTATGTGGCAATGACCGGCGCGAAGCAAATCATGCAAGCGCAGGCCGTCAACAACCACAACATCGCCAACATCAGCACCATCGGCTTTCGCGCCGACGCCGTTTCATTCGACAGCGAGCCGATCTACGGTCCGGGTTACGCCACGCGCGTCAACGCAGTGGCCGGTGATTCCGGGACGGATTTTTCCGCCGGCACCATGGAGAGCACCGGACGCGATCTTGATATCGCCATGAACGGCAAAGGCTTCATTGCGGTTCGCGGAACCGATGGCCAGGAAGCCTATACGCGCGCCGGCGACTTGCGGGTCTCACCCGTCGGCGCGGTCACGACCGCCGGCGGATTGCCGGTGTTGACCGAAAGCGGGCCGCTGATCATTCCGCCCTCCACCGTGGTGAGCATCGGCACCGACGGCACGGTGTCGGTCGTGCCGCAGGGATCCGCGCCATTTGCCGTGACCCAGGTCGATCGCATCAAGCTCGTCAACCCACCGACATCCACGCTGCAAAAAGGCGCCGACGGCTTGCTGCGCTTGAAGAGCGGCGGCAAGGCGAAGACCGACGAAACGGTTTCCGTCACCTCCGGAATGCTGGAGTCCAGCAATGTCAACGCGGCGCAGTCCCTGATCAGCATGATCGAGCTGCAGCGTCTGTATGAATTTCAGATCAAGAGCATGAACTCAACCGATACGAATGAACAAAGTGCCGAACGCATGATGTTGACCTCGTAGGCGGATAAGGAAATATCCAATGAATCTCGCATTATGGGCTGCAAAAACCGGCCTCGACGCGCAAACCACCCGCATGGCGGTGATCGCCAACAATCTGGCGAACACCAATACGACGGGCTTCAAGGCGGGGCGCGCCGCATTCCAAGATCTGATGTACCAGAACATCCGGCAGGTCGGCGCGCAAAGCACGCAGAACACACAGTACTCCACGGGCCTCACGCTGGGCACCGGCGTGCGCATCGTCGCCACCGAGAAGGACTACACCCAGGGAAGCGTGCTGCAAACCAATGCCTCCTTGGACATGTCGGTGAACGGACGCGGATTCCTGCAGATCACCATGCCTGACGGCACGATCGCCTACACGCGAGACGGCACGTTCTCGTTGGACAACCAAGGCAACGTGGTGACTGCGAGCGGTTACCCGCTGCAGCCTGCCATCAACATTCCCGCGGGCGCGCAGTCGGTCACCATCGGTGCCGACGGCATCGTTACGGTCACGTCGGCGACCAATACCAAGGGAACGCAGGTGGGCCAGATCCAACTGGCAGATTTCGTCAACGAACAAGGCCTGCAGCCCACCGGCAACAACTTGTTGGTGGAATCCGCCGCCAGCGGCTCACCGCAAGTCGGCACCGCAGGTACGAATGGCTTAGGAACCCTTGCGCAAGGCGCTCTCGAGACCTCGAACGTGAATTCGGTGACGGAGCTGGTCTCCATGATCGAGTGCCAGCGCTCCTACGAGATGAACTCGAAAGCCATCAGCACGACCGATCAGATGCTGCAATACCTGACGACCAATCTGGCATGATCCGCTTCCTCACCTTACTGCTGTGTTGCGCCGTATCGGCCTGTGGCTTTCTGCCGTCGAAGCCGCCCAAACCCGATCCGGTGGTGGCGCGCGTATTGCCGCCGCCGACACCGCGCACTGATGGAGCGATCTTTCAGCAAGGGCAGCAGATTGAACTGTTTGCGGATCTCAAGGCGCGCCGCGTCGGCGATGTGCTGACGATCCGCTTGACCGAATCGACGAACGCCAGCAAGAGCGCGGCGACCAAGACCGCCAAGGCAACCGCCGTCAACAACACCGGACCCACCGTGATGGGAAGGACCATCACGGCCGGCGGCGTACCGATTTTCACCACCGCGCTGTCCGGCGCGGATAGTTTCGACGGTTCGGGGTCGAGCACTCAAGGAAATACCTTGGCGGGCAGCCTGACGGTCACGGTGATGGAGGTTCAGCCGAACGGAAATTTGGTGGTGCAGGGCGACAAGACCTTGAGACTCAACCAGGGTGATGAGTTCGTGCATGTGTCGGGCGTCGTGCGCCGCGCGGATATCACGACGGACAACACCGTCACCTCCGACAAGGTCGCGGACGCCCACATCAGCTACTCGGGCAAGGGCGTCATCGACGCCGCCAACCGCATGGGCTGGCTCGCCCGCTTCTTCAACTCTGCATTCGCACCGTACTGAATATGAGCGCACAAATTTTCACCAAAGTCATCTGCGCGGCGCTGTTCGCGCTGCTGACCTCGCCGCTTGCCGAGGCCGAACGCATCAAGGATATGGCGCAGATCCAGGGCGTGCGGACCAACCAGTTGGTAGGCTACGGGCTGGTGGTGGGGCTCGACAGCACCGGCGATCAGACCAGCCAGGCGCCTTTCACGGTGCAATCACTCAACAACATGCTGGCGCAGCTCGGCATCACGGTCCCGGCCAATGTCACGCCGCAGCTGAAGAATGTTGCGGCTGTGGCCGTGCACGCCGTGCTGCCGGCCTTCGTGAAGCCGGGCCAGACCATCGACATCACCGTCAACTCCATCGCCAATGCGAAGAGTCTGCGCGGCGGGTCGCTGCTGGTCACGCCCCTGCACGGACTCGACGGACAGATCTACGCGATTGCTCAGGGAAATCTCATCGTCTCAGGCTTCGGCGTCGAGGGCACAGACGGCTCGAAGCTCACGGTAAACGTGCCGAGCTCGGGCCGCATCCCGAACGGCGCCACCGTGGAACGCGCGGTGCCTTCGCAGTTCGCGCAGGGAGATTCGATCACGCTGAATTTGAACGATCCGGATTTCACCACGGCGACTCGCTTGGTGGCGAGCGTCAACAAGGGCATGGGCGATGGCATTGCCAGCATGATGGATGGCAGTTCCATCCGCGTTCGCGCGCCGCTCGATATCACGCAGCGCGTGGCCTTTCTGTCCATGGTTGAGAATCTCGAGGTGGAACCGGGCGCCGCCTCGGCGAAGGTGATCATCAACTCGCGCACCGGCACCGTGGTGATCAGCAGCCATGTCATCGTGACCCCGGCCGCCGTATCGCATGGCTCATTGTCGGTGACGATTAAAGAAGAGCAGAGCGTGAGTCAACCGAACCCGCTCTCCAAACTGGGCCAGACCGTGGTTCTCAACAACTCGACCATCAAGGTGGACCAGGGATCGAATCGCATGTTCTTGTTCAAGCCCGGCGTGGAACTCGATCAAATCGTGCGCGCTGTGAACGATGTCGGCGCCGCCCCCGGCGATCTGGTCGCCATTCTCGAGGCACTGAGAGAAGCCGGCGCGCTGCAGGCCGAGCTCATCGTCATTTAAATGACTACTTTGCCGCCCACCACTTCGACGCTGCCGGCGCTTGGCGGCGCACCGATCGACACCTCCGCCGCGACGACCTACACGGACGTCAATGGCCTGGCAGCCTTGAAGCGGGACCCGAATTCGCCCGAGGCCATCAGCGCGGTCGCAAAACAAGTCGAAGCATTGTTCTTGCAGATGATGCTGAAGAGCATGCGCGACGCGACTTCCGCGGAGGAAACCAGCAGTAACGAAATGGGCATGTACCAGGACATGTTCGACAAGCAGGTGGCCTTGAGCATCAGTCAGCACACAGACTTAGGCATAAGCCGGCTGCTGAAGCGCCAGCTTGTGGGCAAGCCTGCGGCTGCTGCGCCTAAATTGCCCCCCGGCGCGCCGGCGTCAGCCTCGGTGCCTACGTCAGGCGCGTCGCCTACGTCAGGCGCGTCGCCTACGCCTACGGAATTCGTGCACCGCATGCTGCCGCCGATTACGCGCGCCGCCAGTGCGCTGGGAGTGGACCCCATGGGGATGCTGGCGCAGGCGGCGCTCGAGACCGGGTGGGGCCAGCGCATGCCGCGCAACGCCGATGGCTCTTTGAGTCACAACATGTTCGGCATCAAAGCGGGCGAGGAGTGGGCAGGGGCGCGGGCGAGCGCCGACACCATGGAAGTCGCCAATGGCGTCGCGACACCGCGGCGCACGACGTTTCGGGCGTACGGCTCAATCGAGGAAAGCGTCAACGATTTCGCGAGCTTGCTGAAGAATTCGCCGCGGTATCGGGATGTGATCGCAGCCGGCGGCAATGCCGGTGCGTACATCGCCAGCATGGGCAAATCCGGCTATGCGACCGATCCTGAGTACGCGAATAAGTTAAATCAAATTCTGCGCAGCGACACTTTGCAGTCGGCCTTGGCCGCGCGCGTCGCAGCACTATAGAAACCCCATCAGGTGCCGATATTGTCTTCTAGCCTGGTGAACAAGTACTGACGGAGGTCGGACAACGTGTCAGATGTGTTTGGAATCAGTGTCTCGGCGCTGCAGGCGTTTCAAAACGCCATCAACGTCACCAGCAATAACGTCGCCAATGCCAGCACGCCGGGCTACGATCGCGAAACCGTCAATCTGACCGAAGCGATACCGCAATCCAACGGTGCGGCTACCATCGGCGCCGGCGTGGTCGTTTCCGGCATCAACCGCGCCTTCAGTCAGGCGGCAGCGAATCAGTTGAACACGTCGCAGAGCAGCTTGGGCCAGCTCAACGCGTTGCAGAACTACTCCAATCAGATCGACAATCTGTTCGGCACCACCTTGGGGGGCTTGAGCACCGCGCTGCAGAGCTTTTACAGCGCCTTCTCCGACGTGGCCAACAATCCAACGTCCACGGCATCGCGCCAGGCCTTGATCGGGCAGGCGCAAAGTGTCGCCGGCAGCTTTCAAAACGCCAGCGGCGAGCTCAATTCGCTGAACACCGATGTGAATTCGCGGATCACGGCCGATGTGACGCAAATCAATTCCATCGCGAAGGCGATCTCGGCATTGAATGGTCAGATCGTCACGGGTACGGCCCAGGACGGCGGCCAGCCGCCCAACGAGCTGCTGGATCAGCGGGATCAACTCGTCTCCAGCCTGTCGCAGCTGGTCGGCATCAGCACCACGACGGACCCCAATGGTGCCTTGAACGTGTTCGTCGGCAATGGACAGCCGCTGGTGCTTCAAGGGCAGACCACCGCATTGACCACCGTGGCAAATCAGTTCAATGCGACGCAGCTGGAAATCAGCAATTCGGCCTCCAGCGCGGTCATCAGCAACAACATCACCTCCGGCGATTTGGGCGGCCTGTTGGCGGCGCGCGCCCAGGTCATCAATCCGGCGTTGAATCAATTGGGGCAAGTCGCCACGGCGCTGTCTCAGACCGTCAATTCACAGCAGGCGCAGGGTTTGGACTTGAGCGGCAACTTGGGCGCCAACATTTTCTCAGTGACTGCGCCGCTCGCCACCGGATCCTCGCGCAACACCGATGCGGTGACCGCGAGCGTCAGTGTGAGCCCGACTGGATTGGGAGCGCTGACCGCGAACGACTACGTGCTGTCCTTTGTCGGCGGCACGCCCAAGCTGACCAACACCAGCGACGGCACCAGCGTGACACCCGCGGGTGCGGGCACCGTGGCCAGTCCCTACACCGCCGCCGGCATATCCATCGTTCTCTCGGGCACGCCCGCAAACGGCGATCAATTTCTGGTTCAGCCCACGGCGAGCGCCGCGGCGGGCCTGAAGGTGGTGCTGAGCAATCCTTCGCAAATTGCCGCTGCCGGCGCAATCAAGACCGCGGCGGCCGGTGCGAATACCGGGGCGGCCAGCATCAGTTCAGGCACGGTCTTGAATTCAACCAACGCGAATTTACTGACACCCGTCACCATCACTTTCGCCACTCCTCCCAGCAGCTTTTCGGTCAATGGCGGGCCTGCGGTAGCCTTTACCAGCGGCGGCAATATCAATGTGAATGGCTGGCAGGTGCAGATCAACGGCGCACCGGCCGGCGGCGATACCTTTACCGTCTCCGGCAATGCGGGCGGCACGGGCGACAATCGCAATGCCCTGGCCGCGGCCAATCGGCAAAATGTCGGCGTGCTGCAAAACGGCACGACCAGCATCACCGGCGGCATCAGCGGATTGATCACGGGTTTGGGCAGTCAAGCGCAGCAAATCAACACGGCGCAAACCGCCCAAAGTGCGGTGAATGCGCAGGCGCTCAGCAGCGTGCAGTCGACCAGCGGCGTGAATCTCGATGAAGAGGCGGCGAGCTTATTGCAATGGCAACAGGCCTACCAGGCAGCAGCGCAGGCATTGGTCATCGGCAACAGCTTATTCACGACGTTGATCAGCGCAGTGAACCGGGGTTAAGGAGACGAGCCATGCGCGTAACACAAGGCCTCAATCAAACGCAGTTCCTGGCGTCGATCAATGCGCTGGAATCGGGCATCAACCAGACGCAAAATCAAATGTCGAGCGGCCTGCAGTTTACCACCGCGTCGCAGAATCCCACCGCGGCCGGAACCGTGAACAACTACAATCAGGCGCTCGCGCAAAGCCGGCAATACACCACCAACGCCGGCAGCGCGCAAACGAATCTGAGTACCGAGGACAATGCGCTGTCGCAGGTGCAGACCCAATTGCAGGCGCTGCGCACCTTGGCGCTCGAGGCCAACAGCGGGACTTTGACCAATTCCAATCGCAGCGCCATCGCAACGCAGGCGGTGCAAATTCAAAATAGCTTGCTGGCTTTGGCCAACACGCAGAACGGCAACGGCGAATATATTTTCGGCGGATTCGCATCTCAGGCACAACCGTTCACGTTGAGCGCCGCAGGCGCGACGTATAACGGCGACCAGGGACAGCGCCAGGTACAAATCGCGGCGGGTCAAACCGTGGCCGACGGCGACAATGGCGATACCGTTTTCAATCAGATCAAAACCGGCAACGGCACGTTCACCGTCGCTCCCAATGCACTCAACTCAGGATCCGGCATTGTGGGCGCGACGACGCTGTCGAATCCGGCCGCCTATGATGGCGGCACCTATTCGATTACCTTTGCCGCGGCCGGCGCTTACCAGGTGACGCAAGGCGCGACCGTGGTGGCGAGCGGCTCTTACACCGACGGCGGCACGATTGCATTCAACGGCGTGCAGGTGACGTTGAGCGGGCAGCCCGCCAACGGCGACTCATTCAGCCTCGCGCCCAGCACCAATCAGAGTGTGTTCGCGACCGTTCAGAACTTGGTATCCGCGCTGCAAGGCGGCGTGACCAGCGCGTCTTCCTCGACCGCGCTCAATAATTCGATCAACGCTGCGATCAACAACATCGATCAGGCGTTGACCCAGAGTTCCAACGTCCGGGCCACGGTCGGTGGGCGCCTCAATTCGATTACGACGCAACAGTCGGTCGCGACTGCTTCGCAAACGCAATTGCAGCAGTCCATCTCCACACTGCAGAGCTTGGATTTCGCGAAAGCCATCACCACGCTGGATCAGCAGAACACCACGTTGAGCGCTGCCTTGCAGGCCTTCAACCTGACGCAGGGCTTGTCGCTGTTCAAATTTCTGTAGCGGCCGGCTTAAGAGCCGCGCCTAGTGATGGTGCCCGCCGGCGCCATGCACGTGACCGTGCTCCAATTCTTCCGAGGTTGCCTCGCGCACCGCCACAATCTGTACATCGAAATGCAAGGTCTTGTCGGCGAGCGGATGATTGCCATCGAGCGTCACCATGTCGCCCATGACCCCAGTCACCGTAAACAGGCGCATGCCGTCCGGCGTCCGCGCTTGGAATTGCATGCCCTTTTTGACTTCGCCCATGCCTTGCAAGGTGCGCTTCGGCACGCGTTGGATCAACGCCGGATCATGCTTGCCATAGCCTTCCTCAGGCTGCACCGACACCGCGACGCTGCTGCCGTCAGGCTTGCCCTCGAGCGCCTTCTCCAAGCCCGTCACCAGGTTGCCGTGCCCTTGGATGTAGGCCAGCGGTTCACTGCCGGCGGAGGTGTCTATCACGCCGCCGTCAGCGTCTTTCAGGGTGTAGTGAATGAGTACGACTTTATCTGCGGAAATTTCCAATGGTGTTCTCCGAAAAAAGGTGCGCGCCTTGCGCACCGGGGTTGCAAAATCAGGGGATCAGTCTGGCTTCGAGATCATAGTCGCCCGCCGCGGTGATCTGCACGTCGACCAGCGAACCCACCGTGAGGGCTTTGGCGGAGCCGCGAGCGCCCGTGATTCTCACCGTGCCGTCGATTTCCGGGGCGTCGCTGCTGGAGCGCGCGATGGCAACGGCGCTGTTGCCGTCGCGGTCGATGCGGTCGATCAGCACCGGCATGGTGCGGCCGACCTTTTGCTTGAGGCGCGCGGCGCTGATCTCTGCCGCCAGTTCCATGAAGCGGGCGCGGCGCTCGGCCTTGAGCTCCGCGGGCACCGGCGTTTCCTTGAGCGCGTTGGCCGCCGCCCCTTCGACCGGTGAGTACTCAAAGCAGCCCACGCGATCGAGCTGCGCCACGCGCATCCAAGCGAGCAATTCCTCGAAATCTTGCTCGGTTTCACCCGGGAAACCCACGATGAACGTGCTGCGAATGGTGATGTCGGGCACGACCCTGCGCCAAGCCGCAATGCGCTCCAAGGTATTCTCAGCCGCCGCGGGCCGCTTCATCAATTTTAAGATGCGGGCGCTGGCGTGTTGGAAGGGGATATCCAGATACGGCAGTACCTTGCCCGCCGCCATCAGCTCGATGACCTGATCGACGTGCGGATAGGGGTAGACGTAGTGCAGGCGGATCCAGGCGCCCAATTCGCCGAGCGCGGCCGCCAAATCATAGAAGCGGGCGCGGCGTTCGACGTCCCGCCAGGGTTGGGCTGCATATTTGAGGTCGACGCCGTAGGCGCTCGTGTCCTGGGAGATGACGAGGATCTCCTTCACGCCGGCGCGCACCAGTTGTTCAGCCTCGCGCAGCACCTGGCCGATGGGCCTGCTGACCAGGTCGCCGCGCATGGAGGGAATGATGCAAAAACTGCAGCGATGGTTGCAGCCTTCCGAGATCTTCAAATATGCATAGTGGCGCGGCGTGAGCTTGATGCCCTGCGCGGGGACCAGATCGACAAACGGTTCGTGTTTCGGGGGCAGATGTTCGTGCACTGCCGCAACCACTTCTTCATAGCGCTGCGGGCCGGTGATCTTGAGCACTTGCGGATGCCGATCGAGGATTTTCTGCGGCTGAGCGCCCAAGCACCCGGTCACGATCACTTTGCCGTTCTCCGCCAGCGCTTCGCCAATCGCATCCAGCGACTCATCCACTGCAGAATCGATGAAGCCGCACGTATTGACGACGACGAGGTCCGCGGCGCCATAGGTGGCCGCAACCTCATACCCCTCGGCCCGCAGGCGGGTGAGGATACGTTCGGAGTCGACTAGTGCTTTGGGACAGCCCAAGCTGACAAAGCCCACTTTCGGGCTCTTGCGTGTAGCAGTTTTCACGGTATTGCGGACGGATGGCAGGTTCGGGACGAAATTGTACTCCAAAACCGGATTTCCCGGCCGATAACAGGGCGCAGAGGCCGCGGCTGCCCGTCACAGGCCAATTCACACTGTCAAATTCAAGTCGTCAATTTTGCGACTTGGCGCAAATAAAAGCTGCACAGGAAATCGTGATTTCCCCTCAAGAACCCCCGAGACGGTCCGATAAAGACTTTGAATGTGTCACCGGTCCGCCCGCAGGGGTGAAGTGAACACATAGGGCCTAAGGGCCGGTGGTTAAACTTTCAGGAGTCATCAATGTCACTAGTTCTAAATACCAATATCAATTCGCTGAACGCGCAGAACAATCTGTCGGGTGCGCAGGCTTCGCTGTCGCAGGCTTTGCAGCGTTTGTCCTCGGGTTTGCGCATCAACAGCGCCTCCGACGATGCCGCGGGCCTCGCGATCAGTCAGCAATTCACCACGCAGATCAACGGCACCAATCAGGCCGTCAGAAATGCGAACGACGGCGTATCGGAAGCCCAGACAACTGCAGGCGCACTGAACACCATCGTCAACAACCTGCAGAGCATTCGCACCCTGGCGGTCGAATCGGCCAACGGCTCTAACAGCGCTTCGGATCGCGCCGCGCTGAATAACCAAGTGCAGCAGCAGATTGCGGAAATCACGCAGATCGCGCAGCAGACCACGTTCAACGGCTTGAACGTCCTCAACGGCTCGAGCGGCACGACCGTGTATCAAGTCGGCGCCAACGTCGGCAACACGATTTCCGTCAGTCTGCAACAGGGCGTTGCCGGTAACCAGATCGGTCAGTTCTCGACGGCAACCGGAACTGCGGTTACGGCCGGCAGTTTGAGCGGCACGTCCACCGTGACGATCGGCGACGGCACCTCAACGGTGACCGTGGGTTCGACCGCCAGCTTCGTCGGCTCGACCACATACCAGGGCGCAAGCTCGGCCTATGCCAAAGCAGGTGCCATCAACGGCGCCGGCTTACAGGGGCTCACTGCGAGTGCCGCGACCAGCGTGACCGACAACACGGCGTTCTCGACCATTTCCGGCGGCACCAACGGCACGGGCGCAGGCAATGTGGGCGCTACCGCCAGCACGTTCGATTTGAGCATCAATGGCACCGCCATTTTCTCAGGCTCGGGCAACGTCGGCGTTGGTCAGACCTTGACGAGCGCGGCAGTCGCTGCGCAGATCAACCTGTTCTCAGGCACCACCGGTGTCACGGCCGCCGTCAACACGGTTGCTGCGAACGGCACCGTGGGCGCGCTGATTCTGAGCAACACCGACGGTAGCGATATCGTCACCACGCAGACCGTCGCTTTGGGCGTCGCGGGCGGCGGCACGGGCGCAGCAGCAGGGTTGGGTTCGGGCCTCGGCACCACCTTGGCACTCGCCGGCACGGGCTCCTCGCTCACCGGCAAGGTCACCTTGACCGATTCGAAGCCGGTCACGATCACCGACGTCGGCACGACGGGCGGCGCGGTGACCTTAGGTTTCGTCAGCGGCAGCGCAACTGCGTTGAGCGCAACGAGTTCAGGGGCGACGGCGACCCTGGCCAACCAGAACGTACTGACTGTGGCCGGTGCGAATAGCACCATCTCCTCGGTCGATGCGGCACTGGCCACGGTCAGCGCGTTCCAAAGCCAATTGGGCGCGATCCAGAATCGCTTCACGGCGGCGGTCGGTAACTTGCAGTCAACTGCACAGAACCTGACGCAATCGCGCAGCACCATTCAGGATGCCGACTTTGCGGCGGAAACGGCGAACTTGACGAAATCCAACGTGTTGGAACAAGCCGGTATCTCGGTGCTGGCGCAAGCCAACCAACAGCCCCAGTTGATTCTCAAGCTTTTGCAGTAACAGCCGATAGTTGAAAGATAGTCGATAAATCCCACGGCTCGAACCGACTCAAGGTTCGGGCCGTGGTCTTCGAATGGAGTTCGAATAAACGGTAGAGGTATGGCTAATTAATTAGGTGTAACCATGGCTAGCGATGGACAAACGGTAAGGCTACCGGCAATAAGCCTCGCAATCGGGAGTCAAGCGCCTACAACGGTAGTCGTTCAACCCGGCGGCAAAGTCTTGCCGCGACCCGGCAAGCCGGCGCCCGCGGCCCCCGCAGCCAACGTGCGAGCCCAGGTCGCACTGCTCAACAAGCATCTCAACGATTCAGGAAGACCTGATCAATTTCGCGTGGATCCGTCCTCGGACGGCAAGGTCATCCAACAGGTCAATCCGGCCACCGGCGAGGTGGTTGGCGAATTTCCGGCCAGCGAGTTTGCAGCCTTGGCGCGCAGCGTCGGAATTTCAGGCGTCAGCCTCGATAAGCACGCCTAGCGCGGCCCTTCGATACGGTTTTGGTACGCCGCTTGCTTAAGTCTTTACGAAGTTTGCCGATAAATTGAGCAACCTAACGCGGACCTTAAGCATATGAGTTCAGTCATCTCTCCCCCGGCGAGTGCCAGTACGCTGATTACGTCCACCGGCATTGGGTCGGGGTTGAACATAAGCGCGATCGTGTCCTCGCTCACCAATGCGTTCGGCGCTGCCCAAACCAATCAATTGACCAGTCAGCAAACCACCCTGGATTCGCAGGTATCGGCGTACGGCACTTTCACCGCCGCACTCGACACCCTGAAACTGGCGCTGCCGCCGCTCGAGGATGCGAGCCAATTGGCGGGCTTCGCGGCGACGGTGGCCGACAAGAACATCGCCACCGCCACCACCAGCTCCGATGCGGTGGCAGGCCAATACTCATTGCAAGTCAACAATCTGGCGACCTCGGCGGCGCTGACTTCAAAGCCGCAAGGCAGCCTGACGGCGGCCTTGGGAACCGGAACCCTGACCATTGCAGTGGGGCTGCGTTCGATCCCGATTACCATAGACTCGACCAATAGCTCGCTCTCCGGCATCGCCGCGGCGATCAATTCCGCTGCGAACAATCCCGGTGTCACTGCCAGCATCATCACGACCACCGACGGATCGCGGTTGGTTCTTACCGGAACTTCCACCGGCGCGGCGAATGTCATCACGGTCACGCCATCGGGCGGTGACGGCGGACTTGCGGCGCTTGCCCTGACTCAGACCACGGCGGCGCAGGATGCGAGTTTCTCGATCAACGGCTTCCCGGCCAAGAGCGCCAGCAACGTGGTGAGCAAAGCGATTACCGGCGTGACAATTAATCTGCAGCAGGCCTCAGCCCTGGGCACGCCGACCACACTGACCATCAGTCCGGATACCTCGTCGGCGCAGGCGTCGATTGCCAAGTTTGTGACCGCGGTGAACGGAGTCTTGAGCAGCATACGAACTCTCACCGGCTATGATCCGTCGACGCAGACCGCGGGCCCCTTGAACGGCAATGCCACGCTCCAGGCATTCCAAAACCAATTGCAAAATATCCTCGGCCAGGTGACCGGATCAGGCGGGGTAAAGTCACTGACGGATCTGGGCATCAACGCCGGCACCGACGGTAGCTATGCCACCGACAACACCAAGCTGGGCAACGCCTTGAGCGCGAGTCTCGCCTCGATCGGCAATTTGCTCGGCGGCACCAACGGCATAGCGACAAAGATCGCCAATCTGGTGAATGGCTACACCAAACCGGGCGGTTTGCTCGACACCATCAACCAAGGTCTGCAGACCAGCTTGAGCAATGTCTCGAGGCAACAATCGGATTTAAGCGCGCAACTGGCGGCGTACTCAGCCCGGCTGACCGCGCAATACAACGCAATGGACACGGCGGTCGCACTGCTCAAACAAACTCAGACGTATCTGAACGCCGAGTTCAATCCCAGCGCGAACGCGGCATCGGGCACCTCGTCCAGCAACTCGAGCTTGGGCAGCGGCAACCTCGGCGTCGGCGGATAACCCATGTACCCCCAACGCGGAGCGGCGCAGTACCGCTCGGTGCGCAGCCACGGACTGGTCGCCGAGGCCAGTCCCGCAAGACTGGTGCAGATCTTGTTCGAGCAAATCCTCGAACAGTTGGCGACGGCGCAAGGCTGCATGGCCCGCATCGACAACAATATGCCGCTCAACGACGTCATTGCCAAGGGTAAGTCGCTGGGCAAGGCGATTCGCCTGATCGATCATCTCAACAACACCCTCGACATGGAGCGCGGTCAAAAAATTGCCGAGAATCTGCGTGCGCTGTATGTGTACATGCTGGCGCGCTTGACGCTCGCCAACGTGACCAATGATTCGAGCATCGTCGCGGAAGTGGCCTCGCTGATCCTGAAAGTAAAAACCGGCTGGGACCAGATCGTCGAAACTCGATGAAGGACGCAAAAGAAAATTCCGGTCTGGCTCGCGCATTGGCTCTTTCCCAGGAAATGCTGGCGGCGGCCGAACAAGTAAACCTGCAATCTTTGGAGTTGCTCGACGCTGAACGATTGGACCTGCTAAAGTCCTTTCGGCTCGAAGCCAGGCACGTGAATGCCGCTGATCGGGCCTTGCTTCAACAAATCTCTCAGACGAATGACCGGACGATCGGTCTGTTGGAGCATCAACGGCGCAGCAAGGGTCGCGATATGGATATGGCCGCGGTCGGCCGGCGAGCTGTAGCTGCGTATTCCAGTGTTCGGCCGCAGCGCTGAACGCGGCCGGATTTCAAAAAGGCTAGGGAGCCATGCCTGAGCCATTTCTCGGCGATGGTCTGATATTCGAAGAGTCACTCCCTGTGGGATGGACGCCGGGTCCGCTTGCAGAAGGGTTGGTGCTGGCGCGCCTCAATACCGACAATCACCAACTGCTCGGCGCTGAATCTTCCCTCGATGAGGTGCGCGTGCATGAAGCGCCGAAAGATGAATCCCCCGCGTTGCTGCATGAGCTGCAGCGCCTCGAGTACAAGGTCAATATATTATTGCGGCTCACGGCCGAGCTGGCGCTGCGCAGCAGCGGCCTGCCTCCTGCGGAGCGAGTGCGCATGTCATCGCACGCTGTGGAGTGGTTTGGGGAACATGCCCTTCCCACCGGGGACACCGGGCTGCTGTCGATCTACATCAACCCGGCACTGCCGCAAGCTTTGAGAATTCCCTGTGCGGTTGCCGGCCAACGCATTATTGAAGATTCGCGCGCCACCCAGTTGCGCTTCGTGGGCTTGAGCGATGCCGTCGTGGACATGCTGGAGAAGCTCATTTTCCGGCACCATCGACGCCTCGTGGCCGGCGCGAGGCTCGCCGCGCACTAATTCTTAGCCCGCTCTTGAGGACAAACACCGCTCGCATTTTTAAGGGATACCCCTATTCCTTTTACGGGGGTATGCCAACTGCATTTGTCTCAAGTTCATCAGTTAGTATCACTTCGCCCTCAGCATTGATTGAGCAATCTCAACGGGTTAGGAAGAAAGATTAAGACGGAACCCGAGATTTTGTGCACTCCGTCACACTCTAATAAAAGGCAAGGAGCCCCGCGTCGTGGTTGAAGCAAAAGTGATTGTGATCGAACCCTCAGATTCAGAGGCAGCCGCGCTTTCTGCGCTGTTGCGTTTTTTGGACTTGGAACCGATCCATGTTCGCGACTTGGCTGAACTGCGCCTGTCAGCGCCATGCAATATGCCGGATTGCCTGGCTGTCATCGCGCGCCGTGAAACCGTGGCCGCGCTGGGTGCCGAACTCGTGGCGCTGCTGCGCGGGATGCGCCAGCCGCTGCCGGTCATTTGCATCAGCGCCGACGGTTTGCCGAAAATTGCCGAGAGCTGCGGCGACCTGGCCTGGTTTCAGTTGGAGACACCGGTCAAGCAGCGCCGGCTGTCGTCCGTGCTGCAACAAGCGCAAAACGTGCGCAGCGGCCATCCGACCCAACCTGGCGCTCATCGCTTTCGCCCCAGCGGCGCCTCCAAGGCGATGCGGGCGGTGCATCGGCTGATCGAGCAAGTCGCGCCCTTCGATACCAATGTGCTGATTCTCGGAGAATCCGGTACCGGCAAGGAAATGGTGGCGCGCCACGTTCACGAGCTATCCGGTCGCGCGGCACATCCTTTCGTGCCGGTGAACTGCGGCGCCATCCCCGCGGATCTGTTGGAAAGTGAATTGTTCGGCCATGAAAAAGGTGCGTTTACGGGCGCACTGTCGACTCGGCTCGGCCGTTTCGAGTTTGCCGAGGGCGGAACCCTCTTCCTGGACGAGATCGGTGACATGTCGCTGCAAATGCAGGTCAAGTTACTGCGTGTATTGCAGGAGCGAAGCTTCGAGCGCGTCGGCAGCAATAAGACCATCCGCTGCAATGTGCGAATCATCGCCGCGACGCATCGCGATTTGGACGCGGCCATCGTCGCAGGGCGTTTCCGCGAAGATCTGTACTACCGGCTCAACGTGTTCCCGGTGCAGATGCCGCCCTTGCGCGAACGCCTCGATGATCTGCCCGTGTTGATCCAGCATCTCGTGCAGCGCCACGGACATAGTGCAGGGCGCAAAATTCAATTGGATCAAGCCGCCATGGGTTGTCTTGCCCGCAATCGCTGGCCGGGCAATGTGCGGGAGCTTGCGAATCTGCTGGAGCGGCTGGCGATCTTATTTCCGGCTCAAACCATTGGCGCTGCTGATTTGCCCGATCGGTATCGCAGCGCCCCCGCGGTGGGGTGGCTCGGCAGCGAGGTGCGGATCGATGCACGGCCTGAGCCGATCGAGGAAATCGCGATACTTCGGCAACCGCTGCTGTCGGGCCTCGACTCGGGCACGGCGGTGTACGAAATGCTGGATACCGATGCGGCCCTGCCGCGCGGCGGCATCGATTTGAAAGATCATATGTCGTCGATTGAAATCGGACTGATTCGCAAAGCGCTCGAAGAGGCTGACGGCACCGTCGCCGGCGCGGCCCGCTTGCTGCGCATTCGGCGCACGACCTTGGTCGAAAAGCTGCGCAAGTACCGTCTCAGCGCCTGACAAATTATTGACGCCTTCCAAAAAAGGAATGTTGCTCACGCCGTAACTGGTTGATAGGCAGAACAAATACTGTCAAGGCACAGAAGTTGCTTTCTTCCTGAGGCATGGCCGCCACACAACTCGCGCTGATCGAAAACCGTCGCTCTGAACTTCAGGCGGCGTTCCTGGCTTTCGGCTCCGTTTCGGACCAATTGTCAGGCGCCTTTGAGTCGCTCCGCGGCGAAGTGGCGCAGCTGCGGGCGGATCTCTGCGAGGCACACGCCGGCAATGCGCACTTGGCCGCACGTTTGTCGGCCTTGCTCAAAGGCTTGCCCGGCGGCGTGCTCGTGCTCGATACCCGCGGTGAGATCCAGGAAACCAATCCGGCGGCCATCGACCTGCTGGGCGAGCCGCTTCTCGGGCAAGTTTTCAGCAGCGTCTGCGCTCGCGCCGCGCTCAATCCTCGCGGCATGGGCGAACACACGGAATTGCGCAGCGGCCGGTTCGTCAATGTGTCGAAGCGCGAGCTCGAAAACGGCGGCGAAGTGGTGTTGCTGACCGACGTGACCGAATCGCACCTGATGCAGGTTTTCCTGACGCGTCAACAGCGGCTGCTGACCTTGGGCGAATTGGCGGCGGGTCTTGCCCATCAGATCCGCACCCCCTTGGCGGCCGCATTGCTGTACGCCTCGCAAATGACGCTCGCCGGCCGAAACGCCGCGGATATGCAGCGCTGCGCGGAGAAGACTGTCGGCAGCCTGAAGCAGCTCGACAAGCTGGTGAATGACATGCTGGCCTTCGCGCATGGCGGCGCGGTACGCGAAGCCGTCAGCGTCAGTGCCTTGCTGGAACAGGTGGCGCAATGGCTGCGGCCGGCGCTGCGCGACGGGAACAGATTGACGATCCGCACTCAGGCGCCGGATCTGATGGTGCGCGCCAATGCGCCCTCGCTGGTATCCGCGGTGTTGAATCTGGCCACCAATGCGCTGCAGGCCGCCGTTGCGCCGCTCAATTTGGAATTACTGGCGCGGCGCACGGCAACCGGCCACGCGCAAATCGTCGTGAGCGACAACGGCCCCGGCGTGCCCGCGCACATCCGTGAACGCATTTTCGAACCCTTTTTTACCACCCGCGCGCGCGGCAACGGCATTGGCCTGTCCATCGTCAAGTCCGTGGTCGAGGCGCAGGGCGGCAGTGTTTGTTTGGCTGATTCGGCTTGCGGCGCCACGTTCGTGATCGAACTTCCGGCAGAGGATAAT
>Ga0193728_1000616_pt1 | contig 17432 bp, 14 predicted proteins | sample U1c1metaG_FD_143037 | JGI IMG/M metagenome (GOLD analysis project Ga0193728, IMG submission 143037) | Soil microbial communities from a riparian zone of the East river system, Colorado, United States - U1c1 | ecosystem: Environmental > Terrestrial > Soil > Riparian zone | place: USA: East River...
GCATTTTCCTGGCTGAAAACATCCGCCCCGACGCTGGCCGACGGGAACTGGTTGGAGCGCGTAATCCCGACTTGCGCCTGGGCTTCGAGAACGCGGGCGGCGGCGATGCGCACGTCGTAGTTGTCCGCAATGGCAGTGTGGATCAATCGCGCCAGAACTGGATCCTGGTAGACCTGCCACCATCCTTCATTGCCCAGCGACGAGGCTTGGGCGGCCTGTTGCGGCGCGGGGGCACGATATTCCTGCGGGACGTCCACAGTCGGCCGCTTGTATTTCGGCCCCATCATGCAGCCGGCTTCCAGAACCAGCACGGCTAGAATTCCTACCAGTGTAGCGTTCTTCATAATTTAATCCCCTGACTGGGCGCCGCGGCGGGCCTGAGTGGCAATGCTCTCGGTCGCTCGGCGCCTGACAATTTCTCAACTACATAGAAAATCGCCGGAACAAAGAATCTGCCGATGAAGGTCTCCGCCACCATGCCGCCAATTACCGCCGTGCCCATGATCTGGCGCGCGACAGAGCCTGCTCCGGACGCTGTCCAGAGCGGCACGCAGCCGAGAATAAAGGCGAGCGCGGTCATCATGAGCGGCCGGAAGCGAAGCCTCGCGGCGGAAAGTGCCGCATCGACGATGGACATGCCGCGTTCGTAGTCCTCTTTCGCAAATGCCACGATCAAAATCGAGTTCTTGGCAGCCAGGCCGATCAGCATCACCAAGCCGATCTGTGCGTACACATCGTTCTCGATTTGAACCATGTACTGAGGCAGGAAGAAGCCGAGCACGACACGACGCAGCCAGAGCGTAGCGAGGGCGCCGAATACTGCGACTGGTGTGCTGAGCAGCACGCTAAAGGGCACTGTCCAGCTTTCATAGAGAGCTGCCAGAATTAGGAAGACGAACAGCAGCGAAAATCCGAAGATGATCGATGGCGGCACTCCCTGCCGCGCCTTTTGCTCTTGATAAGACATGCCTAGGTAATCGAAACCCATCTCCCGGGGCATGGTCTGTTTGAAAACATCTTCCAGCGCCGCCGATGCCTGATCGGAGCTATAACCCGGCGCGGCGCTAGCATTGATCTGTGCGGACCGGTATTCGTTGTAGCGCATCGTGAACTCAGGACCGGAACGGCTTTCGAATCTTGCCAGCGCAGTAAGCGGCACGGTCTGCCCCTGGCCATTGCGAACATAGAATTGACCGAGATCGTTGGTCGTCGCACGGTAAGGAGCTTCGGCCTCGACATACACCTGCCAGGTTCGGCCGAAATCGTTGTAGTAGTTCACAAACAAACCGCCCATGTACGCTTGAATGGTGTTGTAGACATCCGTCAAATTCACGCCTTGCTTCAAGACCTTGTCCTTATCCACATTGATGAACTCTTCCGGCACACTCGGGATAAAGGTGGTGCTAACCATGCCAAGTTCAGGGCGCTTGCGAGCGGCCGCCATAAACTTGTTCAGGTTATCCGTAAGAAACTTGACATCTTTGCCGGCACGATCCTCTAGGACAAACGTGACGCCGCCGGAAGTGCCGACACCCGGGATCGCGGGTGGCGAGAAACTGAAGACCGTCCCATCTGGAAGCTGCTTGAGTTCCTGGTTCAAACGCGCCTTAATGGCTTGATATTGTTCGCTCCGGCTTTGGCGCTCATCCCAGGGTTTCAGCGATACCCAGAAGAAGGCGTTATAGGAAGTCCGGACGTAGCTGAGCAGACTGAAACCAACGACGCTGGTGGTGTACTGAACTCCCGGCGCCTTAGCGAGAACGTCCTCTACCTGTTTTGCCGCCGCGCTTGTGCGCTCCATGGAAGCGGCTTTGGGAAGCTGCATGTTGATATAGAGGTAGCCCTGGTCTTCATCGGGCAGGAAGCTCGTGGGGAGATGTTTGCTGAAGAACCAAGCCGCAACGCCTGCGACTACAAGCAGCACCATCACCAGGCCCGCCTTGCGAATCAGGTCTCCCGACCAGCGGACAAAGCTGTCGGTGGAGCGCTCAAAGTATGCGTTGAACCAGCCAAAGAATTTTCCCAACGGTCCGCGAGTCTGCTTCTTGGGTTTGAGGAGAAGCGCCGAAAGTGCGGGGCTCAAGGTAAGAGCGTTAAACGCAGAGAGCATTACCGAGATAGCGATGGTTATGGCAAACTGCTGATACAGCCTGCCAGTGATGCCCGGAATGAAGGCTGTGGGCACGAACACGGAAGCCAAGACTAAAGCAATACCCACCACCGGGCCGGAAAGTTCTTGCATCGCCTTGATGGAGGCATCCTTCGGGCTCAGTCCTTCTTCGATGTGGTGCTGCACTCCTTCAACAACCACAATGGCGTCGTCGACCACCAGCCCAATAGCAAGCACCAATCCGAACAACGAAAGCGTATTGATCGAGAAGCCGAACAACGGGAAGACAACGAACGTTCCCACCAAGGAGACAGGCACGGCCAGCATCGGAATGAGGGTGGCACGCCAGTCCTGCAAAAACAGGTAGACCACAAAAATGACCAGCACAATCGCGATCACGAGAGTCCAAAGGATCTCTTTCATGCCCTCCGTGACCGGGAGAGTCTGGTCGAGCGAAACGGTGTAATCGATGTCCTGCGGGAAACGTTGTTTCATCTGCCCCATGAGCTTTCGGACACCCGCGACCGTTTGAACAGCATTGCTTCCGGGCAACTGGTAGACGGCAATGGCGGCGCTGGGCTTGCCATTGAGTCGAGACATGAGGCTGTAATCTTGCGTTCCCAGTTCAACTCGAGCGACATCTCTGACGCGAACGGTCCCACCGTTCGGCGCTTCGCGCACGACAACCTCGCCGAACTGTTCTGGAGAAGTCAGGCGGCCTTGAGCCAGCACGGCATAGGTGAACTGCTGATTGCTCTGGGCTGGCTCACCCCCGACTTGGCCCGCCGGATTGACCGTGTTCTGAGCCTTAAGGGCGTTGGCTATATCGGTGACCGTAATGCCTAGCTTCGCCATCTGATCAGGCTTCACCCATAGCCGCATGGCGTACTGCCCTGAGCCGAAAACCTGGGTCTGGCCGACGCCGTACGAGCGCGCGATCGGATCATTGAGATTGATGTAAGCGTAATTCGCCAGATAGTTCGAATCGCGAGCGCCGTGCGGTGAATACAAGGCGATCAGCATAAGCGGAGCAGTGGTCGACTTCTTGAGAGTGATTCCGTAATTGTTCACCTCAGGCGGCAACTGACCGTTTGCCAATTGCTCTCGCGACTGCGTGAGGATCAGGTCCATGTTTGGATCGGTCTTGAGATCGAAATCGACGAGCAACTGCGTTTGCTGGTTCGCCGTGGCGTTCAGCGAGTACATATAGGTCATGTTGTCGACGCCACTGACTTGCTGCTCGATGGGTGTAGCAACTGCTTGCTCGAGAGTCTGTGCGTCTGCCCCGGGATAGTTGGCTTGCAGCCTGATCTCAGGAGGGGCGATATTTGGGAACTGAGCTACTGGCAAGGTCACGATTGTTATCACGCCGACTATGACCGTGAGGATGGCAATCACGATCGCAACGATGGGCCGTCGAATGAAAAAGTTCGCCATGATTAGCGTTCCTCCGTTTCTTTGTACGGCGTGGGATTCACTAGTTCGCCTTCTTTTGCCTTCTCCGCACCAACCGCCACGACGCGTTCTCCCGGCTTCAGGCCGGCTGTGATCACCCAGAGCGTGCCCACTCTCGGCCCGACCTGTACCGTGCGGAGCTGCGCGCGATTGTCGGTGCCGATGACCGTCACCTGATAGCTTCCTTGCTGCTGATTAACTGCCGCCTGCGGCACCAGAAGCGCTCCTGTGATGTTTCCGGTGGGCGTCTGAATGCGTGCATATTGGCCCGGTCGCAACAGATTCTTGGAGTTGGGGAACTCGCCCACGATCTGGATGGTTCCGGTCTGCGTGTTTACCTGGCGATCCGCGAAGATGATTCTGCCCGGATGCGGGTAGGCACTCCCGTCGGCCAAAGTTAACTGCAACGAGATTCGTGAGGCGTGGGTCAGAAAGTCCACGCTCCCCGGACCGCCGCCATCCGCCATGCGCAGGTATTCCTGTTCGCTGATGGGGAAATAGACTTTGATCGGACTTACCTGCGAAACCGCGGTGAGGACCGTTGACGGCCCCACCAGGTTGCCTACCTGCACAGTGTTGATGCCGGCGATTCCGTCGATCAACGAGACGACTCTCGTGTAGCCCAAATTCAGCTCAGCCTGTTCGACCGTTGCCTGGCCGGCCTCAACTGCTGCCTTCGCCCCACGGAGCGACTGCGTATCCGTTTCCAACTGACTTTGGGGAATGGCGTGAGCTTCCGCTTCGGGAATATCACGCTTCACGTTCAATTCGGCATTCGCCAACTGCGCCTCTGCCTGCGCCAGCTGTCCTTTGGCTTGATCAAGCACGGCTTGAAAGGGACGGGGATCGATCTCAAAGAGGAGCTGACCCCTTTTGACGAATGCGCCTTCGTGATAATTCTGGCGAATCAGGTAACCGCTCACCTGAGGCTGAATCTGCGTATTGACAAAGCCGTCGAGCGTTCCTACCCATTCGCCCTGAACCGGCACGTCTTTTTGAATGACCTGTGCAACCTCGACCACCGGTGGTGGAGGCGGGGCCGCAGCCCGCACCTTACCGTTGCTGCACCCAAGTGTATGGAGCAGGAGAACCGCACTAACTAAAGCTGTAGATATTTGCTTCATCATCTCTTTCCCCTCAATCGTGGTTGCTTAACTTCCGCTTCAATCGCGTCACTGGCGCGCCTGAATCGGGACGCTGCTCGGTTGGGGGAAATGTGGCCCAAGAGTCGTCTTGTCGATTCAGGCGCGTCAGTCACGCGATTGCACTCTTCTGCAAACGCAAGTCGCATACCAAAACCGACACGAAGCTAAGTAACGCCAATTGAAGGAAGTTTTCAGGTAGTGGAGCACGGGAGCTGTCGAAGAGGTCGAAAGTGTCGAGAAAGCCGATACAGGCATTACCTGTCGCGCAAGCTGATATCAGTTGCGATGATCTGGGCCCTACGAATACCTGCCGGGGGGAATTGTCCAGGTATGCGGGCCGATCAGCGGGACCTATACGCTCGAACTTATTGCCCTGAAAACAACAGCCTACAGCGTGAGTGTTCTCGCCCGGAGTAGAGAAGTTGACGGCAATAGCCTTCAGTCCCACTTTTCGAAAACTGCTTTGAACAATCTGGCAATTCGAAAGCGATTTCGAGAAATTATCTTGCTTCACTATTCGCGTGATCCGCAAGAGAACGTCACCGCCCAGTTGCAGCAAGGTCATGAGTCGCTCAGTCGCCTGTCATCATCTGAATAAAGAAATCATCCTGATTGTCGGAATCCGAGACCGTTTACATGCCAGAAGAGACTCGTGCTCCTGTTTTTATCGATGGACTCTACGGAAAGCTCGTGGAAGGCGGAATCAATTACTTCTTTCCGTCGGCGACCTTGCAAACGATCGAAGCGGGTTTAGAGCCCGCTGCTCGCGTCATGACCGAGAGTTCTGATCAGACCTCTTTAGTCTTGTCTTGGCTTGGGTCTCGCTACTCACTTACACGCAACGAAGCTTTCTCCACCCAAGAACTGAAGTTGTTGAAAGGCATTGGAGCCGTCCTGGAGTGTCGATATAGGATGATTGCGGACACCGATCGCGCAGAAAAGCGGTTCGAGCTTTTTCGTGGGCTCCCGGAAGATCGATATGTTTCAGCTTCTATTGATGGCGATCCATACGCGCAGGAGACTTGGCAAGGGCCAGACCGGATAGAAGATACGATTGAAGTTCTTCGGACCAGCTCTCTGAGCACATACGAAAATCGGCGTATCTCGATCGGCGCGCTGCTATTCGGCAAATACCCCGATCCGTGCCATGAGCCCCCGGTCACGCCTGTCGGCGCACTACGCTATTCTCCCGCGGTCACCTCAATTCGCAGTTTTTATCGTCTCTGTGACGGGCTGCAGACACTCGCGCTGGTGGATCAGAATGGATTCTTGGCAGAAATCGTGGATGTCGAGGAATGGGCACGCCCTCTCGCCGACACCGATCTTCCCGTGCCACCACCGGCAAGGTACGAAACGCACGCGCGGGCGACCCTGTGCGGCGGACATGTTTGCATGATTCTTACTCCCAACGGAGCGATGAAGATCTTCGCTGATGGCGTTCAGGTTTTCCACTTCCTGGATGGCCGATGGAGACTTACAGACGCCCAGCGTAAATACGACCTTTGGAAAGAGGCCATCCGCAATACAGAACTGGCAGAACGTTTATTTACTACGGCCTTGAATCTCGCAGAGGATCGTCGCGGTGGTTTGATGGTTGTGCTGGACGACCCAGAAATGGCAGGAAGGCTAGTCTCGAGGAGTGACTTAATTACGTCACTTCCAAATCATGGCCAACACGCGGTCGCAGGCGCAAAAGACCAATTTCATTACTTGTTGCACCAGAAGCGCATCATGGACCTCCCGAGCGCCGTGCTGGAGACTGTGGCCAGGATCGACGGAGGAATCGTTCTGGATTCCCGATCGAACCTGCTCGCATTCGGGGCCATCCTACAGCACCCGGACTTGACCGATCTCTTTCCCGAGAGCATCGAGGGTGGTCGTACCACGGCGGCCATCTCGGCCTCGCGTTTTGGAAATGTGCTCAAAATCAGCGAAGATGGACTAATTTCTTTTTTTCAGAATGGCAGGTGCATCTGGGACATATAGGCGGAAAAACGCTTGTGACCGCCGGTGCAGCCAGGAATCTTTGCTTGCTCGCACATCTATCCCGGTATTGCACCTTGGAGATGTAATTTCCTTTTTCGTGGAGAATTCCCACCACTTTGTGCCGCCACCTCTTGTTCTCGCACCTTCACGATATAGTCCTTCCCTTCCCAGCGATCTTCGTCGAGCCATAGGAAAGTGAATTGAATGGGATTCTTCTGCTTCTTGGATAGCGGAATGTCCGCGAACTCAATCCCAATCGCTGTTCTTTGTGACCTTATATCTTTCGAGTGTTGCCAGTCGTCGCTCGTCCAATGCAATAGAAATGGAGAGTTCGCTTGTATCCGCAGGAGCGTGCCGGCCGGTATCGTTTGGACCTGACGATTCGGCTTCCAGACTTCCATAGTTTTGCGTTCGACGCTTCCTTTGACGTACCGGTCGTACGCAGCTTCGACTAAATCGAAGACTTGCCCGTCCGCAGCAGAGCGATGCAGTTTCACGTATTCGGAATGGGCCCAAAGCAACGGCATTGCCGCATCGGTTGTTCCACCGAAACGAAGATAGTGGTCGGGCAGGTCTGGCCCGTCCCAGATCTGCTCCGGCATCAGTCCGATCCCTTGGGAAAAGTTTTCGAGGGCCCGTAAATAGGGCGTAGCGTCACGCCCAGCCGCAATCTCGTAATGCCCACGCTCGCCGGTCAGTAAAGGCCAGGGGCGTCCCTTACCCCAGCCCGAGTAAGACGAACCGTCTTCGCGCTGGCCATAACCATCATGGTTATACCTGCGCCACGCGGGCCCGTTCACTGTATCGACCTTCAGCACGGCATCGATGACACGGAGCGAGTCCTTAATAATAGGATCGTTGGCGCTCCGAATTCCGTAACGTACTAGTTCCAGAAAGCCAGCATCAACGATCTCTTTCGCCGGGAATTCATTGCGATCGCCAGGAGGCTGATTGGCAAGTACCAAGCTGCCGAAATTCGGGTCTTCATCGGCGCCATCGACAGAGCTGGCGGGATTAACCCGGATGTAGTGTCGCCTGATTCCCGGCACCAGGGTTCCTTCGGTAGTCACGGTCCAAGGCTCGATGTGCGATTCAAGAAAATCAGCGTAATCCCGAACGAAATCGGCAGTAGCGTGCTCGCCACGGTCATCAAAGAACTCCGCACCGCAAATTAGCGCCGCAACGTGCACGGCGAGAGTGGATGGCGAATACCCTCTTGCCTCCTCCCAGCGATCCTGCGCTGTGATCGGCCCTTCGCGTATGAGGAAGCCACAGGCGCGACGAACCATCTCAAAAGGAAGGAAGTTGCCCAAAGCTTTGTTCTTCCACAGTCTCCATGTCAGCAGAACTGGAAACGCAACCTCGTCGAGCTGAACGCCCGCCCAGTAGGGGCGGCCGTCTAGCCAGAAGTTCTGGTAAAAGCCGCCGTCTTCCCGCTGGGACACGGCAAGATAAATGAGAGAGCGCAGCGGTGTGCTTGTGTCTCCGGCAGCCAGCAAGCCAGTAACGGACTTCACCAAGTCACGTGTCCAAACCAAGTGATAGCCGCCCAGTTCGTCATCGCTCTTTTGGTCACCCCAGGGAATACTGAGCGAGGCGATCATGGCTCCCGAGTAGGTCTTGTCTTCGTGCGCCAGTAGAAGATTCACGCTGCGTTCATACAGCTTGGCATTGTCGGATTTCGAGGCAAGCGAAAACCGTTTGGAGGTTCGCTTCCATTGATGAATGAACGCTTCGCGTGTTCGTTCGAATGGAATATTCAACGACTGACCAAGAGTACTCAGTGCATCGTGCTGAGTTGTGCCGAAGGCGACGCCGACAGTGAACTCTGGACCCTGAGAAAGATCCAGCCCGCCAGTCAGGGCGATGTTGCCGTCCAGCGCTTCTTCGTACTGCCAATCGAGGCGATAGTTGTCCGCCAGGTCGGTCCAGCCATCATTCGCCGACGTATCCGCAAGATGCTTCGGTGAACGGAACCGTGGCCCCTATCGCGAGCCATGTATTTCCTTTGTGGGCTAGAAGAACCTGGTAATCCCCAATGTGTAGAATCTCGCCGTTGTTGTGCCAGCCGCCGATTTCGAGGTGCGGCGCACAAAGAACATACACTTTGAGCTTAGACAGCAATTCGAGGGATGCCTCAACCCGTACGCGGATGAGGAGGCAATTCTGGTACGGGTCTCCAAGGATCGTCTTATGAAGCGTGTACCGCCCTTCATTCTCTTGGTTCGTGACTTCAAATCCAAGTGCCGCTTCGGAGACGCAATCGATTTCAGAGGCAAAGCTCCTCCGTTCATCATGGAAAAAGGTCTCGCCATCCGTGAAGAGGAATTGCAGGTCACGTATCTGCGGAGTGTCAATCGTTGGATAGTAGACCTCGGTTATAGAACCAGCATCGAGCGTGTACCAAACTCGGCTGGAGGTCGAATAGGCTGTACCGACTGCAACTTTGGCGCCGTGTGTCCAACGCGGCTCGGTGCCCGGGCCACTTGGCGCGCGATGTGCCAGTTTTCTTGTCATTCTGATCTCCTTTGTGCGGTTGAACCAAAGTTCTTTCGCATCCGCACAACCGACCCGCCCTCTTCGAAAGAGACTTCGTCCATCAGCGTCTTCATGAGGTAGATTCCACGACCATGCGTGAACATCAGGTTTTCTGGAAAGGTGGGATCCGGCACCGAGCTGCTGTCGAATCCTTTGCCTTCGTCCCGAACCGTGATTGCGACTTCTCCGTCCATGTAGCAACGGCACGTGACGTAAACGCTCTTGCAAGAGCTATCCCCGTTGCCATGAATCACGGCATTCGCCAGGGCCTCAAGCAGGGCCATCTCGATGTCGATTTCACTTCCATCCGCCCGTCGAAAGTTCAGAATGAACCGCATAAGTTGTTCAGTGAATGGAGCGATGGCCGCAACTTTACTTGGGAGCGACTGTCGCAACTCGACGAAGGGAACAGAATGACCGTTTCGCGGCAGAAGCGAGAGAGATTGAGTGTGAGCCATAGCTGCAATCTCCATTTGAAATTTCCGTGCCATTGCTCATGGAGAAGGCACGGCTCATGCCAAATGTCACTCTGAATTAAGTCTTTGAGTTCTAGAGTCTGGTCCAAGATCATCGGTCGGGCGGGGTGACGAATCTGTTGAAAGTGTTGAGAGCGACGAACGTTGAGTTTGAGCACACGATGAAGTCTGAAGGCGGCTCGCGATTCCTCGCTATGCCAATGCCCCAGTAAGCGAGCCAAAGACGGCCGCCAGTGCCGAAACGCTCGCCGGGTCTCACGATTTCGCGTAGGAATCTGATTTTCGGGCCTTTCCAGAAACGAGCATCACCTCCAGTAGAACCACATGAAGGCCAGGCACCCGAACAGTAGAGTGTACAAACAGACGCAGATCACGACACCGTTATCTTTATTCTGCGGGTCCGCATCCTGCTTGTCCTCGGTTCTTGGCTCCGCTTCAAGATAGCGAATCGCAGCATATGTCTCTGTGTCGGTTAGTTCATCGATATTCCAATCGGGCTCCTGATTTGTCAGCATAAGATACTCTCATCACTGCATCGTGTATTGGAAAGTTGCCAGCCAGTCATGGTTCGTTCTTCTGTAATCATTTCAGTAGCCTCGGAACGTGTTGAACAAATTGCGCAACATCGCAGAGTAGTCTGAAGGCAGCCCACCACAAAAACCCCCAAAGGAGCAGAGCGCCAAGCCAGGAGAAGATCAGAACCCACTGATATCCCTGGATTTCTTTCCAACGTTGCTGGCGACGTCTAAAGTTGCAATCGTATTGCCGCCAAGCGGTACTCATAGTTCCCTCCCGGGCTCGCTGTCCACCAAAAAGTTCATGGACCATGCGAGTTACCCGAGAGCGCCGGCATGAACAGCCGAATTTTCGAAACACAACGATCGATCTGGCCGACGACGAGACCGCGGCCGGAGTGTCCGGCGCATCATCTGCTTGAGTTTTTGTCGTGCCCGTGCTGAGTGGGCCTTCACCGTGCCGGTTGGTACTCCCAAAATCCGTGCAGTTTCGCGGATCGTTAAACCATCGATGTCGCGCAGCTGAAATGTCCTACGCAGAGTGGGAGAAAGGTAACTATGCAAATGAGTCAAGCGAGCACTTAGCTCAGATTCTCTGCATTCATCTTCGGGATTAGGCCGGTGATCGGCTAGCTGTTCAGAAACTGAAACTGGTTGCAGATCCGCGGTGCATTCGTCGAGAGACACCTGGACGTGTCTTAGCCGCCGGCGTAGCTGCAATCGAGCGCAATTAAGCACGATGGTGGTCAGCCAAGTGGAGATCTGTGCCTGCCCTCTGAACTGGTCCAGGTGGGTATAGGCAGCGAGAAGAGCATCCTGAACCGCATCCTCCGCGTCAGCTGCATTGCCCAGGATGCGGTATGCCCTTCTGTACAGAGACGGCAGGCCACTAGCCAGAATTTGCTTCAACTGTTGAGCCGCCTTTCCTTCATTTGGAATTTCATCGGCTTCGTTATTCCTGCCGTATGCATTTGCCTCTTGCATGCTGTTTTCCTCAATTCCGCGAAAGTCCTCGCGCCCGCGTATCGACAGCTTCCTCTTCCCGAACTTGAAAGTGAGCCCGTTCAATCACTTGCTCGTATCCCTAGAGTCCTGCTTGCGCGGCGAGTTAGTTCTTTCACTACATGCTTTGTAAACACGCCGTGGCACCGGAATCGAATTCCCCCATTTATCAATTCGAGAATGACGTTCTCGCCCTCCTGGCTGATCGTCGATATGTGTTTCATCTCGACAACGAGTTCGCGGCCACGAAGGTCCGCTCTAGCCTTTTCGCACGCACTTCTTAGCTCGGCTGCCCAGGGCGCTATGAGTTTTCCTTCCACAATCACCCGACGCTGCCTGGCGTTATCAACGAGCGAGATCTTCAACTTCGCTTCTCCCACTCGCGATAAGGCAAGGCGCACACCAAACCCGCGGGGCCGTAAGTCGCTGAATTTTCAGGAGAGGAACGCCAGAACTCGAAAGATCGAGGTCGAAGGAGTTGAAAGCGTCGAAAATGTCGAAGCTACAGGGAAGCTAGGATAGAGAGGCGGTCTGAAGATCAGGCATACTGCTTCGCATAGATGCCAAATTTCTTCATTCGAGAGAGGAAAGTCGTGCGGTTCATCCCCAGACGTGCGGCAGCACCATCGGCACCGCCAACACGCCCCTTGCATGCGGTAAGCGCCCGCATGATCTCATCACGCTGCCTCCTTTCATATTCGTCAGCAACGCTGGTTTGGTCGCTTTGCGAATCTGTTATTTCTCCAGCGACTTGCTCGACGTTATGCTGCTCGGCATGCGGGAACGCTACCGTATTCGTTTTACGGAGTTCTCCAACCGGCGCCTCAAGCGATTTGCCGCGCGTAACGATCACCGCCCGCTCGACAAAGTTCTCTAGCTCACGGATGTTGCCGGGCCATTCCCACGCCGTAAGCCCCTTCATGACGGCCGGAGCAATCGCTTCAATCTTCTTCTGCATTTGCTTGGCAAACTTCTGCACAAAATAACTCACCAGTAGTGGAATGTCTTCCTTACGTTCCCGCAGAGGCGGTATCCGGATCGGAAATACATGCAAGCGGTAGTACAGATCACTTCGGAATTCGCGGGCTGCAATCATCTGTTCGAGATCGCGATTGGTCGCCGCTACGAGGCGAATATTCACTCTTCGCGTGTGAGTGCTTCCCAGTCGTTCAAATTCGCGCTCTTGTAAGGCGCGCAACAGCTTCGGCTGAATCTCAATCGGAATGTCTCCCACTTCGTCGAGGAACAAAGTGCCTTGATCTGCCAGTTCCATTCGGCCGACTTTCTGAATAATCGCTCCCGTAAAAGCTCCCTTTTCATGTCCAAACAGTTCGCTCTCCAGCAGACCGGTAGGAATGGCGGCACAATTCAGCTTCACAAACGTGCGATCCTTGCGTCTGCTGCGGTCGTGAATGGCGCGAGCGATCAACTCCTTTCCTGTTCCGGTTTCCCCCAGCAGCAGGACCGTGGAATCGCTGGGGGCAACCGTTTCCACCAGTTCCAGAACATGCTTTAACGCCGGGCTGTTTCCGATGATGTTTTCAAAGTTCATCTCGCTGCGGATTTCTTCTTCGAGATAGAGCTTCTCCTGGGCAAGCTTGTCTTTGAGTTGCGAAATCTCTTGGTATGCCAACGCGTTTTCAATGGCGATGGCAATCTGGCCTGACGCCCGGCTGAGGAAATCGACGTCTCCCGGCGAAAAGGGAGTCTCCGTCGTGCGTAAAATTGACAGAATCCCGAGGGCCCGGCCGCGATTTGCAAGTGGAATATTGCAAAAAGTTTTTATGCCCTCCGCAGCCAGTATGTCAGATGCCTCAGACGTGAGCTCGTTACGTTCCCGCATGTCAACGACCACCGGTTTCAAGGTGTCTAGCGCTTTCTTAACGGCCGCACTTGGCGTAACAAGCAGCTCTTCCTTGATGACCCCTTTTCCATGCGGAAAATCCATGGCAAATACCCGGAATTTGTCCGAAACTGCATCGGGCAGCGCAACATCTACCGCATCAGCGCGTATGACCTCGCGTATGTTGGCCGCAATCGCGCGCAACAGGTCCCGAAGTTCAAGATTTGAGGTGATTCGACTCGTCAGGTCGAGAAGCAACTGCAGCTGATCATTTTGATGTTGCGCGCGCCTGAGATTCAAACCATCATCAAGCGCGAACGCCGCGACACGCCCAATCATCCCCAGGAAGCTTATTTCTTCCTCGCTGAATGGATTCACTGTGTCGCGAATGAGGCCGAAAACACCCAATTGGCGATGCGGGGTTGTCAGTGGTATGCGCACTCCCGAGCCGAGGCCCATTTTCTTTGCCCATGGCTTGAAGCTCGGATACCGCTCTTCCGTGTCCCAATTGTCGGTACGCTGCGGGTCACTGCTACGCACAGCATCCCACAAGGGCAGCAACCCTTCTATCGGCAGTTCCGGAAAGGGTAGTGGGCCCTTACCCCAAACCAGATATTCGATCTCCTGGGAGTTCTCCTTCACCACAACGAAGTAAAGGTGCTCGAAGTGCAGAAATTTGCCAATCTCAGACGCGAGAGTTGTAGCTAGGTCCTCAGGTTCGCGGCACGCAGTGATCGCTTCACTGATTCGCAACACGGCCTCATAGCGGTGGCTGTCGCTTTGAGTCGCAATGATTGGGTCTGTACTCATAGCCTTACAATCCAGAAACTCGCCGCTGGCCGGGCTTTGATTTTCCCCAAATACCCAACTAGATGATGACTCACTCCCTCTACAGGTCGCAAGAGATTGCGCCAAAACTGAATTTTTAAAGGGCTCCTGCGGGTTCTGGCAACGGTTGGGGGATACTAGTCTTCGCTCAGGCCCGTCCTAAGACAAATGTCGAATTCGCCGAGCATAGCTGTGGACTACGAAGCAGCAGAAGCCAGCCACCCCCGGATTGACCGGCAATTTGACAGGCACAATCGCGGTCACAAGTAGTGATGATTCAACGTCTCGCTTTAGCCGCAGAGGCATCTGGCGTGTCGAAATCGGATTAGCTTCTGGCACGATTGCACAACGTCGCGCTTAGTACCAATAACAACGGAAGATAAACGATCGACGCCGCGAGCAGTCGGCGTGCGGCTGTCCGCGAGCGCTGAAGGACAAATTCCAACCCAAAGTACAGGAACCCGAGACTCAGCAGTGCTCCGGCGCAGTAAAAAAGGGCAGCGTGTCGTGTCGGAAATTGCACGATGCTGATTGCGACCAGAGCCAGCAGTGGCAACAGGGTTTCCAACGTCACGAAGGGAATTCTCGCATTGCCTTTGGGCAAGACTAGATAGCCTGCTCGGTCGTAGTCTTCGCGGTACATCCATGCGATTGCCATGAAATGTGGGAACTGCCATAGGAAAACGATGGCGTAAAGTATCCCTGCCTCGATACTCAATCGACCCGTGGCGCCGGCCCAGCCGATCAGCGGTGGCATGGCACCGGGAAAAGCACCAACGAGAACGCACAATGGTGTTTTTCGTTTCAACGGAGTGTACACAAACAGATAGGTGAGCAGCGTGAGCACCGAGAGCATGCTGGCGAGCAGGTTGACAGTTGCGGCCAGATAAGTGCTACCAATCCCGGCCAATGCAATCCCAAAAGCCAATACTGCAGGCGTTTTGAGACGACCGGCAGCGGCAGGGCGCCGGGCTGTCCGGCGCATCTGCGCGTCGAACTCCCGTTCGATGTACTGATTTAACGTGCCCGTCCCACTTGCGACTAATAATGTTCCAAGCAGAGTGTTGAACAGCGATAAGACAGACAAGGGTCGCGCTTCATTACCACAACCCAAATAGAAACCGACGCCAGTCGTGATCAGAATGAGGAAATTGACTTCCGGCTTAGTCAGTGCCCAGTAATCTGAGAGTATGGATCGCCAAAAACGTCCGTCTTGCACTCTGGAAGACGCGAGTTGCTCGGCAGCGATGGACGGGCCGGACATTCAGACCACCTCCATCCTCTGCAGGTCGCTCTTCGAAAGCGCCATAGCTTGCGTTTCTGATTGCCGAATCGCGTACTTTTGCGACTCGTGGGGCGAGAGTAAACGCGCCGTGACAATTGCCCCGGCGACCAAGTAGACGAGGGTAACGCAAGTCCACATCAACGCACCCGCGCATTGCTGGTCCTCTAAAGCGGACAATCCAATTGGCTGTGAGGAGAAAAAATAAACCGGGTAAACCACACGGTCGCAGAAGACCAAGAATCCAGAGAGAATATCGCACGGCAAGGTGGCCAGGAATAGATACACGAGTATCGACGATTCAGGCCACTTCAAGCTGGTCGGCAATGGTTGAACTACCGGCCGCCAGAACAGAAGTCCGGTTACGAGAAACGATGCTTGCTCAATTCCGTGCCACATTTGCGATCGCAACCCGAGCACAAGCACCGCAGGGATATGCCAAGCGATCAGTGTGCTGGCCGCTCCCAGCCAGCAAATTGCAGGATGCGCCAGCGCCCTCAACACGTGGTGCACTCCCGCTGACTGGAACCGTCGACCCATTACTTGCACCAAGCCATGGGGCATCCCGTAAAGCAATGGCTTGACAGGTGCGCCCAGCAAGATCAAGGGAGGCGCAAACGTCATGAGCAGAAGGTGTTGAACCATGTGCGCCGTCAGCATTTCGTGATCGAGCGCACTCAGCTGCGACGCGATCGCCAGCCAGATGAGGAACAGCCCGAGCATAAAAGCGCCGGCACGCCAGGCCTGAATGCTGTCGAGGTTCAGCCTGCGAAGGCGAAGCCATCCACGCAGGTATATAAGGACGACGAGAATTAAACTCGCAGAAACCCAAGATGACTCGACCGAGGCGTGATGAGCGTGTGGCATAGCCTTGCGCCTTAGGGTTGAGTCGCCGACTTCGGTTTGCTTTGGTTAAGCACAAGGTCCCGTGCCGCATCACGTGCCGGGCTTTGTGTGGCCGGATGGAGGGTTTCAAGGAACGCCACGAGCGCTGTAGTCTCCGCCGGACTCAGATTGTTTCCGTAGGCAGGCATATTGCCGCCGCCTTGGATCACCTGCCGGATGAGTTGGTCACGCGTAAGTCGCACGGCGACGCTATCCAGAGCCGGCCCCCTTTCTCCTCCTGTATTGCCGATTGAGTGGCAGTTGCGACACTGCTTCACCTGAAATATCAAAGCGCCCTGCCGCTCGAGTGCGGATGTGCCATGGATGTATCGATCGGGTATGGGATCGCCGCTCCAGGCGTTCATGTGTGGACTCCACGGCGTGAACTGGGCCATGCGAGTAAAGGTGCCGAGCGTGATAGCGATCATGAGCACCGTGATAACTGCAATGGGTCTGCGCTTCCAGCTCTTTTCTCCTTCTCCGGAAAGAAAGGGCAGAAGAATCAATCCGATAATTACTAAGACCGGGCCGATGAGAAGGAATGGCGTTTCGAGCGATGGAGGAAGAAGGGAAAGCAAAGCATAGAGCCACAGGAAAAAATAGTCTGGCTTGGGAGCAGTCTGGATAATGGTCGGATCAGGCTGCCCTGTCGGCCCAAATGGACCAAAGTAGTAAGCGCACGCGGCAACTGCCAGGATGATAAAAGCCGCGAAAAACATGTCTTTCCAAACTGCATAAGGGACGAAGGGTGCGCCCTCGCTCTTGGTCATCGCGTGATATTGGGCCTCGTAGGTAGTCCGTTTTACGATGCGTCCCGGCATCGGCCATTCGTTGATACCCAGCTTCAGCACCATCAAGACGTGAAAAGAAACGAAGGCGATCAGCATTCCAGGAATTACGAAGACGTGCAGCGCGAAGAATCGGGAGAGAGTTGCGCCGGCGATGATGGGCCCGCCCAACATCAGTTTCACAACTGCAGGACCGATAATGGGAACGCGGCTGGCGATCGAGGCTCCAATCCCCAGCCCCCAGTAAGCATCCTGATCGAAGCGCAGCACTTGTCCGCTGAAAGCCATCCCGAGGGTCATCAGCAATAGAAAGACGCCGATGATCCAGGTGAGTTCACGCGGGAACTTGTGGGCCCCGAACAGAAATACCTGCGTCATATGAATAAGGACGATGGCGACCATGAAGTTGGAGCCCCATCCATGCATCGCGCGGATGAACCAGCCAAGCGTCACCTGATGATTCAGGGCCTGTAGGCTGCTCCATGCTTCGCCCGCCGAGGGTACATAAATCAGCGCCAGCAGAATTCCGGTCACCAGTTGCAGGAGAAAAACGGTGAGCGCGGCGCTGCCAAACACGTA
>Ga0193728_1000617_pt1 | contig 17418 bp, 16 predicted proteins | sample U1c1metaG_FD_143037 | JGI IMG/M metagenome (GOLD analysis project Ga0193728, IMG submission 143037) | Soil microbial communities from a riparian zone of the East river system, Colorado, United States - U1c1 | ecosystem: Environmental > Terrestrial > Soil > Riparian zone | place: USA: East River...
GTCGATGACGAGCACCCTGCCCGCGCGACGGGTTACCCGGGTGAGCTCGGCAAGCACCAACTCCGGATGCTGCACGTGATGCAGGGTGCGGAGCGTCGCGGTGAGGTCGAAGGACTCGTCGGGAAACGGCAGCGCGGTCGCGTCACCCTCGACGAGCTCGACGTTCCGAAACGACGCGGCGCGCTCTCGCCCGAGCGCGAGCAGCTCGGGTACCCGATCGATCCCGACGACCTCTCGCACGAGCGGCGCGACCGCGAGCGCCAGCGCCCCCGCGCCGGTGCCGGCGTCGAGCACGCGCTCGTCGCCCGCGGGAAGCACGAATTCGCGCACGCGCTCGGCGAGCACGGCCGCGTTCGCGTCCTGCTTCGCGGCGACGCGATCGGCTGTCCGAGCGAAGCGATCAGCCATCGACGACCATGCGACGCGCTCGCAACGGCGAGCTGTTGATCCCGGCGACGACCTCGTAGTTGATCGTGTCGGCGACGCGCGCGTGGTCTTCGGCTAGCACGCCGCGGCCCAGCAGGACGACCGGCGAGCCGATGGGAAGGTCGCGGTCGAGCTCGACGGCGAATGCATCCATCGACACCGTTCCGACGACGCGGCGCGGCTCGCCTGCGACACGAACGGTAGTGCCGGTTAGGTCGCGCCGGAAGCCGTCCGCGTAGCCGACCGGCACGATCCCGATCCACGTGTCCTCCGACGCGACGAAGCGCCGGCCATAGCCTGTGCTCTCGCCGGCACGCAACAACCGCGTCTGCGCGATGTGGCTCGTCCACGTCAACACGGGCTCGAGCCCGTCCTCTGCGGGATCGGTACCGAACGGCGAGAGGCCGTAGAGCGCGACGCCGCACCGCGCAGCGTCGAAGCGCGCGCTCGGGTAGCGCAGCGCGGCGGCGCTGTTCGCGATGTGCCGTGTCAGATGCGCGTACGGCAGCGTCGCGGAGTGGAACCTCTCGATCTGCCACTCCGCATAGGCGGCGTCCGTGTCCGCCGTGGCGAGGTGGCTCATGAGGCCGACCACCTCGACGGGCGGCGCCGGCAGCTCCGACAGCCCCCAGCGCCCCATGCCGGTGTCCAGCTTCAGGTGCACGCGCATCCCGCCGGGGATCTCACCGGACGAGACGACCAGCTCGAGGTACGCGTCACGTGCCTGGCTCACCTCGAGGTTCGATGCGGGGCCCAGCACGATGATCCGTGCGGTGGAGAACTCCCGGCGCAGCGCGAGCCCCTCGGGCACCGTCGCGACGCAGAGCGCTGCGGCGCCGGCCCCGAGCGCAGCGCCCGCGACGTCGGACGCTCCGTGCGCGTAAGCGTCGGCCTTCACGACGGCCCAGAGCTCGCTGCCGTTCAGCGCCCGCAGCAGCGTGCGTGCGTTGCGGCGGAGCGCTGCGAGGTCGATGGTCAGCTCAGAACGGTGCATCAGCCAAGCACCCGCGGCAGCGCGAGAAGAAGGTCGCTCGCGATGAGCCCGACGCGCTGGGTCGCCTCGACGGCGGCCAGCTGCTGCGCGGCGGCCGCCGCGGCCGCCGCAACCTGCGCTTCCATGCCCTTCGCGAGGAACGCGGCGACGATGCCCGTGAGCACGTCGCCGGTCCCGGCGGTCGCGAGCGACGGAAGTCCAAGTGCGACGACGAGGAGCCCGCGGCCCGGCGCCGCGACGAGCGTGTCGGGCCCTTTGAGAACCACCACGCAGTTGAACCGCTGCACCGCCTCGCGCACGGACGGGAGCCGGTGTGCGGCGATCTCCTTCGAGTCGCGGCCGAGCAGCCGGCCGAGCTCGCCCTCGTGCGGGGTGAGCACGCGCGGGCCCGGCCAGTCGCCCGGCTCGAGCTCGAACAACGCGTCCGCGTCGACAACCATCGGCAGCTCCAGCTCGGCGAGCACGCGGCGCACGAGCTCCTTTGGCCCGGGCCCGCGGCCGAGCCCCGGCCCGATCGCGACCGCGCTCGCCTTCTTCGCAAGCTCGAGCACTGCGTCAGCTGCTCCCTCGGCGACGACGCCGCCGTCGTCGGGCAGCGGCCGCTTCACGGCCTCGAGCAGGCGCTGCTCGAGCACCGGCAGCGTCGACGCGGGCGCAGCGACCGTGACGTAGCCCGCATCCGACCGCATCGCAGACATTGCGGCGAGGCACGGCGCACCGGTGAGCCCACGCGAGCCGCCGACGACGAGCACGTGGCCGGCCGTGTACTTGTTGTCGCCCTCGCGCCGTCGTGGAACCTCGTCAAGCAGCTCGCGTCCAACGAGACGGTGCTCCGTGTCGGCGTGCGTCAAGCCGATGTCGGCGACGAGCACGACGCCTGCGTGAAAGCGTCCCGGCGCAACGACCAGGCCGAGCTTGCGCCCGTGAAAAGTCACCGTTGCATCGGCCCGCACGGCTGCGCCTGCGACCTCGCCGGTCGACGCATCGACACCGGACGGCAGGTCGACGGCGAGCACGTGCGCACGCGACTCGTTGATCCGCTCGATGAGCGCCGCAGCGTCTTCCCTCGGCTCGCCGGCAAAGCCCGTGCCGAAGAGCGCGTCGACGATCACCTCGGGATCGCCCAGGTCGGTCTCGCCCGCCTTCGCGTCGACGATCCGCACGTCACGCCCGGCTTCTTGCAGGTGACGCGCGGCGATGCGGCCGTCGCCGCCGTTCGACCCGCCGCCACAGACGACCGTCCATCGCTGCGCTGCGGCAAAGAGCTCGAGCCCCGCGCGGCTCACCTGCGCCCCCGCGCGCTCCATCAGCTCTGGGGCTGTCTCGGGGAATCCCGGGTATCGCGCCTCGACGGCGCGCATCTCGTCGGCGGTGTAGAGCGGCTCGAGCTCAGGCATCGGTGACGACGGCAACCGCTTGCGCGAGCTCCCGCGAGTGCGTCATCGAGAGGTCGATCTCGCCGGCGCCCGCGCGCGCCGCCCACGCGGCGACCCGCCCCGACAGCCGTACGGAAGGCTTTGGCCTGCCGACGATCTCGATGTCCTTCCACGCGAACGCGCGGGCGACACCGAAGCCGAGCGCCTTGCCGACGGCCTCCTTGCCGGCGAAGCGTCCGGCGTAGCTCTCAGCGGGGTTCGGCCGCGCGTCGCAGTACGCCTGCTCGTCCGCCGTGAAGCAGCGGTTCTTGAAGCTCTCGTAGCGCTGGAGCGAGCGCCGGATGCGCGCGATCTCGATCAGGTCGGTACCGACATGGATCACAGATGCTCCTCGATCCATTCGGGCAGGTGGCCGATCGACGACACGATCCCGTCGGGCTGCGTGCGTGCGCGCTCGACTGCGTCGGGGCGGAACTTTCCCGTGCGCACGAGGACGGTTTTCATGCCGATGCCCTGCGCGCCGAGGACGTCGCTCTCGAGATCGTCGCCGACCATCCACGTCATGTGAGGATCGGCGTCGAGTGCCTCGCACGCCGCCGCGAAGTAGGACGAGCTCGGCTTGCCGAGCACAACCGCCTCCACGCCTGCCGCGTACTCGAGCCCTGCGACGTAGGCACCCGCGTCGAACTGCGGCCCGTGCTTCGTCTGCCACCAGCGGTTGCGGTGCAGGCAATAGAGATCCGCCCCGAGCTCGAGCTCGGCGAACGCGCGCGCGAGATTCATGTACGAGAAGACGAGGTTCGTCTCCGGTGTCTCGTCGGCGCCTCCGATCAACACGGCGTCGGCGCCGTCACCGACGAGCTCGATCCCCTCCAGGTCGCCGACGATCGCGTGCATCGTCAGGGCGAGGACGCGCTTCCCGGCGAGCGCCTTCACTGCGGCAGCGGCGACCGTCTGGATCTCAGCCGCCTCGACCTCGATCCCGAGGGCCGTGAGCTCCGAGTGGATCTGGGTGAGCGACCGAATCGTGTTGTTCGTGACGAACCGGAGGCGGTGACCATTGGCACGAAGCTGCCGCACCGCGTCGGCGGCGCCGGGGATGGGATCGCCGGAAACGTGCAGGACACCGTCGACGTCGAGGAGAATTGCCGCCATGGACAATTCCGAGTCTATTCGGGTGACGCGAACGGTCGCGTTGCCCCCGGGCGAGATCCTTCTGCGGACATCCCGTTCGAGCGGTCCGGGGGGCCAGCACGCCCAGAAGTCGGAGACGCGCGTCGAGGCGGTCTTCGACGTCGAGGCGTCGTCGGCGCTCTCCGACGTGCAGAAGAAGCGCGTCGTCGCCAAGGCGGGTCCGGTGCTGCGCGCAGTCGCTCAGGACGAGCGGAGCCAGCTGCGGAACAAGGAGCTCGCGACCGAGCGCCTCGTCGAAGCTCTGCGGGAAGCGCTTCGGGTGCCGCGGCACCGTGTGCCGACCAAGCCGTCGAAGGCTGCGAAGGAGCGGCGGCTCGAGAGCAAGAAGCGACGCAGCGATACCAAGAAGCTGCGACGGGCGCCGGGGGACTAGCCCTTCAGAAACGAGCTCTTCAGAAACTCGGTCTGGGCGGCGTTCGCGGCGACGCCGATGCCGATCGGAAACGCGTTGAAGCCGTGCACGCCCTCGGCGTAGACGCGCAAATCGGTGTCGTTGCCTGCGACCTCCCAGCGGGCGGCCATGAAGAGCGAGTCGTCCAGCAGCGGGTCGGCACTGCCGACCGTGAACAGCGCACGCGGAAGGCCGCGCAGGTCGGCGAAGAGCGGCGAGATGTCGGGATCGTGTCGCTCGTCTCCGTGGTGCTCGGGCAGATAGTTGTCGGTGAACCAGGTCATGCCGGCGTCGGTGAGCACCGGTGCGTCCGCGAGCAGCCACCGGCTCGGCGTCCCGCTGAGGTCGAACGCGCCGTAGACGAGGTTCGCCGCACGGAATGCATCAGGCGCGCCGTGCTTGTCGCGGAAGCGGAGCATCGTCACGGCCGCAAGGTGCGCGCCCGCGGACTCGCCCCCGATCGAGAGTACCGCGGGCGCTCCGAGCTCAGCAGCACCGCCGCCACGGAGCCAGAGCGCGACGTCCTCGCAGTCGTCGGGCGCGGCCGGATATGGGTGCTCGGGCGCGAGGCGGTACTCGGGGCTCGCGACGACGAGCCCTGTGTCGCGTGCGAGCCGGCTCAGGTCGGCGTCGTGCAGGTCGGGGGCGCCGATCGTCCAGCCGCCGCCGTGGATATGGAGGTACACGCCCTTCGCCTCGCCGTCCGGCGCGATCACACGGACGCGCAGGCCGCCGCCGCGGGAGGGCACGTCGACCCAGCGCGCCTCGTCGAGGAAGACGGGCGCCGGAAAGATGCTGCGTCCCTCGTACCGGGCGCGCCGCGTGACCTCCGGCGCTACGGTCTCGACGCCGGGAACCGTCGCCAGCAGCGCGCGGAGCTGCTCGTTGAACGCGAGCGTCTCCTCGCGCAGGTCGGCGCCGAGCATCACGAGCGTGGTTCTACTCGACCGTGACGGTCTTTGCCAGGTTGCGCGGCTGGTCGACGTTCAGCCCGCGCAGGCGCGCGATGCGGTAGGCGAGCAGCTGGAGCGGCACGACGGCGAGTGCCGCCTGCAGGAACGCCGGCGTGCGCGGTACGTAGATCACGTCGTCGGCGTGGTGCTGGATGTCCTCGTTGCCGTCGGTCGCGATCGCGATCACGTGTGCGCCGCGTGCGCGCGTCTCCTGGATGTTCGAGACGATCTTCTCGTACGTGTGGATGTTCGTCGCGACGACGACAACCGGCGTTCCCTCGTCGAGCATCGCGATCGGCCCATGCTTCATCTCCCCCGCCGAGTACGCATCCGTGGGGATGTACGAGATCTCTTTCAGCTTCAGCGCGCCCTCGAGCGCGACGGGCAGGCCGATGTGCCGTCCGAGATAAAGGAAGAACGGACGATCGTAGAAGCGCTGTGCAATCGCGTCGATGGGATGGTCGCCGTCGAGGAACTGCGACATCTTCTCGGGAAGCTCGTGCAGCTTGTCGAGGATGAACTCGATCTCCTCCTGCGGCAGCGTCCGGCGAATCTCCGCCAGGCGTAGCGCGAGGAGGCTCAGCAGCGCGACCTGCGCGGTGAAGGTCTTCGAGGCGGCGACGCCGATCTCGATGCCGCAGCGCGTGTAGAGCGTCGCGTCGACCTCGCGGGTGATCTGCGTGCCCATCATGTTCGTGATCGCGAGCGTGCGTGCGCCGCGCTGGCGCGCGAGGCGCACGGCGTTCACCGTGTCGCGCGACTCGCCGGACTGCGAGATCCCGATCACGAGCGTGTCCTTCGAGAGCACCGGGTTGCGGTAGATCCATTCGCTCGCGATGTCGGGCTCGACGGGAACGCGCGCCCACTCTTCGATGATGTATCGCCCGACGACGCCCGCGTGGTACGACGTGCCCGCGGCCACGATCACGATGCGGCGCAGGTTGCGGACCTCGAGCTCGGTGAGGCCGAGCGCCTCGAGCATCAGCTGGTGGCCGCGCACGCGATCGCCGATCGTCTCGCGCACCGCCTCGGGCTGCTCGTAGATCTCCTTGAGCATGAAGGTCTCGTAGCCGCCCTTCTCGGCCTCCTCGTCGTCCCAGTCGAGCTCCTTGACCTCGGGATGCTCACCCTCGACGCCGTCCTTGAGAAAGGAGACGGAGGTCGGCGTGATCACGACGACCTGGCCGTCGTCGGGGAACACCGCGCGGCGGGTCTCGCTGAGGAACGCGGCGACGTTCGACGCGAGGAAGTTCTCGCCCTTGCCGAGGCCGACGACGAGCGGCGTCTCGCACCGCACGCCGACGAGCAGGTCGGGATGATCGTGATGGATCGCGACGATCGTGAAATGGCCTTCGAGCAGCGGATACACGCGGGTGACCGCGGCGGCGAGATCGCCGTCGTATTCGCGCTCGAGCAGATGCACGACGACTTCCGCGTCGGTCTCGGAACGGAAACTGTGGCCCTCTTCGAGCAGCTGCGCCTTCAGCTCGCGGTAGTTCTCAATGATCCCGTTGAGGACGATTGCGAGCTTGTTCGCGTCGCAGCCGGTGAGCGGGTGCGCGTTCTCCTCGGTGACGCCGCCGTGGGTCGCCCAGCGCGTGTGTCCGAGGCCGTGCTTCGAGACGGAGCCGTTCGGCCCGGCTACGTCGACGAGGTTTTGGAGGTTGCCTACCGCGCGGACGTAGTCGAGACGGTCGTCCTCGTGAAGGGCGATCCCGGCGGAGTCGTAGCCTCGGTACTCGAGCCGGCGCAGGCCCTGCAGCAGCAGTGGCTTCGCCTCTCTAGAGCCGACGTATCCGATGATTCCGCACATATCGCCTCGCTTTCTTCCCCGAAAGGTGATCGAAAACCTTCCTGGAAACGCAATGAGCCCGGCTATCGAACCGTGCCGCGCCGTCGCGGTTTGGTCAGCCGAGCTCCTGGTTCACGAGCGTGGCGATCCTAGCACAGAGGATTTCCGCCTCAGCCTCGGTTTCGGCCTCCGCGAGCACCCGGACGACGGGCTCGGTGCCCGACGGGCGGACGAGCACCCGCCCGCCCCCGTTCAGCCCCGCATTGATCTCGTCGAGGAGGTCGAGCAGCGCCTGCGGCAGCGGGCCGCGCGCCGCGCGGGGCACATTGGTCTTCACCTGCGGGTAGCGCTCCATGACCGATGCGGCTTCCGCGAGCGAGCCGTCGCGCACGGCCGCGCACAGGAGCAGCGCAGACGCGAGCCCATCGCCGGTGACGTGATCGCGCAGGTAGATCACGTGGCCCGACTGCTCGCCGCCGAGGATCCCACCTTCGCGGTAGAGCGCCTCGAGTACGTAACGGTCCCCGACGTCGGTGGTGACGACGCGTACACCGCGGTCTTCCATTAACCGATGGAAGCCGAGATTCGTCATCGTCGTAACCGCGACGATGTCGACGCCGAGGTGCAACGCAAGGATCGCGATGATCTGATCGCCGTCGAGCGTGTCTCCGTTCTCGTCGACCGCGAGCATCCGGTCGCCGTCGCCGTCGAACGCGACGCCGAAGTGGAAGCCGCCGCTGCGCACGACCTCCTGGAGTGCCGAGAGGTCCGTTGCGCCGCAGCCGACGTTGATGTTCGAGCCGTTCGGCGCGTTGCCGATCGCGTGCACCTCTGCACCGAGCTGCTCGAACGCGGCAGGCGCAAGACCGGCATACGCGCCGTTCGCACAATCCACCGCGATGCGCAGGCCGGTGAGATCGCTGCCGAATCGCTCGAGCACGTGCTGCAGATAGCTGTCGGCCGCAATACCGACGCGGTCGATCTCGCCGCCACCGGGAGCAGGCGCGTCGAGCAGCGCTTCGATCTCCTCTTCCGCGGCGTCGGTGAGCTTGCGTCCGCTGCGGTCGAAGAACTTGACGCCGTTGTACTCGGGCGGGTTGTGCGACGCAGAGATGACGACACCGAGGTCGAGGCGTAGCAGTGCGACCGCGGGCGTCGGAACGACACCGGCGAGCACGGCTGCTCCACCCGCGGAGACGACGCCGCGCGCGAATGCCTCCTCGAGCTCTTCGCCCGAGCCGCGCGTGTCACGACCCACGAAGATGCGGGCGCCCTGGCCCGACCAGAGGGCCGACGCCTTGCCGAGCTTCTCGACGAGATCCGGGGTGAGGAACTCCCCCACGATGCCGCGCACCCCGTCGGTGCCGAAGTACTGCCTGGCCACGAGATCGGACCCTATAGGGACGTCGGCGATCGGCAACGGTCGCACAGACGCACCTTCTTTCTCGGATGGCGGCGGAGGAAACCCGCGCTTTGAGGCAGCTGAAACTAGCGCTTCGAGAACTGCGGGGCCTTGCGGGCCTTGTGCAGCCCGGCCTTCTTGCGCTCGACCTGGCGGGCGTCGCGCGTGAGGTAACCCTCCCGCTTCAGCGGGATCCGCAGCTCCGGATTGGCCTCGACGAGGGCGCGGGCGATGCCGTGGCGCACAGCGCCGGCCTGTCCCGTGAGCCCGCCGCCGTGCACGCGCACGCGGAGGTCGTACTGGCCTTCGAGCCCGGCGGTCTTCAGCGGCGAGACGGCGATCGTCTGCCAGACGGCGCGCGGGAAGTACTCCTCGATCGTCCGGCCGTTCACCCAGGTGGTCCCGTCGCCGGGACGGAGGATGACGCGCGCGACCGAGGTCTTGCGCTTGCCGGTACCGCGGTACTGGGCGATCTGACTCAAATCACTGCTCCGGGCTCGAATTTGGGAGGTTCAAAGGTTGCGGGTTCTGCGGGCCGTGCGGATGCTCGGGCCCAGCGTAGACCTTCAGCTTGGTGAGCTGCTGCCGCGCGAGCCGGTTCCTGGGGAGCATCCCCTTGACGGCCGTGCGGATGACCTCGGTCGGGCGCCGGTCGAGCTGCTCGCGCAGTGTCCGGCTCTTGAGGCCGCCCGGATAACCCGAATGGCGGTAATAGCGCTTCTGGTCGAGCTTGTTGCCCGTGACGACGATCTTCTCGGCATTCACGACGACCACGAAATCGCCCGTATCCACGTGCGGCGTGTAGACCGGCTTGCGCTTGCCGCGCAGCGTGTCGGCGATCTGGGTCGCCAGCCGTCCGAGGGTCTGACCCTCGGCGTCGACGACGTACCAGTCGCGCGCGATCTCTCCAGGCTTGGCTGTGTAGGTCTTCATAAGACAGAAGCGACGGACCATGCGTCCGCCGGGGCAGGATTGTAGCGAAAGATCTAGGCGCCTACTCCGTGGCGGGAAGCGGGAGCGGCTGGACCCGCCGGAGCGCCAGCCAGAGGGCGGGCAGGGTGACGAGGGCCGCGGCCCCCAGGGAGAGGGCCAGGGCGCCCGAGCCGCTGTAGACGAGCCCTCCGATGAGCGCCAGGCCGGCCGCCGTGAAGCTCGCGAGCAGGTCGGTGAACCCGACGAGCCGGCCGCGCTCGGAGGGCGACGTCAGGGAGACCAGCTCGGGGTGGCCGCGATGTAGGAGAGGTTCCAGCCGAGGCCGAGGCCGAGCAGCGCGAGGCTCATCCCGGCGAGGCCGCCCAGCCAACCCAGCGCAACGTTGGAGAGCGCCATGATCAAGAGACCGGCAACGAGGCACCGGCGGCGGCCGAAGCGGTCGACGATGTCGCCGACGATGAGGATCAGCCCGTACATCCCGAGGATATGGACGCTGATCATGGTGAAGACGTCGCCCTGGTGATGGCCCCGCCCGACGGCGACGTAGCCGGCCAGGTTCATGACGCTCGCCATGATCGAGAAGCTCGCGACAACGGCGAGCACCGCCGCCGGGACGCCCGGGCGCTTCAGGAGCTCGCGGAGCGGAGCGGCGGTCGCCGGCTCGATTCGCTCCGCCGGATACGACGCGGCGATCTCCTTCGGGTCGCGCCGGACGAATCGCATGATCGCGAAGCCGACGATCATGAACGGGATCCCGACGAGCCACGGGCCGACGAGCCCGTTGGCGTCGATCGCACGATGCGCGAAGAGCGGTCCGAAGACGACCGGCCCCCACACCGCGCCCGACACGGCACCGAAGAGCACGAAGGACATCCCTCGTGCGCGGCGCTCGGGTGGAAACATCTCGGCAGCAGCCGCACGAGTCAACTGGATGACGCCGCCGGCGCCTCCAAGCACGCTGAGCCCGATCGCGACGATCACGGCCGAGGGGACGGCGCAGCCTGCGGCGACGACGCCGCATCCGACGGCGCCGGCCGCGAACCCGCCGCGGATGACAGGCATCCGTCCGACGCGGTCCATCAACCGCCCCGCAGGGCCGACGGCGATCGCGCCCGACGCGAGAAAGATCGCGGGTCCGAGGCCAAGGATCCCGGTGATGCCGGTGACGGCGACGAGCGTCAGCGAGCTGAGCGCAGCCGCGAGCTGGAACATCCCCGAGTTACAGACGAGCCCGCCGGCGAGCAGAAATGCGTTGCGCTTGACCTCGGGGGCGATCGCAACGCTCACTCGTCGAATATATGCGCCAGCCCGCGGGCGAACGCGACGGCCCCACCGTGCGACGGATGACGCACGTACGGCGCGTCGAGAACCGCTGCTGCAAGCCGCCCAACGGCGATCACACGACGTCCACGTGTGAGCTCGTCGAGAAACGGTCGTGCTGCGCGCACCTCCACGGCCGTCGGGCGACGGTTCGACGTGCGTGTTCCGGGATGAGTGGGCACCACGTTCCACAGCAGCACGTCGCGTACGACACCAAGCTCCTCGAGCACGCGGTGCACGATCGTCGCGGTCGCCTCCGACGGCCCCGCGCCTGTTATCTGCCGCTCCGACGTGAAGGGCACACCGCTGATCCGCGCTCCCCGGTAGCCGGCGGCCTCCCCGACCAGGATCACCGGCGCCTTCGCGCGCGCGTCGAGATAGTCGCGCAGTCTGTCCCGCCGCAGCGACGAGCCCGCGTATTGATTGTGCGTCGTCCCGAGCCGCGCGCGTGCAAGCCGGTCGACCAGATCCATGGACGCGAGGCTATGCACACAGCGATCGGGAAGTCGCGAGCGATGCGTGACGAATGGCGCGGCACAGTCCAGGCATGGGGTTTCTCCGCCGTCTTGTCCAGGGTTTCCGACCTGATCAGGTCAGACCGAACAGACCGAACAGACCGGCCAGACTCGCCGCGTATAACACCTACGACGCGCGCAGCGTCCTCTCACAACTGATCGCCCGTGCGTCCCGCGGCGAGGAGATCGTGATTGCGCGCTCGGGCGTGCCGGTCGCGAAGCTCGTGCGATACGCAGGCGAGCCGGTTCGGCCCGGGCTGATCCGGACCCATCTCGTGGTGGCGGCGGCGAAGAAGCAGTCCGGCGATCAGCGGGACGCGTCGTACGAGATGAGCTCGAGCAGCGAACCGTCCGGATCGCGGAAATAGAGACTCACGCCGACTCCCGTTGCCCCTTGCCGCTCAACCGGGCCTAGCTCAACGTCGACGCCGTGCGCGCCGAGGTGCGCTGCGGCTTCCTCGAGTGGGCCGTCCCAGACGAAGCAGAGATCACTGTTCCCTGGACGTACCGGCTCGACGGCACGCGGGTGCGGCGTCGATTCCGGGCCGTGCACGTTGAGCTGCTGCCCGTCGCGGAGCCGATACGCGAACCTGCCTTTCTCGAGATCGACGATCTCTGCGCCGAGGATGTCCCGATAGAACGCATTCGACCGCTCCCACTCGGCCACCGCGATCACGACATGATCGAGGCGGAGCGGAAGCGTTATTCCCACTCGATCGTCGCGGGAGGCTTCGACGTGACGTCGAGCACCACGCGGTTCACACCGGGGATCTCGTTGACGATGCGCGAGGAGATCGTCTCGATCAGGTCGTAGGGCAGGCGCGCCCAGTCGGCGGTCATCGCGTCGTCGCTCGTGACGGCGCGAATCACGATCGGGTAGCCGTACGTGCGCTCGTCGCCCTGCACGCCGACCGAGCGGATCGCGGGAAGCACGACGAACGACTGCCAGATCTCGCGGTAGAGGCCGGCGCGGCGAATCTCGTCCTGGAGAATCGCGTCAGCGTCGCGCAGGATCTCGAGCCGCTCGAGCGTGATGTCGCCGATGATCCTGATCGCGAGCCCCGGGCCGGGGAACGGCTGGCGCCACACCATGCGCTCCGCCATGCCGAGCTCCTCGCCGACGCGCCGCACCTCGTCCTTGAACAGCAGCCGCAGCGGCTCGACGAGCTTCATCTTCATGTCGTCGGGCAGGCCGCCGACGTTGTGATGCGACTTGATCGTCGCGGCGACGCCCTCGGTGCCGCCCGACTCGATCACGTCGCTGTACAGCGTCCCCTGCACGAGCCACTTCACGTCGCCGAGCTTGCGCGCTTCCTCCTCGAACACGCGGATGAATTCGCGGCCGATGATCTTGCGCTTCTGTTCGGGATCCTCGACACCCGCAAGGAGGTCGAGGAAGCGATCCTGCGCCTGCACATGCACGAGCGGAACCTTGAAGTGCTCGCCGAACGTCTCGACGACCTGAGCGGCTTCATCCTTGCGCATCATCCCGTGGTCGACGAACACGCACGTCAACTGGTCGCCGACCGCCTTGTGCACGAGAAGCGCGGCGACGGCGGAATCGACGCCGCCGGAGAGGGCGCAGAGGATGCGCTCCTTGCCGACCTGGGCTCGGATCCGCTCGACCTGCTCTTCTATCACCGCGGCCGGCGTCCACGCGGGCGGGACGTCGGCGATCTCATAGAGAAAGTTCTTCAGGACGTCCATCCCGTGCGGCGTATGTACGACCTCGGGATGGAATTGCACGCCGTACAGCCCGCGCTCGGGCGCTTCGAACGCCGCGACCGGAGTCGACTGCGACTGCGCCACGACACGCGCACCCTCGGGCGCTGCGACAACGGTGTCGCGATGCGACATCCAGACCGTCTGCTCCGATGGAGTGTCCTTCAGCAGCGTCGACTCCTCGACGCGCAGATCCGTCTTGCCGAACTCAGACGCGTCGGTGCGATCCACGCGGCCGCCGAGGTCGAGTGCCATCAGCTGCGCGCCGTAACAGATGCCGAGCGTCGGGATGCCGAGCTCGAAGATGCGCGGGTCCACCCGCGGAGCGCCTTCGGAGTACACCGAGGCGGGCCCGCCGCTGAGGATGATCGCGTACGGGTTGCGGGCGCGAATCGCCTCCGGCGAGATCGAATGTCCGACGAGCTCGGAGTAGACGCGGCACTCGCGGACGCGGCGCGCAATCAGCTGCGCGTACTGACCGCCGAAGTCGAGAACCAGCACAGGCCTCTCCTCGACCGTCGGGAACGGAACGACGTTCGAGGGCTCAGCGGCGATAGTTCGGCGCCTCTTTCGTGATCGTCACGTCGTGCGGGTGCGACTCGCGCAGCCCCGCTCCCGTGATGCGCACGAAGCGCGCGGCCTTCATCTCTTCGATCGTCGCCGCGCCGCAATACCCCATTGCCTGCCGCAGTCCGCCGATCAACTGGTACACGATCGGGCGAAGCGGCCCCTTGTACGCGAGGCGACCCTCGATGCCTTCGGGCACGAGCTTGTCGACGTCCTCGACGTCGCCCTGGAAGTAGCGGTCCTTCGAGAACGACCGCGCCTTCATCGCACCGAGCGAGCCCATGCCGCGGTACTCCTTGAACCGCTCGCCCTGCGAGAGGATGACCTCGCCCGGAGACTCCTCCGTGCCGGCGAGCAGCGAGCCGAGCATCATGCCGCCGTCGGCGATCACCGGAATGCCTTCCGCAGCGGCAATTTCCGCACAGTCGTAGATCGCAGTCACCTGGGGAACGCCCACGCCGGCGACGACACGCGTAGTGCAGATCGAGTTGTGCACGATCGCGTTGTTCGCGATGAAGCTGTGCGTGTCGCAGTCCACTTGGATGTCATAGACCGGCATCGCGACACCGAGGTCGCGCTGCTCCAATTGCTTGACGACCTGGTACTCGTCGAGATGGCGTTTGAAGTGGGTGACGTTGAGCCGCGCGACGTACGACTCCTTGCAGCGTTCGTCCGTGGTGCCGACGAGACCGCCGGCGCTCGGCGCCTCGCGGTGCACGTTCGGGAAGCTGCCCCACAGCAGGAAGCAGAGGACGCCGAAGAGCTCGATGAGCTCGCGGGAGGTGTTCTTGAAGCATGCACGACCGTCGGCGGCGAAGAACCCGTCGCTGTCGATGAGGCCGTCATAGAGACCCTTGAGGTAGGCCGGATTGCCGCAGCGGTACCGGAGGGGCAGATGCTTCTCCGTGCGCTTGCCGAACGTCGCGAATAGGCGCGCCCACTGGAGTGAGAACAAGTAGACCTGGATGGTCTTCCCGCGCTTGATCGACGGCTGGACTCCGGTGACCCATTCGACGGACTCGGCGAGCTGCAGCGCGATCTCCTCCTCGTCGGGGCCGAAGCTCCAACACACACGCCCGATCTCGGAGCGACCGTTCGTGTTGATGAAGGCGTCGCCATCACCGAGGAACGTCCCGAACATGTAACCGAGCACGTACGAGTCCTCGGTATTGCGGCGATAGCGAGCAAGCGTCGACTCGCGCTTGGCAAACTCGCCGATGTCGAAGGTGAAATGGTCAGGAAGCTCGAACGCTGCGTTGCGCGGGAGCAGAAACGTGTCACCGATGGATTCGCCGATCTCCTTCCAGCGGAGCGTCGACGTGCCGCGCTTCGTTGGGCGCTCGAGAACCGCCGCGTAGCCACGCGCCGCGATGCTCGCCCTGGAAACCGTTGCGAGCTCGCCGACCCAGTAGTTGTGGTCGGGCGTCACGACCGTCTCGAGGGCGGAGGCGGTGTGCCGCACGGCGACGACGTCGCGAGTGCCCGTGCACCACGCCTTCTGAACCGTCACCGGGTCGCCATGCATGTTGATGACGCGATTGCCCGCGCTCACCTCCTCGATGTTCTTGTACGTCGAGTCGGCCATCAGCACACGCGTACCGGCGCCAAAACAGCCAGGTCCGATTCCGACCTTTATTCCGTCGGCCCCTGCATCGATAAGCGCACGAGCCGCCTCGGCCGTCGCGATGTTGCCGGCGACGATCTCCACCGACGACGCGTTCTTGATCTTGCGCACCATCTCGACGACACCGGCGGAGTGCCCGTGCGCGGTGTCGACGATGAGTAGATCCGCGCCCGCGTCGATCAACGCCTGCGCACGCTCGACGGCGTCCGGACCGACGCCGACGGCTGCACCGGCACGCAGCCGGCCGCGGTCGTCCTTCGTCGCTTGCGGATACTCGATCTTCTTCTGGATGTCCTTGACGGTGATGAGGCCGCGCAGCCGCATCTCTCCGTCGACGACGGGAAGCTTCTCGATCTTGTACTTGTGGAGGATCTCCTCCGCCTGCTCGAGCGTCGTGCCCACCGGCGCCGTGATCAGGTTGCGCGAGGTCATCAGCGCAGATACGGGCTGCTCGAACGCGGTCTCGAAGCGCAGGTCGCGGTTCGTGAGGATCCCGACGAGCACGCCGCCCGCATCGGTGATCGGCACGCCGGAGACCTTGTAGCGCTCCATCAGCTCGAGCGCGTCCCGTACGAGCGCATCGGGCGACAGCGTCACCGGCTCGACGATCATCCCGGACTCGGAGCGCTTGACCTTGTCGACCTCCGCCACCTGCTCCTCGATCGACAGGTTGCGATGGACGATGCCGATCCCGCCCTCGCGCGCCAGCGCGATCGCAAGACGTGCCTCGGTGACGGTGTCCATCGCCGCGGAGACCACCGGGATGCTGAGCTCGATCGACCGCGTCAGCCGGGTGCGGGTCGACACGTCGTTCGGCAGCACGCGCGACTCCGCCGGAACCAGGAGCACATCGTCGAACGTGAGGCCCTCCTTGGCGAACTTCCGGTCCAGGTCGAGCAAGCGCTGCAGCTCATCTGGACGGAAATCGACGCTCAAGGGAAGTCGATGGTACCACCCTCCGCGGACGGTACCGCTCGACGCAATCTCCTTCGAACACGCTCCTAACAGGAGCGGGCTACCTTGACCGAATGGGCCTGTTGATCGCTGCGATCGCCCTCCTTGCCTCGCTCGTCCCGCCGCCGGCCCATGCATCCGGCCGCAGGCTCGCGAGCGCCAAGGCCACCCCACAGACGCTGTATGCGGCGCCCGGCGGCACGATCCAGGCCTTCGCCCAGGACGGCCCGCTGCTCGCCTGGTTCGCGCCCGCCACGACGAAGAGCGCCTGCAACTCCGTGCGCGTGCTCTCGCTCGCGAACGGCGGCCAGATCCGCCTCCCCGACCAGGCCTCGACCGCGCGCAACGTCACGTGCCGCTGGGACGTCGCACCGCCGGTGAACCTCGCCATCGCAGGCTCCGACGTGCTGTGGACGCTCCGCGAAAAGCAGGCGCCTGTGCAGTTCGACTATGTCCTCGGCGCAGGCATCGCCGATACGCGCGAGCGCCGGTTCCAGGAGGTCGCGCACGCGCGCCGCGGCGCAGGGCTCTGGCTCGGCGGCGTTGCGGGCGACAGCCGCACCGGGGTTGACCCGATCAGCACGCTCGTCTACGGGACCACGGCGGTGCAGTTCGTGGACGAGATCGCGTGCCTGTCCGGTGGCAGCTGCGACATGAAGATCTCCGGCGGCGGCGTGTACCGCGTCACCGGGCGTAAGCCGCAGCTCGTGCCGAACACCGGAGCGGCAGTCCAGGTCGCAGTCTCTGGCGCGAGCGTGGCGTACGTTCCCGCCGCGAAGGCCGATGCGAACGGGGTGCCCGTCGCCGCGGCAGATCTCCCCGTCCAGCTCGTCGACGTGCGCACCGGCCGCCGCATCGCAGGCGTGTCGCCGCAGGGCACACCGCTCGCGATCGCGCTCGCACCGCGCATGCTCGTGATGCTCGAGCGCACCCCCGCCGGCGGCCTCACCCTCGCGTGGTACTCGACGACGACGGGCGAAGTCGTCGGCTCGGTCGCCGTTCCGCCGACCACGCTGCCGGAGCTGAGCGCGAACGACCAGCAGGCCGTCTTCCGCATCGGGCGCTTCATCCACGTCCTTACGTACGCGACGGGCCACAGCCGCACGGTCGCGCAGACGGTCGGCGCACCGATCGGCATCTCCCTCGAAGGCAACCGCCTCGCCTGGGCAGAGAACGTGAAGGGCCGCGGACGGATCCGCGCGCTCTATCTCAACGGCCGCGGCTAACGACTACGCGGAGACAGGCTCGAGCTCTT
>Ga0193728_1000618_pt1 | contig 17416 bp, 3 predicted proteins | sample U1c1metaG_FD_143037 | JGI IMG/M metagenome (GOLD analysis project Ga0193728, IMG submission 143037) | Soil microbial communities from a riparian zone of the East river system, Colorado, United States - U1c1 | ecosystem: Environmental > Terrestrial > Soil > Riparian zone | place: USA: East River...
CTTTATAACCTATAGATAGATTGTAAGAAAGAGCTAAGGGATAAGTATAATAAAGGAGGCCTTTAGAGTATAAGCTATAGGGGGGAGCTTAAGGATAATAAGGACAATAAGGACGATAAAATTGTCTCTCTTATTAATAAAGCTATTGCTAAAGGTACGTAATTAAAATCTAAAGGGGTTAATAGTAAGACTATTATGGCTAATATCCGCCAAGTACTGTACTTAGTATATTATCGCTACTATAAAGGTTGGAACCTTAATAATTATATAATGAAACGTAATAGTTTATAGAAAGACACGTAACGGCATAAATCTTAGGATAAGGCGTTTGTTCTCCTAGCTTGGTTTAAGTCTCTTTTTACTAGCGCTATATAATCCTTTTAGGTAGCTGTAGAAATAGCTATAGTCCTAATAGAATATATTGTCTTAGTCCCTAAGGCCATTATATAATTAGCGATATTAAATATTAAACTTATAGCTAAGAGTGTAGTTAGGTCTATTAAAGAGTATAATAAACTATATAATATTAATAGGACTTAATAGGATCTTTTTGGGATATCTATAGTTCTGATTAGTAGTAAACTAGGTTAGCTATTGAAATGGTAGGGTATAGATAACTTGTTGTCTGGAGAGCTGGACTTCCTAGATTGTACCCCGGTTAGCTATAAAATTTGAATAAATGGGCCCGGATACGATCTCCTACCTAAGATAATCTTAGGCGCGGTTAATATATTACTTAATTGTGGTAAGAAGCTGCGACTCTATAGGGATAAACTTTATAAGATTCCTTCTAAAGAGGATATAAAAAGTTTCCTTAAGCGTATAGGGGGAGAGTGTGATGATTTGTAAATATTAAGGGTGCTATAATAGTTTAGATAGTGATATTGATGTTGTTTGGTAGTCTTTAGTGTTATTTAGTATTATAAGCCTTACCTTTAAAACCTACCTCCTATTAATTTATTATATATAGCCTAGCTACCCTAATATAGCTACCCCTCGCCACTTAAATATAAGATTCTTTACTAATATAAATTCCTATAGGGTATTGCCACGACTTGTAAGAAGTATAGGAAATCTCTGTAGGTCTTTATTTATAGTGCCTTAATATTAATTATATTTCGGTCTAGCGTATTCTTTATAGCTAGTTATTTTAACACATTAAACTAATCTACCTAATCTACCTAATCTACCTAATCTACCTAATCTACCTAATCTACCTAATCTACCTAATCTACCTAAGCTATATAAGCCACTTGGTCCTTTTAATTATACTTGGTAAGGCTTAATCTATTAAATACTAAAGAATTATATTAGTTACGAATTTTAGCCCTTAACTAAACCAACTGAATTGGTAATTTAACCGGTTAGGCTAATATAAAATTACTAAATTAAGTAAATGCTAAGCCTATATAAGCTAGTAAACTAATTAAGAATTTTAACTGGTTAGCCTTTTCTTATTGGTTTAACCTAACCTAACTGCTAATATTACTAGGTAGACCTTAGCGACTCTAAGCTAAAGCTAAATCGTGCCCTAATGTCCTTAAGTTTTAAATTAATCTAATATTTCTTTTCTTTTACTTTGATTTTTATTTTATTTACTATATTTTAAATAACCCCTAAGGCTTTAACGACCTTTCTTACCCTTATCTAATTTGTTATATAGGTTTTAGGTACGAGCTCCTCCTCTAAAGAAATATATTCTTTAATTTCTATTTCACCTTCTTTAATCTTAATTTTACCTTCTTTAATATCGAGTTTGGTAAGCCCTTCTATGGGTGCTGCCGATAGTAACGATATAAAACTCTATATTGTTATAGTTGGGAAGCTAACTTGGCGATTTATCCTGGACACTATAACGGTAAATGTAGGAGATGTTATTTATTTCTAATTCTTCCCGCCTAATTATTCTATAGTTCGCGCTGAGTATAAATGTGAGTCCAAATCGTATTGGTTCTCTCTATACCTTTGTTACTAAACTAATATAAAAAAGACCTGTGTGTTCCTTATGAGATGACGGGGCCGCAAAAAACTGGCTTCTTCTCTGGGTTTTATCTAATAGATATAGTATCTAACGAGGTAAAAATATCTTTTTTCTATTTTTGACATATCTACTTTATTTAATTGGTAATTTATATTTTAATAGCCGCCGTTATAGAACCTTACTATTAATAATACCGCGCCGATATTCTTCTACTATTTAGCTTTTAGATCGTGCATTTAATAAGGAATAGTAGGAGTAATAAATCCTATAAGGGGATAAATTATTTACTATTCCCCCCCTCCTTTTTACTTTATTGTTATTACTATTACTATTTTGGAAGCTATATATATCTTATCTTAGATTTGCCTACTAAAAGTGGGTATAGAATAAAACCAAAACTATTACTGTGTAGAGAGTATATGCTAAAAATTTAACCTTTATGCTAAATCCTGGCGAACTATTCCTAGCTAAAGCCTTAAGCGTGGTTACCTTGACTTAGGCGCCTACGTTAACCTCCCTATTAACCGCGATAACTAGTAGCGCCTTATTGTCTATAACTCTAGTTCTACCTTCGCCTTCCTAAAGCCTTTCTAGTGTAGTAGTGGTAGGAATAGTCGTTGGTGCTATAGTGGCACTTACGCTCCTGGGCGCCTTATTTGTCTATATTAGTAGAAAAATATTATCTAGTTTAGATAAGGGCGGCACCGCTATCCCCCCTTACGAATTGGAGGATTTATATCTAGCGTACTATAAGTAAAAATATAATAAAATATAATTTTTTAATTGTGACTAGATCTTAAGTATTAAAGTTGTAGTTAGGTAACTTAAATGTGTCTTATAGAGGAATAGGAAGGGGTAAGATAGAGAAGAAATTAGTCTAATTAAATAAGTCTATATACCTTAGGTACTTTCCTTTCTTTACTATTTGACTTAAAATTAGCTGTCTTAGTAACTGGCGGCTAGAAGTCTGGCTATACTTATAAGCGTATCTAGGTGCACTAGGCCCTGTGCGTTAATTCTTGTCTTTATTACCTCTATATTTAACCTTTAAGCCTTCTCCTTTTGTTCTTGCTTATAGAATATAAATGCTAGGCCGCTTATGCTGCTAATAGTATCTAGATGGTTATTGCTAAAAATCTCTCTCTTTATCTTAACTACTTGTTTCTATAGCTCCTCCGCTTCTAGAAGTTGGTTCTTTATATAGTATTTAGAACTTAGATCTTCTATACTTTTTAGAGTCTTGGGATGCTGTAGGCCTAGAATTCTCTTTCTTATCTCTATTACTTGAGTTTCTAGCTTATTAGCTTCTGTTTGACGTTTTTAATAATAATAGACTTCCGCTAAGACGGCTATTATACTTAATATCTATAAATAGTATTGGCTAAATACCCTATTACCAGTCTCTAGTAACTATAGTAGTAGCTCTTTAGCATCGGTTGGCCGTTCCTACTTAACGTAGATATAAGCTAGGTAGATTTTGCTTTCTAAAGTGTCCCTATATTCTAGCCCTCTTAGTTTTTCAATTATCTCTACTAGCCGTACCTAGTACTTTTTAGCCTCTATAATTTGGCCGGTTTTAAAATATATCTCTACTAGAAGAGGAATAAGCTCCGTCTTTTCCTTTATTCTGTTATACTCTGCTATATCTTTTTTATAAACTCTATAATGCTAACGCTAGTATACCTTTGGTAAGCAAGCTTTATATAACTAGTTAATGTAATACTATAGCCGGACGATATTATCTCTACTTGATAACTTCCTAAAGTATATACAGTAGTGTTCCTTAGTGCCAATTTTGGTAATATCTTAGATAAGATACTTCTTAGGTATCTGGTCGAAACTGGAGGCCTTTATAGATATTAAAATAAGAGATAGCCTAAAAATAGATAAAAGGCCTTAAAAAGAACACCTAAGCGTTAATAAAACTTAAGTATACGAGTTATATGTTGGGGATAAAGATGTATTTGACTTAGCTAGATGTAAAGTGAATTAATAGATCCTTAGGGTTTGAAGCCTTTATAGGCGGTAGATATAATATATTAATAGTATTAATTTCGGCTATAGCCTAGCCGGGGTTGGCTCCCTAATAAAGCTTGCGTACTGCCTTAAGTATACCTAGCTTAACCGATACTGGGATAATCTTGTTTAAATACATAGGGCTCTTATAAATAAATTAGTAAACCTACCGCAGTATTTATAAAATTTGGTAGTCTGTATTTTTAGGTTATAAGGACGTAGAATGGCAAATAGAAGAAATTAAATGAATTAATATAAGTATAGAAATAATATTTATTTTAACTAGTCTAGCTATATAATATATCTGCAAATTTATCTCTTTATTCCCTTACGCTTTAGCCTAAAATCAGCTAGAGTTCTTTTTTTAGGTACTAGGAAACTTCAATTCTGTATTTTATTAGTATGTACTATATTAAGAGGGTAAGTAAGGTATATAATATGCTCCTTAGATAGCGGCTAGGAAGACTTATCTCTAGATAAATATAAGTGGTATCTCCTACTATTATATATAAGAAGGTAGATATACGCATTACTTATTTTTCCTAACTTATCCACCTTTCTAAAAAGTGTTTCTCTCTGTTAGCGGATCGCCTCCCTGCTAATACGATTATTTGAATTAGACAAGCCAGTCCTTTCTCCCTGAGTCTCATTTTCTTCTATAGTCCCGCTATTATTGCTAGTTTTTATTAGTTATGTCTAATAAAGGGAGGTATAGAAGTAGTAGATACCCATCTCGAGTTAATAGTTATGGAGTGGTATTATAATAACTAAATGTGTAATAGGCGATTATGTTAATGATAAAGTCGGTAAACCCTTTCCTATTTAGTAAATCCCTTAACTTTATACCTGCTATTAAGGGTAATAATAAGGTATACGCTAATGTTATTTAGTAAGTGGTATTAATACCTAGAAAATAAGTAATATACCTATAACTTTCCTTATATTAATAAGTATAAAGATAGTAACGAATCTTATCGTGGGTCTTCTGCTTCTTCTCGTCCCTTACTTCTTCTTAGGTTATAATAATATTAAAGCGATGTTATCCGCGGCTATAATAATTGTATGGGCTCCTAGGTGGCAAAATACTACTGCGAAAAGAATATCTTTAATACTACCTGGCGACTTTACTACTTATTCTTCGGTATAGACTATAACCTAAGAAACTTAGACTAATAAGTTAACTTCTAAAGATAGCGTTCGTACTGTTATTAGCTTATTAGACAGTCCTGTAGATTTTTAAAGCTCTTCTATCCTTTCTAAGAGTACTGGCCTTATAGGGCTTTAAATTGTTATAACTTCTTCTAATGTTAGATCCTATTATTCTTGTATAAGCACTAGGGTAGACTTGAGTTTAATATCTACCACCTCGCTATTGATAGTAATAACGATTATAAATATATATAGACTTCTACTTTTAAAGAGCTATTTAGTTCTCCCTATAACTACTAGTCTTATAGGGCCTTAGAGTAGTATTATAATTTATATTAAGGTTAAATCTTAGCTTTCTCTTGCGGGCGTTAGGATAGATATAACTCTAACACCTACTAACCTCTAATAGATGGTGACGACTATAGTAAGTCTAAACGGATTATTACGTTTAGGAAGCTTTTTAATTATTTTAAAGGGTACTAGCTTTATGCTATCTTAAAGCCCTAGTATAACTTATACTAAAGCCTTATCCTAGCTCTCTCTTATAAGGACTAGGAATGACTTAACTTTAATTAATTCTGTAGGGGAAATTACAACTACTGTAGAACTTTTAAATGGTGTTTAAACTTTAAATAGTCTTCTAATTTCCTTAAAGAGTAGTGGCCCTATAGAACCTTAAAGCGCTACTGTAGCTTATACTAAAGCTAATCTCCAAATCTCTCTTATAGGCACTATAACAGATCTAACTTTAAGATCCGTTAACTCCCTAGAGACGGATATAACTATTACGTAACCCTCTAACGGACTACTGCGCTCTATAGCACTGCTGCTTATATTAGATTTAAGCTGGATATCTAAGTTAATATACACTTCTCTAGACTCCCTTAGTAGGGCTTCCTAGTCTATAAGCTTAATTCTAAGTTTAAATAGATATTTAAGAATTTTAACTACCCTTTCTGAATCTATATAGCTGCTCTCTTTCCTATTAACATGGCCTGTAAACGGGGAGAGCCTTATAATAGCTAGCAATACTTTTACATTTAGCTATACCGTATCTATCCTAAATCCTACGAACTACGTATCTATTCTAGTCCTTACTAGTACTATAGCTATCTTAGTTCTAACTTATAATATACCTATCTTAGTTCCTATTAGCACTAAAACTGTCTCGGTTCTTACTAGTACTATATTTATTTCGGTTTTTACCAGCACTATATCTACCTTAGTTCCTACTAGCACTATATCTATTTTAATTCCTAATAGCGTTATATCTTCCTTAGTTTCTACTAGTATTATATCTATCTTAATTCTTACTAGTACTATATCTATTTTAGTTCCAACTAATACTATATTTATCTTAAATCCTATAAGCTCTGCTATTGGACTTCTATATATATCTCTGGATCCTATAGCCTTTATTTCTATCTCTATCTCTTCTTTTTATATTATAAAAGTTATAGCTACTGTATATGCGCTTATATGGATAATTCTAACTTCTCTAATAACGCTATGGTTACTTAAACGATTTTTAAGCGCCTTAGACGTCGCTCCTAGTTCCTTGGTTTCCTTAAGTTCCGCAATTCTAGCTAAAGAAATAGCTGCGGTTTTACTACTAGGTTTAACTGGACAGGACTAGATAGACTAGAGTAGTACTATAAATTTTATACTGGCTACCTTAATAATAGGTTTAGGGTCCTTAAGTGCTAAGCTTCTTAGTATCTTTCCTATATTAACTTTGGAAATTGTTTTATTAAGTATAGCTGTAGGTAGGAGCTACTACGGAGCTTGGATGAGCTTACGGATATTAGAGGAACCTAGTGCGCTAGTTACTTCTTTCTATACTATTATTTCCTCTAATGATAAATATTATACCGCTTCTACTACTATGCAGATATAAGTGCTAAATAATGGTATACTATTTGGTAATTCTTTATAGAGTTATATAGTAAAGGCTAAGAGTATTAGGGTTAGTCTTAGTGCAATTGCTGGGATACTAGCCTTTGTAGTTGTAATTGTATTGCTACTGAGGCGATATAGGTGGCACTAGTAGGGCACGATAAATATAAGAAGGCTGGCTATTTCTCGCCCTTTTCTAATCTAGGGATATACTTTAGCTCTATTATTTAACACTATATAATATATGGAAGTTTAGATATATTATTTGTCGTTCTCTAATATATAAGCTAGCGTAAAGTACCGAAGTAAGTTAATAGCACTTCCGTTTTGGTAAATAAGATTGCGGCGGCTTGTTTATAACGTATTAATAGGCGTAACCCTTATAGTGAGTTAGGCTGTAGTGATGGTTTAGTGTTGCTAGAGGCCCGGTTAGCTTATCTATTAAATTTTAGGTGGTAACTGCTTTTTAAGGTGCCGTGTTTATGTTTATATAAGAGGCAGGTACTATCTTCTACTGCTATATTCTAAGACTAACTTTTATAATATATAAATTACTACTCTCCCTAGTATTCTTTTTTCCGACTGCTTTTGGACTCTGGAACTATATATTAGATAAAATACCTACTATACTTATTACTGCAAATTAAGGGGGAGGGAATCCTATATAGAATTTTGGCCTACTACTTTACTAGGATTACAAGGTACCTTTTAATAATATCTAACCTTATTTTATAGCGGGAGGTAGAATTAGCATCTCTTATTTATATTTTTAAAATAATTTAGAAGCTAATAGTTATAGATTCTGCGTTATATAGTTTAGTAGTTCCTTAACTAGCCTTTTCCCTATAAGTTATAGGGATGGCTATTAGATATGGAACTACCAAACCTCCTATGGTCCCTCCATAAATCTTAGAATTATTTCCTCTTTCTTTAATTAACTGCTATATATATAACTATCTTTCTAATAGGACTTGCGTAATTAATTAATTTAATGCCTTAACTCCGCCGGAAAATCTATATATTATTCTTATCGACTTAATAAGCTGTAGTTCTACTATTAGTATATCCTCTTAATTATATAAAAATAACTTCCTATAAATGGTTTTATTATAAAATTCTCTTATAAAATGTAATTGTATATTACTTATAATTTATATAGCCTTAATCTATAGCTGTAGTAGAATTGTATATATAAATATTGAAATATCTAGGGACACCAAATTTAGTAATTAGAGACTCTGCGACGCCCTTAGCTTTTTTAAGGTAGTAGTTAATATAGGGGGTAAGGATGGTATAGGAGATAAGGATAGTATAGGGGGCGAGGATAATATAGGGGATAAGGATAGTATAGGGGGTAAGGATAATATAGGGGATAGGGGTAGTATAAGAGATAAAAGAAGTTTAGTTATTATCTTAGTCACCTTTATTACCCTACTTAACTACCCTCTCCGCAATTATAGATACTTAGATGGCTAAGAATTTATAGTTTATAGCTATGCCACTATATATTATCCTAGCGAATACTAGTAGAAGTATAATCTTTAATTATATCTTAGCTGCTAATATCGCCTTTATTAGAGTTTTTTTACGCTTATAACTTCTTCCCTAGTAGTTACTTCGTCTCCTTAGTCTGCTTATTTAAGCTTAACCTATACTCTTTATAGCTGTAATAACCCTTATCCTAAAGTACCTATTCTAAGTGCAGATACTATATACTCCTAGAGGTAGTCTCTATAAGGCGTTTCAGCTGGGTTTAAAAATAAAAGGCATACCTATTATTAAGAGTGACTCCCCTAAAATTTAGAGTCCCCTTATCTTCTCCCTAGACCGACTATAAAAGGCCGCGGACAACCTACTATCTGGATAGTATAATAACCCCCTACTGCTAATCTAGATTATAGAGGATAAGGAATAGGAGGTTAAAAAAATCCTAATAGTTAAAAAGGACCGTAATGTCTTAAAATACCGTGTAAGCTGGGTAGGCTATAACGAAGACCTAGAATAGTATCCTGTATCTGATTTTAAGTACTCCCCCTATAAGCTATAGGATTTCCACCTAGCCTACCTAAACCTCCCCGGTCTACTATGCAAACTAGAAAACTAGATTAAATGCTGGGAAGAAAGGTTGGATAATTATAACTATTTAGACGACGATATGGAGCTTGGATAACGCCTGAGGGCGGGCTTTTTTAAGAGGGGGGGGGTGATATAGCTGTGCTAGGGCGCGAGGCAGATAAGGTAGATAAGGTAGATAAGGTAGATAAGATAGTGCCTTGGATATATTTAGATAAACGTTAAAGATTTAATTATATCACCTGCCTAGGATTTTCAATCCTAATGCTATATTCCTTTTTTATATGTTTAATTCTAATATAATTTATAGGATTAAGAAAAATAATACTGTTTAATAACTTCTTTAATCTTGTTCGAGATCGAATAAATATAATAGAAGTCTTAATATTAATATTTCGCCATTAGATATTAAGTCTTTCCCTTCCTTTAATCCTCCGCCTAATCCTATAACGTCGTTATACTCCCCTCGCAAACATCGGTATATTACACTTAGACGGTCTATGCGAACTCTATAAGGTTATAAGTATTTTAGACTATAAGAATCTTATGCTTATATTATATATAAAAGGTAAGGATGGTATAGTAAATAGACCAACACTTGTATTAGAGGCGTATAGGGAGAGAAAGAACCCTATATATTACTTAAGACCCTACTTTACTAATCCTAAGGGTCTTCTTAATATAATAGCCGAGAGTAACGCGTATATATTAGGTTCTCGCGCTATAGACTACTTCGTGCCTGGCTCCGCTAAGCTATACTCTAATTTCGACTTCTATATCTAAGTAGATATTAAAAGCATTTTTAGGATGCTTAGTAAGATAAAGTTAAGCTATAGTATATAATAGACCTCTTTAATATAGTCGCTAGTCTAAAAATTAAGCTTTTGAAATTTTAAGATAGATATAAGAGTGTTATAATATATATCTAAGTCTAAAGAATTTAATACCCTAATAGAAAAGTATCCTTAAGATAAGGTTAATTCTATGGAATATAATGAAGATCTAGATATTCTTGCTAGTTATACCTTTAACGGAACTATATTCTTATTTAACTAAGATATACCTAGTTAGAATAACTATTAGAATAGAGATATAGATAAAATAGACTTACTTAATCCTGTCTATAAAGCTACGGAAGACGAGGAGCATAACGCTTATATTTAGCTGCGGCAGTTTTTTACCAATCTTTACTATTACTGGTATAACTATAACCTATAAGGATTACGTAAGACAATCTAGGTCTTATATAATAGGGGGGGAATATAGTATCTAGGGAGGTCACTAACCTTTCCCTTTAAGTATAAGGATGACTATAATAGACTAGATGAATACAACCGAGGTAATAGAATACTTAAGGTAATTAAAGGAAAGAGCGCAAAGAGTGGGGTTTGTATGCAATTAATATTTAATATAGCCGTCCCTTAGTCAACTCCTTTCTATAATATCCTCCGATTTTATTTAAGTTAAGTTTAATGTTTTATTTCTGGGCTTAGAGCGGTATATTTATACCTAAAACCCTCCTAGTAGAAGGAGGCATATACTTAGTTACGTAGAGTAGAGACCTAACGTATCTAGGCGGCTAGAGAGAAGTATAAGGGTTAAGGATACTAATATATGGAGAACTAGGTGTTACTAGAACTCCGTAGAATAGGCGATAATAAATCCCTATTTATACCATTTCTATAAAGAGAGGGATAGTTAGCTAAAACACTAAAGTAGTTCTAGGATAATTTATAGGTTATAGCTTAGTAGTAGAAGGAGACCTAGCTTAATCCTCTGCTAGGATTATATTAAATACTTCTAGAAAATCGTTAGGGGATAGATATTAAAGCTATATAGTGGAATACTAGAAATTTGGGATATATATATAATAGCTAATATCTCCTTTAGTAATTCTACGCTAACTATCTTAATAAATATAGTATCTTACCTAAACTTAATATAGGAGACTCCTAGATCTAAGCTAGGTATTATAAAGAATAATAGTTATAGGGCTTTAAGCATCCCTAAGGATACTATAGTATGCTAGCTATTAAAGTGCTATGGTTAGGTTACAGATTAAGTGTTAGCTGAGTGTTAATTATTACTTAATTGATAATAGATTAGGGGCGCTTTAATATAAATCCTCGTGTATATTAAGATTGTAGAGCCTCTTATATTTTAACGGAGTTCTTATTCTTAATCCTCCGTTTAATATTAAAGTATTAGTACCTAAGTATATTCTTTTCTAAGTTTTTATATATAGTTATATAGGACTAATATTTAAATTACCTTATAAAGCCTACTACGCCTTATATAGATTAATACTGATTATTATATAGATCTATATACTTAGGGACTCCTAAGTAGAACTAGATAATTAATATTATACTAAGTTATATATATTATAAATATATAAATCGCCTTAAGTAGCTCTAAAATTAAACTTTTTAGAAGAATATAGAATTTATAATAAACTATAAAAAGAGATACGCTAGGTAGTTGTACAAGCTAGATAATTATACAAACTAGGTAATTATGCGAGCTAGGTAGATAGGCGTACGCCCTCTAAATATGTAGCTATAATCTTAATAGATTTAGCGGCTATAGCTTTAGTCCTATAAGCTAGGTAATCCTATAAGTAGGGTAATCCAACCTAATACCTTCTAATTAACGCCTAGCATATAAATAGAATATTAATAGGTTTAATAACTCTGTAGCTTCGATCTTATAAGCTAGGCGATCCTATAAGCTAGGTAATTATATAAGCTAGGTGATTGTATAAGCTAGGTAATTGTGCGAGCTGGATACTTATGCGAGCTGGCCAATCCTATAAGCTGGGTGATTGTGCGAGCTAGATACTTGTAGGAGCTGGCCAATCCTACAAGCTAGATAATTGTGCGAGCTAGATAATTATACGAGCTAGATAATCGTGCGAGCTGGATAATTATGCGAGCTAGATAATTGTAGGAACTAGGTAATTGTAGGAACTAGGTGATTGTGGGAACTAGGTGACCCTACGAGCTAGGTAATCCTACAAGCTAGGTAATTATGCGAGCTAGGTAATCCTATAAGCTAGGTAACCCTATAAGCTAGGTGATCCTATAAGCTAGGTAACCCTATAAGCTAGGTAATCCTATAAGCTAGGTAATTATGCGAACTAGGTGCTTATAGGAGCCGGCCAATCCTATAAGCTAGGCGATTATGTAAGCTAGGTAGTTATAGGAGCTGGCCGATCCTATAAACTAGGTGGTTATACGAGCTAAGTACTTATAGGAGCTAGGTGATTGTGATCTAGTGCCCTTTATTAACGCTTAGCTATAAGCTAGTTAATCCTATAAGCTAGGTAATCGCGCGAGCTGGGTAATTGTACGAGCTAGGTAATAGTAGGGGTCTAAGTATAAGCCTGTCCTGCTGCCTTTATAAAGTTAAAAATAACTACTAGTAAATCGTGCGAGCTAGGTAATCCTATAAACTAGCTAGGAGGTGTAAAGAGATTTAATACTGGCTAATTCCTCTATAACCTATAATTATAGTAAATATATTATAGAATAAAGCTATTTCTAGAGACCTATAGAAACACTTTCTTAGTATAGTAAAGATTGCTCTATAGTATCTAAAATTTTATAAGCCTAAAGAAGAGCATCTTAATCTAGACCATATCTCTTATTTAGAAAAAGTTTTTAAATAGGATTGCGCTCGACTTAATCTAGGGAATTACGTCCCTATAATTATCGACCCTATAGAATTCGATATATTAGTCTAGAAATTTGGTATTAGAAAATACCTACTAAAACTACTTTACTAAGAACTACTAAGGCTCCCTATATAGAATAATACGTCTTTACTTTACTTATATAGTAGGTATTATATTGCGGTAGCTTAGAATATACTCTTCTTAGAGGATAGATAGTAGTGTACTAACCTGTATTTATTGGGTTTATTTATAGCTTTTATCTATAGTTAATTAATCTAATAGGGATAGGTATATCTAAGCGAACGAGGATATATATTTAAGAAAGGTACTTATATAATTGAAAAGCTACTAACGGCGAAGTATACTGACTAGTCCGCTTCTATTAATCTTGTAGGGATATATTAGGCGAATAGAGATAGCTCCTTTGACTAAGTAATAATAAGTAGGGTAAAGTTATAAACCGGATCTAATAACCTAAATATAAATAGTTAGGCTATATAATAGATACGCTTTTGCTATATGCGGGGTTATAGGGGGACCTTAAACTTAGATGTTTTCCTATAATATGGAGTTGGAAGTACCTAGAGGTTTACTTCCTATAATTAAGATTTTTTAATATATTACTTATAAATAATAGGAAATCTACTACTATATTGAGTAAATATAGCGAGTTTGGAAGTTTATTACCTTTAACGACGAGTTAATACTACCTTTTCTTAACGAGAGTACGGTCCGGAGCCTATAATCCCTTATGCTATTAGCGTGCTCTAATAATAAAAATCTAGTAATAATATTAGTAAATACCGGTTAGGTTTTTCCTAATATGCCAAATTTGCTACGCCTAAAGGTTCTAATTTAGTTACTTAAGGTACTAGGTATAATCCTAATATTTAAAACATTCTTTAAAGATTTAAAGTATCTTAAACCCGTAATAATAATCTTAAGGGGAATACTACCGCTAAACTATAAAGATTCTATAAGAGAAATAGTTACGCGTTACTATATAGGCTTATTAGAGCACGATGGTTATTATTTAGTTTAATTTGGTCTAAATAGAGAATATTATATGCTAAACACCCTAGGATTACCTATCCGCTATTGTTAACTCTACTTATACTTACTATAATATTTTCCTAGTATGACTAATATATCTCTATTAGTAGATAGAAGAAGTAAGAAGGATAATATTAAAAGCGGTAAAAAGAGTAATAACTCCGCTAGAAAGAGGGCTTAGTATAAATTTACGAGGCTAGCTAGTAATCTTGGGTTTAAGTTAAAGCCTATTAAGGAACTTCTAGGGGAAGACCCTAATAAAGTAGAAATCTGGGTTTTCCTTTGTAATTGGCGACCTAAAGAATTATATAAAATTAGTAATAAGGATTTTAAATTAGAGGTAGACCGCTAACTAGAAGTACTTTATGCTAAATTTAAGCAGCAAATACTCCTAGACCCTACTCTTACTCTAAGCGTTAATTTTAGTAGTAAGCCTATTAATTGTAGATGCGGTAAACCGCTATAGGCTTCTTATATCTCTAATAAGAACCTTTTATTCCTACCTATATTATATAGTATAGATAATATAGTTAGTCCGAAAGCTATGCTTACATCGTTCGCAGTTAAATAATTTATTTTCTTTTGCTTTTTTAGGTGGAATAATATAAACGATTTCGACCTTTGGATAAAAGAGATATAAGCACTTATATTGGAAGTGCCTAAAAGTACTTATTTGGTTAGCTATGAGTAGTAGTAGGGCTATAAGTAGCAGTAGAGCTATAAATAGTAGTAGGGCTATAAGTAGTAGTAGAGCTATAAGCGGTAATAGGGGAGTAATGAGTAAAGTTAAATGGGTCCCCTTATGGTCTGGCGGCCTCCTGAAACTGCTATAATAACTGCTTAAAGCGCCCTTTCTACTATTAAATCTTTATCTAATAAATATAAGATTATAAATTAGGTTACTTTCTTTTAAATTATAACCTTAAAATATAGTATAGTAGGGAACGATAGCTCCGCTATAAAAAATATAGCTTCCTAAATTGTAAACGGACATTTTAATAATAACTTTATTAGAGCGCCTTAGAAATTCGGATATGTTATTAGGGACTCTCTACGGTCTATAGATATTATAGATGTTTATAATAGAGCTAATATAACAAACACGAATTTTCTATAGGTTATTTTTATTCTGGATAGAGGATCTAAGTCACTAGATATATGGTTTTTTAGGAAGCCTTTTTCTTAGTATATGGATCTATTTTATAGTGCTAAGGCTATAAAATAAAAAGTACTAAAGGACCCGCTACTAACTCCCGACAATTCTATGAGAAGTGTAAGACTTATCTAATAAGAAATTTAGCCTACGCTACCCCCTAAAATGTAGACTGGGGCCGAACTTTGCTGGTCTGACGAAGATGAGGATGAAATTTTGTAAGTGCGAATTCCTTGAATTAGGACATTGTAAGGAGAAAGCCGACTTTTATATCTATAGAGAAATATTATGTTGCTATAAATTTAAGTTAAGGATTTTAGTATAAGCGCTTAATTTTATCTAATTATTAACCTAAAGGGATTAAAGAATATATAACGTCGACTTAAGTATTGTGTTAGGATAGAGGCGTAAGTATAATAGGTTTACTAACATTACTATCTTCTTAGAAGTTTACTATAACTCCATACTTATGTTATCTTTGCTACTAGTTTATATTTATTAATCTCCTAGCTAGTAGACCTTGTGACGTCGCTCTGTTAAACTTCTAATAACTACTACGGCTATTTAGTAGAAGGAGTCTATAGTTCTATATCCTACTTAGCTAAATATAAGGATTGGGATCTATAGTTAGCCGATTGACTAAAATTAAACGATTCTAATTCTTCTTCCTTAATTGTCTTAAGAACGCCTTTATATAAGTTTATGGCGGATAAGGCCTTATAAAGTATTTTATACAATATATAGAGAATTTAAGCTTAGTAAGTATTGTATTATAATTTTAACCCTCTTTATTATAGTCTGGGGATATAGCTGGGTAGGTTAGTAATAGAAAGGTAGTAGCTGGCTAATTAATTATGCTATTAGAAAAGAGTGACTAAAGATATATGTAGCAATATAAAACAGAAAAATTCCGTTTAGCCTAAAGATTAGCTTTTGTCCTAGAACCCGTTTCTGCTAATATAATTACCTGTCCGTATAATAAGTGGTTAAAACTCTATAGGGATTGTGATAAGTGGTTGATAATCTATAAGGGATAACTCTAAAAACTTATAGCTAATATAACGCACGTAGACGCCTAATATCTATCTTTGCTCCTTTTTATTAGAAAGAAAAATAAAAAATAAGCACTAAAAGCTCTCTTTCCCGCGATTAACTATAAACAGCGTAGCGTTTAAGGTATAATTAGCCTAAATATCGACCTAACTACTATAGGCGCTGAAAATCTAATACTCTTCGCTGAGGCTAATCCAGAAAACCTTCCTATTAAACTTAATAAAATAGTAGACTGCTATTATAAGACTAAGCGGTATAGGCTTGACTAGGTTAGCGACTAATATCCTAAGCCTAAAACTGGAGATATGGTTAATAGGATCTACTTGCTATTGCTTCTCCCCTTTACTAATATCCTTTACCTTTTTGTAGAGGATTTCTTAAGTTTGGAAGAGGTTTTAAATCTTCTTTGTAGATGGGTAGAACGAGGCTATGAATTAGCAATAAGTTGACTATATATTATTATTATCGTTATATAAATAGTTAACTCTGCGGACTTTATTAAGAGCCTACTAGATATATTAAAATCCTTCTCTAGTGTAATAATTATAGCCTTGCTAGATGCTGTGGAAGTATTACTAACCGCGTGCTACTTTCTACTTAAAGATGCTCTCCTATAAGAGGCTGACTATACTTAATAAGTAAAAATTACTGAGTAGGTACTATTCTCCGCAACTTACCTTTAAGCATTTTTCTATAAAGCGTTGATTTATTTTACTATAACTATAAGTCTATTTTTTAGTTTCTTCCGTGTGTCTAGGGAAGGGAGTGATATTAATAATTAGTTTTCCGCCTACCTAGGCTTATTCCTATAACTCTGTTACTAATATAAAGTTTCCCTTAATAACGCCGCTACGTATATTGCCTCGGCTATTCTTGTAGATAGTTCTCCCCTTGGAATATATTATAAGATTTTAAGACCTCTAATTCCCGCTAGTTACTAACTATATAAGGTTTTTATCCTAGAGCCCTTTTCCGAACTCTTTATTATAATTACTATTAAGTAGTATATCTCGAATAGTATTATCTTTAGTACCCGTTAACTTATAACTGGTATTACTTAATAGAGGATAATTTTGTAACTATGCTATCTAAATTAGATATAGATAATATCCCTTCTTTCTAGCTATACTAGTAGAATCTATAGGAACTTTAATAGAGTATTCCCTAGCTAAAGTTAAATAAAACTTGCCTATTCTACCTCCGCAGAAAACCAGAATATATACTTATTTGTAGATATTTAATATATAATATTTGCGTCCGTAGATACGGCACGCTGATGTAAGGTATTAAATATTACTTTAAAGTCTCTAAGTGTATATTATACTAATCTAAAGGGCCGCTAGGAGTAAAGCTCCTTCTACTAACT
>Ga0193728_1000619_pt1 | contig 17414 bp, 12 predicted proteins | sample U1c1metaG_FD_143037 | JGI IMG/M metagenome (GOLD analysis project Ga0193728, IMG submission 143037) | Soil microbial communities from a riparian zone of the East river system, Colorado, United States - U1c1 | ecosystem: Environmental > Terrestrial > Soil > Riparian zone | place: USA: East River...
AGCAGGCGGCTAATATAACGTATACGCTGCCCACCAACAAGATCCCGATCATTGACTGGACCACCGTGCGAGCCGGATATGGTTCAACCTATCAATGGAGCGCCGCTTCGCTGCTCGCGGTCAACCTGGGCAATTCATTACAGAACACGCAAAAAATAGATGTGACGGGTGATTTGAATTTCAGCAAGCTTTACAGCAAATGGCGTTTGCTGCGTTCGCTCGACCAGTCGCCCAATCCGAACAAACCGCCCGGACCAACAAATGCCAAAGCGGATTCTGCCAAAAATAAAAAACCGCCCGATGATGAATCCAACCAGCCTTATGAATTGCATGGCGTAACCAAGGCCCTGGCGCGGATCCTGACCATGGTCAAGGACATCACGGTGAATTATTCAGAAAATTCCATGTCGGCCATTTATGGCTATACAGACAGCACAAGAATATTGGGGATGAACCTGAAATCGGGCCAGCCGGGTTTTGGTTATGTCTTCGGCGCACAACCCGATACCGGTTTTGTGACCCGCCTGGCCAGAAAGGGTCTGCTGACCAACGATACCACATTCAATTTCCAGAACCAGGCTGCATTCAACCAGCTGATCAACATCACAGCGCAATTGCAGCCGATCCGGGACATGAACATCACCGTTAACCTGAACAAGACCTTTGGGAAAAATTATACCGAGCTCTATAAAGACACGCTGGGCACTGGCGCCTTCGCGCGATTAAATCCTTATACGGCGGGTAGTTTCAGCATCAGTTTTATTTCATTGAAAACTTTGTTCGGAAGTTTCAAACCCAATGAGATCACGAAGACCTTTAAGACTTTCCAGGACAACCGCCTCATCATTTCCGAGCGATTGGGTAAGGCGAATCCGAATTCAGGAAGCCAGGGACCGGATGGATATTACAAAGGGTACGGAAAGTATGCGCAGGATGTGTTGATCCCCGCTTTTATTGCGGCCTACAATGGAACCAGCGCCAATGGCATCGCACTCGTCAAAGAAAGCAACCCGAGCATCCGCTCGAATCCTTTTTCCGGGTACCTGCCCAAACCAAACTGGAGGCTCACGTACAATGGGTTGGCCCGTGTTCCCGGGTTGGATAAACTGTTTACTAATTTTAGTATCAGCAATGGCTATACGAGCACGCTCAGCATGAACAGTTTCAATTCGGCCCTCGATTTCCGTGATCCTTTGGGCATCGGGCAGCCCGGATTCATCGACACGCTCACGGGTAATTTTGTTCCGTATTTTTTGGTGCCGAATATTTCCATCTCCGAACAATTTGCGCCCCTGATCGATCTTGACATGCAATTCGTGAATCAGCTACAGGCCAGGTTCTCATACAGCAAATCGCGGCAACTGAGCCTGAGCCTGATCGATTACCAATTGAGTGAAAACAGGTCCACCGAATTCGTGGTCGGCATCGGCTGGAAGAAAAGAGGACTGGGTTTGCCCTTTGGAATGAAAGTCGGCAAGAGTGATTCGAAGAAACTGGACAATGACCTCACGTTCCGTGTGGACTTCAGTTTGCGCGATGATGCGACTTCGAACAGCTACCTGGACCAGAATGCGGCTTTGCCGGTAGGCGGACAAAAAGTAACTGATATCGCGCCGTCCATAGATTATGTGATCAGTAACCGCATCAACCTCAAATTCTATTTTGACCAGCGCAGGGTGGTGCCCAAGATATCCAGTTCTCCGCCGATCACCACCACGAGGGCAGGATTGCAGATACGCATCTCGTTAACCGAGAGCACTCCGGCCAGACCAGCACCCAAGAAATAAGCAGAATCCCTGCGCGGTCATTCGGGAATTTCCGGATAACTCAAAATGAAAAAAAATCAATATCTTGAATCATACAAGACAAATTCTTGCACGTCATATGAACAACTCAACCATTTCCCGGCAAAGATTTTTGCAACAGTCTGCCATGGCAGGTGCTGCGATGCTGTTGAGCTCCCTCAAAACAATGGCTGAGGAGAGCAAGGAGAAAAAAATAAAAGTAGCCATCATCGGCTGCGGCAGCGTATCGAATTCATACCTCCCTCACCTGTCCAAATGCCCTTATGTGGAATTGGTGAGTACCTGCGATATTATTCACCAACGGGCCATTGACAAGGCCACGAAATTTAATATTCCCAATCATTATCCGCATATCGACCAGTTGCTTGCAGGCGCTCCCTTTGATCTGCAGATTACGACAACCGACATGCAGGAACATGGCCATTTAAACAGACAGGCTTTAATGGCGGGTAAACATGTGTGGAGCGAAAAACCGATGCACAATACCTATAAAGAGGGAAAGGAACTTTTGGATCTGGCTAAGAGTAAGGGCCTGCGTCTTTGGGGTGCGCCGGCAGTAGTCAATAGTCCGCAATTTGCCTTCATGTCCAAAGCGATCCAGGAAGGTAAGCTGGGAAAAGTTTCTTCGGCCCACGCACATTATGGCCACCTTGGACCGACCTGGTCAGCCTTTTTCTACGAAAAGGGCGGTGGCAGTCTGCCCGACCTGGGTGTATATAATTTGGCCTCGTTAACCGGTTTGCTGGGACCGGCAAAATCGGTGATGGCGATGACCAGTATTGTAACGCCTGAAAGAACGGTAGACAATAAAGGACATATTAAAGTGGAAGCCGAAGACAATGCCATGGTGTTGATGGATCATGGCCAGGGCGTTTTATCGCATGTGCAATGCGGTTTCAATTATTTTGATCCTTATGGACATGAGGGCAAGGGGCAGGACCGGCCCACGATATCCATCTGGGGCACCAAGGGTAATATGGCCCTGGTGGGTTATGACTGGGCACCTTTCGGCGTTGACCTTGCTGTTTCTTATACCGAAAAACCCGTCCGCTATGTTGAAGACCCAGGCACTTATGTCTGGCAGCAGGGCGCATCCGTGATCTCGGAAGGGCTGGCCACCGGAATTGAGCCCAGGATCGCGGTGGATCATGCATTGCATGTATTGGAAATTATTGAAGCCGCCCGGGCTTCGGGGACTAATGGCAATAAAATTCAATTGCAATCGACTTTTAAATGGCCGATGGTATAGTGCATCCTTTTTTGTCATTTCGATCCGCCGCAGGCGGAGAGAAATCAGTCATTCGGAGACTTACATTCTCCGCAGATTCCTCCATCCCGCCAAAGGCGGGAGTCGGAATGACAAGGGAAGAAGTGGCGATTCAAAATTCGTAACATAAACGAACAGTTTCGTATCAAAAACGAACGTCCTTTTTTGCACTAGTATCCTAACTCGTTGATACTCCATCAATACGAAAGTTGGTTTTATTTTTGTCGTTCCCGCCTCCATAAACCACTTCAATATGTTTAGGAATTATCTGAAGATCGCCTGGAGAAATATTTTAAAATCCAAAGGCTATAGCGCCCTGAATATTTTAGGCTTGGCCATGGGCATGGCCGTTGCCTTGCTGATCGGCTTGTGGGTTTACAACGAATACTCTTATGACAGGTTCCTGCCCAATAGCGACCGGCTGTACGAAGTGCGACTCAACTATTATGGGAATGGCGATACCATTAGTTTCAGGGCGAGCTCGCTGAAACTAGCCGATGCCTTCCGCAAACAAATTCCCGAGATGGAATATGTTGCGGAGACCGATTATTTCTGGTCGCATGGGTTAATGGTTGGCGATAAAAAAATGTATATCAACGGCGGCCAAACGGGCAGTGATTTCCTGAAAATATTCCGGTTTCCTTTGTTGCAGGGCAATGCCAATACTGTTTTGAAAGACCCCTATTCCATCGTGCTTTCCGAAAGCACAGCGAAAGCCCTGTTCGGTAAGGAGGATCCCATGAACAAAACGGTTCGTTTCGATAACAAGCATGATTTGAAAGTCACCGGCATACTCCGGGATTTGCCGGCCAACTCAACCTTACAATTTCATTTCCTGGTGCCCTTCAGTTATTACGAGGCGACAGACCATATGACGGGTCTTGCACGTAACGCAAATTTCCAGTGGAACGGGTACCAGACCTTTGTGCTGTTGAAACCCGGCGCTTCTTACGCGCGGGTAGCTGCCAAAATAAAAGATATTGAAAAAGTGGATAAGGACAATATCATGTCCGTGAAAACAGATGTGTTGCTGGATCCTATGTTGGGCTGGCACTTGTTTGATAACTACGAGAATGGTCATAAGGCTGGAGGGTTTATTGGATACGTCCGCATGTTTACCATCATTGGCGTTCTCGTATTGCTGATCGCCTGCATCAATTTTGTCAACCTGACCACTGCGCGTTCTGAAAAAAGGGCCAGGGAAGTGGGTGTAAGAAAGGCGATCGGCTCTCAAAGAAAGGACCTGGTCTTTCAATTTCTCACGGAATCTTTGCTGCTCTCTTTTTTGGCGTTTGGGCTGGCCTTGTTAATGGTGCAATTGTTATTGCCCGCATTCAACCTGCTGACGAATGGAAAAATCAGCATTCCGTTTTCGAGCGGTTTATTTTGGCTGATCCTATTGGGCAGTGTGCTGGTCACCGCTTTGGCGGCGGGTAGCAGACCCGCGTTTTATCTGTCTTCATTCCAACCCGTGAAAGTGCTGAAGGGCACGATCCAGGTGGGCAAAGCAGCGAGCCTTCCAAGAAAGATACTGGTCGTTCTGCAATTCAGTTGTTCTATTGCTTTGGTCATTGGAACGGTGATCGTTTACCAGCAGATCCAATATGCAAGGAACAGACCGGCCGGATATAGTATGGATCGGCTGATGATGACCGATATGAACACGGATCTTGCCCAAAGTTATACTGCTATTAAGAATGAATTGATCGGGAAAGGCGTTGCGGAGATGGTTACTACAGCATCCGCTCAGGCCACCAGTTCCGGTGGGCACCGGGATGTGGAAGACTGGCCAGGCAAACGTCCGGGAGAAACCGTCGAGATGGGCAGGATACAGGTTTCGGAAGATTATTTTAAAACCCTGGGCATGTCGATGAAATCCGGAAGGGCATTCTCCGGTCCGACGGATACGCTCAGCGCGATCTTCAATGAAGCAGCCATTAAGCTGATGCGGATCAAGGATCCTTTGAACCAAACCATCACCTATTTTGATAGCAAATTAAGGATCATTGGTATCGTCCAAGACGCACTGACGGTGTCACCCTTTGCGCCTGCCGATCCGACGATATTTTTATATGACCCGAATCCGCAAAACGTCATGATGTACCGGCTATCGCCCAGGATAAAGACATCCGATGCGATTGCCGCGTTGACGGCGATCTTTTCTAAATATAATCCATCCTTTCCTTATAGTTACGAATTTGCAGATCAGAGCTATGCCGCCAAGTTCAATCTCGAAGTACTTGTTGGAAAACTCGCCGCATTGTTCGCGGGGCTTACGATTGTGATTTCCTGTCTGGGTCTGTTTGGGCTTGCCGCATATATGGCGGAGCAGCGTAATAAAGAAATCGGCATTAGGAAAGTGCTGGGTGCATCTGTATCACAGTTGTGGTTCCTGCTTTCAAAGGATTTTGTTTTTCTTGTGCTGATCAGTTCGGTCATTGCTTCACCCCTGGCCTTGTATTTTTTACAGAACTGGCTTCAGAAATATCCTTATCGCATAAGCATTGGGGCTGGCGTGTTTATCCTGGCGGCTGTATTGGCGATTTTTATCACATTGATCACGATCAGTTTTCAGGCGATCAAGGCAGCAGTGGCGAACCCGGTCAGCAGCCTGCGGTCGGAGTAGCGTTTTTTTAGGTTGATAAGTTTATTGGTTGACTAGTTGATAATGCGATTAACTAATCAACTAGTCAACCAATCAACTTATCAACTCACTTCACCTTCTTCAGCAGCAACACATATCCGCAAAGATTTTTCTTCTTTTTATTCATCTGCAGGGTCTTGATCATATGATATTCAGAAGCTGCTGGAGAATAGGCATAGCTGATGATATTACCATCGACGTCGCCCCACATTTTCTTTTGGTAGACCACCTGGTTTTCGCTCCAGTCGTACATCCGCACTTCATATAAACGGGAACTGGGATCGCCGATGAATACAAATTCATATAGTGCACCTTCGCTCATCGGGACCACGATGGGCATTTCGTATGCGCTTTGCATCTGCATGGACGCCTCGCGGAGTACAATAAAACCTTTGGAAGCAAAGAGGGATTTGAGACTGTCGATCTGAATCTGGTAAGGCATGCTGTCGCAGGCTTGCTGGCGAATGATATCCTGCGCATGGAGGGTTATCGAAGAACAGATCATTGTGACAATGATCATGAGTTTACATAGGAATGTTTTCACGATACGGGTATTTTGGGCAATAGCGATTACTGTCGCTAAATTAATCAATGGGATTGGTATTTGCAATGCCGTCGCAAGGATTGTGCCTGTTTCCCGGGAAGCGTTAAGGGTTAACTTATAAGGACTTATAAGTATAATATGAGTTGGCCTGGGCAGTACAGGTCAGCACAAGCTCATTGACACAAACATGTGCGGGCAAACTGGCACAATAATAAACGGCATCGGCAACGTCAGAAGCCTGCAGGGGTTTATATCCATCATAGATTTTGCCGGCCTGGACAGGATCCTGTTTAAACCGGACCAGTGAAAATTCGGTTTCTGCTGCGCCGGGATGGATGGCCGTTACTTTGATCTGATGCGGCAGCAGATCAATGCGCATGGATCTGGAAATAGCATCCACCGCAAATTTTGAGGCGCAATAGACATTTCCTTTTTCATAGACTTCCTTGCCTGCGATCGATCCCAGGTTGATGATATGTCCATGTCCTGTTGCGATCATCATCGGCAGAATGGCCCGGGAGACATACAACAAGCCCTTTACATTGGTGTCGATCATGGTTTCCCAGTCATCGAGGCTGGCGTTTTCAAAAAGATCCCTGCCCAGGGCCAAGCCTGCATTGTTAACCAGAACATGGATTTGTTTCCAGTGTTCGGGCATATCGTTAATGCTATTGAACGTTTCCTGCCTGTTTTGTACATCAAAACACAGGGTCAATACTTCTATGCTGAATTTCTCCTGCAATTCTTTTTGCACGGCGTCCAGCCTTTCTTTTCTTCTACCGGTAATGACCAGGTCATAACCATTGGCTGCAAATTTTTCGGCGCAGGCCCTGCCGAAACCGGACGTGGCGCCTGTGATCAAGACAATTCGGTTCACGATATTTTATGTTTTGGGTGATGACGATGCGTGCGTGTCAAGACAAAGGTCGAGGAAATGTTTCAGTACTTCATTGCTCTCCTTTGTGTTTTCCAACATGCCCGTGTGCCCGGTATTTTTAAAAATATAGATGTCGGCGATCGCCGGCAGGTGGGCTTGCTTCAGGGTATCTTCCATCGGAACGGCCTTATCTTCCTCGCCCATGATAAACAAAACCGGAACGGTTAATTTTTTGAGCACCGCAGTCCTGTCGGGACGCGCGATCATCGCCTCATAATAATTGATGAGTGCTGCCGGATTAAGACCAGCATATTTTTCTATCAGCTTCCTGACGGTATCCGGATGATTTTTTTTGAACTGATCTGAAAAGAGATTAGGCAGGGTGGATGCTACGAATTCCCGCGAACCATGATCCCTGATAAATGCGATGCCTTTTTTCCTGGTCTGTTTTTTTTCTTCGCTGTCGGCAAAAGCGGTGGAATGAAACAGCCCAAAACCTTTGAGTAATTCCGGGTATTTGTCGGCAAAGGCCAGGGCTATGTATCCGCCCATGCTGTGGCCGATCAGGATGCAATCCCTGATCCCTTCCTTGTCGAGTATCGTTTTTACGATCTGTGCATAGTCGTCCATACTGCGCAGCCGTTCGTTGTAATGCGATTTCCCGCTTCCGCTTATATCGGGCACGAGTACGCGGACGTGATCTTGTAAAAAATTAACCTGCTGGTCCCAGATGCTGCCGTCTTCTGAAAAACCATGGAGCAGAACGACCGGATAGCCATCGCCTTCCACCCGGTAGAATAAATCTGTTGACTGCACAACGATTGTTTTATCCACGATTGAATTTGTTTTTGAAGATGACGACCAGGTTCCAGACCAGGAGCAGGATGGTTGCCCCCACGGCAATTTTTGACAATAAGTCGCCGTGCAAAACAAAAAAAGTCATCCTGTTATCCATGGGAACATTCATTTTGACGGCGCTGGCCTTATCCCAGGGCTGCGCATCAAAAACTTTGCCCAACGGATCAATAAAGCAGGAAATGCCGGTATTGGCGCTGCGAATCACCCATCGACGGGTTTCAACGGCGCGCAGCCGTGCATAACTTTCATGTTGTTTATAACCCGCCGTGTTGCCCCACCAGCCATCATTGGTGATCACGGCAATCAGGTTGGCGCCTGCGCGTATATATGCCGTCATGAATTCACCATAGATACTTTCATAACAAATGGCCGGGGCAATGGCGTAGGTATTGTTGTAGGTCCTAAGTACGGTGCGTTCTTTTTGTCTGACATACCCTCCCGTGGTGCCGCCAAATTCTTCGAACCAGCTGTCCAGGAAATGCAAAAAAGAGGGCAGCACTTCGGCACCGGGAACCAGTTTGGATTTGTGATAGATCTGGAACCGGTTACTGTCGAGCAATGCCGCGCTATTGTATCCTTCCGCATAAAGATGGCCATGGGGCAGTTTCTGTGCGTAGGCTGTTTTGGTTTGTTCCGTAAAAAAACGAAACCCTTCAATACCGGTAAGCAGGTTCACGGCAGGATGTTTTTTCGAAAAATCCCATACGGCAGCAAGAAAATAACTGGAGTGCATGGAATCTTCATTGATGGGTACCGGCACAGCCGTTTCGGGCCAAACGACCAGTGCAGTATGCGCGTCCATTTGTGATTCACTCAGGCGAATAAGGTTTCGCAACTGCGCTTCTTCCTTACCCGCGGCAAATTTTTCATCCCATGGATCAATATTCGGTTGTACGACCACGATATTGTATGCGGCCGACTGCCGATCATCTATTGATGTTTTCTCTTCGGCTCTCCCTAAAAAAAAAGATAAAACAGCAGGCAACAAAATGATCAAACCAATTGCAACGAATATTTTCCTATTGCCTATTGTCCATTGCCTATTGCTTATTGCCAATTGCCTGTTCCTGATTGCCAGAAAAAAAAGCAGGTTGACCAACAAGACCCACAGGGTTCCACCACTTGTGCCGGTGTATTCATACCATTGCACCCAGCCGGGATGGGTGGCAAAAACATTGCCGAGGGTAAGCCATGGCCAGCTCAGTTCCCAGTTGAGGTGGATCCATTCGAAACTCATCCAGAAAATAATGAATGCAATATACCCGGCCCGGTGGCCCATTCTTTTTTTGACATTGTAATAACCGAGAAGGGGAATGCACATCAATAAGCTGTTAGCCATCACTGCGCTGATACCCCCGGGGAGCGACGCCTTACAGGTCCACCAGGTGGTGGCTGCGTTCCAGATAAAAAGTGCAAGATAGATGCAGCCAAAGTAAGCGGTCCTTTTTTTGCATTGGTCGGCCAGGACCAGCAAAGGAACGAAAGCAATAAATACCAGGAAGCTCAATGGCGAAACCGGCCAGCAGGCAAATAACAATAAACCGGAGAGCAAAGACAAAACCAGCGGGGACAGTTTCTTCAAACGGGGTGATTTTGTCCAAAAGTAAATTAAAAAATTTGCCTATTGCTTATTGCCCGTTGCCAGTTGATCACCGCGTCGCAACCACCAGTCCGTTCAGCAGATTAAAAAACTCCCCTTCGTACTCTTTCAACAGGTTCCTCGCGGTAAAGCAAACAAATTGCAGGGTGCCGGCTTCGTTAGATGTATAATATCCCATGTATACGAACTTAACGCCATGCATTTCGCCCGACATCTGAAGAAATTTTACTTTTTGGCCGTTGATGATCCTGTTTTCTTCCCTGTCGACCTTGATGTTGGGATCTTCTGTCTGGGCATTCTTGATGGCGATCTCTTTCAGGTTCTCCACATCAATTTCGATCTTCTCGCTGATGAACATACAATAGCCATCGCCTTTCAGCATCTGCAGCTCGAATTCTGCCGCCTCATTGCTGATTTGTTTGGATACTTTCCAGGTGCTCTTATCGTACCAGAAACCAAACCTGTTTTTTGCTGATTTGAGGTATACGGTGGAAGATTGTGGTTTTGAAAAAATCTTTGCCGTGGAATCCGTGAGACTGCCGGTTTCGGGTTTGACGATCTGCCAGGTACCGTTTTCGTTCAGTCTGATGCGCCTTCCGTCATCGGTGGTGGCAAATTGTTGTGAATAAGCGTTTAGGGTTGTCAGTATCACGAAGGACACCCATATTTTTTTCATAAGCAGAGTTTGGCATAAACATAATAAAAATGCCTCGTTCATGCAAGGCTAGGGCTACCGGCTGTAGTTGGGCGCTTCGCGCGTGATTTCAATGTCATGGGCATGGCTTTCCTGCATGCCTGCATTCGTGATCTTGATGAACTGGGCCTGCTGAAGGCTGCTGATGTCCTTTGCACCACAGTAACCCATACCTGCTCTCAATCCGCCTACATATTGTACCACCACTTCGCTCAGGCTTCCTTTGAATGCCACCCTGCCTTCGATGCCTTCGGGCACCAGTTTTTTTATTCCATCTTCCACGTCCTGGAAATAACGGTCGCTGCTGCCTTCTGTCATGGCGCCGATGGAACCCATGCCGCGGTATTGTTTGAATTTCCTTCCTTCATAGATGATGGTATCGCCCGGACTTTCTTCCACGCCTGCGAAAATGCTGCCCATCATGACCGTATTCGCGCCGGCGGCCAATGCCTTGACCATATCGCCGGTGTAACGGATACCCCCATCTGCAATCAGGGGAACCCCAGATGAGCTTAGTGCGGCCGCTGCTTCCATGACGGCGGTAATTTGAGGTACACCCGCGCCTGCCACAATGCGCGTGGTACAGATGGAACCGGGGCCGATACCTACTTTCACCGCATCTGCTCCCGCTTCAGCCAATGCTTTTGCTCCCGCAGCGGTACCGATATTGCCGGCAATGACCTGTAGTTTTTTAAAATCCTTTTTAATTTTTTTCACCGCATTGATGACGCCGGTATGATGGCCGTGTGCGCTGTCGAGGCAAACCACATCCACACCAATCTGCTGTAATGCGGCGGCGCGTTCCGTCAGGTCTTTGGTGATGCCCAAGGCGGCGCCTACACGCAGCCTGCCAAAACTGTCTTTGACTGCATTGGGAAAGCTGGTCAACTGAAGGATGTCGCGATAAGTGATCAACCCGATCAGTTTACCCGATTTGCTGATGACCGGAAGTTTTTCGATTTTATATTTCTGTAAGATTTTTTCCGCCATTTTCAGGTCCGTTCCTTCGGGCGCCGTGATGAGATGTTCTTTGGTCATCACTTCCTTCACCTTGCGCCGGTAGTCGTCTTCGAAACGCAGGTCACGGTTGGTGAGGATGCCGACGAGTTTTTGATGCTGGTCCACGATGGGGATGCCGCCGATCTTATTTTCCTTCATCAGGCGCAATGCATCGCCGATCGTGGCTTCGGCATGTAGCGTAACCGGGTCGATAATGAGTCCGCTTTCACTTCTTTTCACCTTTCTTACCTGTTCTACCTGCTGTTCGATGGACATGTTCTTGTGCAGGATGCCCAATCCGCCTTCACGGGCCAGCGCGATGGCCAGGGTCGCTTCGGTCACCGTGTCCATGGCCGCGGAGAGCATCGGGATATTCAGGGTGATCTCGCTGGTAAGCCTGGTCCTGATATCTGTTTCACGCGGAAGCACCTGCGAAAATGCCGGTAATAACAATACATCGTCGAACGTCAAGCCTTCACCAAAAAATTTTGAGGGGGAATTTGATTTCTTAGCCGGGGTATTTATTCTTGCCATGTGCAAAGATAGTGCAGCGGGTAAATTGGTTCCAAATTTTTGTGCGGGAGCTGGATTTTCTATAATAAACAGTACATTTTCCCTGGCAAGGACCCAATAATGCCCTGCAACTCCAAATTTAACACTGCAGCAGCGATACTGCTTGCACTGGCGTCGCAATGCAAATGAATTTCGTCAATATGCACAGCGGATTTTTCTTTTAATATATCCACAATCTTTTTTTCGATCTCCGTCAGCGTGATGAATATTTCTTTTTGTTGCTTTATTTTTTTTGCATCGTCGGGTTGTCTGTTCCATCCCATGGTTTCGACCAGTTGTGCCGCATCGGTCAGCAGCATCGCGCGGTTGGTCCTGATGAGCTCATTGCAGCCGCTGCTTTTGGTATCGGTGGTCCTTCCGGGAAAAGCAAAGACATCTTTATTGTAGCCGTTGGCGAGGTCGGCCGTGATCATACTGCCACCTTTTATGCCGGTTTCAATGACAATGCTAGCGTCTGACATGCCGGCTACAATCCTGTTGCGGATGGGGAAATTGTGTTTATCGGGCTTGGTCCGGCTCGGGAATTCTGTAAGCAACCCTCCGTTATGCATCATCTCTTTTGCGAGGGAAATATGTTCAGGAGGATACAGTTTATCCAATCCATGTCCCAGCACGCCTACTGTGTGGAGTTTGTGTTTCAAGGCCGACCGGTGTGCTAGGGCATCGATGCCGAAGGCCAGTCCGCTGACGATCAGAATATCAAAGGGAACCAGGTCCCGCACCAGTTTTTCAACCAGCTGTTTTCCGTATTCCGTATGCGTTCTCGTGCCGATCAAGGCGATGATCCGCGTATGGTTCAGGTCCGTGTTCCCTTTATGGTAGAGCAATACAGGTGCGTCGTAGCAGTTCAGGAGGCGGCGGGGATATTGCTGATCCGTGATGAACAAGGGTTGGATCTTGTATTTTTCAATAAAGGCTATTTCTTCTTCAGCCCTCGGAAAATATTGAAAACTTTTTACAGACCGGGCCCTGAACGTGCCGATGCCTTCTATCTTTTCCAGCAGGGATTTTTTTGCGCGAAAGATAGATTCAGCTTCTCCAAAATGTTCAACCAGGATCCTGGCATGCACATCGCCGATCTGTGGAAGCAGGGACAAAGCGATCTGGTATAATAGGTCGGTGGACAATACAAAAAGGTTGATTCAAACCTATTTAAAAAGAAGAACGCCGGAAAGGGTGTTTTTCGGAAATGTAAAATATAAAATTTAAAATATTGATTGTAAAAGGCGCGAAAATCGGTCGTGTCTCAGTTTGAATTTGCTAAAATGACTCATTCGCTAAATGGTATGTCTATATACATAAAGAAGGATCAGGGAAAGGATAAAAATGAGCAATAAATACCCTGAAAAAATCATAGACCTTGTAAAATTAGAGTTCCATTTTTGCAATCCTGGTATGAAATAACCGGCTGTTATAAAGCTTTTTAGGCATGATACAAATCTTTTCCAATTGTTAAATATAAAGAGCGCGGGAATAAATATTATCACGAGTTCGATAATCAGATAAAAGATTATTCTCCACATATATTCAATATCAATTAGTTTATGCTTGACCCGATAAGCATAAAAATGTCGCCTATTGGTCCACAGCTACCGAGGAAACCCCAAAAAACCTCCTGTTAACGCCACTGTATTTAAACTGTGCCTAGCCTTGTGTCTACAAAGCTAGGGCGGACATGTATGTATCCCAAAAAGTTTTCAATCCTAATATATCATGCTTATCTGGTCAAGCATTAACTTCCAAACTGAGACACTACCCGAAAATCGTTAATTAATTTTTTAATACTTTGACCTCCGTCCTGCGATTGCGGGCGCGGCCTTCTTCGGTTTTATTGTCTGCCACCGGCTTTGTATTTCCCCAGCCTTTAAAAGACAGTCGTTTTGGATCGATGCCTTTCGACGTAAGAAAGGTTACGACGGATTTAGCACGGTTTTCAGACAGCACCTGGTTATCGGCAGGCTTCCCGATATCATCTGTATGTCCGTTGATCTGGATGGCAAGCGAAGGGTTTTCTTTCATCAGTTGAACCAGTTTATCCAGTTCCGCCTGCGATGCCGGCTTGAGATCATATTTGTTCAGATCGAAGAAGATGTTGTTCAGCACCATGGCTGCATTGGTGGCCAGCGGCTGCAGGGGGATGTCAATATTATAGGTGGAATCGGGTTGCTTTTGACTAAAAGAAAAATTGCCGGAGTAGAATAAATATCCTTTACGGTTTACATTAAAGGCGTAATCTTTTCCCACGGGGATGGTGATGAGGTAATTCCCGGTTTCATCCGTTTGCAATTTGCTGATCGTGACCTGCGAACCCAGATCAATCAATTCAACAGAAGAGGGCAAGCCCTTTCCGGTCTTTTCGTCGAAGACTTTTCCTTTGACCCATAATGTTTTTGCCGGACGAATATCATCACGCATCACAAAAGTATAGAGATCGAGTCCGCCCCTGCTATCCGCGCGGTCACTGGCATAATAAGCCGTCTTTCCATCGGCGGCGATGATAAGGCTACCTTCATTTTCAATGGTGTTGATGGGGTAGCCCAGGTTTTCCGGAATACCCCATTTGCCATCGGGACCTTTTCTCGTGACGAACAAATCATCCCCGCCATAACCCGGATGCCCATCCGAAGTAAAATACAGGGTTTGGTTGTCGGCATGAATGAAAGGGGTGCCTTCGTTGCCAATGGTATTGATGGTTGGTCCCAGGTTTTCCGGCGCTCCCCAATGACCGTTCTGCATCCGGTGGCTGACATAAATATCACCTCCGCCGTATCCATCCGGACGCCTGCTGGCAAAATAGAGATCACGTTTGTCGGGAGACAAAGATGGGGCCGACTCCCAGAATTCGGTGTTGATGCTGCGGCCGAGATTTTCCGGCGTGCTCCAGCCATCAGGGGTCAGGTAAGATATGTACAGGTCGCAACTGCCAAAACCTTCGGGGAAATTGCATCCGGTGAACAACAGCCATTGTCCATCCTGGGAAATATTCTGGGCGCCCTCATTCTGGTTGGTATTGATGTTACCGACAAGTCCCTTTGATTTCTTCCATCCGGAATCAGACCGGGTTGTTTCATAAAAATCTTCGTTAAAATTATTCACCCGCCTGGTGAAGACCAATGTTTTGCCGTCGATGGTGATCGTGGGATAATATTCTGATACATTGCTGTTGACACTGTCTCCCAGGTTCTTTGGTTCAAACTTATAATCAGTTGACTTTTTTTTCTGTTCGTAATCCAACGCGAACCGGTAACATTTTCTCCTGAATTCGCCTGATTTCCGGCTGGTTTCGTTGAGGTTCGAAACGGTAAGAAATTCCGTGACTGCATTCAGGGCTTTTTCAAATTCGCCTTTGCCCGCGAGGTTCATGGAATAGGGCAGGTTATATTCCCTGAAATAATTGCTGTCGATGGCCCTGGCTTTTTCATAATTGTCAATCGCGCCCTGGTAGTCTTTCAATTCTCCATACATGCCTGCCATGCTGAGGTAAGCGTCTTCGTATTGGTTATCGATCTTTACGGCTTCCTGCAATTTCACGATCCCTTCCCGGAAACGGTCATCCTGTGCCAATTGCAGCGCCTGGTTGTATAATTGAATGGCTTTCTTATTCACTTTCGACGGATCGAACTGCGCCTGGGCGAAATGAATGCCCAGTAAAAGAAGAAGAGTAATGGAAAGCATTTTCATGGGGGAAAATTACGAGAAAATCGACAGAAACAGATCACAGTTGACAGATGACAGATGAGAGTTAACAGGAGAAAGAAAAACTCATTTGTATGACTGTCAATTGTTTTCTGCTAACTGTCAACTGTTAACTGTCATCTCCTACGGAACATGAATATACTTATGCAGCTGCAAAGAAAATTCCCATTGCGGGTGATCCTTGATGTAATCGATGATGGCCGGCGTGATTTCGACGGATTTGCTCCATTCGGGTTGCAGGAAAAGTTTGCAGGAAGGATTGACCAGCGCTGCATATTTTTCGGCCCAGTCGAAATCGCTTTTATTATAAACCACTACTTTCAGTTCGTGGGCGAACGGGATAATACCGGGTAATGGGGCTTTGAATTTTTTGGGAGAAAGACAGATCCAATCCCAGGATCCGCTTAGTGGCCAGGCTCCTGAAGTTTCGATATTCGTAGTGAATTTTGCTTCGTGTAAGGCATTCGTCAGCGCAGTGCAGTCATGCATCAACGGCTCACCACCTGTCACGACCGCCATCCGGCCGGGGAAAGTTTCCGCCTCCCGAACGATTTCGCGAATGCTGATCCGGGGATGCTTATCGATATCCCAACTTTCCTTAACATCACACCAAACGCAACCTACGTCGCATCCTGCGAGACGCACAAAATACGAAGCCTTGCCCTGGTGAAACCCTTCACCCTGGATGGTATAGAAAGCTTCCATCACGGGCAGTGTTTGACCAATATCCTGTGCAATATGTGAACTATCCAACATCATGCTATTCATTCTTTCTTTTATCCTGAAAATGCTGTTCAATTTTTATCCATACAGGCCCTGTATGTATTTTTCATCAGCGCGGCAATGGTCATCGGCCCTACCCCTTTGGGAACCGGTGTAATATAACCGGATATAGGAGCCACTTCGGCGAAATGCACGTCTCCTTTAATCGCAAACCCGCTTTTTCTGCTTACATCGGGTACACGCGTGATGCCCACATCAATGATGATGGCGCCGGGCTTGACCATCCGGGCCGTCACGAACTCCGGTTTGCCCAGCGCAGCGACCAGTATATCGCCTTGCCGACAGATTTCTTCCAGGTTCCTGGTCTGTGAGTGACAGATGGTAACTGTACAGTTGCCGGGGTTGGCATTACTGCTTAACAGGATGCTCATGGGACGCCCGACAATATTGCTGCGGCCTACGATCACGGCATGCATGCCCCGGGTGTCGATCTTATAATATTCCAGCAACAGCATGATGCCGTGCGGTGTCGCCGGAATAAATGTCGGCAGTCCCTGTACCATGCGGCCGACGCTGATGGGATGAAATCCATCCACATCTTTGGAAGGATGAATGGCGTTGATCACTTTTTCATCAGAAATATGTTTGGGCAGCGGCAATTGAACCAAAATGCCATCGACGTCGGGGTCGGTGTTCAGCGCTTCAATGATGGCGAGCAGCCTGTTTTCCGGAATATCGTCTTCGAGCCGGATCAGGCTTGACTTAAAGCCGATCTCTAAACAGGCTTTCACTTTTGCGTTTACATAAGTTTCGCTGGCGCCATGGGTTCCCACTAAAACGGCAGCCAGGTGGGGAATTTTTTTGCCTTCGGCAATCAGTTGTGCCACCCGGAGTTTGAGCTTGTCGCGCGTGACTTGTGATACATGTTGTCCGTCTAAAATTTGCATTGCGCAAAGGTAATCTTCGCGGGGATTGAAATGGCAGAAATAGGGTTATTTTACCCGTTTCCCGTCGAAATGAGCGTATTAACTTTCAGGTCTTAACTGTTTGTGTGCGCCGGACGATTTTCATCTTGACCCTTTCTTTTATATATTCCCTGAACCCTTGTGCGCAGGTCTTGCACCCACCGGTAGG
>Ga0193728_1000620_pt1 | contig 17410 bp, 15 predicted proteins | sample U1c1metaG_FD_143037 | JGI IMG/M metagenome (GOLD analysis project Ga0193728, IMG submission 143037) | Soil microbial communities from a riparian zone of the East river system, Colorado, United States - U1c1 | ecosystem: Environmental > Terrestrial > Soil > Riparian zone | place: USA: East River...
TCGATCCCGCCAGCCGGCGACTCTGGCACATCGTGCGCGACGAAGTCATGCATTCGAGCGCTGCCGACCACGACGTGCGCCGAACACAGGCCGTGCTCGCCGAGCGCAGTACTCGATCGCAGCAGTTCTTCTCGACGTCGGCGGGTCAATGGGACAGGATGCGCCTCGAGCTGTTCGGACGACGCGCCGACATCGCGCTGCTGGGACTCCTCGATGAATCATGGGTCGTGGCCGATCTCGGATGCGGCACCGGCGCGATCACGCAATCGCTGGCGCCATTCGTCGAGCGCGTGATCGCCGTCGACGAATCCGGCGCGATGTTGGCCGCCGCCAAAAAGCGACTTCATGGAGTGGAGAACGTCGACATCCGGAATGGACGTCTGGAAGCATTGCCGCTCGCGGATGCGGAAGTAGACGTCGCGCTTCTGTTTCTGGTGCTCCACTACGCCGTCGATCCGGCGCGCGTGATTTCGGAAGCCGTTCGCGCGCTCAAGCCCGGCGGACGACTTCTCGTGCTCGACATGATGCCGCATGACAGGCAGGATCTGCGGCAGACGATGGGGCACCTGTGGCAGGGCTTTGATTCGACAACACTCGGCGGCTGGATGCAAACGGCAGGATTGGAATCCTTCCGGTACAACGAGCTTCCGGCCGATACCGACGCCAAGGGGCCGATGCTGTTCGCCGCGTCGGGCAAACGAAGTGCAGTTGCAATAAAGGGCAGCACACGCAAGAAAGCGGATGCGGTTCCGCTCATGAAAACCGCGTAGTCTCGCACTAACGCTGAATTCCAATGGAGCGCACAGTGGGCACGATCACAGAACCGATGAACGCATTCAACGCGGCAATCGAGGCAGGACGGGAGCCGTACAAGGTCAAGGATCTCGAGCTGGCCGAATACGGTCGCAACGAGATTCGTCTGGCCGAGCACGAGATGCCGGGCCTGATGGCACTTCGCGCCGAATACAAGGCGCAGCAGCCTCTCGCCGGCGCCAAGATCATGGGCTCGCTGCACATGACGGTGCAGACCGCTGTCCTCATCGAGACGCTCACACATCTGGGTGCTGATGTGCGCTGGGTGTCGTGCAACATTTTCTCGACACAGGATCACGCCGCCGCCGCTGTCGTCGTCGGCCGGAATGGCACGGTCAGCGATCCCCAGGGAACTCCGGTGTTCGCCTGGAAGGGCGAGACGCTCGAAGAGTACTGGTGGGGCACGGACCAGGCGCTCGTCTGGCCGGACGGCTCAGGCCCGAACCTGTTGCTGGATGACGGCGGCGACGCAACGCTGCTCGTCCACAAGGGTGTCGAGTTCGAGAAGGCTGGCCGTGTTCCCGAGTTCGATGCCAACAAGGATTCGGAAGAGTATGGCGTCATCCTCGGATTACTGAAGCGCGAGTTCAAGAAGGATCCAGAGCGCTGGACGCGGATGTCGAAGGATTTGCGCGGTGTATCCGAAGAGACGACGACCGGTGTTCACCGCCTCTATCAGATGATGGAAGCGGGCACGCTTCTCTTCCCCGCGATCAACGTGAACGATTCGGTTACGAAGTCGAAGTTCGACAACCTGTATGGCTGCCGTCACTCGCTCACCGACGGAATTCTCCGCGCGTCGGACGTGATGCTCGCCGGCAAGGTTGCTGTGATCTGCGGCTACGGCGATGTCGGCAAGGGTTGCGCGCAGGCGCTCAAGGGTCAGGGGGCGCGCGTCGTCATCACCGAGATCGATCCGATCTGCGCGCTGCAGGCGGCGATGGAAGGTTACCAGGTGACCACGCTCGACGACGTCGTGAAGACAGCGGACATCTTCGTCACCGCGACGGGCAACATGAACATCATCACCGCCGCTCATATGGCGCAGATGAAGGACAAGGCGATCGTCGGCAACATCGGCCACTTCGACAACGAAATCGACATGGCCGGCCTCAAGAAGACCAAGGGCATCAAGCGCGTGCAGATCAAGCCGCAGTACGACGAGTACGTATTCCCGGATGGCCACAGCGTGATGATTCTCGCCGAGGGTCGCTTGCTCAACCTCGGTTGCGCGACGGGTCATCCGAGCTTCGTGATGTCAGCGAGCTTCACAAATCAGGTGATGGCTCAGATCGAGCTGCATACGAACTGCGACGCCTACGAGTGCCGCGTGTACACGCTGCCGAAGAAGCTCGACGAGAAGGTCGCCCGACTCCATCTCGACAAGTTGGGAGTGAAGCTCACCAAGTTGTCGAAGGATCAGGCGGATTATCTCGGCGTGCCGCTTGAGGGCCCGTACAAGGCTGAGCACTACAGGTACTAGGAAAGAGAAAATCGAAGAGCCCCGTCAGAAATGGCGGGGCTTTTTTCTTACCTCGACGAAGCGCCCACGCTTCATCTTTCCTACGTTGGCGTGACCGTAACAGTAACCGACCGTCATTCTTGTGGCCTTGGCCTTGCGCCTGTATTGACGCGACCACCATCTGGCGGATATTCCGATCATGAAGCTGCTGCGACATATCATTTCCTCACTGCCACCAGTGGGACTGCTGGCACTGCAGCTATCATGCGGCGGCGGTGGCGACTCGTCAGGCCCCGGTGCCGTCGCGTCGAACATCACCGCCAACTCGTCCATCGCGATCACGGCTGCGCCTGGCACGCCAGTGACGGAACTTCCCTCCGTCCTCCTCTCGGATCAAACGGGAGCACCGGTCGCGGGTGCGGTCGTGACGTTCACTGTAACGGCCGGCGGAGGTACGGTCACCGGCGCGACGGCCACGAGCAATGCGTCAGGCATCGCGACAGTTGGAGCATGGACGCTCGGGACTGCAGCGGGGGCGAACACGCTTTCGGCGCAGTCCGGAAGCCTGCCCGCGGTCAAGTTCTCTGCGTGTGGAACCGCTACTCACACGCTGGGCTCGACCTTCGACAGTCAGCTCTCGAGCACCGACTGCCAGCTTTCCGATGGGAGCTTCGTCGATTTCTACACTGTAACGATCCCGACCGGCGGCACCTACATATTCAATCAGACATCATCCACCTTCGACACCTATCTCGCTTTCCTCACCTCGACGAGCGTGCTGGTAGGGATCAATGACGACTACCTGAGCACCAGCACCGATTCGCGACTCAAGGTGATTGTGCCGCCTGGCTCATACTTCATCGGCGCCAACTCCTACGATCCAGGTACTTTCGGCAATTATTCCATCTCATCCGCGGCGTCGACCGCGGAGGTAGCGAACTGCGAGGACGTGTTCGTAGTACCCGGGATTACTACACCGCAGAGTCTGGCGACCACGGACTGCTCAACCAACGGATTCTTTTCCGACGAATACGTGGTTTTCCTGAATCCGGGACAATCGATTACCGTGGCGATGACGTCGAGCACACTCGATTCGTATGTCGAGATTCGATCCAACGCGAGTTCGGCCGTTCTTGCGTCCAACGACGACATCGATGGCACGACCAAGGACGCGCGCGTCACGTATGCCGTTCCCAACACCGGCGCGTCGACGGGGGGATTTTTCATAATCGCCGCGGCGTCGCGAGTTGCGGGCGCGACAGGCGCCTACACGCTCAGCGTACAATAAGATCGGGCAATCCGCCCGATCTTATTTCTTGTTCGCCGCTGTATCTGCCGAAAAGAATGGCGACCGAATAACCGGCCGATTCTGATCGTAGGAACGCCGCACCACGAGCGTGAGCGTGCTATCGCGCCCGTACCATTTCTCTACAGCGGCCGAATCGAGCAGCTTGTAGCGGCGCGAGAGCTCTGATCGGTACCATTGCGCACCGAGCAGCGGCAGAGTCACGATCGTTACATCCTTGCGCGTCCCCTCGACCTGCTGAAGATACCAGAGCGGATAGGTATCGTTGTCTCCCAGCGCCAGCAGAATTCCCGACGGCGGCACTTTCGCCAACATGTCCGCCTCACCAATCCTCGCGCGTGCTTCGACGTCGTCCGTTCTGCGATCGACGGCCGTCCAGTTCAGAACTGCCGGCGCGAACGGAAACAGCAGCGCGAGGATTCCGAACGGCGGCTTGAGGCGCCGGGACAGGGCGATGGCGCCAAACCCGGCCCACACTCCCCAACAGATGAAGGCCCAGAAAAAGAAGTAGTCTCTCTCACGCGCTTCATGCGGTGCCCCTGCCGGAAGTAATCCCTCTCCGAACGATGGTCCCGCCTTCAGGTTGAGGTAAATCACGACGCCCAGCGTCGATACGAGGAAGAGCAGCGCCATGGCCCGCCAGCTACGCTTGTCCGCACTCCGATGCACAAGAAATCCGATCAGTCCGAGCAGCGCGTAGAGAATCGTAACGGAGGTCCGAATCCAGTTTGGCGGCGCACCTGGGGCGAGGCTTTTTGCGAACTGCCAGTCGGCGTATTCAAAGACGTTCCCGAGCTGGAGGTAGAACGGAGCCTGCCGCGGCCAGAGCGAAGGCACATCGTACTGCTGGCGGAATATCACGCTCACCAGCGAGCTGAACGTCGAAGGATTGCCCTGATTGATCGCGGGATCGTGGCGGGCGCGAATCAACATGAAAACCACGCAGGTCATTCCCAGGATCGTCACGATGATCGATCCGCGCAACAGCTTGGCGAAAGAGTGCGCTTCGCGCCGGCCGTCTACGTAGCGCCTTCCTACGGGAACTGCGAAGTATCCATCGCCGGTGCTGAAGACGAGCAGGATCGCGCTCGGCACCACCAGCAACGCCGTGAGATGAAGCGCCCACCCGAGTCCCGCGAGGTACGCCGCAAGGAGCGCCCACCGCGCATCGGAGTTCTCACCGGCGCGATCGGCCGCCCAGAGAATCATGCAGCCGAACAGCAGTGCGACCGCGTAGACCTCGGTTTCGGTCGCGCTCAGCCACACGGTCGACATCAGTCCGGCCGCGAGCCCGGCAGCGGTCGCCGCGAATCCATCGCCCGTCCACTTGGCGAATAGATTGGTCAGAATGCCGCACCCAAAAGCAGTGCACGCGGCGGAAAGCAAATTGATCGACCGTGCGAATCCGAACACCGACGCGAACATCATGCTCCAGACCTTACCGATCAGGACATAGAGCGGAGTACCTGGCGGGTGCGGAATGCCAAGTGAGTGGATGGCCGCCAGAAACTCGCCCGAATCCCAGAGCGTGACGCTTGGGGCGAGGGTGAGCATGTAGACGAACAGAAGAAGTACGGCGGTAGTCCAACCCGGCGATGGAAATCGTCTTATCGGGATCGCCCCGGTGAAGGGTGTCGACTAAAAATTAATTCAGCGGCTCGTGAGTTGCCCGTACACTCGCGGTTGACATTCTGGACATTGAAGCTTCCGACGCCCTCCAGGAGGCATTACGTACGCAATCACTCACGCCTCAGCAGCGCTGGTTCTCAAGAAGAAGTATCCAAGAGTCGGGCTCTGGCCACTGTTGATATCGGTTCAGCTGGTTGAGCTGCTCTGGATCGTCTTCACCTACCTCGGCATCGAGCACTTTCGCGTTACACCCGATGCCGTGCATCTGGATTTCATTCCGTATTCTCATTCGGTAGCTACGGGAGCGCTGCTCGCGGCTCTGGCGTGGTTCATGGGAAAGTCCGCGCGGCGCTCCAATCTGGGGATCGCGATGGCATTGGGTATCTTCTCGCACATCGTGCTGGACATCATCCACCACGAGCCCAACATCGCGCTGCTTCCAATGGCACGGGGGCCGCTCCTCGGACTGAATCTCCAGGGTTATCCCATTCTCGATTTCACGGTGGAGCTGGTGTTCTGCATCGCCTGCTGGAAGATCTTCGCCGGTTCGAGGGGGCTGCTCATCGGAATCGTGATTTTCAATCTGCTCGACATCCCGCTGATGTTCCCCTTCCCCGGGTCTCTCACCCCGATCGCTGAGCATCCGGCGATTTTGCCGACGATAATTCTGATTCAGGTGGTGGCTACCTGGCTGCTGGTCTGGTGGCTGGGAAAGCGCACCATATTCCTCGAGGATACCGTCTCCCGAACGTTGTTCTGACTCAGTCCGCGAGAAGCTCGGACTCTTCCGGAGTGAGAGCCCATGCGGCATCGAGAGCGAGTCGATTGGGGCGGACTCGGTGCACCCGGAAAATTCGCGCGCCCGCGAAAAACGCGACGACATTGACTCCAACCGTCGTCATGTCGCGATCGTCGTTGGAGACGAGCTGCGGCGCCAGAGTCGTACCGCCCACCGCGCCGGCCGCACCGCCGGTGTAGCGAATGAGCTCGGCGATCACACGCTTGCGCGAGGCGCCGACGAAGACCGGATATCCGAGCGCCACTATCCGTGGCAGCTCCACCAGCGCTGCCAGCGAGTGGCCCGTTCGCTTCGAGAATCCAATGCCCGGATCGAGCGCAATGCGGCCCGGATGAATCCCCGCGCGTTGGACCGTCTGAACGCTCTCCTCCAGCTCTGCGACAATCTCGCCGACTGGATCCTTGCCATAAACCGCGTTTTCGTAGCTCGCCATGTCGGCGACCGTTCCACGCGAGTGCATCAGCACGACGCTGCAACCGGCTTCCGCGCACACGCGCGGCATTTCGGGATCGAGCGACATCCCCGACACGTCGTTCACGATCGCGACACCTTCGCTGAGAGCAGCGCTCGCGACTTCCGATTTAACGGTGTCGATTGAAATCGCGACATCACTCCAGCGGGACCGGATGCCCCGAATCACGGGGAGCACGCGCTTCAATTCTTCGCGCGCTGAGACGGGCTTGGCTCCGGGCCGCGTCGATTCCCCGCCGATGTCGATCGCATCGGCGCCCTCGGAGATCATGTGACCCGCCTGCGCGATCGCGGCTTCGGTGGACAAAAAATTACCCCCGTCGCTGAAGCTGTCGGGGGTAACGTTGAGAATTCCGAAGATGGTTGGCCGCTGTGACTTGGACGGCCAGGCGAATGTCACGCCGGGGCTACCTCCGGTCCTCCAAAGAGCGGTGGCTTCGACGTCTTGGGATGCATGACCGGTGTCGCTAGGGCGGGCGCTGTCGTTGGCGGGCTAACCGGGCGGGGCGGAAGTTTTTCGCCACGCGAGAGCGCGGCAACATCATCACCCGTGAGAGTCTCGCGATCGAGCAACGCCGCCGCGACCGTGTGCAAAAGCTCCATGTTTTCTTGAAGCACCACCGTTGCCCGCGCGTATGCCTCCTTGATCACGCGCGTCACCTCGGAATCGACGAGCTGCGCAGTGCGCTCGGAAACCTCCCGACGCGTCTGGATCTCGCGGCCGAGGAAGAGCTCCTGCTCGTTGTCGCCGACGAGGATGGGACCGATCTCGTCGGAGAGTCCCCACTGCGAGACGTAGCGGCGCGCCAGTCCCGTCGCCTGTTGGATGTCGCTGGCCGCTCCGGTGGTTACTCGGTCACGGCCGAACACCAGCTCCTCGGCTACGCGACCACCGTATGCCTTGACGAGATTCGCCTCGAGCTGCTCTCGCGTGACAGAGACGCGGTCGTCTTCCGGCAGCGTCCACGCCACACCGAGCGTGCGTCCGCGCGGCACGATGGTGACTTTGTGCAGTGGATCGTTGCCCTTCACCTTGACCGCGCAGATGGCGTGGCCACCCTCGTGGTAGGCAGTGAGCTTCCGCTCCTCGTCCTTCATGACCATCGACTTCCGCTCGGCACCCATCATGACCTTGTCCTTCGCGTCCTCGAGGTCGGCCATGTACACCTTCTCGTGGTTGCGACGGGCAGCGAGCAGAGCGCCTTCGTTTACAAGATTCGCGAGATCAGCTCCTGCCATTCCCGGAGTTCCGCGAGCGAGCGTCGTCACGTCAACATCTTCGGCCATCGGCTTGTTGCGGATGTGCACGCGCAGAATTCCCTCACGTCCGCGCAGGTCCGGCAAATCGACAACGATCTGTCTGTCGAAGCGACCGGGACGCATCAACGCGGGATCGAGAACGTCAGGACGGTTGGTCGCGGCGATCAGAATCACACCTTCGTTGGACTCGAAGCCGTCCATCTCGACCAGCAGCTGATTGAGCGTCTGCTCGCGCTCGTCGTGACCGCCGCCGAGTCCGGCGCCACGATGGCGGCCGACAGCGTCGATCTCGTCGATGAAAATGATGCACGGGGCATGCGCCTTTCCCTGTTCGAACAGATCGCGCACGCGGCTCGCGCCGACGCCGACGAACATCTCAACGAAGTCTGAGCCCGACATCGAGAAGAAGGGCCGGCCGGCTTCACCAGCAACGGCGCGCGCAAGCAGCGTCTTACCGGTGCCCGGCGGACCAACGAGGAGCGCACCCTTCGGCAAGCGTCCGCCGAGCTTGGTGAACTTCTGCGGGTCTTTCAGGAACTCGATGATCTCCTGCAGCTCGACCTTTGCTTCGTCCGCGCCGGCGACGTCGTCGAACGTCACCTTGGGTGTGTCGCCGGTGAGCAGCTTCGCCTTGGATTTTCCAAAGCTGAACGCCTTCGCTCCGCCAGCCTGCATCGACCGGAACAGGAAGAACCAGATTCCGAAGATCAGGAGGTATGGAAAGAGGCTGATCAGGATCGTGGTGAACGACATGCGTGCATCTTCGGCCTGAATCTGTACGCCGTGATCGCGGAGCCGCGTGATTTCGTCGCTCGAATTCTCGGTCGGCAGCAGAACCTTGAACTTGGAGACGAGTCGGCCCTTCACAGGAACCTTTTCCTTGAACTCCCCAGTGAGCAGTCGACCGGCCTGAATCGTGACCTTGTCGATGTTGTTCTTCTGCAGCTGCTGATCGTACAGCGGCGTATATGGAATCTCGGGAGTCGCGTCAGCGCCTTTCCCCGAGAACTGGATGATCGCGACGGGCACGAGTATGACGAAAACCCAGAACGAGAGCTGCTTCGAGACCTTGCTCCAGTTCGTAGGCTTCTTCGGAGTTTTGTTCGGCATTTGTATAGGCATTACTGCAAGCTCGCTATGTACGGCAAGTGGCGGAAGTTCTCCGCGTGATCCAACCCATATCCAACCAAAAATTCATTCGGCGCATCGAAACCAACGAACCTTGCGTCGTACTTCAGTCCAGCGGCGATCCGCTTGTGGAGCAGCGCACAGATTTCCAACGACCTCGGATTCCGCTCTTTAAGTATAGACATGAGACGATTCAATGTGCGGCCGGAATCAACGATATCTTCAACTAAAAGGATGTCTTTTCCTTCCAGCTCAGTTTCAGGATCATAGACCAAATTGACCGTCCCGCTCGATACCGTTCCGTCTCCGTAACTGGCCGCAACCAGGAAATCGACCTGAAGCGGCCGGGTGATCTGCCGAACGAGATCGCTCAGGAAGATGAAGCTTCCCTTGAGCAAACCCAACACCAGAAGATCGCCGTCCGGATAAGCGGCGGTGATCTCTTTGCCGAGCTCGATGACTCGCTTTGCGATTGCGGGCTCATCGAACGCGATCCGCTTGACGACTCTTCCAGAAAGGCGGGGATCAGCTTTCCCATCGAGCGGTCTGATTGTGCTGCTCATGCCAATGCTGCCCGCGGTTCCGTTCGCCACCGACGCAGCAGCATGTGATCCCGCCGCATGACGATTTCGATCCCTCCGGAGAGCTGAATTGACCCGCCTGTCATTCCCTTAATAGTAAACTCGGCGGCCCTCTGTGTTCCTCGCCGATCCATCACTACGCTGGCGCGTGCAGCCAGTGCAGGCCAGAGGACTTTCAGCGATTCGGCGTCGTAGCCTTTGAGGCTGGACCGGCTGATGCGGAGCGCACCGTCCTGCTCCGTTTCGGCGCCGACAGTGCCCGCAATGTCCTCGAGCGACCGCCGCCAAATCGCCGCATTTCTGGCGAGCGAAAGCAGCTCGTCCGGAAATCGGGGATTCTGCCTGGTGATCGACGGCAGAATGTCGAGTCTGATTCGGTTGCGAAGGTGCTTGCGGTCACGGTTCGACGGGTCCTGGACGAAGACAACACCCTTTTCATGGGCGTAATTCGATAGCGCCTCCCGGCCGATGTTCAGGAACGGTCTCACGACGTCGGATTCCGCATACAGACCCGCGAGCCCGCGAGGTCCGGCGTCGCGGAGAATCCGCATGAACACGGTTTCCACCTGATCGTCGAGGTTGTGAGCGGTCACGACGCTTGCTTCGCGCTTTGAAGCCACTTGTTCGAGAAACTGCCAGCGGCCGCGGCGCCATTCTTCCTCACGCGTGCCGATCGTCGAGGCGCGGCCGGTGACGCAAACGAATCCGCAACGGACGGCCTCTCGCGCGACCAACGCCGCGGCGCGGCCCGCCGCTTTCCCGGTGCCGTGATCAAAAGTCGCGACCATGACTTGCCTGCGCGCCCGCGTTGGAAGTCGCGACGCCGCGGTAAGAAGCACCATCGAATCGAGACCACCCGAGACAGCGAGCACCGCCGGTCCACAATCGCCGAGCGCTACCTCGACAGTGCGCTCTACCACGGATGCTTCAACGCGGGCAGAAGTCATGATACTTTTAATTTACCTATTTACGGGGGAGTTTCGCTTGGAAACGCACGGCCCGCTCGGCACGCTGTGGGTATCGCTCGGCCTGATCGCTTTTTATCTCGCGCTCATCTGGCTGAACTCCCTTCTAGGCATCTTCCTTACGCCGCTCTTCATTATTCCGGGCACCTGGCTGCTCGATTGGCGGAAGCGAAGAAAGGGTGAGCTGAAGGAGCCGACCGACGCGGAGCGAAACAAGGGATAGGCCGCTTCGCCGCAAACGCGATTGCGGCTACCAGTGAGGGGGCGCGTCGCGGTAGATACGATTGCGGCTACCAGGGATAGAGCGCTTGGTAGTAGGCTCGGTTGCGAAGGATCGTTCGCACATAGTCTCGCGTCTCCACGAAAGGGATCCGCTCCGTGAAAACCTCGGGGTCCGCCGCCCCGGTTTTGCTCGACCACTTCTCGACGCGCGACTCACCCGCGTTGTACGCAGCCAAAACCTTGACGACTTCCGGGTATTTGTGCGCCAGGCCGCTCAGATGCGCGGTTCCAAGCTTGATGTTAACCGCGGGCTGGTAGAGGAGCTCCGGATCCCACGGACCGATCCCTTTGCTGTCCGCCACAGTTTTTCCCACCGCCGGCATCAGTTGCATTAATCCCCTCGCTCCGGCGGGCGACGTGGCGAGCGGGTTGAAATTCGATTCCTGCCGGATGAGCGCCGCGACGAGCACCGGATCCAGGCCGTTCTCCTTGCTGCTCGAGATAAGGGTCTCGCGCTCGAGAACGGGAAAATACAGTCGGTAGTTCTCGGGACTGTGGCCAATCTCGTCGATCGCACGGCGTCCCAGCGCGATCGAGCGGGAAGCCTGATCGGTGCCGGCAAGGGCGTGCGCCGTGGCGATCATTCGAGTTGTGTTTCCCATAGCATCGCGGAACAGCCGGTCGTTCTCGAATCCAGCCTCCACATCCATCCCGACATCCTTCAGCGCCACGACGCGGGTCATGGCGGAATCGACAGCTGGAACGCGCGCGTAGTTCGCCGGCGAGCGATCCGGCGTGACCAGCGTGGTGTCGAGGCGTTTGGCCGCCAAAACCGCGTAATAGCTGAGCGGGTCGTTGGCGACGATCGAGCGCCACCTCGCGTTGCTCCGGGTCTTGTCGCCGAGGGCGGCGTGTGAGCGGCCTGCCCAATACGAGGCGGCAAGGGCCTCGGTACTGTTCGAATCGCGGGCAACGAGCGAGTCGAATTGCGCGGCGGCCGACTTTCTGTCGCCTTGAATGTACGCGATCATTCCGGCACGAAAGCGCGCGTTGGTGGCGTGGCGGCCGGTGGGAAAGCGTTTGAGCAGAGCGACGAGTGTCTGACGCGCATCCTGATCGCGATTGTCGTCGGTGGCGAGATCGGCCAGAAGCAGAAGCGATGACGCCGCACTGGTGTCGGTCGGGTACCGGGTAGTGATCGACCGGAGGATGGTCCTGCCCGCTTCAGTATTTCCGAGCGCGACCTGCGCTCTTGCCCGCTGGTACTGCGCCGCCGCGGCGAGCTTGGGTGGCGCTGTCACTTTTGCGAACTGGGCGTCAGCATCGGCGTAGCGCCTCAAGCGGTAAAGCACCGAGCCATATCCAACGTTGTCGTCCACGTCACCGAGCCGGGCGCCGAGCGCCTTGGCGTATGCGGTTGCGGCGCGGTCCGGCAATCCCGATTTGTTCGCCGCCCGCGCGATCACGAGCTCCTCTGAGGGCGTCGTGGTCGTGAAAACCTTGTCGAAGAGATCAATCGCCTCGCGCGTGTCCGGCGAATTGTTCGAGCTCGCGATGAACGACAGCAATTCTCCCCGTGCGGCCGTTCGTGATGCTTCGTCGGCCGGAGGATTGACGCGAAGCCGCAGTGCGTCGAGTCGCGCACCCAATGCGTTGTATACGCGTATGGCACCCGCGAAATCGCGCGTCCGCTCCCGCGCGATCGCATCAGTCCAGCGCACACGATCTTTTGCTACGTCCGTTCGAAGCTTAGCGAAATATCCTGCCCTCGCACCGCTGTCAGCCGTGACACCGGCGGCTCTCAAATACAGCCAATCCGAGAGCTGCGGCAGCTTTTGAGCAGCCTGGTCGTAAGCGGAGCGCGCGGCGTCGAGACTGTCGGCGCGATCCAGCTCCCGCGCGCGCAGCACGAGTGTCCTGGCGTCTGTCGGAAGAACGTGCTGCGTAGTGTCCCCGGCCAGGACGGCGGCTGAATCCTTGTGGCTCGGAGTTGGGTTTTGGCAGGCGGTCGACGAAACGATGAGCGCTACCAGCGGAAGTATCATCGGAGCTATCGCCAACGTGCGTGATCTCCGTCGAGGAGTTTGTTTGCTTCTTCCGGTCCCCAGCTGCCCGCGGGATACGTCGGAAGCTCGGTCGCGGGATGGTTGTCCCAGTACTCGATCAACGGGTCGATAATGGTCCACGCCATCTCAACTTCGTCGCTTCGTGTGAACAGAGTCGGATCGCCGATCATGCAGTCGAGCAGGAGCGTCTCATACGCCGGGTGTGCATCGTTGCCGAACGCTTCCGCGTAGGTGAAGTCCATATCCACCGGTGTGATCTCCAGGCCCGGCGTGAGCTCGTGCATCGCACCCGGAGTCTTCACCTGGAAGCGGAGCGAGATCCCCTCATCAGGCTGTACGCGCAACGTGAGCACGCTTGGTGACATCTCCTCGACCGCCTTCTGCCCGAACAACAGCAGCGGCGGCGAGCGGAACTGGATCGCGATCTCGGAGATCCGGCGCGCCATTCTCTTGCCGGACCGGAGGTAAAACGGAACACCCTTCCACCGCCAGTTATCGATTGCAATGCGCATTGCGCCGAACGTCGGCGTGGTAGACCCAGGAGCCACATCGGGCTCGCTCCTATAACCCGGAACTGATTTCCCATCGAGCGTCCCAGCGGCGTACTGCGCGCGCACGACGGAGGGCTCGCAGTCACCCTGAATCAGCGGGCGAACCGAGTGAAGAACCTTCACCTTCTCGTCGCGTACCGCGTCCGCTGTAAAGGAGCTCGGCGGCTCCATCGCGGCGAGTGTGAGCAGCTGCAGCAGGTGGTTCTGGAACATGTCCCTAAGAACGCCCGCTTCCTCGTAATACTTGCCGCGCCCTTCCACCCCGACGGACTCGGCCGCCGTGATCTGCACGTGCGAGATGTAGTGACGGTTCCACAGCGGCTCGAAGATCGAGTTCGCGAAGCGGAAGACGAGGATGTTCTGGACACTTTCTTTCCCCAGGTAGTGATCGATGCGATAGATCTGGTGCTCTCCGAACTCGTCGAGCACGAGTCGGTTGAGTGCCATTGCGGACTCCAGGCTTCGGCCGAACGGCTTTTCGATCACGACGCGCGTCCACGGACGCTCCTCGTACGAGTGAGTGCGCCACGCGAGCTTGCTGGTGCACAGATGCTTGAGGGTCGTCTCGAACACACTCGGCGGAATCGCGAGATAGAAGAGGCGATTCCGCTCCTGCACGGGAGAGCGCGCCTCGATTTCAGTGAGGCGCTTCCCAATGTTTACATAAGCGTCGTCCTTCGAGAAATCGCCGCCGGCGTAGAACGTCCTCTCGCAGAGCCATTGCCACACGTCGTCGTGGACTTTGTGGATCTCGTCGGACTGTGTCATGGCCTCGCGCATCATCGCGCGGTAGCCCTCGTCCGTATTGTTGTCGCGCGCGACGCCCAGTAGGGCAAAGTTATCGGGCAGAAGCTTCTGCTCGGCCAGGTAGTAGATCGCCGGGATCAGCTTGCGCTTGGTGAGATCGCCCGCGCCGCCGAAGATCACCATCGTGCACGGATCCGCCTTGTCGCGGCTTCCCGGTTTTCTCGGCGCCCGCATCAACGGAACGGCGACTGGTGTTCTCATGATTTTTTTACCGCGTGGCCACCGAACTCGTTGCGCAGGGCAGCGATGACTTTTGCCGAGAATGAATCGGGCTGTCGTGACCGAAGTCTTGTGAGGAGCGAGAGCGTGATGACCGGAGCAGGAACGTTGAGATCGATCGCTTCCTGCACAGTCCATCGTCCCTCACCCGAATCTTCGACGTAGCCCTTTAAATCGCTCAGGTCGCCGTCGGTCTCGAATGCCTTCTCGGCCAGCTCATTCAGCCACGACCGGACGACGCTTCCGTGATTCCATACCGCGGCGATCTTGTGCATGTCCAGCTTGAAGTCCCTCGAGGCGTGAAGGATCTCATATCCCTCGGCATAGGCCTGTAGCATTCCGTACTCGATCCCGTTGTGGATCATCTTCACGTAATGGCCGGCGCCTGTCGGTCCCATATGCGCATAGCCATCGGGCGGGGCGAGTGTCTTGAAGATCGGCTCGCACAATTTGAACGCTTCCGGTGAAGCCCCGATCATCAGGCAGTAACCGTTCGCGAGTCCCCAGATACCGCCGCTCGTTCCCGAATCGACGAACTGGATTCCCTTCGCCTGCAGCTCGACTCCTCTCCGCATCGTGTCGTGGAAATTCGAGTTGCCGCCATCGATGATCACGTCTCCTTTCGACATACCCTGCGAGATCGCCGCGATCGTGTCATCCACCGGCTTCCCCGAAGGAACCATGACCCACACGATGCGCGGACTCTTGAGCTTGGCGGTAACCTCGGCAAGCGTAGCGGCGGGGGTTGCTCCCTTTGCGACGTACTTCTGCGTCACCTCCGCCGTGCGATCAAAAACCACCACCTCGTGGCCCCCTTTGATCAACCGCTCCGACATGTTGCCGCCCATTCGGCCGAGGCCGATCATCGCCAAGCGCATTGCCTATGCTCCAGGTATTTCCAGGTTGAGAACTCGCTCCAGGTCGGAGCGAAGCTGTGCCGCCGATTTGAACTGCACCACGTTTATCCCCAGCGTGCTCGCGGAAAGGATATTCTGCGGCCGGTCGTCGATGAAGACCGAGCTCGCCGGCTCCGCATGAGCGATCCCCAGGCCGCGGCTGTAGAATCTGCGGATCGGCTTGCGGACGCCGAGGAAGCACGACGATAGAAACGCCTCGAAGATCTGCGAGATTCCGAACTTCTCGATCCGGTAGGTATTGAGCTCGAGAGCTTCGTTGTTGAGCGTCATCAGTGTGAATCCCGGCTGGCGGGAGAGAGCGCGCGCAATGCTGATCGTCGCTTCGTCGGGGACGCTCTGCGAATACATGAACTCTATGAAAGCGTTGCGCGTGAAATCTCTCTTTGTGTGGAACACGGAGATGTCGAGATATTCATCCATCGTGATCCTTCCCTCCTCCCATTCCGCAACCACTTCCTTGTGCCGCCACTCGAAGTCTTCCGAGTTAATTCCGAACTTCGTGATCGCCCGCTCGCGCTGCTCGTGGTCCCAACCGTTGGAGCCCAGCACTCCGCCGATGTCGAAGAAGATGTGCCGAATCTCGGTCATGCGATCAGTACCGCGCGTGCAGGTGCCCCGTCGCAACCCTCTATTCGGAGCGGCAGGCAAATGAACTGGTATTGTCCGGGCGGCGGGACCGAAAGATCGAGACCTTCCACGATCACCACCGAGCGCTCGAGCAGAGTGCGGTGGGTGAGATGGTGCCCCGAGTGGAACTGTTCGATCGAGAGGTAGTCGATCCCTACCAGCTCCACGCCCTGGTCCACGAGGTACTGCGCTCCATCAGGGGCGAGATAGGTGTAATCCTTGACAAATTCCTTCTGGGAGAGGAGCGCGGAGTTGCGCGTGCGAAGAAGGATTCGCGTCTGACCCTTGATGTCGTGGGCGCGAAGCTCCGCCGCGCCAACGGAGCGGACGCCATCGGGAAAGCTCAGAAGAAGCGCGGGCCCGATCAGTCGCTCGAGCGGAATCTTGTCGACGGTCTGGCCATCGTCGAAGAAATGGCGCGCAGCGTCGGCGTGCGTGCCGGTATGCGATCCAAATCGTATCGTCGAGACGTTCGCGCCGGCGCCTTTCGCGACGGCCTGTTGCAACGCGATGTCGATCTCGGGATTCCCCGGGTAAACCAGGCCGCCCGAGCGAATCGGCACCGAGATGTCGTAGATGCGGCTCACGGGCGGTTCCGAAGCAACAGTCGTGCGCGACTTACGATGGAAGGCTCGTGGATTCGCTGGCGCTCAGTGTGAAGCGCGGGATCACGGCCTCGAAGGCTGTCCCATCCTGACGAAGAAGACCGTAATGCCCCTCCATCCAGCCTTCTCCCGACTTCAGAATGCAGAAGCTCTGGTACTCGTGCACCGCGCCCGGTGCAATTGTCGGTTGCTCCCCGACCACGCCCTCGCCGATGACCTCGGTATCCACTCCCTCCCCAACGGAGTCGTGGATCAACCATCGTCGCGTGAGGAGTTGCGCGGCCATAGTGCCAACATTCTCGATGCGGACAAAGTAGGCGAACACGTAATGGCTCTGCGATGGCTCCGAGTGATCCCTGAGATAGACGGGTCGCACCGTGACGCGAATGCGTTCCGTTTCCCGGTAAAAGAAGCTTCGGGCAGTCATACTTCAAGTTAGTCGTGGAGCGGGAGAACGCCCAATACTCCCGTGAAAGAGGCGATGCCTTTCCGTCTGGACGCCGCTTGACTGCGACTGCGAAAAAGAGCCAGGCCAAAAAGGCCTGGCTCTTCTCTCTGCGCGTGTTTCAGCTTCTTCCGAAGAACTCAAACCCCTACCAGATAACCGGCCTCACCGAATCCGGCCTGACCATAGGATCCCCCGACTTGCAGCCAAACGCCGCCGCAAACTGGGGCAGGTTCGAGAGGGGCCCGTCTACCCTCCACTGCCCCGGAGAGTGTGGATCGGTGTTGATCCGGACACGCAGCGCTTCGGGAGTAATGTTTTGCCTCCAGATCTGCGCCCAAGCGAGGAAAAAACGCTGTTCAGGGGTGAAGCCGTCGATGAGCGGCGGCCTTCCCTTCGCGGCCAGGGCTTTCTCCATGGCGGCGTAGGAAACGGAGAGACCACCGAGATCCGCCAGGTTTTCGCCGAGTGTGAGCTTGCCGTTCACGTGGACGCTGTCGAGCACCGTGTACGAGTCGAACTGGGACGCCACCAGCG
>Ga0193728_1000621_pt1 | contig 17402 bp, 21 predicted proteins | sample U1c1metaG_FD_143037 | JGI IMG/M metagenome (GOLD analysis project Ga0193728, IMG submission 143037) | Soil microbial communities from a riparian zone of the East river system, Colorado, United States - U1c1 | ecosystem: Environmental > Terrestrial > Soil > Riparian zone | place: USA: East River...
GAAAATGCGCTGCGCCTGATCCGGGCGAAAGCATTGACAATCGGTATTAAAACGGACATCTTGTTTCCGCTGGTGGAACAACAATTCCTGGCAGCGCATATTCCCGGGGCGCAATTCGCAACCATTGCATCGAATTATGGTCACGATGGATTTCTACTCGAATATGAATCCATCGGCGGCCTGATTACCGATTTCATAAGAAAAGAAAAAAATTCAAGCTATACCATCGAAAGCATCAATTTATATGGAAACACATAAACAGTTAACCATCGGCCTGTTCGGTTTCGGCGTTGTGGGAGAAGGTCTCTACAGGGTCCTGCAACAAACCCCTTCGCTGAAGGCTTCGATCAAGCGTGTTTGTATTAAAAATCCGGGCAAAAAGCGAAATGCGCCTGCTGATCTGTTCACAACAGATAAAAATGATTTACTTACCGACCCCGAAATCAATGTGATCGTGGAAGTAATCAACGAATCAGAACCTGCATTCGAAATTGTTTGCACCGCTTTGAAAAATGGCAAGGATGTGGTCAGCGCAAGCAAAAAAATGATCGCAGAGCATCTGCCGGAATTGCTGGGCCTGCAGAAACTAACCGATCGCTCTTTTTTATACGAGGCGGCAGCCTGTGCCTCGATCCCCGTCATTCGTAACCTCGAGGAATATTATGACAATGATCTCTTGCATTCCATCAAGGCCATCGTGAATGGGTCAACGAATTTTATTTTGACCAAAATGTTTGAAGAGAAACTCGACTTTCAGCAGGCGCTGCTCATGGCGCAACAATTGGGCTTCGCAGAAAGCGATCCCTCGCTGGATGTGGAAGGTTATGATGCAGTGAATAAATGGACCTTCCTGCTCACGCATGCCTATGGCATCGTCGAACATCCCGACAATATTGTTTTTAACGGAATACAGAACATCCAGTTGAGCGATGCTGCAGTAGCCGCCGAAAAACGCTTCGACATCAAGCTTGTAGCACAGGCCAAAAAATTGCTGAATGGAAAAGTGGCCGCGTTTGTTTTGCCTCAGTTCATCAAACAGGATGATCACCTGGCTTTCGTAAAAAACGAATACAATGGAGTGGTCATAGAAAGTGGTTTTTCGGACAAACAGTTTTTTTATGGCAAAGGCGCAGGAAGTTTTCCTACAGCATCCGCTGTGTTGAGCGATTTATCGGCCCTTCGCTACCAATACAAGTATGAATACAAAAAGCTCTATCACCATACACCCCATGAACTGACAAGAAACTTTTATGTAAAGGCCTACGTGAGCTTCGATGACTGGGCGCATATTCCCAAGGAAAAATTTGAATGGATTGAAGAGTGGCATGCCGAGACGGACCGGAAATACCTGGTGGGCGTTCTGCCCTTCGAGGAGCTATATGGAAACAACTGGTGGCGCGAAAACAATGCTTCACTCATTCTTGCTCCGGATCCGGTCATTGAAGATGTGGAAATAAGAAAGTTAAAGAAAAAAAGCCTTGAACTGGCCGGGATCGTGCAGTGAAAGGAAGATAATAGAAAATAGAGAATAGGCAATAGGCAAAAATAAATACTTCCTAATTCCTTATTTCTTATTCAAAACCTATTAGGCTCCCTCACGGCTCCGGCTCCCGGACGTTGTTTTCCAAACGTGAATGCATACCCGAGCCTGACGACTGCTGCACCCGCATGGTTCTGTCCATTCTCTTTATCCTTCTGAAGGATCTTGAAGCCATAGTTCCCTCCGCCCTCAAAAAAAATGCAGTGCGGCCCGGTATGATAAGCTATTCCTACGTTACCTGCAACGCCATAATTCGTATTGTATATTTGGTCCTTGATGTTTGTCGTGGTATCAAAAGAGATCGGCGCATAGAGCAGCGGCTGTGTTTCGGCTTCATCTCCATAGACATTGCTCGTTCCCTTCGTGATCGTTTTGGCTGAAAGTAAGAATCCCACAAAAGGACCGGCATCGGCATAAAAGCGCCAGGTTCCGCGCTCGTCCAGGTTAAAACTAAACTTAGCCAGCACGGGGATCAGCAGGTAATCGAATTCTGCGGATGCATCAAAATTTGCATACAGGTATTTGGGAGCCTGGCCCGGCGGATACATGGCGGCAACAAATGACGGAACGGGAAGCGCCTGCTTGCCATTTTTCTTTCCCCCCTGTGCCGAATATTCAACAGATGCTTCCACTGAAAACAGGCCCGACAAATGATACTCGCCAAACAGCGCAGCATCAGGCCCTAACCCCGAACTGTATCCGCTGTTAAGGGGATTGCTCGTTCCGCCCGGTGTCAGGTTGGGAATGCTGATGCCCCCTTTCAGTCCAATGGAAAAAGATTGGCCGAAACCAGCCTTTGCGAAGACCAGGCAAAATAAACAATAAAGCACCGGTGCAAGCCGCCTGGGGAACATGATCATAATGCAGTTGTTGAATGCGTTTGGCTTAATAAAAATAAGGAATTACCATAATATTGTAGTCAGTTTTAAACGAAGGCTTTAACAAGAAATGGAAGAATATCCAAATATCTCAACATCACAAAACCTTACATTATAATTTATGAGCACTCCACTAATCGTAAAAAACCACATTTCCATTCATGCTCCGGCATCCAAAGTCTGGGATGCATTGGTCAATCCCGAGCAAACAAAAAAATACATGTTCGGCTGCGAAACCGTTTCTGACTGGAAAACTGGCAGTCCGTTGCTCTGGGCGGCGGATTATGAAGGAAAAGAAATGGTTTTTGTTAAGGGTACGATCCTTGACATTCAGCCTGAAAAATTCCTCGCCTATACGACCATCGATCCAAATTCAGGTATCGAAGATATTCCCGGGAACTACCTGACGGTTACCTACGAATTATCGGCAGCCGATGACATGACGATTTTAACCGTTACCCAGGGAGACTATTCCAAGGTAGGGGAAGGCGAAAAGAGATACCGTGAAACTGTTGATGGCGGAGGCTGGGAACCCATATTGGTCGAGATCAAGAAATTAGTTGAAGCGATATGATCGCCAAAATCAATCCAACGAAAATGACATGACGACCGCAACGGCACAACCGGTTAAGATCCTGTTCAGGTTTTACAGCGAGATGCTCGACCAAATCGCGGTGGAAACCATTTGGGCAGAACCCGTCGACAGTGAGCAGGGACTTTACAGAGTCGATACCGTTCCCTTTTATGTGCCGAAACTAGCCAGCGATGATATCGTGCGTGCGGAATATGATGAGGATGAGGAAATGCTGACCTACAAGGAAACAGTCGAACCATCAGGCAATTCTACCGTTTGGGTGGTCATTATTGACGATGCTGATCAAATTGAAGAGGTCATGGAATCTTTTGTTGAGCTTGATTGCTATACCGAGGCATTGAGCGACCGCTACTTTACCATGGAAATAAAAGCAGCCAATAATTATTTACGCATCAGAAATAAACTAAACGAATGGAAGTCGGCAGGCGTTATCGACTATGCCGAGCCCTGCATATCCCAGGTGCATCAATATTAAAGATCATCAGTCAATATGAGATCCACCGAGTTCCTCCGGCAACGCCTGATCAACCAACAGATCGCGTCGCCCGCATCTAAAAAGCCCCAGGAGATTGTTTCCTGGCTGGTTGCCATGCAGGCCCAGGAATACGCCATGGCCAAATGGGCAATCGGGTTGCGCTTACCCGGTGGCCGGGATGCAGATATTGAAAAAGCTTTAAATGAAGGACATATTCTTCGTACCCATCTTATGCGCCCAACCTGGCATTTTGTAACGCCGGAGGATATCCGGTGGTTGCTGGCCCTTACGGCCCCGCACGTGAAGGCCATCAGTGCATTTTATTACCGTAAGAATGAACTGGACCAGAAAGTATTCAGACTTGCAAACAAGTCTATCACCAAAGCCTTACAGGGAGGACATCAACTTAACCGCAACGCCCTCAGGGGAGTACTGGAAAAAGCAAAAATTATTGCAGATGGCGAACGCCTGGCCCTGCTGCTCATGTATGCTGAATTGGAAGGAATCATTTGCAGCGGAGCAAGACAGGGAAAACAATTTTCCTACGCGCTATTGGAAGAAAGAGCGCCAGGCAGCAAAACAATGCCTCGCGACGAAGCTTTGTCCACACTTGTGCTTCGTTATTTTACCAGCCGCGGGCCCGCGACCCTCCAGGATTTCTCCATGTGGTCGGGACTTACCATGAAGGACGCACGGGACGGAATAGCGTCTGTCAAATCAACATTCATCCGGGAGACCATCGATGGCCGGGAATATATTTTTTCACCGGCAACAACAAATACAAAGAAAAACATCCAATCCACCTTCCTGCTGCCTGACTATGATGAATATGGAATAAGTTATAAAAACCGAAATGCCCTCATCAATCCAAAACACAATACCCCGGAAAACAATATTCCGGATCCGTCTTTTTCTCATAGCATCGTGGTGGATGGAAGGTTCGGAGGAAAGTGGAAAAGAACGGTCAAAAACAATAAGGTCCAGGTTGAAACAAAGCCTTTTGCGGGTTCCACCAGAACACAGATCCGCGCGATAGAGAAAGCAGTAAAAAAATACGACCACTTCGTCGAAGAGGAAGCAAAATGATCTTTTAGTTTTTTTCCTGGTTCAGCCAGATTACTTTTAATTCGGCATGGTGAGGCCGCCCAATAATGTCTGCATATAAATCCGGTCTCCGCGCCTTTCTATAACGGTAACCACCAGCCTGAGTAAGTTTGCCGGGTTCTGCAAGGGCGGTCACTACCTGATCGCCCAGCATACGGCATTCATGCAGTATTTCCCCGAATGGGTCAATGATCACGGAACAACCATTCTTTACCTGGTCGTGATCCATCCCAATGGGATTAGAGAAGACAACATAAATGCCATTGTCATACGCCCTTGCCGGAAGCCATTTCATGAGCCAGCTTCTGCCCTTTAAACCGTCAAATTCTGCACGCAAAGCATCTGGATCTTTGATCCGGTTCATCCACAATGACGGATCCACGAATCCTGCGCCCGGCCTCGTGGATGGGGTACACATGGTCACATGAGGCATGAAAATAATGTCCGCGCCCAATAAGGCAGTCGCCCTCACATTTTCAATGATATTGTTGTCATAACAAATCAAGATGCCGCAGTTCCAGCCTAAGATATTAAAAACGGTGTATTCATTGCCGGGAACCAGGTAGGAATTGATAAATGGGTGAATCTTTCGGTGCCTCGCGACCAGTCCATGCTCATCTACGCACACATAGGCATTATACAGGTTGTCGTCCTGGTCTTTTTCAAATAGTCCCGCGAGAATAACCATTCTGTGTTTCCTGGCGATCGCAACCAGTTTCCCGATGGTTTCTCCCTCGGGGATATATTCAGCCAGCGCGAGCATTTCGGCCTTTGAAAGATCTCTGGCAAAAGTGTAACCCGTGACAGAAGTTTCATGAAATGCAATCACTCCGGGTCCTGCCCTGGCGGCCTCTTCAGTAAGCCGGTCGATGGTCTGGAGATTATAGAGCTTATCCCCGCTCCGGTGTTCAAATTGCGCTGTAGAAATATTCAGATTTTCCATTTTTTAGATTTAATATTCCATTTAATATTCAAATGAACATGCTTATAGACATCGTCGGTTGGATAGGGTCTGCGATGATTGTAACGGCCTATGCGCTCAACATGAACAAAAGAATGGCAGCAGATGCAGTGAGTTATTATTTGCTAAATATTATCGGAAGCGCCTGCCTCATCGTCAACACCATTTACCATCATGCTATTCCTTCGGCCGTGGTTAATATTGTATGGATATTCATTGCCGTTATTGCGCTGGTCCAAAAGAAGCGGTAGCAGGCGCGGGCCATCCTGCAAATAGCTCAAAGTGTTGTACTTTTTCTTCGAATTCAAGCAGGAATTCCTGGTCCTCGGGGTAATATTTCGCTTTGTCAATTTCATCGCCGGCAAAGTTTTTGATCGTTTCAAGGTTTTGCCAATAGGTGATGAGTTGAAAATGTGCCTCCTTTCCGGAGATCCTGCGAAGAAAGTTCAGACCCTGAAAACCAGGTGTTTTCTTGTAGTCCGGAATCGCCGTTACCCGCAAAAATTCGCTGTATGATTCATATTTTGACGCATCAGTCCTTCCGTGCCATATCCTTGCAATCATAGAAATTGTTTTGGTTGACAGATCAAACTTAGTATTTTTTCCACCTTCTATCCGCGGGTCTTTATATCTTTAGAGACAAGATCATTTTCCCCAAATCAAATAACATGCAAATAAAACCTTACCTGCCGTTGCTGATCCTGGGCTCATTCTTATTATTGGCTTTTGGATTGTCGAATATAAAAAGGCTCAAAGCGCCCGCATTCCGCGTCTTCGTCACGACTTCAAAGGCGAAGGACCACATTAAGATGATGGCAGCAGCTTTTCCCGCGCTAAAAAAAATGGCCGAAGAAAATAATTTCGAGATTGACCTCAGCGATGATACCAGCCTGATCAATGATGCCAACCTGGCCCGTTATCAGGTCTTTATACCATTACAACAGGCGCCGTTCGATATGTCGGGCGCCCAGCAAATGGCCGTTCAGCGCTTTATTGAGCAGGGCAAGGGATGGGTAGGCATCCATGCGGGCGGCCTCACCGGCAATTTTTTTAAGGGGGCCGACAAGCCCTATTGGCAATGGTTCCAGGATTTCATGGGCGGGATTGTATATTCTCCGCACCCTCCTTTTCAAAAAGGGATGCTTGTGATCGAAGACCAAAATCATCCTGTGACCAAAGGTTTACCTGCTCAGTTTGAGGTCTCCGACGAATGGTATGAATTTGACAAGAGCCCCCGGCCTAACGTACACGTGCTGGCCACAGCGGATGAATCTTCGTATACTCAAAGAAAACCCATGGGCGACCACCCGATCATCTGGGTCAACGAACATTTTCACCGGATGGTTTATATTGGCATTGGACATGATCCCTATTTGTGGGATGATGTCAATTACAACATGCTGGTGCGTAATGCCATTTTGTGGGCGGCAATGCCAAAAGACAAGAATTGAAACTACGCAAGTATCGTGATCCGTCAGTTTAGTGACTGGCTGGAAAGCTGAATGATCACATGTTCAACAATTGCCTGCTCATCAGGGCACAGAGAGCGGGAAGCGCTCAAATAGCTCAATGCGCTGATTAGTTTATGGATATCATTGGTTGATCCAAGATTGCCAACCCAGGCGGGCAATACCATGGCAAGCGCTTTTAAGTTCTTTTGGCCGCACCAGCCATCAATAAGTCCTGAAATGGTTTCATTGACGGGCGACAGTATTCCGGTTCGTTTCAGGCCCTCGCTGATGCCCGATTTGATCATGTCTGCATATTTTGTATTGGGAAGCTGCTCACCGCTGTCAGCCGCCAGCCGGTAATAATCGCCGGCTTCACTCATATTGCCCAGGCTCTCATGCGATCTGGCCACGTTCAAATAAAGCGAAGGAAAATGTTCCTTTATACCCGATTCGCGGATCGCTACAGCCCTGTTCAGCGCCTCCACATTCCATTTCAGCATTTCTTTTGGATCCTTCTGATGCCTGGCCAGGTAATGTGCCGCGGTAAATGCCTCAAAATCATCTTTGGCCAAATCCCAGGCCTGCTGAAAAAGCGCATGCGCCTGTCCGATATTTCCTGCAAATTCTTCCTCCATTCCCTGGGAACAGAGCTGGATAACTTTGTTGTTGGGATCGAATTCCATCTGGGTGAAAAGTTGATAAGTTGATTGGTTGAATGGTTGATTGGTTAGGAAGCCATCTAACCCCCAATCAAAAATCAAACCATTCACCTCATGGAAGATAGGAAAAGAAAATACAGGCTGGGAAAACAGACGCGATAAAATCGGGAGCGTGGAAAAAATGTTTATTACTTCATATCAATAAAATATGGAAAAGTATCATGGCCTCAACTTATCAACTTATCAACCAGTCAACTCCTCACTGCTGCTCCTGCACCAAATCCATACTCACTTTCCTGTTTTTCAGGATGTTTACATAAATGAGGCCAAGCCGGTTATTGTAATTCTCGTACGATTTCTGCGCCCAGCCGATCGCCGCATCCAGCTCACCATTGATCTCACTGATGATGGCCATATTATAACAAGCCCTGCCGGCAACTTTGCCGTCGGGATTATTCGTTTCCTGTTGCCATAATTGAGCGGCTTCATTCCAATTGCCGGTTTGTGCTTTCCTCCTGGCCACCCGGAACTGATCGGAGCCCCTCACAAAATAATCTCTTGACACCCTTAACCAATAAGGAATTATTCTGCACGCATATACATGTCCGATCTTGTCACCGACCTCTTTTACCGCATCCTTACGGCCTACGAGCGCGGCGGCCGCTACGGCAGGATTTATTCCCGATGAAGAGTGGGCGATGCTTCTTGAAATCGGGTATTCATCCAGGATATTCCTTCCTGCGGGGTCATATATCCTCCAGCCGGTCTTTACAGTGGTCAGCATGCTTGCCTGTTGTTCTACTGCTGGTACATTGCCCAAAGGAGTTCTGATCGACGTAGGACTGACGGCATAGTTTATTTTAGAATCGGTGTCGAAAGTCTCCAGTGCAAATAAAGCGTCTACATGGTTATCCCTGCATATCTTGTCTACCTCATCCCATGGCAAAGGGGTCGGAAAGGTCCCGGCACCGATGGTTCTCAGCTCAACAGCGCTCAGTAATTTGACTTCCGAGAACCTGCTGTTCTTCATCAACTCGTCGCTGAGTCCGCTCATACTGGACTTGGCACCCTCAAAATCGAGGTTTGCACCTTCCAGTGAAAAGATTTTATCGACGACATCAATGACTTTGGTTTGCTTGGATGCCTGACTGCGGTTTACAATGCCCACGGTCTTGATGGAAGGCGGAAGCGTTACCGGCGCTGGTTCCATAACACTCAAATGAACAAGCTCGGTTGTTGAACAGGAAAAAAGGCTGAAGGCGACAGCCAGAATGAGTAGATTTTTCATACTAATCGGTTTGGATATTGGAGTGATTTGAGAATAAAACGCAAATTGGCCTTAAATATTATGAGGAAGGCGAGTGGGTCGTGGCTAGTGGCTAGTGGTTTTACTAGCCACTAGCCACAACCCACTCGCCCAACTACTTCTACTTGAACCTCATCCACCTAGTCTTGTCCAGCACAGTAGCCCTGCTCACACAGTCGTCAGAAACCAGGGTCAGCAGCATTTCGTCGTTCTTAATTTCATATTTGTATTTGCCCGTTATCTGGTCATCACAATCACTCTGGCCATATACTTTCTTGATACTGAGTACCGAGTCCTTAACAGTAAACAGCATCGTTTCGAGACCGGAATTGTTTTCAACTACGTACACCGTCAGGCTGTCTTGTCCAAAATCAAAAAGCACATCGACGGGATTATCCAATTGCAGGGTGCCCTTCCATTTTGTTTTGGAAAGCTGGGCATGTAAAGAAACAGTGGCAAATGAAACCAGGACAAAGAAGATGATTTTTTTCATGGTGCGTGTTTATTTTTAAAATTAATTTACGTGAACCGATTTAATGATTCGGCCATTAAGATAACCTTTTGCCCAGTCAGAAGAACCAAAACCAGCCTTTTTTTGGTGGTTTTTAACTATTTTTTCAAAACCTCGAAACCAATTTTATGTATCATGAAATTCCGATTGCCGGTCTCCTGATTCCTTTTGCAATTCCCACAAACAGCAGCGCTACTCCTACATACAAGAGGCATACGATCCCTGAATTCAAAAACAGCCGTGATGACATTTGGGTTGGAAAAAAATCTACGAGATCGTGAACCCGTTTTTGACAGGAGAAAACTGAAACATAACGCTACCAGGATATTGGTTAAAATCGTAAAATAGCTGAAAAACCTGATGATGGTAGACCAGGAAGATGTAGTGCTTTTTTCCAGGATCAGGTAAAATTGAAGGGAAAGGGCGGACCAAGCAATTATCGCGCCTAATCCAATAAAAGGTCGCGAAAATCCTGAGAATTCCCTTTTCATAGCCATTGATTCGATTGGGTTATTCCACAAGTTATAAAATATATCAGGCCGGGAGCCGTTTGATTTATTGGCACATGATAATTATTAACAGTTGAAACAATCGGTGGCACGATTTTTTAGCCAAATCAGATAAAAATAAGTCATGAAAAATAAGATCATTAACCGCGTGGGCACACGTATAGACGCTTCCAGTGCAGAAGTCTGGGAAGCTTTAACGAATCCCGAACTGATCAAGGAATATTTTTTCGGAACCAATACTATCTCTGAATGGAGAGCCGGGAGCCCGATTGTTTTTGAAGGAGTCTGGAACGGGAAATCGTACCGTGACAAAGGAACCATCATAGATATTCAACCGTTCAAACTATTGAAATATAATTACTGGAGTTCTATGTCGGGTATAGAAGACAAACCAGAAAATTATGCGAACATTACCTATGAGATCAGTGAAGAAGGCGACGAAACCATCCTGACCATTACACAGGATAATATTCCCGATGAAAAGATGAGGGCGCATTCCGAAGAGAATTGGAAAAAAGTACTTGCCAACCTCAAGGATCTGCTTGAAAATAAAATGGTGCCGCAGCACTATAATTAATTAACGAATCTAAGTTTTTGGAATTCTCAGCGTTTTAAGAATATATTCTTCAATCCGGGCGTTGTCTTTAAGCTTTTCGAGCAATTTGCTTCTTGACACATCGATCCCTTTTTTGTAAACGTTGGAGATGGAGGTCAGGCCCGCTTTAGTTGCATAAAAATTGCTGGGCGATCGTTTATTTTCCAGCGTATACCTCGCATAACTGGCTACATACAGAGCAAGCAATTCAGGATTTTTTTCGGTTAGCCTGGCGAGCGGCTCGTCCAGATTAACGGTTACGTTCGGACTACCGGAAACCCACTTAATGATAAAATCATTGATCTGGTTCCGTTTGTCCATGTAGCGGTCAAAATCCGTTGATTCCAGCCATTTTGCTGCGCCAATCACCGTCGTTTCATACCTGGCATAGTCTTCTTTTGATTTCAGTTGTATTTGTTGCGGCAGATCAAACTGCGTTTGGGCGCAGCTTTTGTCAAGACACCAAAGCGTGAGAAAAAGAAATACGGGTATGGCGATATTTTTCTTCATGTCTGCCGGTTCTGGCTGAAGGTACAAAAGTTGACGGGCTTAAAATCTATGTTTACCTTCATTTCGATTAAATTTTACATAAAATAACAGGTTGCAACAAATCCAGGACCTTGCTGTCTAATCTTCTAAGTGAACAATAACATTGGGAACCATCCGGCCGACCAACTATTGGTAAACAAAGTATTGAATGGTGATACTCATGCCTTTGGCGAAATCATTAAAAATACCGAGGGATTGGTTGCCCAGATCATGTTCAAGATGATTCCCAATACTGAAGACAGGAAGGATATCGCACAGGACATCTATTTAAAAGCATATAGTAAATTGTCAGGCTTTAGATTTCAATCCAAACTGTCTACCTGGATCGGACAGATCACTTATAATACTTGCCTGAACTGGCTGGAAAGGAAAAAATTGCTGCTTCCCGGAGATTTGCATTCCGGAAAGGATACAGAACATGAAACGGGCACCGTTGCGCACACCTGGGATCAGCATACCGTGGGCTGCGAACCGGAAACGCTGATCCTTCGAAAAGAATTATCGGCCATGCTGCAAGCGGGTATTCACCTGTTGTCTCCCGTCTACAAAACATTGATCATACTTTACCACCAGGAGGAACTCAGCTACGAGGAGATCGTGACCATTACCGGTCTGCCCGAGGGTACAGTCAAAAATTATTTATTCAGGGCAAGGAAAGCCTTGAGAGAAGGTTTATTGCTCAAATATAAAAGGGAGGAATTATGACGAACGATCATCTTTCGGAAATGGAAATCCAGCAATATGCTTCAAACAAACCAGGTGCTGACCCTGAAATCGTCATGCACGTGCAAGGATGCGAGGCATGCAGCGCCAGGGTAGCCGCTTATGCTTTGTTGTTTTCTGCGATCAAAGATATGCCAAAACAGGCTTTTGATTTTGACCTTGCCGGATTGGTTCTGTCTAAAATACCGCGAAGCGCTCCATCTTCCTCGAGGGCCATGCCTTCGGCTTACCTCCTTGCGGCAGTGATCATTTTCGCATTGGCCGTACCGGTATACCTATACTGGCATCATATTGCCAATTTATTTGCAGGCATTTTACCCATGGTCATGTATTTAATCATAACAACGGCTTTAACCCTCCTGGTATTTCAAGGTATATTACTCTACAAAAAATATGAGAACAAAATGAATATCTTAAATACAGTATAATGAACTGCAACAATCTGTTCCCTGAACCGTCTAATCCTTAACATCTACTTCAATCAAGAAAAATGAAAAAAATAAAAGTATTGCTCGGCATACTCATGACAACCCCGGCAGTGAAGGCACAAAGTTATTTCGACCCGATGAAGGACAGTGGATATATGTTCGACGTGACGCATATACTGGCCACGCTGATCGTGATCTTTTTGATTTCGACATTTATCCTTTCGCTGGTGAAATTAATTTTCGACCACCGCGTAAAGAAAAGGCTGATCGACAAAGGAGCCGCTGAAGACATTGTGTCCAAACTCCTTTATCCCGGCGAAAAAGATAACAGGAACCTGGCCATCAAATGGGCAGTCATATTTGCGGGCATTGGAACCGGGCTTAGCCTGATCACTGCGTTTCAGCCTTTCGGACTTCACTCATTGGCCATAATGTCATTCTGTATCGCCGCAAGTTTCATTGCGTATTATTTTCTTACGCGGAAATCTGACAATGAAACCCGGAATTAACTATTTATGCAACATCAAAACTGCTATGCAATGAAAAAAAATCAGGTTTTTGCTGCCATTATCGTCATGCTGGTCTTTTGCGCCGGCTGCTGGTATCGAAACGGTCATGGGCTCGAAATTACTTCCTATAATGACAGCGAGGGAAAAAAGGTTACATCCATCACCAGCAGGAACAACCGGGTACTGGAAGAAATAAAATATAGCGGAGATTTCAAGTTAAACGAGGAAGAAACAGCCATCGTGGAGATGAGTGCCAACGGATTTTTGGCGTACAGGAAAAACGGCCAGCAAATCGCCGCAGTATCCGACGCACGGGGGCATATAACTTATCAACTCAATGATGGAGAAAAAACAACGAGACCTAATGACGAAGGCAGTACACTGCTTTCCCAGGCGATCAGGGAAATGATCATGTATGGATTTGACGCAGAGAAAAGAATGGAACGCATCTATACCAAAGGCGGCATACCAGCCCTGCTGCACGAAATAGAAAACCTGAACAGGGACGATATCAGGAAAAACTACTTTGAGTTTATGCTATCAAGAGACAGTCTTTCCAGCCAGGACCAAAGGGCAATAGCCTTGAAAATCGGATCTTCGCTCGGTTCAGACAACGACAAGGAAAATTTGCTCGGGAAGTTCGGCGCTGAACGCCTGAAAGACTCGTTGACCAATAATGCCTGGCTGGAAGCAGTGGACAGAATGGGATCTGATTTCTCAAAGCAAAATCTGCTCACCCAAAGAATCAATTATGGGATTATTCCCCCAAGCCGGATCAATGATTTATTGCCTGCCATCGACAGACTCGGATCAGACAATGCAAAAGAAAATTTATTATTACAGATCATCAGGCAGGATACACTCCCGGGTGAATGCTACAATAAGTTTTTGGAAACATCCAACCGCATGGGTTCCGATCATGCAAAGGAAAATATACTTTCGCAGTTAATCAACAAGTCAGCTATCCCCGGGCAAAGTGTCGATATTTTCCTCGAAACCATTGACCATTTGGGCTCCGACAATGCAAAAGAAAATTTGATCAGACAGCTTATCGAAAAGAAAAGAATCCCGCAGGATCATTATGACAGGGAATTGGCCCTGATCTCGCGTATGGGTGCCGATAATTCAAAGTCCAACTTGTATCACAAACTAACGGAAGACCCTACCCTCACAGAAGAGCAATGGATCGCCCTGATCGGTTCAACTGAACATTTGGGATCAGACCACGATAAAGCCGACCTGCTGACCACGATCGCAAAAAAAATGCCGCCGAATGAAAAAATCAAATCCGCATACCTTAAAACCGCAAAGGCCATTTTAGGGGATGCCGACTATGGCAGGGCAGTAAAGGCGATTGAATGACGGCTCGTCAATAGTGCTGAGTGTATATTTGGATAAGTTGGTTCATTTATCCGATAAACTCAAACGCATCCATTCCTTTAAAACCTGAATTTTTTATCACAAACAAGGAACCTGCCAATGGTTGTTCAATTAGATCGTTTGCGGAAAGTCCCGTTTTTGCCGACGTAATGTACATCTCTTCCAAGGTATCTCCACCGAAAACGCATGATGTCACCCTGGATACCGGCAAACGGATCTGTAGCAGTTCCTTCCCAGTATAGGGATTATATCTGACCACCTTCCAACCGTCCCATAGTGCTATCCATAGCATTCCTTCTGTATCTATGGTCATTCCATCAGGATAGCCTGCTGTTTCTGGTATATTTATTACAACCCTTCGTTGAGTAATATTGCCACTCAATGCATCAAAATGGTAAGCGACAATATTCCGGGTTGGGCTATCAATATAATATAGCGTGTTGTGATCGGGGCTCCATGCCAGGCCATTGGAACAACTGACTCCTGCAATTTTGGCAACCACGGTAAAATCTTTCTCAAGCATATACAACGACCCGGCGAGTGGAATATCTAAGGTTGACATGGTGCCTGCCCAGAAACGACCTGCCGGATCACACTTGCCATCATTAAACCGGTTATCCGGCAAATGGGTTTCGACTTTTGTTATCATCTGCGAGGCTCCCTGATCAAGGTCTATCGTTGCAAACCCATCCTGAAGTGCAGCTATCAATCCACCGGATTTTCTTAAGGCAACCGATCCGAGAAGCTGCCCTGTATTAAACATTTTATGTGCGTTGTTATCAGGATAAAAGTATTGGATCTCTCCTTTAAGAATATCCACCCACAATATTCTTTTTTCCCTGTGGTCCCATACCGGGCCTTCCCCCAGCAGGCATTGATGATTTATAACAACTTCCCAATTATTCATCACGTAAGGCATATTTGGAATAGCAGGGGATTAACAAATAAAAAAAGCCTACCATCGCTAAAGCTTTGGTGGGCGAAGTCGGGGCGGCAAAAATAGACCTTACACCCACATACAATTGCATATCAATAAAATGCAAAAATTATATTTTAGTTACTCACCCAAGTAACTCACTGGATTGAATAATATGTACTAAAAGAGCTAATACAAATATATAAAAACTAAAATTATACTTTTCATTTGTTAAAATACAGTGCCAGGATTAATTTCTAAAAAATCCTCCCATGGCAATCCGCTTTTTCCATTCAAAGAACAAATTAAATCATAAATTATGAGACGTTCTGCCAATTCAGACTTTGTCACTATTGTTTTTTAACTTTATCAAAACGTAATGTTTGCATCCGCCTTACTAAAACCTAAAACAGCTACGGAACAGGTTTTATTTGAAGCAGGTATTATCGAAGATCTTAAGTTAAAAGAAAACTGAACCGCCTCCTTCAAGTGGGACATTTTTCTGCTAAAGGTGCTTATACAGATCCGACGATGATTGCCGACAATTGCATTTGCAAAAGCATGGCTTGACAAGTTACACTTGTGCAGCAGTAATTCTTTTCATCTTTCGTTCAAGCCGACACTATGCTATTGAACATTTGTATTTATCTTCAACTTAAGTTTTTCAATTAAGCATTTGTACCAGCTTCCTTCGGAAAATACACCTGACGAATTTATTTATAAAACAGATACGGAAACTATTAATCCTAATCAAGAAACTTCAAACATGGAAGTACACAAACATCCACACCACGTAACACACAAAAAGAAATGGGGAGAATACCTGCTGGAGTTCTTTATGCTATTTCTTGCAGTATTTTTAGGTTTTATTGCAGAAAACATCAGGGAAAATGCCATTGAGCACGAACGCGCGAAAGAATATGCTAACCTGCTGATTGAAGATCTAAGTACTGACACGACACAACTAAACACCGCTGCTCATGTAATGAATTTAATTATCATAGCGGGAGATAGCCTGGGAAATTTATTAAGCAAGAATGCAAAATTAACCAAGGGTGGGAAACTTTATTTCTATGAATACTTGTCCAGCCGGAGTTGGAATTTTATTTCTCATGATGCCACAATTCAGCAGTTAAAAAGTTCAGGGGCATTGAGATATTTCCATGATACATCACTGATTCGAAAAATCATGAACTATGAAGAATCTGTACAAATTATTTATTTGGTACAAAACAGGTTCGAGCCCCCAAAAATAGAAAACTGGAATTTGGTTCAAAAAGTCTTTGATCAATCTTATTTCTATTCAACAGGTGATACAACAGAATTTAATTTAAGGCTGAATGAAGAAAAGGTAACTCGTTACATGAATAATAACTATACCTTGCTTACTTATGATCAGGGTTTGATTCAGCAAATTAGAAACTGGGCTTACAGTTCTTCTACAAATTACAAGGTGGAAATTAAATTACTTAATGATGCGAAAAGGCAATCCATTTCGGCAATGGATGCTTTAAAAAAGGAATACCATTTAAATAATTGACAGATGGAAGTACATAAACTTTAATTGTTTGCAAATTTTCCATACTGATTTTCAACTTTTTAATCTTCCTTTGCTATCACTTACTAAACAACTCGCAACTATTGCAATATTTATTTGGAAAGAAAATTGGAATTAAATAGAATAAAATCTTGAACTAAAAAGTTCGAACCGTCTCTACTTAAGTCTACTATATATCTTTTTCATTTTCCTTAACTGAACCATCGGAATTAAGTTAAAATTAAAATTCCTTTTTGCTGCTTTTTAAAACATCATCAAACTTTGGTAAATCATGTATTTGATTTACCAATTTCTTCTCCCATGCCTGTTTCAGGTTCTTTGTCTTTGATAATACTCTTTCTTCGAATTGAGCTGGATCATAATCCTTATTTTTCGCTTTTCTTTCAAATTCCGGCTTGTAATGTTTTGTACTCAATCGTTCATTTCTGTCAGAACAAATGATATTTCGCAAGCATTTGGAGGAGGTTTAAGTCTATAAGGAAAAAATTCCCGATTGGTAAACCGTTAGAAACAGCATATCAGTAACTTAATAGTTAAATATTATCAGCTATTGTATGGAAGAGTTGCTAGCTTATCCTAATTCAATATACCCGCTGTCTCAGGATTGTAGTAATCTATGTTCCTGGAAATTGTTCTTTTCCCCTCTTTGAGAACCGTTCGGAATTTCCGAACAGTTGCTCCGGATTCTAATTCGGCAGAATCAATAATAATGAGGCACATTTAAAATACGTGGCATTAAATTATATCCTTACCGA
>Ga0193728_1000622_pt1 | contig 17398 bp, 15 predicted proteins | sample U1c1metaG_FD_143037 | JGI IMG/M metagenome (GOLD analysis project Ga0193728, IMG submission 143037) | Soil microbial communities from a riparian zone of the East river system, Colorado, United States - U1c1 | ecosystem: Environmental > Terrestrial > Soil > Riparian zone | place: USA: East River...
GCTTGCTGGCCGATGCGCATGCGCACCGAGCGCGCCACTTCGTTGCGGCTCGACTTCAGCTTCGGTCGGTCGCGTCCGCCGACTCGGCGGCCTCGGTGGTGGCCGCCCAGCTGCCGAGGAGCTTGAGCGCCTCTTCGGAGCGCGAACCGGGCTCGGTGGTGTAGGTGAAGATCGTCAGTCCGGGGTCTGCTGGGAGGTCCATCCGGGTGAGGCTCAGGCTGAGCTCGCCGACCACGGGATGATGGAAGTGCTTGACGCCGACGTTGTGGAAGCGCACGTCGTGCGTGGCCCAACGGGTGCGGAACGCCTCGCTGTGTGTCGCGAGCTCGCCGACGAGGTCTGACAGGTCGCGGTCGTGCGGGTCGCGGCCCACGGCCCAGCGCAGGGTCGCGACGCACCAGTCAGCGACGCGCTCCCAGTCGTCGTAGAACCTCTCGGCACGGGGGTCGCGGAACACGAAGCGGGCGCTGTTCACCGGTCGCGCAGGTGCCGCGTACAGCTCGGAGAACAACGCGCGCCCGAGCTGGTTGGCCGCTAGCAAGTCGAGACGGTCGTTGCCGACGAACGCGGCGGCACCGGCCATCGCGTCGAGCATCCACTGAACTTCGGACCGGACACGCTGCGCGGCCCGGCGCCGGCGAGGCTGCGCTCCCGTCGCCCGTGCAGCACGGGAGAGGTCGAAGAAGTGAGCGCGCTCGGCGTCGTCAAGCTCGAGCGCGCGCGCCAACGCCTCCAGCACGCTCTGCGAAACGCCGCCGATGTCGCCGCGTTCCAGCCGCGTGTAGTACGAAACGCTCACGCCGGCCAGGACGGCGACCTCCTCACGGCGGAGTCCGGGAACGCGGCGACTGCCATAGGAGTGCAACCCAGCCTGCTCAGGCGTGATCCGCGCGCGGCGCGAGGTGAGGAACTCGCGGACCTCCTTTTTCATGTCCACGAGATTCAGCGTAAACCCGGCTGACCGATCCTGGGGGACCCTGCCAGTAGCTCCATCAACAGGGACTCCCACGTCGCGTGATCCCGTGCTTTCTTGGACGAGTACATCCAAACGAAGTGGGGGAATCTCGTGAAGTACAGACTCTTGGGCAAGTCGGGAGTGCGCCTCTCAGAGGTGGCGCTCGGCACGATGACCTTCGGTGAAGACTGGGGCTGGGGCGCATCCGCGGATGTCAGCGCGAGGATGCTCGACCTGTTCGTAGACGCAGGCGGCAACGTCATCGACACCGCCGACGTCTACACCAACGGGACCTCGGAAACGATCATCGGCGAGCTGCTCAAAGGGCGACGCGACCGGTTCGTGCTCGCCACCAAGTTCACCAACCAAACCGATCCGGATGACCCAAACAGTGCCGGCAACCACCGCAAGAAGATCGTCGCCTCGATCGAAGCGAGCCTGCGTCGACTGCAGACCGACCACATCGACCTGTACTGGGTCCACGCCCGCGACCTCCTCACCGGAGCCGACGAGCTGATGCGCGCCCTCGACGACCAGGTCCGGCTCGGCAAGATCCTCTACCCCGCAGTCTCTGACTGGGCGGCATGGGAGATCGCAGAAGCCAACACCGCCGCCCGGCTGCGTGACTGGTCACCGTTCACCGCGGTCCAGCTGCGCTACAACCTGCTCGACCGATCCCCGGAACGGGATCTGTTACCGATGGCCGCCGCGTTCGACCTGCCGGTGTTCGCGTGGGGCTCGCTCGCCGAAGGACGACTCACCGGCAAATACCTAAACGGTCAAACCGGCCGAGCGACACAGGTCGGACGCCCCTACACGAGCGTCGGCAGCGACGACATCGTCCGCGAGGTCGTCGCCATCTCCGACGAAATCGGCTGCACACCCGCCCAGGTCGCCATCTCATGGGTGCGGCAACAACCCGGGCCGGTCATCCCGCTGATCGCCGCACGCACCGAAGAACAGTTCCGCGACAACCTCGCGGCCACCGACGTGCACCTGAGCCAACAGCACCTCGACCGTCTCGATGCGCCCAGCCGTCCCACCCTCGGGTTCCCCGCAGACGTCATGCGCGAAGCCTCCGTCGTCGCCGGCATATACGGCGTCCAACTACCCGACATCGACGACCTACGCGCGCAAGCCGTGCGCCGCACCACGAGTGTGGAATGAACCCTAAGGCGTCCCAGGGAGCCGGAGTCACGCTTTCCCGCAGAAGCGTGATCGATCGCTAACGGGAAGCGTGTGAGCTCCGGATGTCGCTGTTCGAGGCGCCTTCGGCTTTCCAGCCTAGTCAGCCCCGACTTGACATAAATCTTGGGGCCCTCTCGTGCGGCGAACCGGGAACGCTACTCGATGTACGTGAAGGTTCGGGTCAGAGGCGTCCCGTCCGTGATCGCGAAGACGACACCCGTTACCCCTGGTACTCCTGGCGGAGCGGTCACCGTGAGTTGCTTGTCTCCGTCGGCCGTGTAGACGGCCTCTGTCGTCCCGAAGAGAATCCCTTGGACTTTGTCGAGCCCGGTCCCAGTGACGACGATCCTCGTTTCGGCTTTTCCTGATTCCGGATGCATGGCGGCGATCGTCGTCGGAGCGTTGTTGGTCGTGGTGGCCGCGCCGGGACCAATGATGACATCGCCGACGCGCTTAATGAGCGTGCGCGCGGTCTCTTCGCGGTAGCCGACGATGAACGCGAGCGCGTAGTAGAAGAGGTTCTGCGTGTTGGTCGCCCCGGGGGCTGGCTTTAGATCCTTGCCAACCGCGAGCACGCCGGCCTGGAACACGATGACGCTGAACGCGGCGAAGCTCGCACCGAATATGGGTCGGGCCAGGTGCCAGAAGCCATAGCTCGGCAACCAGTCGACTCGGTGGTCGAACACGCCTGTCAGTGACAGCAATACCGCGCCGAGTGCTCCCCACCAGGGCGCCGCGATCGGGACAGTGCCCAACGTCTGTCGATCGATCCCGGCCCCGCCGAAGTAAAGGCCGGCCAGAACACACAGCACGACCAAGTAGAACGTTTGCACCAGAAAGACTCCGCGCCGACTCATCATTCGCAACTCCTCACGTGGTCGTTGCTCAGTAACCCGTGCAGGGGTGGCCGTGGTCTATGCAGTCGGCTCTCGAGTTGCCCGAGTTGTCGTTCGGTGGGGAACCGCCATTCTGCGGACCGCTCTTGTAGGTGTGCCCGTTGACGATGACGCTCCAGACCGGATGGATCTCCCGCCACCCGTGGTTAGGGCTTGTGTCGAGGACCCATGCTCCCCGCAGCACGAGGTGCTCACCGACACTGGGCTTTGGGAGATGGCCTCCGTCTCGCGGCATGTATTCGACAACGAGCGCGTGCTGCTGTGCGACGTCGTTTCGAGCGTTCTTCAAGGACTCGTAGCCGGGATCGAGCTTCAGGCGGATGTGGAGGTCGCCATCGCCGCTGGATCCTGTCTCTTGTTTCACGAAGATGACGGTGCCCACGGCCTTCTTGCATGACGAGAGAACCGTGAGGCGCTGCGGGTGATACACGCCCTTGAGCGCACTGGCGGCCGCCGGGCAGACCGTTGCGCGCCGCGCGTGCAGCGAAGCCCGCGCCGCCGCACCATGCCCAAGTGCGACTAGCGCCAGTGACACGAGGAGACCGCGCCTCATGCGGTAGTTCTCACGCAGACGCTGCCGAAAGTCAAGCCTGCAGCATCGGGACAGGGCCGCCCGGGCCATCTATGCCGATCGAGGCCGCGCGCGTAAGGTCGTGACGGCGGGGCACTGGCGGAGAAGCACTTCACGCACGGAAGAGTTCGACTCCGCCGCCCCGCCTACATGAAGCGACCGCCGGCGTTATCGACGAAAAGGGCGCCGTCTTTCCAGACAGCGAAGATGCCGACGCTCGTAAGCAGCTCCTCGACATCAGGCCGTGGCCTGTCGGGAAGGAGCACTGCGCAGGCTGGTGAGGGATCGACGAAGCGTCGGTAGTCGAATAGCTGACCGACGGCCATGCGCACCTCTCCTCGGGAGCCTGTCCCCTTTGCTTCGATGAGGTTGTTGCGCGTCTTCTCCCAGACGTCGCAGACGAGCTCGCGGGCCTCACCTGACGGGCGCACTCTGAATCTGACAACCTCCCGGCCCGACGCCGTCAACCAGTCCATGTACTCGAGGACGAGCGTCTGTTCGCGACGCGCTGCGGTGTACGAGGTGGTCGTGTGTGAGACCTCGACCTCTTCGACGTGCTGCTGTTCGACTGGCACCTCAGTGAACGTCGGCCCTGCCGCAACTCCGGCGACGACTGCGTCGACGTCAGCAGGGGCCGCTCCTTCGGGAAACTCGACGTCGTCGCGCCATGCTCGAAGCACGTCACCGATCGGGACGAGCCGGAAGACGACTACCTGACGGGTTGCGTCGGTGCCGATCTCCGGAGCCTCCATGCGGAACCATGGCTTCTGCTCGTCGAGGCGGAACTCGCCGAGGTAGGTGACTTCACCACGAACGCCACGGAAGACACGGAGCGCCTTCCCGGTTTCGGCGTGTGCGAGGACCGCACCGTTGCCGCGTCGAAGCTCCTGGTCACCTGTTTGGCCGTGGCCGGTGTAGTAGAAGTGATCCCCAGCCCACCCGTCGTAGTACCCGTGTGCGCCGCCGACCTTCTTGTCCAAGAAGAGAAAGATGTTGGGCGACGTGCGCGAGGGGATCGTGCCGCCCTGCCGGCTTCCCCCGTAGAGATCATGGAGCTCCGTGCGAACGATGGTGTCGCCCGGATTTAGGTGCCACGCTGCTGCCCCGGCGCCTGCCGGCGAATCCTGCTCCGCCAGGACGACGCGTGGTGGAGAGGTCAGGGTTGCGTACGTGCCGGGGAGCGACAGCAGCACGGCCCCGACGAATGCGCTTCTGTGTTCGAGCGCGTCAGGGTGGACTTCGACGTCGCCGTCCTGCGCGAGCAGATCGAGTCCGTCCTGCACCCACGCGATCGGCACCGGCTGGCCGTTCGGCGAGCGCTTTGTTGCGACTAGAACGGTCGTCTCTGCCACCTCGATCACCGAGTTCGCGGCACCAGTCACCGTTCGCAATTCGCGGCCAATGAGCCCTTGCAGGACCGTGCGAGCGTCGGGAAGCGTATGGCCGCTGGGAAGGTGCATGCCATCGGCCTGGAGCTCGTCACGCAACCGAACAATCGCTCGGTACACGCGGTCGCCGTTCGCGTTGGGTCGTCCGTCGGCCTCATCGTGCAACCCAAGCTCGCGAAGCTCTCTCTTGATTTCGCTCATGCGGACCTGTTCGCCTAGCCGCTGGGCCACGCGTTCGCGAACCTCCTCCGGCATGACGGTCGGGCTCTCATTCCACCACGGCATGGGGCCTACTGTTAACCGCAACCCGGGGTGGAATCAAGACTCTTGCCGTTCGATGTCGCGGCAAGCACACTTCATGCGTGGCCGGCTGCGCCTTCTGGGATTGTCGAGGAGCCGTTACGCAGGATTCCGATCTCTGCTGGGCACACGAGCGCCTACGCCGTCTTGGGAAGCTGACCGCACGCCGAGCCTCGCATCCAACTCCCGCCGACGGCTTATCTGGGGACGCGGACGGCCAAAGAGTGCGCACATTGGGAATGCGACCGGCGCGCGGTACCAGGCAAGGATCACTGCCGGCTCCATCAGCAGTAGCCCTCGGATCACGTTTCCGGCTGAAGGCGTGATTACATCAATTGCGAGCTAGCAGCGATGCGAACCCAGCTTCGAGCGCGTCGCTGGCGCGCCGTCCGTGTTCTGCGCGATCGAAGAGGTGTGAGTAGACGTTCAGCGTGAAGCTCGGCGAGGCGTGACCGAGCTGTCGACTCACATAGACGATGTTCAGGCCCTCGGCGATCAGCAGTGAGGCGAAAGTGTGGCGGAGGTCGTGAAAGCGAAGCCGCGGTTCGCCTGGGCGGTCGAGCTTCACCTTCTGCACGGCTGCTGTAAAGCCACGCCGCGTGGCGTTGCGGTAGTTCATTGGTGCGCCGGTCAACGTGGCGAAGACGGGGTCAGAGCCGTTGCTATGACCGGATGCAAGCTTGTGCGTGCGCAGTAGCTTCGCGAGCGATGGCATCAGCACGACTTGGCGGTATGCCTGTGGCGTCTTCGGTGCTGTCCGCTCACGCGAGCGGTCGAGCTGGCAACGGACGTGTACCGCGCCGTTCGCGAAATCGACGTCCGCCCAGGTGAGGCCAAGGAGTTCTCCCTGGCGAAGGCCGGTAAAGATCGCCGTCGCGATCAATGGGCGATACGAGGAGATCACGGCCCCGAGGAGCGCGTCGATCTCGTCACGGGCGAGGATGCGCATCTCGCGTCTGCCAATGCGTGGGCGTTCACCGCGCTCGAGACGATTCACTGGGTTATCGGAGATGAGGCCGCGCCGCGCCGAGTAGGAGAGGATGCGCCCGAGTGGCGTCATGATTCCGCGGACGGTTGAGCCGGCGAGGCCGCTTTGCTGCAGCTCGAGGATGAAGGCAGCGATCCGGTCGACGCTGATGTCGCTGATCCGTCGGGCGCCAAGCCGTGGGTTGATGTGCCGCTCGAGCGCCGTCAGGTAGAGGCTTCGGGTGCGCGGCCGCAGGTGGTGCTGTGCGGCGAGCCACTCCTCTCCCACGTCTGCCAGCGTCCTGTCGCCGCGGATCAGCAGCTCGCCGCGGCCAAGCTTCGCCTGGATCTCGGCGCGGGCGTAGCGGGCCTCACGGAGGCCGCCGGGGACGCGCTGCCAGCGCACCCGGCCGGAGCTGTCGGTGTACTGGATCTCGTAGGAGCCACTGGTAGGGCTCTTGTAGATGCCGCGCTCGACGCGCACACGGCGCGGCGGCGTTTTAGGCTGCGTCTGCATCAGGGAGTTCACGCTCCTTGTGCCACGGCCCCGGACGTTGACGCGTCGCGGGGCCACTTGTTGTTGTCTGCCTCCATTGTAGACGGTCGCATGCGCCGGGTCCAACAGTCACGAGTGGTGACCCCCAGCTACCAACACTGGCATCCGACTCCGCCGAGACAGGCATTCACGCGCATCTCCGGCCGGACTGGAAAGGCGGCGGAAAGGATCGGCAAAAGGCCGGCTCTAGAACGGCAGCTCACCGTGAGAGTCGACCCCCACCGTGGTCCTCGATCGGAGTCAGGCCACGGAGCTCGCCGAACCTTGCTGCTGTGTCCGCGTGCATAACGAACCTCCTCCACTCAATCGCGGAGTCATCGAGATAGATGTCCCTGAGAAGGCGAAGATCGTCGCTTGCGAGTTGCTCGAAGGTAACGCCGTACAGCTCGAGCTGTTCGGCAAGATCAAGCATTCCGGCCCTACCGCTGGCGGTGATGCTCGTGGCAATCGTGATCCGGCATCCTCATCGGGCAACCTTCGCGGTCACCTTGTTCGCCGGCGGATGACAGACGCCGCAGATCATATTTCCCGCGTCGTTCAACCAGTCAAGGCCGCGATGAGAGCCGAACCGGCAGAGGGGAGCCGCCGGTCGCGGCGTCGGCCGAGGGACTGGTTCGATGCCGGGTGCCTCTCGACCGACGACCTTCTCCGTTTCGAGAAAAGGAACCAGTCCCCGCACACTCGCCTCCTTCAGAGTGAGAGCTTGAACGCTCTCCGGGTTCTGCGTCGGCGTAGCTCGTGCGAATCGGTGCTCGGCATGCACCACCACACTCGCCATTGCGGAGAGCGCGTCGCTCGACCATTCACATCGTTCCTGCCCGACCCTGGAATCGATGGACCCGTCTACAGGCTCAGAAGCCACTCGTCGATCTCCTTTCGATGGAAAAAAACCCGGCCGCCAGCACGCTCCTGATGGAACGGAATCGCGCGCCGTTGCACGAGCTTGCGGACGCGTTCAGGGCTGCATGAGAGGTACGAAGCGACGCCGTTGACATCGAGCCACGGCGATGTCGGCGAGGTGCTTCCTTCTAGTCGCTCGACGACGATCGCGGCGACGCGTTGTGCAAGCAGTTCGAGATCGACGGCGACTCTGAGTTCGCTAAGCGGATGCTGTGTGTTGGAGTCAATGGCATGCGCGGTCATGCGGGCGGCGCCTCATCACTAGCAGCCGCGTCCGCGGACAACGGGATCGAGAGTTGATCCGCATGACGGTCATCGGACTCCCAGTTGTGCACCTGAAGCCACCTACCGACGTCTGCTTCTGCAACACGCGGTTCGCCTTCGAGACAGTACGCCCGGAGGTTCCCTGCGGCCACCTCCGCATGCAGCCACCCTTCGGTAGTCGAGTACCGCTTCGCAAGCGTCCGCAGAGGAAGCAGCTTGCGAGGCGCCTGCGGCGCAGCTGAGCGGCCCCCAGCGGGCCCGGCCGTCTCTTCTACAGGCTCAGGCGGAGCGTGGAACTTCGGTGAACCGCGATGCAGGCCTTCGGCTCGCTTTGCGCTCTTCTCCCACAACGTCATGCTGCGCATCCCGCTGCAGCTGCGTGCAACCAATGATCCCGACTCGCCCAACAACCGGCGACATCGTGCCTCGGATCAGAGCAGCGTTCCCTCTGTGCAGGGGAGCTACCTAAGCACTTCGTTTCTTGCATGTGTGGGTCCTAACGTCGCGATAGACAAACGAACATCGCACCTCACACACACGGCAATTCTTAGCGCACGCAAAACGATCCGTCAACCACAAGTGGCCACTCGAGACGACGCCCTTTACGAACGTGCCTAGCTAGACGTACTTCTAGTAGCGCGTGCCTGCGGGTCGTAGCGAAGAGCTCCGCGTTGGCGGCTGAGACGACCACTGGTGGCGACCGATGACATCATCCAGCAACGGATGTTCATGGATCGCGGGAACCCGTCCTCCGCGCGCGCTCAACTGAGTCCTCGACGGTAAGCACCGGACGCGTGGCTGTTCCCGCGTTGCAGTCAACCGAAGACTCACGACCCCCGTCCCGCCCCTCCTCGCTCATCAAGCGATCGCATCCGGTTAGCTCGCCGTCGCGTCAGCTGCGGCGGCGGTCGCCCGTCAGGCTCGCCGAACAGCGGATCTTCATACCAACGTCTCACGTGCACAGGCTTGACAGATCCCCGTCTGCTCACAGCATGCTTACGTCTTAGCGGGGCGTCCAGATCTCTCAACTCCACTCGGTAGAGATCCACGCGGAAGCCCGACGGACACCGATTGTCGTATGCCTTACGGTAGGAACCCGACACGACCAAAACGCCTGCTTTGCGAAGGCGTCGTATGAGCCGTCCGCACCGCTTGATGCCTACTCGGTGCCCAAGCTTGGCGGCGACGGATTGGAAGCAGGCGCGCGTGAGTGGAAGCGCAGATCGCGGAACAAGGGGACTTACGGCGACGGCACGAGCTGCAACAAGGTGCCGCACCACATCAAGTGCGAGCTGGCCTTCTGAATCAGCAAGCAGCAACTTCTGCTTTCGCGTGATCTCCAGAGGGACACTGTTGCCCGGCGTTATCTCATCCAGAACAGCACACAACCGAGGCTTGGCGTGGTTCACCGGACACCAAGTGCGACTGGGCTACCCGGTCGACCCCGCAAGAGCGAAACGGCTGCGGGGCGACTCGAGACGCGACGGCCATGAACGATCCACCGACTGAGCCGGTCCAGCGCGCCAGGCTCTCCTCGCCCGCGTGCGGCACACCGCCTTACTCGTGAGTGCGATTCGCCTCGGGTGCGTCGCCTGGAGCGGGCGGGTGACCCGCGGCGCTTCGCCTTCGCCCGCGATTGGCCACTGCGTGGAAGGCGCGCTAGCCGCGGCCCACGAAAGCTGTGCCTGCCCGCGGCGCAATCGCGCCGGCCAACGGCCTGCGAGGAGAGAAGCGGCATGAGGACCGGCGAGGTTAGTACAGCCGTCGGACGGACAATGCGGCGGCCTTGCTACGCGCGCGTGAGCTCGAGTAGTTCGCGCACAAGATCCGGATCGGCTTCCCTGCGCTCCAAGATCTCAATGAATCGCGCCATTAGCTGGTGAACCTCCACACTGGCAAACGATGCACCGAGATCACGAGGGAGCAACCCCGCCACGACCATCAGCTGCGTCTGCCTGAGCATCGCGTTCATCTGAGCGTTGAGCGCACCCACCCGCGCAGCCGAGTTGTCACCCGTCTCTGCAATGACCGCTAGCTGGCTCTGAATCGAGTCATACCGATCGAGCGTGTCCCATAGCCACTCAACCGGGTCGCGACCCGGCGCAGGGAGTGTTCGGTGCTGCCGCCATGCCTTGTAGATGTTGCGCGCCTGCGTCTGGCTGACACCGTGCCGCTCAGCGACTAGGGCCCAGGTGAGGCCGCGGTTTCGATCGCTGACAAGCGCCTCGTCGCGTTTCACCTTCAGCGCTGCAGGAAGGCGCCGACCCCGCGTGCCTTTACGTCCGGTGTCTCCGGGACCCACCGCAACTAAGTTTGCGCCCATCGTCTGCATTGTTCCCTAACGCGCCGGACGAGCGCCGACGTAGCAAGGCTGACGAAGGTCAATCGCACGCCGCGTGCGGAAGAAGCTCTCGCAGTCGTGCTATTGCGGCCGCCGCGACTTCGCGGTCTCCGCGCTCGTCCGCCTCGAACCACACGGCTAGCGCTACCTCTGACTCGAGGCTTACTCGTGGGCGACGCGTCACCGGATAGCGGCAAGGTTGAAACGGCGATCGCCTTGCAGAATGCCGTCGCTCTTCAGGCGGAAGGTACGCGTCATCGAATGAGCCGGGCCCCGGGACGCTAGCCGTCACAGTCAAGCTGTCTGTTGGCTTCCTTCGGCGCGCGAAACGTATGACCATGCTGACTGACACCGGTCTCACCACAAGAAGTGGACGCGAAGCCCGGTGAAGTCGGCTGGGCCTATGCATTGATGTGGTGCGCATGCCCACCCTGTCGGCGGATAGCCCTGTGTGAGGTAGTTGTCGAGAACGGTCCGTGCCTTGGCACAGCCGACACCCACGAGCTGTAACGCGACTGCTCCGTACTGACACGCTCCTCCCCCCGGACTCGGACTCGGTGTCTTACCCACACCAGACGGCACATTGGGCTTCTTCGTGGCGAACGCGCTACAAACGACCTGACCCTCGCGGCCATCACGACCGATGCCCGCCACGCACCACCGATAACTCCCAGGCCGACTTAGCGTCGTGAACTCAATGCCTTTGACAGCCGGCGTCCTATGCCACGAGGTAAGCACCTGACGCGCGCGTACACCGTGGAAATAGATGGTGACTCGTTCACGCTGGTCTTGCCCGCGCCCGGCGTAAGTGAGATCGACGTTGTTCTCGGCGTCATACGTCAGCGTGACCCTCGAGCGCGGCTTCATATCCCCGACCGCAAGAAGCGAAGAGACGCGCGGGTGGGTCGGTGGTCGGATGACAGACGCGTCAACCACGGTGAAGTCGGACGTACTTGCTGCGAGCAATGGCCCATTCGGCGATGAGAGGCCGTTCCAGAGAATCGCGCACAGGGTGAATCTCCCGGCCTTGTCCGTGTCCACTCCGACCATGTCGGAGAACTGACCCGCGCTCACACCGATCCCGCCCGACGGGTCGGTAAGTTCCTCCCAGTTCTCAGCGTGGGCGAAAACGTTGCCGTCGCATGACCCCTGGACTGACCCTTGCGCCACGTGAATCTCAGCGCTCGCCGCAGAATTCCCCGACACGATCGCGACGACGCCCGCCCCTGTGCTCGTAGGTCCGACGGCTATCTGAATTGATGAACCCGCCACACGGAGTCGCAAAGATTGAGTGCTTCCTGCGCCACGGAACTGACCTGTAAGCCCGTCCCGAGAGCTGATGTCGGGGTACACCGATGCGTGGGCAGCGGCGACGCCCAGGCTAAGCGCGACTACAAGAGCTGCGAGCAAATGATTGCGCCCGGTAAGAACCAACATCTCTCTCGTATCTTACCGGGTTGGTTCTGGCCTAGTTGGTTCTCAGACCAGACGATGGCCGTGTGGACCCGCTGGAGCGCTTCGGCAGTAACGTGCGCTTCGCGCGAACCTCCCGCGGGTGGACGCAGGAGGAACTGGCGCATCGAACTGGGCTCGCGTCAGTTCAGGTGAGTCGGATTGAACGCGGAAAGCGCGAGATCCGGCTTACGACCCTCATCCGGCTGATAGCCGCCCTTGAAGTCGAGCCGGCTGAGCTGCTCGACGGAGTTCGCTAAGCACGACCTAGGCCGGATCTATGGGTCGGCGGAGCCGCGACGGTTCATGACAGCCGCGTGAGATCGTGCAAATATGCATCCCGCGCTTGGTATTGAGAGAACCTGCTCAGTAACGCTCTGGCGTATGGGTCGAGAAGTCTCCCGACCCGCAGGAGCGGATACGTCAACTCCTGGAAATTGTCTCGTTGCGCAGGCTTGAGGAGGTCACCGTCTGTCCAGCCCAGAAGACGCGGTAGCTGGGGTCTCGCTTCATTCCCCACCGCGGCGCTCAACTCAGACCACAGTTGGAGGGCGCTCCCGGCAAGCTGTCCGAGTACCTTGTAGCGGGCAATCAGCGCCGGCTCCATGCGTGTGGAGGGCTCTTCCCCCGGACGAATCATGGCTTGGCCATTGGCATTGAACGAGCAGAGATCGACGATCTCGGAGCGCACGTAAGAGAAGCGATTCAGGTGAACAGCACGCGATGTGCCGTCCGTCTCGTCGAAGTAGCGGAGGGTGAATTGAGTGAAAAGGTCATCCCCGCTGAGCGCCTTGATCTCAGCAAGGACGCAATGCGTCAGCTCGGGCTCCCTGGTCCCGCTGCGGCGAATCACAGTGTCGCACGGCTGGGCGATCAGCACGAAGGCACGCTGACCTGGCGTCTTTCTGAAGATGTCTCCGAGCTCGACGGGCAGATGAACCGCATTCAGATAGTCGCCGTCCATAAAGATCTCCGTCCGCTGAAGCCGCCACGCCGGGCCTGGCAAGGATTCGTCTTCAACCGGAGCCTGCGCACCATCTGCATCTCCGTCGCCCAGCTCGCGAGACGCTTCAGATACACAACGCATGCTTGCAATCAGCTCATGCACACGGTCGTTCTGTCGCACCGCCTGCTCCACCGACGGTCGCTGGAGAAGAGCAAAAACGCGTACCAGTGTCTCTGGCTCCCAGACACCTTCCAGTAACGAGGAGCGGACGATGATCTGTTCCAACTCTTCAGATGTCATCTTCCGCGCTTCGGTTACAGCTGTTGTCTGAGCGTCGATCGCAGCGGCTCGAACAATCTCGAATAGTTCGTCAAAGGCTGGAGCCAGGAGCATCGTCCGAAGCCTCTTAGAGAACGCCGCCTTATCGTCGGTTAACCTCTGTTTGGAAATAAGCACAAATCGATTTTCGGGCAGGCCTTCTTGCTTGGCGATTTCGCGGCGAGCCTCAGATTCGCCCTCCGGAGGCACTGTGTGCGTCATCAGCCCCCACCAAGCGTGTTGCCCCACGGTCGCATCTGCGAACTCGCGCAGCAGACGCTGCCCGTATCTATCGCTCTCGCCTTCGTTCTCGAAGCTCTGGTCGAAAAGTACAAGCGGGCTGCGCTGCGGCACTTCGCTAATGACCTCACCCTGCGCCGTGCGCCATTGGTCCAGGCTCAACCCACGATACCGCCCGTCGGGCATAAGACTCGCCAACTCCGAAGCGGCCGCATGGTCCGCCGCGGTTTCTGGGCGACGCTCCAGTGCTCTCTGGCGGATCTGCTTGAGCTCCTCGTCACCAGCACGATCGAGTGTCTGCTCCGCCGCAGCTCGACGCACATCTGGATCAGCCAGATCAGCGTCTGTGCCTAGAACGTACCCCGCCGACTCCTTGTCCATGACGCTGATCGCCGCAACGAGATCGATTTCCGTCGAGAAGGCGTCGTCCACGAAGATCACTTCGTCGATGCCCACGCAATCGAGCATTCGCTCGACGACGGACCTCATCTCCTGATCAGCGGACGCTGACAACGTTCGCGAAGTCGAGGACGAACTTGTACTGACGATCAAACTTATTACGATCAGTGGCGAGACTGATCTCACAGCCTTCGGAGTTCAATAACTGCCGCGTAACGAATAGGCCGAGCCCGCGACCCACTCCGGATGGCTTGGCGGTTACGAACGGCTCGAACAGGCTCCGCTCCGTCTGGGGATCGACACCTTGTCCATTGTCAGATACGACTACAAACGGGCGATTAAGCTCGACAAGAATGATGCCGCGCCGGATCGCGTCCAGTTCGAGATCGCGACTGAGCCAGTACTCGCTGTTCAACAAGAGATTGTCAAACGCCTGAGTCAGCTTCCCCCGCGACATACGAACCGTAAATGATTCTCCCTCAATCTGAATGTCGATTGGCCGACCGGCATTTCGCCAACGGGATCGGTAGTAGCTCGCAGTGGATTTGCCAAACGTGAGTAGATCGATCGTCTCCCGGCGCTCTCGAACGAACCTCAACGAGGGTCCGAAGTGGGCGAGTTGTTTCCTTAGAGCACGGACGACCCCGCGCACGTGCTCTACGTAGGCCGTCACAGCCGCGTCGTCAATCCTGCCGCTACGAAGGCGCGAGGCGATGGCGTTGGTCCTTGCTGCCAGCGCATCGGCAACGTTGAACATTTCGTGAGATAGCGCTTCCGCTGTCAGGCCGAGGCTCATCGTCTCGTAGGAAAGCTCGAGCTGCTGGCGGAGAATGTCGAGCTCGTTGCGGACGACACTCGCTTTCGCGATCGCATCATGCAGAAGCGTCGCTTGAGGTCCTAGCGGCATCAGCAGCTTCTCAGCCTCGGCTAGGCTCGCTGCGTATTCACGCGTTGCGGCACGAAATGCGTCCACATCTCCAGCCGATTCCGCCGATTCAGCCGCCGACTGCGCGCGTTCGCGTCCCTGCGACAGCTTTTGGCCGACCCGGGCAATGGAGGCTGCAACTCGAGCCGTCTCTGTTACGGCGGACTTGATGTCGTCAACAAGCGACTCGGCCGTCGCATCGTTCCTTCCACCAGCCTCCTCACGTGCCACTTCGTTCCGATAGCTGACCCAGGCACGACCCAGCGCTCCCTGTGCATCGGCAGCGAATTTCACTACCTCGCGCATGAGAAGGACGAAGCTACGGTAAGCAGGGGTGTCGACAAATCCCTCGCGGTCGGTCTTCTCAGCAAGCTGGACATTCGCTCCGCTCGAAATCGCGACGTATCCCACTGTGGTCTGAGGGCGCAGTCCGTACCAGCTACGTGCGCTGGTCCATTGGTCGGCGAGTTCGAGCCAATCCGTATCAACACGAATGCCGAACCCATCGCGGTACACCCGAATGCCGCTGAGGTCTTGGATGAAATCGCGGTACTCCTGCATGGCCGTGAAGACGTCACGCCAGGGTGCATCCGCCCCGAGGCTGAAACTGTCGATCTCAGCGTGAAACGGTCCCGGGGTCACCGCGGACGGATCCTTGTCGGTGAGCTGGATCGTTCGATGGAACTCGGCAAACCAGCCACCAGGCCCACGCTTGAGCCCAATGTCTGCGACGGATGGCTGTTCCTTCAGAAACAAGAAAAGACGCTCGCCGCCATCCCCCGCCGTAAGCCGTGCATAATCGTCTTGGTCGGCCCGTGACTGTCCGCTAAAGATCGACATCCGCGCGCGCCCCCGAATCGACAACGATTCGCCATCGAACGTAACGTCGTAGTGCGTCCGCGCTGTTTCCCGCACTCGTCGAGTCAACTCAATCAGTTCGAGAGGTTCGCCATCAATCGTGGCGGAGACGACGAAGTCCTTAATCGCCTCGTAAGGCGAGATCATCTGCGAGAGCTTCCGCTGCAGCGTTGCCCGGGTTCTCGTGTCAGTCCAATGGTCGGGCTCTCGTAGCCCGCAGACAACTAGAGACGTCCCTGTCGCTGTGCGTACCCGCTCAGCAGCTCGTTCCTCCAGATTCACGTCGATGTCGTCCAGAGTCTCAGCTTGCTCAAAGTCATTCCACGAGACGCCGACTACGAGCTCGGGCCCGGAGCGGCGGCTCTTCGTAGCGATTTCGAGGCCCGAACCGAGACGCTGTGTCCCGAGTCGCCCCAACCCTTTGTCTCCCAAAGGCGTTCGACCGCGCCGGGTGGTCTTGCCGGCCGACTTAAAGGCACGCTTCTCGGAACGGCCGACGCGCAACCATCCCCGCTGAATGTCTTCTGGTGACATGCCAGTGCCGTCATCGTCAACGACGATGAACCCCGGTGACGAGGAAACGAGCTGGCTCACCGGAGGCGAGCCGTCGCTCGAAACCGTGATCTTCGCGTACGTTGCATCCGCGTCGTATGCGTTCTTTACGAGCTCCACGAGGGCCTGAACGTCGTCAGATATTAGGTCGGCGCCGAGTTCGAGGACGACGCGCGGGTCGACCTCGAACTTCACGTCGTAGCGCGTGCTGCAGGAGCTTGAAATATCAGTACGCGCTCCGAATTGATGGTGTCTGCAGTCGCGTTGCGACTAGCCATGCGCTTTTTTAGGGTCGGAATCGTCCGCTTGACCGTAGTGACGAGACTGACACCGCGGCTTCGGAAGAGCTCGCGCAGAATGCGATCCATCGGAACGGTACGTCCGCCAACGCGCCGGGAGCCGACTGTCCACGCCATCAAAGCGCCGGGCTCAAGATTGTCCATAATCGCACCGAGCGCAACATCAAAGTCGCGCCAAAAAGTCGCGACGCGTCTCCGACGATCGGCAGGTTCATCCTCGAGCTCACGCAATATGCCCGCGAGGCCGGCGGAGCGCTCCACAAGCTGCGGTATGTCCGCCCAGACTCCTCTCGCGACTCCACCTAAACTCCGACGGTCGATCTCCCAGGTCGTATCGAGGATCGCCGCATCAATTCCGGGATCGATGTCTTCCAAGTCGATCCAGTGCAATGGGAGAAACGAATGCTGGCCGTACGTAACAGTTGTCGGGTTGTCACCATACGGCGGCGATGTCACCAACACTGGAAACCCGACGTCGTAGAGCGGCATGTCGCACGCATCCGCTAGATCCACTGTGACGGTACCGACGTAGAAACCTCTCTGAAGAAGGTCTTTTTCCCAAAGGATGTCGGCATATTCGCGGAAGCTGTCCAGGTTTCGATCTACCACTTGTTCGAACACGGCAAGCGGGGAGATTTTCCGCGTACGCAACTCCTCCGACGATCGCATGTGAAGTTTCACCGTCGACGTGCGTGAGTTGCTGGTCCGACGAACCGTCTCTGCAAGAGCCACCCAAAAGAATCGACGGGCTTGGAGGGTGGGCAAAGTGCGAATCGCGCGCCGCAGCCTGGAGAGCTCGCGCGCCGGACCTACGGGGAACCACTTGCGCCAGTTGTCGTAGCTAATCTCGAGCGTATTGCGTCTATCCGCTGACGCGATGTCGACCACGCTTGCCGCGTGGCGTTCGAGAGCATCGCAATGAAACGGGCCGCTCTTGGTCCGGCAGAGAAGTATGGCAAGCGGGTTGATGTCCACGCCGTGGAAGTCAAGCCCTTGAAGCATCGCCTCAGAAAGGGTCGTCCCCGAACCAACGTACGGATCAAAGACGGTTGCACCGCCTGACACCCGGACGAGGTTCTCGATC
>Ga0193728_1000624_pt1 | contig 17308 bp, 13 predicted proteins | sample U1c1metaG_FD_143037 | JGI IMG/M metagenome (GOLD analysis project Ga0193728, IMG submission 143037) | Soil microbial communities from a riparian zone of the East river system, Colorado, United States - U1c1 | ecosystem: Environmental > Terrestrial > Soil > Riparian zone | place: USA: East River...
CAAGTTCGACTTCCTGGGCCTCAAGACGCTCACCGTGATCCAGACCGCGGTGAAGCTGATCAACCTGCAGCGCCCGCCCGGTGACGAGTTCGATCTCGATTTCATTCCGCGCGATGACGCCGACGTCTACAAGATGATCTCGCGCGGCGACACGACCGGCGTGTTCCAGTTCGAATCGAGCGGCTTCCGCGAGATGTTGAAGAAGCTCAAGCCCGACTGCCTCGAGGACATCGTCGCCGCGGGCGCGCTGTATCGGCCGGGCCCGCTCGAGGGCGGGATGGTCGACCAGTACATCGACGTCAAGCACGGCCGCAAGAAGCCCGACTACATGCACCCGTCGCTCGAGCCGGTGCTCAAGGACACCCACGGCGTCATCGTCTATCAGGAACAGGTGATGCAAATCGCTCAGGTGCTCGCGGGCTACACGCTCGGTGGCGCCGACCTTCTTCGCCGCGCGATGGGCAAGAAGAAGGCCGAGGAGATGCAGAAGGAGAAGGGCAAGTTCCTCGATGGCGCGAAGACCCAGAAGGTCGACGTCAAGCGCGCCGAGGAGATCTTCGATCTCGTCGAGAAGTTCGCCGGCTACGGCTTCAACCGGTCGCACTCGGCCGCGTACGGCTGGATCACGTATCAGACCGCGTTCCTCAAGCACCACTACCCGCACGAGTTCATGGCGGGCCTGATGTCGTGCGACGCCGACAACATCGACAACGTCGTCAAGTTCATCGCCGAGGCGCGCGCGATGGGCCTCGTCGTCGAACGGCCCGACGTCAACGAGTCGCAGCTCGACTTCACCGTGACACCGGCCACGGCAGACAAGGTGAAAGTCATCCGGTTCGGCATGGGCGCCGTGAAGGGCGTCGGCACGAACGCGGTCGAGGCGATCCTCGAGGCGCGCGCCGCCGACGGCAAGTTCGCGTCGATCTACGAGCTGTGCCGCCGCGTCGATACGCAGAAGTGCAACCGGCGCGTGCTCGAGCAGTTGATCAAGAGCGGTGCGCTCGATCTCGACGGCAAGTACCACCGCGCACAGTTGCTCGCGGCGCTCGACGCGGCGATGGAGCGCGGCGCCTCCGAGCAGCGCGATCGGCGCAGCGGCCAGACCTCGCTGTTCGGCCTGATGGAGCCGCCGAAGCTCGGTGGTGCGGGACCCGCGCTCACCCAAGGCGAGACCTACGCCGAGGTCGAGGCGTGGTCGCAAAAGCAGCTGCTCGCGTTCGAGAAAGAAGCGCTCGGCTTCTACGTCTCGGGCCACCCGCTCGATCGCTACCGCGGCGACCTCGCGCGCTACGCGACGGCGACCACGAGCGAGTTCCTCGCCGGCGCCAAGCACGTCGGCGACCATTCGGTCGGCGGCATCGTCAGCCAGTACCGCGAGATGATCACGAAGAAGGGCGACAAGATGGCCCGCTTCCAACTCGAGGATACCGAGGGCTCGCTCGAGGTTATCGCGTTCCCGAAAACGTTCGAGAAGGTCCGCCACGTGCTGGTCTCGGACGAACCGGTCCTGTGCTCGGGCGCGGTCAAAAACGAGGGCACGTCGGACGCGCCCGAGTGGAAGATGCTGCTCGAAAAGGCCGACCCGCTCTCGGAGGTCCGCCAGGCGAAGACCACGCGGGTCGATATCCACCTCGATGCGGATCTGCTCACACTCGACCAGGTCGACGAGCTCAAGACGATCCTCGCGAATGCGCAGCGCGGTGCACACCAGCCGGTCGTGCGCTTGAAGGTCGCGCGCAGGGCCGAAGCGGTCATCGTGCTGCCAGATGCGTGGGCTGTCTCACCGACCGATGATCTGCTGATGAAGCTCGAGCGCCTGTTCGGCGACCGCGTCGCGATCCTCGCGTAACGATTTTCGTTGATCGGCGGATCTCGCAGTCTAAGATGCCGCTCGAGGGTAGTGCATGTCGAAGGCGGCCATTCTCCTGGCGTTGTGCTCGTCGTGGATCGTCGCGTGTGCGATGGGCGGCAGCACCTCGTCGCATCAAGGGAACGCGGACGCGCCGCCACAACAGAGCGACGCGCCTAGCACGCCGCACGACGCGCACATGGCAACCGGCGACGGTCCGGCCACGCCGCACGACGCGAAGCTGCTCGACGCGTTCGTGCCGCAGGATGCGCCGCACCACTACGGCAGCGACGGCGATTTCTGCACGGTCAACTCGGATTGCGACGCGAACATGGGGCTGTGTTGTTACTTGTTCTCGTGCTCCTCGGGCACGGGCATCGGTAGCAACCTCTGCTTCCCGTAACGACCGAGCTAGTCGAGGCCGAGCGCTTCGAGGTCGTCCTCTTCGAGGCCGAAGTAGTGCGCGGTCTCGTGCAACACGGTGATCGTGATCTCCGCGGCGAGCTCGTCGAGGTCGTGCGCGGCGCGCTCGAGGTTGCGCTTGAACAAGTGGATGTTCGTGACGACCGGCGCGATGCCGTCGGTCATCGGCGCGCCGGAGAACAGGCCGAGCAGGCGCGGGTCGGTGCCGTCCTCGACGAGGCCCTCGGACGGGACGTCGTCGATCAAGATCGGCACGTTCGCGAGCTTCGCGCGGACCTCGGGCGGCAATAGCTCGAGTGCCGCGATCGCGATGCGCTCGACCTCGTCGTCGCTGATCGACACCGGCGGGGCCGGCGCCGCCGCATCGAGCGTGCGGACCTGCTTCCACGCCGCGATCATCGGCGCGCGCTCGTCGCGCATCTCGTGGACGCGGCCGAGCACGTGGAGCGCGTCGGCCGCGAGCTCCGGATCGGCTTTGGCGATCTCGATGTAACGCGCGGCGGACGAAGGATCTTCCGCGGCGAGCGAGAGCTCCGCGAGATCGAGCGCGAGCACCGGGTCGTCGATCACCGAGCTCGCGAGCTCCGAGAGCGACTCGCGTGCGTCGGCCAGCTCGTCGATCGCGATCAACGCCTCGGTGCGCACGAGGATCGCCTCGACGAGATCGCGCTCTTCGTCGATGAAATCGAACGCTTTTTCGAGCGTGTCGAGTGCGGCCTCGGGGTTGCCCTCGTCGCGCAGCTCGATCCGCGCCGCGCAGATCCGCGGCATCGGATCGTCCGGCGTGGTCTCGATCAGCTCGCGGTACACTTTCAGCGCGGCCTCCGCGTCGCCCTGCGCATCTGCGCACGCCGCGGCCAGCGCCATCACCCCGGGATGCTTGCGATCGATGCGCTGCACGCGCTCGCTGGCGGTAACAGCGTCGTCGATACGGCCCTCTTCGAGGGCGGTGAAGCCGCGTTCGAGATCGGCGGACAGGCGGTCCTGGCGAGACATGGGCGCGTGATACCGCGATTTGCTAGTGTTCCAAGCGTGAGAAGCCTCGTGTTTGCAGTCGCGCTCGTGCAGCTCGCCGCCGGCGGTTGCCACGGCAAACGCCAGGTCCTCGGGCCAAGCGTGCCGGAGAGCTCCGACCCGGCCGCGAAGCAGCGCTTCAACGAGGCCAAGGCGAAGTTCCTCGAGGACTCCAGGGTCTCGGCCGAGAATTTCAAGCGCATCGTCGAGGACTTCCCGCACGATCCGATCGTCCCGATCGCGGAGGTCTACGCCGGCTACGCGCAGATCAAGTCGCACGCGTTCGCGGACGCCGACACGCAGCTCGCAAAGGCGATGGCCGCCGGCGATCCGGCCGTGCGCGCGAAGGCGCAGCTGTTCCTCGGGATCGCGAAGAACTACGAGGGCGATCCGGCGACCGCGCGGCGCCTGCTCGCCGAGGCCGAAGGCGCGGTCGAGACCGACGACGAGCGCGGTGAATATCTCTCCGCCCTCGCGTACGCGACCGCCGCAGGTGACAGGCCGCTCGCGGCACTACCGATCTTCGATCGGCTGTGGAAGCTCGCGACCCCGACGGAGAAGACCGTGATGGTCGCGCGCATCGAGGGGCTGTGCGCCGCGGCGCCACAGGATCAGCTGCGCGCTCTCTACGATCACATCGAGCGCAACGGACCGAGCTGGGCGGTCGCGGGCAGCCAGCTCGCGGTGCGCGCGGATCTCGCCGGAGACACGAGCACCGCGACGAAGCTGCGGGGCGAGGTCGCCGAGGTTCGCGCCACGCTCGGCTTGTCGCGCACGATCACCGCAGCTGCCGTCGGCGGTGCGCCGGCAACGGGGAGCTCCGGCATCGTCGGTGCGGTCGTCCCACTCGGCACGCAGAGCCGGATCGCGGATGCCGCGGTCGCCGGGCTCGGGCTCGCGGCCGGTGCACCGAACGGCAGCGGCATCGCCGCGATCGAGGTCCGGCCTGCGAAGGACAAGACCGAGGGCGAGCAAGCGGTCGACCAGCTCGCGGCCAAGAACGTGATCGCGATCATCGGCCCGATCGAGGGCGCCGTCGTCGACGCCGCGGCCAGCCGCGCCGAAGGACTCGGCGTGCCGCTGATCTCGCTCGCGACCGCCGCCGATCAACGTCCGTCGAGCCGGTTCGTGTTTCACATTCGCCACTCCGCCGAGGCTCGCGCCCGCACGCTCGCCCAGCGCGCGCTCGCGAAGGGCGTGCACCAGTTCGCGGTGTTCGCGCCCGACAACGGCTACGGCAAGGCCGTGTCCGCCGCGTTCGCCGACGCCGTGCAAAAGGGCGGCGGCACGATCGTCAAGACCGTGACCTATCCGAAGAACGCGAAGTCGTTCGCGCAGAAGGCGAACGAGCTCGGCACGTCGGGCTGGCAGGCCCTGTTCGTGCCCGACACCGCCGAGGAGCTCGCGCTCGCCGCGCCCGCGATCGCCGCGGCCGGCAACATCCCGAAGGCGATGCCGTTCCCGAAGAAGGTGCTCGGCGGCCGGCCGATCCTGTTGCTGTCGACCGCCGAGGATCTCAACAACGACTTCGTGACCAGCGCCGGCCGCCACGCGGAAGGTGCGCTGTTCGCACCCGGGTTCTACCCCGACGACGCCGATCCGACCACGAAGCCGTTCCTCGACAAGTTCGTCGTCGCCTACGGCCACGCGCCCGGCGCCGGCGAGGCCTACGCGTACGATGCCGCGCAGCTGGTCGTGGCCGGCGCTGCCGGCGACCGCTCGGGCCTCGCGACCTCGCTCGCGCGCGGCCAGTTCGCGGGTGTGACCGGCACGGTCAGCTTCGACGCCCAGCACCACCGCAGCGATCCCGGCATCGTCTATACGGTCGTCGAGGAGACCGGCAACGTGTTCGCGATCCGCACGGCGAAGTAGGCGTGGTATACGCGGCCGGTGGGGTTCTCCGTCGGAAACCGGTTGATCGCGGCCCTCGACACGCCGAGCCGCGCTGACGCTGACAAGCTCGTCGAGAAGCTGGAAGGCGTGCCGAGCTGGGTCAAGATCGGGCTCGAGCTGTTCTGCGCGGAAGGGCCGGCGATCGTCCGCGACTTCACCGGGCGGGGGCTCGCCGTGATGCTCGATCTCAAGCTCCACGACATCCCCGAGACGGTCGCGCGCGCGACGGCGAAGGTCGCAGGGCTCGGGGCGGGCCTTCTGACCGTGCACGCGAGCGGCGGTACCGCGATGCTCGAGGCCGCGGTGCAGGCCGCCGGCGGTATGCGCGTGCTCGCGGTGACGGTGCTGACCTCGCTCGACGACAACGACCTGGCGCAGATCGGCTCGGTCGCGCCGGTGGCCGACCTGGTCAAGAAGCGCGCCCAGCTCGCGGTCGCGAGCGGCTGCCACGGCATCGTCGCCTCGCCGCACGAGGTCGCGATCCTGCGCGACGTGGTCCCGAAGGAGTTCTTGATCGTGACCCCCGGCGTGCGGCCCGCGGGCAGCGCGGCCGGCGATCAGAAGCGCGTGATGACCCCGCGCGAGGCGCGCGCTGCCGGCGCCGACCTCATCGTGATCGGTCGCCCCCTGCGCGATGCTGCGAACCCGGCCGCGGCCGCGCGCGCGATCGTCGAAGAGCTCGCCTGACCCGTGGCCGGCTTCAAGGATCGCATGCGCGGTAACAAGCCCGGAGGACGGCCGAGCGGCCCGCGCGACGCCGGTCCTGCCGGTGCTGGCGGTCCAGGCGGCGGTGGTGCGCGTGGTGGGCGTGCGGGTGGTGGTGATGCGCGCGGCGGAGGTCCAGGTGGCGGCGGTGCGGGCGACCGCTCTCGCAGCGGGCCCAATGACCGCGCGACAGGCGCGGGCGACCGCACGGGCGCCAGGCCTCGCGACCGGATCAGCGGCCTTCCTCGCGACGACCGCGCGAGAGGCATGGGCGAGCGCTATGGCGCGAGAAGCGGCGGCGACCGCAGTGGCGGCAGGCCTCGCGACGACCGTCCGCGCGACGATCGGCCGCGCGACGACCACGCGCGCGACGACCGCGCGCGCGACGACCGTCCCCGTGACGACCACGCGCGCGAAGACCGCCCGCGCGACGATGCGTCGCCGCGGTTACCGCGGATCAACGGACCGGGCGAGCGCGTCGTCTACGGCGCGGGCCCCGTGCGCGAGCTGATCGCGCGCAACCCGCAGCGCGTGCGCGCGATCTGGGTCGACCCGCGGCGCGCCGACAAGAGCGTCGGTGATCCGGTCGCGCAGGCCGTGATCGCCGCGCGCCAGGCCGCCATCACCGTCGACGACCGCGAGCGCGAGCACCTCGACCGCGCCGCTGAAGGCGGCAAGCATCAGGGCGTCGTCGCGTGGCTCGGCGAGTTCACGTACGCGGCGCTCGACCGGCTGATCCTGCCCGACGAGCCCGCGATGTTGATCGCGCTCGACGGCGTCGAGGATCCGCGCAACCTCGGTGCGGTCCTGCGCTCGGCGTACTTGCTCGGCGCGCACGGCGCGATCATCCCGGAGCATCGCGCCGCGCAGGTCACGCCGCTGGTCGCGAAGGCGTCCGCCGGAGCGTCGGAGCTCCTGCCGATCGCGCTGGTCCCGAACCTGGTGCGCGCGCTCGAGGAGCTGCGCGAGATGGGCGTGTGGCGGATCGCCGTGCACGCGGCGCCGAACGCGCAGCGTATCGATCAGATCGACGGCACGATGCCACACGTGCTGGTGCTCGGCTCCGAAGGCAGCGGCGTGCGGCCGCTCGTCGCGAAGCACTGCGACTTCCACGCGCTGATCCCGATGCAGCGCGAAGGCGTCGGCAGCTTCAACGTGTCGGTGGCGGCGGCGCTTGCGCTTTACGAGCTGCGTCGGCAGCGCTCGCCGCGCGCGCCATGACGTAGATCGCGAGCGAGATCACGCCCGCGATCAGCTCGAACCACGACTCGAAGCGGTTCATGTGCAGCGTGGTGTACAGCCACGTCGAGGTCTCCGGCAGAAACCCGACGGTCGCGAGCACGACCATCCCGATGCCGCTGATCAATACGAACAGCGCTTCGGCGCCGAACCGCGCGAAGCCGAACCCGAGCAGGCCGACGCCCAGGTTGAGGCCGACGGCGTGGATACGGTTCGTGGGCAGCGGGCCGATGTCGTCGGTGAACAGACCGATCGCCCCGCCGATCACCAGGAACGCGGAGACCGCCAGGGCCCACCAATCGATCAGCTTCAGCCGCACGCAGATCGAGCATACCCCGAACTGCCGCAGGTGCGACTTCTCCGGATACGCAGCGGGACGACTCGTCGAATCGTGTAGCTACGCGACGATCTTTTCGAGGAAGCTGGCCTTCAGCAGCTTCTCGCCGTGGACCGGGAAGAACGTGTAGATGCTGTCGCCGACGACGCGTACGACCTCGCCCTCACCCCAGCGCGCGTGGCGCACGATGTCGCCCTTCTCGAGCGGGCCGAACACGGGGCGCTTTACCCGTTCGATCTTGAGCGCGCGGCCGCGGCCGGCGGTGTGGCGGCGCCGCATCGCCTCCTCGAGCAGCTGCTTGCGCATCTCCGGATCGCCACCACGGCGCGCGGTGATCTCGTGCGCGACCGTGTCGGGATCGCGGGCCGGCGGCGGCGCGTGGCGCGACGCGCGCTGGCAGTTATCGCAAGTCCCGCACGCCGGCGCGTCCTTGTAACCGAAGTACGTGACCAGCAGGCGGGTCCGGCACAGGTGCGACTGCGAGTAGCGCAGCATCGCCGCGAGGCGAGCGCGGTCTTGCGCGCGCTTTTGCTCGTAGCGGCTGGCCGCACGCGCGAGGTCCTCGATGCTCGGTGGCTCGAGTGCGAGCGGCGCGAACCGCGCGCCCGGAGCCTCGGCCGCGAAGCCGACCTCCTTCAGGAACGACAGCACGACGCGCGCCTTCTTCGCGGGCGCGTCGGCGCGCTCGGCGATGTCCTTGACCGACTGGAACACCGGATCGTGATCGTCGGTCTCGAGCGTCGCGACGGCACCGCCAGTGACGTGGACGAGCGCCTCGGCGACCGCGCGGGTCTGCTCGGGCGTCGGATAACGCCCGCCGAGGAAGAAGCTCTGGATCCGCTTGTCCTCCGGCTGATAGAGCAGCACGCAATCCGCGGGGTCGCCGTCGCGGCCGGCGCGGCCGGCTTCCTGGTAGTAGCTCTCGAGCGAGCCCGGGAAGTTGTAGTGGATGACGAAGCGCAGGTCCTGCTTGTCGACGCCGAGGCCGAACGCGTTCGTCGCGACCATCAGGCGCGGCGCGCCGTGGTCCATGAACGCCGACTGCACGCGCTCGCGATCCTTCGCGCGCATGCGGCCGTGATAGCGCCCGCACTCGACGCCCTGCGACCACAGATAGTCGGCGAGCGCGTCGACGGTCTTCACGGTCGCGGCGTAGATGATGCCGCAGCCTTCCTGGCGCTCGATCAGGCGCATCAACATCGCCTGCTTCTTGCGCTCGCTCGACGCCTTGATCACGTGATAGCGCAGGTTCGGGCGATCGAGCCCGATGTCGATCACCGACGCGTCGGCATCCGACAGGCCGAGCTGCGCGAGGATGTCGTCCTTGACCTTCGGCGGTGCGGTCGCCGTCAGTGCGAGCACCGGCGGCTTGCCGAGCGCGCGCACCGCTTCGCCGAGGCCGAGGTAGGCCGGGCGGAAGTCGTGACCCCACTGCGAGATGCAGTGCGCCTCGTCGACGACGAACAGCGCGACGCGGACCTTCGTCAGGTGATCGCGGAACCGCGGTTCGCCGAGCCGCTCGGGCGTGACGTACGCGATGCACGGGCGATTCTCTGCGAGGCGCGATAGCGCCGCTTGTTCGTCGCGCGGTGACAGCGTCGAGTCGAGCCGCAACACCTCGATGTCGAGCTCGGCGAGCTTGTCGTACTGATCCTTCATCAGCGCGATCAGCGGCGACACCACGAGCGTGACGCCGTCGAGCTCGAGCGCGGGTAGCTGGTAGCACAGCGACTTGCCCGCGCCGGTCGGCATGATCGCGAGCGTGTCGATGCCGGCGAGCACGTTGCGGATCGCGAGCGCCTGGCCGGGCCGGAACTCGTGGAGGTTGAACCGGCGGCGCGCCAGGTCGAGCATGTGCGCATCGATCGACTCGGCATCACCCGACAGGTCGAGCGCGTCGATCGCGTCGCCCGTGATCGTCGGATCATCCGGATCGATGACGACCGTATCCGGAGCGTCGACCAGCTTGAGCTCGTCGGTATCCGGTTCGTCCGGATCGACCACGAGCGGTCGGCTCGGAATCGGCTCTAACGCATCGCGCGTGCCGCGGGCGAACTTGGTCGGCTTCTGCGGCACCGGCGCCGCGGCCGGCGCCTCCTGCGGCAGTCCAGCTTGCGTCGAAGCGCGCCGTCTAGTGCGCTTCTCCTCTGGCTGGCGATTGGACATCAAACATTACTGTGCCGGTGAAACTGCAGCGGTGGCAAGCGAAACCGGGCTCTCGCGTGAAGGTACGGGTGAGCGGACACGCACAAACTGCGGTGTGAACAACCGTTGCCTCGCTAGCTCGCCGAAATGGCAGGCGTACCGCGCATCACTTCGATTGTAGGAAGCCTTCCGCTTTTAACAACTCGGCGGTCAACACGGCGCCACCTGCAGCGCCGCGGATCGTGTTGTGCGAGAGCGCGACGAAGCGCCAATCGAAGATCGCGTCCTCGCGCAAGCGCCCGATCGACACGGCTTGGCCCGCGCCGAGATCTCGATCGAGCCGTGTCTGCGGGCGGTTATCCTCGTCGAAGTAGTGCAAGAACGGCTTGGGTGCGCTCGGGAGTCCGAGCTGCTGCGGCTTGCCGGCAAACTCCTTCCACGCGGACAGGATCTGTTCGCGCGCAGGCTTGCGCTCGAACTGCACGAACACCGCTGCCATGTGACCGTCGCTCACCGGGACGCGGATGCACTGCGCGGTGATCGCCGGCAGCTTCGCCGCGACGATCTTGCCACTTTCGATCGCGCCCCAGATCTTGAGCGGCTCCTGCTCGGACTTTTCCTCTTCTCCTTTGATGAACGGGATGACGTTGTCGACCATCTCGGGCCACGACTCGAACGTCTTGCCGGCGCCGCTGATCGCTTGATACGTGCAGACCGCCAGCTTGGTCGGGCCGAACGCGAGCAGCGGATGGATCGCCGGCACGTAGCTCTGGATCGAACAGTTCGGTTTGACCGCGATGAAGCCGCGCTTGGTGCCGAGCCGCTTCTTCTGCGCTTCGATCACGGCCATGTGATGCGGGTTGATCTCCGGCACCATCATCGGGACGTCGGGCGTCCAGCGATGCGCGGAGTTGTTCGAGATCAGCGGGGTCTCGGCGCGCGCGTACGCCTCCTCGAGCTTGGCGGTCTCGTCCTTCGCCATGTCGACCGCGCAGAACACGAAGTCGACCTGACTCGCGATCGACGCGACATCCGACGCGTTGCCGACCGTCAGCCGCGCCGCCGCGGCGGGCACGGGTGTGGCGAGTGACCACCGGCCCGCGACGGCGTCGCCGTACAGCTTGCCGGCCGAGCTGGGGCTCGCGGCCACGGTCGTGACTTCGAACCACGGGTGATCCGCGAGCAACGAGACGAATCGCTGGCCGACCATTCCGGTCGCTCCCAGCACACCGACGCTGAGCTTGTTCACGCGCGGACGATAGCAAATCTGCGAGACTTCGCTCGTGCTTTGGTTGTTGCTGTGGTTCGCACCGATCGTCGGGGGCTCCGACGACGCCGGCGATCCGGCAGTCGTCGACGTCACGATCGCGGGCGGCCAATGCTCGGGCGTCGTCGTCGCGCCGCGCGTCGTCGTCACCGCCGCGCACTGCATCGCGCCGGGGTCCGCAATGGCCGGCGACGCGACTGTCACCCAGGTCTGGGTCGATCGCTACTACGACGGCGGCGTCGATCACGATCTCGCGGCGCTGCGCCTGGATCGCGATGCCGGCGTCACGCCGCTCGCGATCGCGGCGCCGCAGCTCGGCGCGGTCCGCCTCGTCGGCTTTGGCGCGACCGCACCGGATGGTCCGCGCGGCACGCGCCACGCGATCGACACGCAGCTCATCGAGGTCGAGCCGCGCCACGCACGCGCGGGCGGGGCGGGGATGACGACGTGCACCGGCGACTCCGGCGGCGCCGCGATCGATCCGGACGGCGCGCTGGTCGGCGTGATCACCGCGGGCGACGACGCGTGCGCCGCGCCGTCGTTCCTGATGCGCCCCGACTCCGAGCCGCAGCTCGCCGAGGTGATCGCCGCCTGGACGACGCCGCCGACCGATCCGTGCGGCTTCGAGGGCACCTGCGCCGCGGATTGCCCGATGGTCGATCTCGATTGCCCGCTCGGCGGGCTCGCCGGCGCGACGTGCGCGGCCGCGAGCGCGTGCGAGAGCCGCGTGTGCATCGGCGACGACCGCGGCGAGTTCTGCTCGGCCGCGTGCGCGACCGCCGCGGATTGCCCCGCGCCACTCGACGCGTGCAGCGCCGGCACGTGCACGTACGCGCACGGCACGCCGGGGATCGCGGGCGCGCGGTGCCACGCCGACGCCGACTGTCGCTCGGGGTTGTGCGATATCGACGCGCAGATCTGCACGGTGGCGTGCGGCGCGAACGACGCGTGCCCGACCGGCCTCGCCTGCGAGCCCGTGCGCGAGCAACGCGCGTGCACCGAGCCCGGCGGCTGCGCGATCACCTCCGGAGGATCGTGGATGATCTTCGTGATCGCGGTGCTCGCCTACCTGATCCGAAACAGGCACACTCGCGCCGCATGCCCTTGCTCGACGGCCTCGAAGTTTATGCGTCCTCGATCCATGGCTATGGCTGCCGCACGACGCGCACGTTCGCGAAAGGTGACACGGTGTGCTTCGGCGACGGCGTGCTCTATCGCGAAGACGACGAGTTCGACGATACCTACGCGTTGATCCTTCCGGAGGAAGACTCCGGTCTCGGCTGCAACATGTTCTGGGACCTGGTCGATCAGACGCGCTGGTTCAATCACTCGTGCGATCCGAACAGCGAAGTGCTGTCGAAGTGGGATCACGAGGCGAAGACGATCCGCGCGTGGTGGGTCGCGCTGCGCGACATCGCGATCGGCGAAGAGATCACGTACGACTACAGCTTCGTCGCCGACGTCGCGGAGGTCTGCGCGTGTGGCACGGCGAAGTGCCGCGGCTTGATCGTCGATCCGGACGAGGTAACCAACGTTGCTCCGGAGCTCCGTCACTATCTGCGCCGCGCTAGCTAACAAGCGCCGTTACATTTGCCTGGCAGAGGTCGGACCAGCGCGATCTTCCTCGCCTTATTCGTTGTGCCCCTGTCGGATGAAGTGTGTAAGGTGAGCCCACTTTCACGGGTGTGATCTTTGCTCGGCGTCGAACGGATTGGCAGGTACCAGGTGCTCGGTCATCTCGCATCAGGCGGGATGGGCCAGGTGTATCTGGCGAAGACCACCGGGCTCGGCGGCTTCGAGCGCCACGTCGTCGTGAAGACGCTCGACGTCTCCGACGATGAAGATCAGTTCGTCACGATGTTCCTCGATGAAGCGCGCCTCGTCGGAGCGCTCCACCACCAGTACATCGCGCCGGTCTACGAGGTCGGCTGCGACGAGGACGGCCGCTACTTCATCGTCATGGACTACATCCACGGCGAGACCGCCGAGGCGGTGTGGAAGCGCAGTCACGAGGGCGACACGCCGGCGATCCCGACTGGCTTCGCGCTCAGCGTCGTGTTCGCGATCGCGTCCGCGCTCGACTACGCGCACAAGGTGCGTGGCCTCGACGGGCAGCCGCTCGAGATCGTGCACCGCGATGTCTCGCTGTCGAACATCATGATCGGCTACGAGGGCGGCGTGAAGTTGATCGACTTCGGCATCGCGAAGTCGGCGAACCGCGCGACCAAGACCGTAGCCGGCACGCTGAAGGGCAAGTTCGGCTACCTGTCGCCCGAACAAGTCTTGCGCCAGCCGGTCGATCACCGCACCGACATCTTCGCGCTCGGCATCGTCCTGTTCGAGCTCACCACGATGGAGCGCGCGTTCGCGGGCACGTCGGAGCTGATCACGCTCGAGAGGATCACGAAGGGCGAGTACACGCGGCCGTCGCGGATCGTCGCCCACTATCCGCAGGCGCTCGAGGCGATCATCGAGCGCGCGCTCGAGGTCGATCCGGATCGCCGGTTCCAGACCGCCGGCGAGATGGCGCGCGAGCTCGAGGCCGTGGCGCGCGCGATGGGCGAAGCGATCGGCGACTCCTCGATCATCGGCACGATGCGCGCGTTCGGCCGCACCGGCCTGACCAAGAGCCAGCGGTTCGCGCGAGCGTCGAGCCGCGTGCGCACCGATCCGGCGCTGATGGCCCGGATCGAGGCCGAGATGCGCCGCCAGGAGCGCGACGATCTGACGCCGGTCGTCCCGACGCCGCTGCCGATGATGGGCATGCCGCCGCTGCCGCCGATCTTGCCCGAGGCGACGCCGACCGATCTGCCCGACGTCCCGCAGCTTGTCGACGACGATCTGACCATGCCGATCAACTCGACGCCGAACAGCGGATCGCCCGCGATCGGTCAGCTCGGCGTGCAGTACGCGAGTGCGCTGCGGCCGTCGACCGGCACCGCGAAGCTCACGCACTACACCTATCGCGGTCTGTGGATCGCGTTCGCGCTGATCGCGATCGTGATCGGCGTGGTCGTCGCGCTCGCCGTTCGCTAACTGGTCGCGGTCGCCGCGGCCATGGTCTGGCCGTCGCGCACGTAGCTCGAGCCGGGGATCGCCTTCGCCGTGCGCTTGCCGACCGCGGCGAGCTCGGCGAGTCCCGCGTAGGTCTTCGCGCGAGCGAGCGAGATCGCGGCGACCGACACGCTCATCATCGGGAACCGCCGCATCACGCCGAAGCGATCCTTGGTCTCGATGTAGCCGCGCTGGCGATCGCCGACATCGTAGTACAGCTTGATCAGCGAGTCGAAGCGCTCGCACAGCGTGCGGCACACGACGTCGGCCTTCTCGGCGCTCGTCACGAACACGAAGTCGTCGCCGGCGATGTGGCCGATGAAGTCGACCGGGTTGCCGAACCGCTGCACGACGTAGCGGATCACGTCGCCGGTCTGGCGGATCACCGCGTTCGCCTTCGCGTAGCCGTAGTAGTCGTTGAACGCCTTCAGGTTGTCGAGGTCGAGGTAACACGCGACCGACGCGGCATCGCCGATCCGGCGCTCGATCTCGGCCTGGATCGCATCGGCGCCGGGCAGCTGCGTCGTCGGTGAGGCGCCGAGCTCGCGGGCCTGACGATCGAGCGCCTTCGCGACGCGCGCGAGCAACTCGGCCGCGTCGAACGGCTTGACCATGTAGTCCTCGGCGCCGCTGCGGAACGCGCGGACCTTGTCGGCCGTATCGCTGCGCGCGGACAGGAACATGATCGGCGGCATGCCGATGCCCGCGTCGGCGCGGATCATCTCGGCGGTGCGATAGCCGTCGATGCCGGGCATCAGCACGTCGAGCACGATCATGTCGGGACGGAACCGGCGCGCCTCGGCGAGCGCTTGGTTCGCCGAGCCCGCGTCGCGCACCTGATAGCCGCCGAGCTCGAGGACCTCGCGGCAGATCTGGCGGATCGACGGATCGTCGTCGACGATCAGCACGCGCGGCGCTTCGCGGCGGCCGCTCTCGACGAGGCGCAGGCACGCCTCGCGGAACTGCGCCGGCTGGATCGGGAACTCGAGCAGGTCGTCGGCGCCGGCCGCGAGTAGATCGGTGCGCCGCTTCTCTTCGCCGACGACCATCACGGCGGTCTTGTGGGTATCGGGGTCGTGCTCGAAGATCGCGAGCAGCGCGAGCGCGTCGTGCATCGCACCGGCGACGACGGCGAGGGCAGGGTGCTCGGCACGTGCGGTCGCGAGCGCGCTGTCGACGTCGTGACAGACCAGCACGCGCTCCGTTAACGACATCAATAAGCCCTTCAGTAACAGCGCGCGCCGCGGATCGTCGTCGACGACCAGCGCGACCGCGTTGTCACCGAGGCCGCGCCGCCGCGCCGGCTCGCCGTGCTCGATCAGGATCGGCTGGGTGAGCTCCTCGGAGCGCTGCGACACGGGCAACGTGAAGACAAACTTGGTGCCCTGCGGATCGGACTCGACCCAGATCCGGCCGCCGTGCGCCTCGATGATCGTGCGCGAGATCGACAGGCCGAGTGCGGTGCCGCCAACGCGCCGGCTCGACGCCGAGAACGGCTCGAAGATCCGTTCGCGATCCTCCGGCATGATCGGCTCGCCCGAGTTGTGCACCGACACGCCGACCGCGTCTTCCGACAGCGGCGGGCCGAACACCTCGACGTCGATGATACCGTTCGCGGGCGCGAACCGGATCGCGTTCGCGAGCAAGTTGCCGAGCACCTGCGACAGCCGCTCGGGATCACCGACGATCGAGATGTCGTCGGCCGACGTGTTCATCACGATCGTGAGTTGCTTGTTCGCCGCCGCCTGGCGATAGCGATCGATCACGTCGCGCGCGAGCCGATCGAGTTGGACCGGCGCGGTCGCGACCGTGATCGTGCCCGCCTGCGCGCGCGCGAGGTCGAGCAGCTGATCGACGAGCTGGTTCATCCGCGTCGCGGCCTGGCGCGCCATGTCGACGTAGCGGAGCTGGCGATCGGAGAGCTGACCGGCGTAGCCCGACAACACGATATCGAGCGCGCCGGCGATCGACGTCAGCGGCGTGCGCAGCTCGTGCGCCATCACCTGCGCGAACTCCGCGCGGCGGCGCGCGATGTCTGCGGTGTCGCCGAGATCGCGCAGGATCACCATTGCACCGACGGCCTTGTCACCGTCCCGTAACGGCGTCACGACGGAGTGCAACACGCGATCGCCGATCCGGACCTCTTCGCGGATCGGCTGGCCGTCCGGCGAGCCTGCCGCGAGATCGAACGGATAGAACCCGACGGTATCTTTCAGGTACGTCGTATCGACGGCCGCATCGGCGGGCACGCCTAGCATCTCGCGGGCCGTCTTGTTGATGACGACCTCGCCCGTCGTCGTATCGGCCAGGATGGCGCCATCGGCCATCACATCCACGGCCATGCGTAGTCGCTGCTCGAGCCCTCCTGCCATCCAATCAAAATCATACCGAAACTGCGGCCTGACCGCTCCTTGTTGCAACCATGTCCTGGCCTGCGGTAGACGTCGGTTGATGTCGGCGTCGGTGATCCTCGGATTCGTGCTCAGCTGCTCGCAGCCGCACGTCGATCCCAAGACGGGCGACGTGAGCGACGGGGTCGCCACGGCCGCCGCCGCGCACGACGATCACGGCTGCGCACCCGCCGGTGGTCCCAAGCCCGACGTGCCGGTGCAACCGGTGCCCGCGCCCGAGCCCGAGAAGCCGCCGGTCGCCGCCAAGGCGCCCGAAGGCGTGCATCGCGATCAGCCGTGCCCGGGCGACAAGCCGAAGACCGACACGGCCTCGAACGACAAGCCCGCCGAACACCCCGCGGGCTGACGTTCGTCGTGCCACTGGCACGAACGTGCCAGCGCGTGGCACGTGCCGCTCCGGCGCACGGCAACGTGCCGAAAGCGCGTCGCTAACCGCTGGATCGACCGCTGCACTAAGCGCTCGGGATGAATCTCGCGCTTCGCGACGACGTCGCCGCTCTCGCTACGCTTGCCCGCTGCTTGTGCGGCAACTCGGCCGATGCCGACGACCTCGTTCAAGACACGCTCGAACGCGCGTTGCGCGCGGAGCAGCGCTACGTCGAGCGCGGCTCGTTGCGTGCGTGGCTCGGCACGATCTTGCGCAATCGCTATCGCGATCGATGTCGCGAGCGCAACCGCCGTCCCCACGACAGCGTGGCGATCGACAAGGTCGCGTCGCCCGAGCCCGAGGAGCCCGCGCACTGGGAGCACGTCACCGAGACGCAGGTCGGCGCGGCGCTCGCGCAGCTCGAACCAGGATTTCGAGCGGTCTACGAGCTCCACGCGGCGGGCTGCTCGTACAAGCAGATCGCGCGCGAGCTCGACATCTCGATCAACACCGTCGGCACGCGCCTGTTCCGCGCGCGCACCAAGCTCAGGGAGATCCTGCTAGCATCGTCGTCGAGCGATGGCGATCGACGAGACGCTGCCGG
>Ga0193728_1000625_pt1 | contig 17305 bp, 22 predicted proteins | sample U1c1metaG_FD_143037 | JGI IMG/M metagenome (GOLD analysis project Ga0193728, IMG submission 143037) | Soil microbial communities from a riparian zone of the East river system, Colorado, United States - U1c1 | ecosystem: Environmental > Terrestrial > Soil > Riparian zone | place: USA: East River...
GCGTACCAGCCGACGTCCTTCCAGATGTGGTTGTGCGCGAGATGCCCGAGCTCGTGCGCGATCACGACCGTCACCTCGCGCGGTGTGAACTCGTTCACGATCGTGTCCCAGAGCACGACGCGGCGGCTCGGCCCGAGCCCCGTCGCCTCGGCATTCGGCAGCGATGTCACGTCGTGCACGTTCTGGACGACGACGGGGATGCGCCTGACGTGCTCGATGCGCTCGAGGCGGACGGTCGCGGCACGCAACGTCGGATCGTTCAGGCGGTGCGTCGGCAGCAGCCACGGCGTCACGAACGCGAAGAGCAGTGCGAGGCCGATGAAGAGCGGCGCGGCCGCCGCCCACCAGAGACGCGGGAGCGCGCGTGCGAGCCGCATCACGACCGCGAGCGCGAGGCAGAGGAACACGAATTGGCTGCCGAGGCCGAGCCAGTTGCCGAAGACGTGCTCGAAGTACCCGACGTTCGTGAGGTGATGGCGCCGCTCCCACCACAAGGCGGCGACGTCGAACGGAAGCTGCGCCGCCCAGACGAGCGCGAAGCCGATCATCCCGAGCAGCATCCCGGTGCCGAGCCGGCCCGCCGCCGACTCGCGGGCGAAGCGGATCCCCTTACGCGCGTAATTCGCGAGCGCGACGAGCTGTGCGAGCGTCATCAAGATCCAGTCGATGAGCGTGAAGCGCCCGAACGCTGCCGTCGCCTTCAGTTGCGCCTTCGAGAAGTACGCGTGCTCGTCGAGGTGCGGTAGATGCAGCGACGGCACGACGCTCGAGCGCCACAGAAGCCACGCGGCAACTGCCCAGCCGCCGGCGAGCAGCGCGGCCACCGCCGCACGTGCTGCCGCGCCACGGCTCACGCGGGTTCGTCGAACGAGAGCTGCGCGGGCGCGGCTCCCTCGAGCGGGCTCGCGTGCGGATACGCGTCGGTGAGCAAATAGGCGTACGCACTCAGTTGCGCCGCGTACCGGAGCGCATATGCCGCAAGGTTGCGAAGGCCCCACGGCGCTGCGCCGGTGAAGAGCGCCACGAACCAGGTCAAGATCCCCGTGACGGCAAGAGCCCAGCCGAGCGCAGCGTTCACGATCGCCGCGGGAATGGCGAGGAAGACGCGGAAGCCCGTCTTCCAGCGGTTCTGGCGCGCGGGTGCAGGCAGGTGGAGGTCGAGCGGATAGCTGCCTTCCACTCCCGCGAAGCCGGGGAACGGATTTGCAGCGAGATACAGGAACGCGTTGACATGCAGCGAGTAGCGCACGTAGCGCGAGAGGAAGGGCTGCAGCCCGGCGGGCGGCGTGCCGGTGAAGAGCGTCGCAAACCAGGTGAGGATCGCTGCGAGGATCGCGAGGACCGTCCACAGGACGAGCCAGACAAGGTGCGGGATCGCGAGCGGCAGACGGAAGAAGACCGTGACGCGGGAGAAGCGAAGGTCATCCGCGTCGCCGACGAGATGCACCGGGTGTACCGGCGGGCGCTCGACGGTCGTGAGCATCGCTGTCGGGTCGGCGTTGGGATAGCGCTCTGTGACGAGCAGCAGGAAGGCGAGCATCTGCGCGCTGTACCCGATGCTGTAGGCGCCCGCGTCGCGCAACCCCTTCGGCATCTGGCCACGGAAGAGCGACGCCCACCAGCCGAGGATCGCCACCGACAGGCCCAGCGCGCCGCCGCCGGCGCCCCTCGTGCCGCTGTTCCCCTTGCTCGGGATCTGCACGTTGGCCGATCCCCCAAGAGCTGTGCCGAGCAACAGCGCCGGCAGTGCGAGGAACAGGCGGATGAATGTCTTCCAACGCGTTTGCGGCGTCCGCGCCGGCAGCACGATGTCGATCGGATACTCGCCCTCCTCGCCGACGAAGCCCGGATACGGGTTGCCGACGAGCCAGAGGTACGCGTTGAGGTGCGAGACGTAGCGCACGTACGAGCACATGAACTTGTGCAGCCCTTCCGGCGGCGTGCCAGACGCGAGCGTGCTGGCCCAGTTGACGATCGACGCGAGGACGACGCCGATCGTCCAGAAGAACAGGAAGATGAAATGCGGGATCGCGAGGATCAGCCTGAAGAAGACCGTTACGCGGTTCCGCTGGAGGTCGTCCTCGACGACCAGCTTCACTGGGTGTTCTTCGTGCATCCTTCATTAATGACCTATGTGGCGGACGTAGACTCCCGCTGATGGCGATCGACGAGAACAACCTCGACGCGGAGACCGCCGACAGGGTCGAGCATCCCGTGGCGGCGGAGGCCGAGGAGGAGGCGCGGCTCACCCCTGCCGAGGCGATCGAGCGGATGCGGATCAACGTCCCCGTGCGCGGCAATCGCAAGCTCCGCACGCTGATCGAGCGCGTCAACGAGGACAAGCAGCTCAAGGGCTGGTGGCACGTATCGAACGTGAACGCAGTCGCGCGGATGGAGATCAACGACCATTCGTGGGTGCACATCCAGATCGTCACGAACATCGCGCTCAAGCTTCTGCGCCAGCTGACGAAGCACCACGTCGAGCCGGCCGTCGTCCGTGACTACGGCATGACGCGCGACGACGCGGAGATCGTCGTGACGCTCGCCGCACTGACGCACTGCATCGGCATGTCGATCCACCGGCACGGCCACGAGGACTTCAGTCTCTTCCTCGCGGCGCCGAAGCTGCGCGAGCTGCTGCACGGAATCTATGAGGAGCCCGACTTGACGGTGATCGTGTCGGAGGTGCTCCAGGCAATCATCAGCCACCGCGCCGACGGGCAGCCGCTGACGATCGAGGCCGGCTTGATCCGCGTCGCGGACGCGCTCGACATGGCGAAGGGCCGCTCGCGCATCCCGTTCGAGCGCGGCCGCGTGTCGATGCATTCCCTCTCGGCCGCAGCGATCGAGGACGTCACGATCACCGACGGCGAAGAGCGTCCGGTGCTGATCGAGATCCTCATGAACAACTCGTCGGGCCTCTTTCAGGTCGACGGGCTCTTGAAGGCGAAGCTGAAGGGATCCGGACTCGAGCCGTACGTCGAGGTCGTCGCGCACATCGACACGGAGACCGAGCGCCGCCTCGTCCAGATCTACCGATTGGATCTCTGAGCCGGAGCGGTTTCCGGGCCTCCCGGCTACAATTCCGCTCGATCCGGTGCGGGATCGTCTAACGGTAGGACGCTGGTCTCTGGAACCAGAAGTTGGGGTTCGAATCCCTGTCCCGCAGCTTTTACGCTCCGCCAGAGACGGCTCTAAGGAATCGCAGTTGCAGGGACGTCGGGCGAGAGGACGGTCGCGCAGGCCAGCAACCGGCCACGCCAACTGGCCGCCGCGGACCATTAGGGATGATCAGACCGTGCAGACGCCACAAATTCAGTCCGCAGTGGCTGCGGCCATGTCGGTTGCCTCAGCGCTCGAACAAGCTCGCCCTCCGGCTGCTGCCTTGCGATGTTCTTGCCCGAGTCGCCCCTGCAGGGCAGGAGGTCGCCCGGTTGGAGATCGAGCTAGCTCAACGGCTCGCCGAGACCGGAAGCCCTGTGGCTGTTCTTGAGCCGCGAGTAGAGCCGCGCGTCTACGAGCGCGACCGCTTCGCGGTCACCCTGTGGACCTATTACGCGCCCGCGACCGCCGAGGTGGTCTTACCCGCCGACTACGCGAATGCGCTCAAGCTGCTGCATGACGGCATGCGGAAGCTCGATGTCGCGACGCCGCACTTCACGGATCGGGTTGCGGAGGCTCAACAACTCGTTGCGAGCCACGACCTCACCCCTGCACTCGCCGACGCGGACAGGGAGCTACTGAGAAACACGCTAAAAAGCCGGATCCGGTCGATCGGCGACCGCGGTGCCGCCGAGCAACTGCTGCACGGCGAGCCGCACCCAGGCAACGCGCTCGCCACGAAGGACGGGCTGCTGTTCATTGACTTTGAGACGTGCTGCCGCGGGCCTGTCGAATTCGACTTGGCCCACGTACCCGCAGATGTCAGCACGTGCTATCCCGACGCTGATCAAGAGCTGCTCGGCGAGTGCCGGATCTTGATGCTGGCGATGCTTGCAGCCTGGCGTTGGGATCGAGATGACGAGTTCCCGAATGGGCACCGGATGGGCACAGAGCTTCTCAGCCAGCTACGGGCAGCACTGGAGCTCAGGCGTCATTCGTGAAGGCTCGCGCAAACGACGGTGGTCTGTGTGCGCGCCGACGGTGACGCCATGCCAGCATGCCGCTCGTGCCCGTTCTTGACTCCTTGGAGACCGATCGACTCATCCTTCGGCATCGCAGAGTGGACGAGGCCGCCATCTATCGGCACTTGTGGGCTGAGCGGGATCCGCGGGTGCCGCCGCATCGGCAGATTGACTCCGAGGGCCGACCGACTGTCGAGGACATCGCCGCGCAGATACGCGCAGAGCGCGAGGAGTCGGGGCCAGGGATTCTGACGGTGGAGCGGAAGGGCACCGCCGATGTCATCGGGTACTGCGGGCTGGTCTTTCATGGGAACGGATCGCCCGACGAGCCTGAGTTGGTCTACGAGTTGCTGCGTGCGGCCCACGGTTGCGGTTACGCGACTGAGTCGGGTCGGGCCGTCGTCACATGGGTGGGCGAGGCGGGCTACGGGCGGTTGTGGGCAACGGTCCGGGATTGGAATGTGGCTTCGCGACGCGTCCTGGAAAAGCTCGGATTCCGCGAAACGGGACGGGTGGAGCCGGACGGCGTCTACGGAGACAGCCTGCTGACCGTACGAGAGTTTTGAACGGTGCCCGATCGCTCGCACGAAAACGACCGCTCCTGCCTCGTCTCACCTTTGCACGACGCGCCACTCGCGCCCTCAGCTTCCCGTCGAAGACCACATCGTCGCGAATCGTCAGGGGACATTGCGCAACGCTGCCGTAGGCGACTATGCGCCGGCAAGAAGTCGCGTGAACGCTCGTCGCTCGGGAGGGTCTTCGAAGAGGTCAAGAAGCTGTGCTGCGAGCGGTTCGACGGGCGGGTCGTTGGTTGTATCGACCTCGGCGTCGTACGGAACCCCATGGACGGTCTCGAACCATGGGACGTCGAGTTCGAGCTGGGTGCGGTCGGTCCGCTCTGCTTCACGAGCCTTGGCAATTTCCAGACCACAGCGAACGCCGACAAGCAAGACCGGGATCTCCCGAAGGGCATCGCGGTACAACGGCACACGATCCGGGGTGATGACCGCCTCCGCGACCACATCGCAGCCGGCACGCACCAGCGCAGCGAGGGAGTGGACGTATCCCGTCATCACCTTGCCAAAGAGCGAAGAGTCGTCCTGTCTCCACTGCAGCGGGTAGCCGGCTAGGAAGTGATCGAGCGAGCGATGAAAGATCGGCCGCTGCGCCATGGCCTGGACGGCCGTTGCAAGCGTCGATTTTCCAGCACTCGGCGACCCGTTCAGCAGCATCAGTTGGCTCGCCACCACCCGAAGCTACCAACGTGCTCGAAACTCACGAGGGAGTCCCGTCAGGCGTCATGCCCGAACGCTCGCTCCTAGACTCGTCGGCGTGAAGCTCTTGAGCCGAAGACCAGGATGGTCCGTCGCGATGGTCTTGGTCGTATTTGCCGTGGCGGGATGTAGCGGATCGCGGTCGACCAACGATCGCGCGCTTGTAGCGCGGGCCTCCCCGAGGGCTTCGGACTTTGGGAGAGGATGGTTTCGTTCGGTGCAGACGCGTGTGACATGCGGAAGAGAGTTCTTAGCCTGCGCGACCTACGGCTTCAATCCGTCAGCTAAAGCGCCGCAACGGGCAAGCGCGACGGTTCTACTTCTTGGCAATGCGAGCGAAGCTGACGGAAAGCTCGCGCATGCCACAACTCATTCACTGATTGGAACCACGTCCACGACGCGGGTGGGTGCCGGTGCGCAAGCCGTAACGAGCTCCGTCCGCATCATCGCCTTCCGACGATTCCAGGTAGACGGAGCCACAATCGTTTCAGAGACTGCGATTATCCGCGCGCGATCGGGACGATTCTCCAGCACCATCGGGCCCTACGATTTCTTTGCCTTCACCGCCGGACGACTCTTGGTCCTTACCGCATTTTATGGTCAAGGGCGCCGAATTGAGCTCGCAGTCCTTAAGCGCATCGTCGCTCGGGCCGGCCGCTCAAGGACACATTGACGCCTGGCCGTGGCCCTGCCGCCTCCGGCGTGACTCGCGATCGCTGGCGCAGCCGAGAGACCTCTTGCTCGACTCACGTGTGCGAGCATCTCGCCGATAGAGAAGCCGTGACTCTCCGCGACACACTGACGATTGCGATCCCAGCTGCCGCGCTCATTACCCTCGTGGCCTCGCCCGGCGAGGGACCATGGCTCAGGCGCCCGTGGTTCATCAAAGGACCGCCCCGTCGCGGCGTGCTTGAAGCTTTCTGTGCGATCTTGCTCCTCTTAGCGATCTTCCGTGTACTCGGCTAGTCATTTGCGTCAGGGTGCATTGAGGAACGCTGGCCCAAACGACGGTCGTCTGTGTGCGCGCCGACGGTGACACCATCCCGCTAGTGCCCGTTCTTGACACCTTGGAGACCGATCGACTCTTCCTTCGGCATCGCAGAGTGGACGAGGCCGCCATCTATCGCCAGTTGTGGGCTGAGCGGGATCCGCGGGTGCCTCCGCATCGGCAGATTGACCCCGAGGGCCGACCGACTGTAGAGGACATCGCCGCGCAGATACGCGCAGAGCGTGAGGAGGCGGGGCCAGGGATTCTGGCGGTGGAGCGGAAGGGCACCGCCGATGTCATCGGGTACTGCGGGTTGGTCTTTCATGGGAACGGATCGCCCGACGAGCCTGAGTTGGTCTACGAGTTGCTGCGTGCGGCCCACGGTTGCGGTTACGCGACTGAGTCGGGTCGGGCCGTAGTCACATGGGTGGGCGAGGCGGGCTACGGGCGGTTGTGGGCAACGGTCCGGGATTGGAATGTGGCTTCGCGACGCGTCCTGGAAAAGCTGGGCTTTCGCGAGACGGGACGGGTGGAGCAGGACGGCGTCTACGGAGACAGCCTGCTGGCCGTACGAGAGTTTTGAACCAGTCGATGGCCTCCCTTCTTGGTGCATCGCATGAAGGAAGAGTGTTGGGTGCCGATACTGAGACTGATGAGACGCCTCGCTCTCTTCCTTGCCTTTGCTGGGGCGGGTGTGGCGACTGCCGTTGGCGCTGCGAGTCCAACGACAGTCGTTCGCGTGGACGGGCGCATTGGGGCCCTCCGAATCGACGTGGCTACCGAGGCGCAGGTACGGGCAATCGCGGGGAAGCCAGACAGAGTTGAAGACGAGTTCATCCCACCCGCGAAGAGCCCGGTTGGTCATACGCTCTACTACCGCTGCGGTCGAGGTTGCGAGACTGCCTACTCGATCAACAACGCGACCGGCAAGCTCTCGGACTTCGAGACAAGTTCGCCAAGCTTCATGACCGACCGCGGCTCGCGCGTCGGGATGCGCGCATCAGAGGCGGCCCGCCGTGAAGGGAAGAAGTTCGTCCCTGGCTGCGGTACCGGCCCCTACCTTCACCTTCGCTGGGCCACTCATCACGTGTTCGTTCTCACCGGCTGGGGCGGGAAGGTGCGTCAGATCATCTACCTGGGGCCACACACCATCTACTACGACGGCCTTTGCTGAACGCGGCGTCTCGACGGCGTGTTCGGGGAACATTCCTGAACTCGATGTCATTCGTTGAGTGGCAGCGTCCGGTAGCCGGCGCAGCCGCGCGTGGATGGTGGGCCTGGCGATTGCCCAGGCCCACCATCGATGCCGAGCTATGGGTTAGTTGCTTCCGCCCCGGCAGGCCGTACCCGGGGTGCCGTGCGGGAATCCGTAGTACTTGAACGAGTCGGCGGCGGTCTGAACGATCGACACGGTCTGCCCGTTCAGGAAGTCATTCAGTCCGGAGAAGGCACAGACCGAGTTGGCGTGCAGTGGCGCGGCGGTATCGGTCGTGCCTCCGCCCGGAGGACCGATCACCTCGCCAGCTCGCGCCAACCCTGCGGTGAGAGCCGTAATGAACGCCGCGCAGACTGCTGTCACGAGTGCTTTGCGCATTCCCTTTTCCTCCTTGCCTGGATTACCGGCCGTAACTGGCTTCGGTGAATCGTCGTCTGCTCGACGGCTTGAGGGAATGCGACGATCGTCGTATCCTTTCGACCGTGGCGACGGTCACCAGGACTGATCTCCGGAGCGTGCTCGAGCTTCTTTACGACCTTGGCTCATCGCCTTCGGCCGATCCGTTTCCGCTCCCCGTGCTCAACCGGCTCGCCGCACTCGTCGGCGCACAACACGCGGGTTATGGGGAGTTCGCATTCACCGACGGAGGTCGGAGTTACATCACCCAGTACAGCCTCAACAATCGCGACGAGCCGGAGTGGCTCGCGGAGAACGTTAGGCGGTGGTGGCGCCAGGACCCGATCGTGTGCTGGGTTCATGCCCGAGCAGTCGAACCGCTGGCGGTCTCCGACCGCGTGAGCAGGCAGGCATTCCAGCGCCTCGAATACTTCGACCAGGTACATCGACCGTTCGGGACGGCCGACTGCTTCCGCGTCTTCCTGCCGGCCCCACAGATGATGTCCCGCTTCCTCTGGTTCAACCAGGAGCACTGGGGCCTGAAACGGCGCGAGCGCGAACTTCTTGCGCTGCTCCGTCCCCACCTCGTGCTCTGGCGGAGACGTTGGGCCGCCCCTGTCTGTCCGGGCGCATTCGAGCTCACCGCGCGCGAACATGAAGTCCTCGAAGTAGCCGCAACCGGCGCGACCAACCGCGAAATCGCCGAGATGCTCTGGATCTCGCCTCACACCGTAAGAACGCATCTCGAACACATCTTCGAAAAGCTCAACGTCCGCACACGCACCGAAGCTGCCGCACTCCTTCGCAATACCGGGTCGTCAAGCGCGGAGCTCTCGGTCGGCGCACTCTTCGACGCGATCAGCTGACTTCGCGTGACCCTCAACGCAACGCGTACCCCTAGGCCCCGGTGCTCTGCCACCGTGGGATGATCGGGCAGATGACTGATCGCCGCGAGACCTTCGCCCGGCTACTCGCCGTATGGAACGGCGAGGCAGAAGTGGACGAGTTGGACTCGCTGGTGTCACCGAACTATCGCGGGCACATCGGGCTGCGCGATCGTGATCTCTTACGGCTCAAACAAGACATCGCTGACTATCGAGACCGCCAACCCGGCGTGCGCTTCCAGGTCGAGCACCAGTTCGGCGAAGGCGCTCACCTCGCTACGCGACTGACCGCGCACGCCGCAGCCGACGCCGCGGAGAAGCCGGCCGCTGTCAGCGGCTTGAACATCAGTCGCTGGGAGGATGGCGTCCTAGCCGAAGAGTGGGCCATCTGGGAATCCTTCAGCGGCGACTGATCGCTCGGGAGCGCGCAGCGCTGAGTAGCATCTCGTCGGTGCGCGAACTGCGTCCGGGTCTCTGGCACTGGGAGGCACCGCACCCGGAGTGGCGGTCGACCGAGCCGTGGAGTGAGAACGTGTCGTCCTACGCGATCGACGATGGCGAGCGGCTGCTGCTTGTCGATCCGCTGGCCGTGCCGAGCGCGCTCGTGGATCTCGCGGCCGACCGAGAGACGGCGATCGTGCTCACCGCGCCGTGGCACGAGCGCGACGCGGAGAGCCTGGTCGAGCGGCTCGGCGTGCCGTCTACACCCCGCTGCCCGACAGCGCGCAGTTCCTCATGGACACGTACGGCATCACCGCCGAGCAGGCCGGCGACGGCAGTCCCGACGTCGTCTGGCTGCTCCGCGAGCAGAAGGGCGAGGCCCGCCCGTACTCGGCGGGCGACCGGCTGCCGTTCGGCGCCCACGTGTTCCCCGGACACAAGGCGAAACGACACCGTGCTCTGGGTCGAGAGCCACCGCTCCGTGATCTCGGGTGACACGCTCGTCGACTTCGGCCAGGGACTCGAGATCAACGAGAGGTGGCTCCGCCCCGGCGTGACGCGCGACGAGATCGCCGGGGGCCTACGCCCGTTACTCGCACTGCCGGTCGAGCACGTGCTTGCGACGCATGGCGGCCCGACCGACCGCGCCGCCCTCGAGCGCGCATTGTCTCCCGGTTAAGTAGCCGCCGGCTACACGCGCTGGAGGTGCGTGTCCCTGAAGTCTGTGCGGTACTTCAACCCATAGCCAACGGCGCGATCGACGCCGATGTGCGTGAGCCAGATCAGGCCAAGTTGAACTGCTGTCTCCGCATCGACGATGACTCCGATTGCTGCGAGCGCAACAGGAAGTGAGTATGTGTGTGCAGCGTTGTACGCCGCCGCTCCGGTTGTCGAGCCCGCGAGGTATCCGACCATCGACAGGTCGGGCGCCAGTGCAAGCGCGACGAGAAGCCACCACGGGTAGTCGGCATGGAAGTAGAGAGCGACCGCTGCAACCGCGACAGCAAGACCTTCGGCGTGAAGGTCGACCATGGGTCAGGCTACCTCGGGCGTGTCGTCACTCAGCGGCCGACGGAAAACCCAGAGCAGCCGCGACGTCGCGCCGGTGGGATCCTCTGCGTCCGGGTCGGCCGCGCCAAGCTTCGTCAACTTGTCCGCGGCCGCCTCGATGCGGCCGACGACGCGCGGCATCGGTATCGCCCGACCGCGATCGGGGCTCGGAGCCTCGACCTCCTCCGAGATGACGCTGACAAGCTCCCATCCGTCACGGCCGAATTCGTTGAGCGCCGCCGTGTACTGCCGATCTCGCAGCGATACGACCTTGTATTCCCAGCGCTGCATCGAGGCAGCCTACGGTAGCCTCCACACATGGACGAAGGCGTTGTCGTCACAACGGTGTCCGACGAGATCGAGGCTGAAGTGGTGTGCGGGCTGCTGCGCTCCGCCGGCATCGACTGCGGTCACCGCGTTACCGAGGCGACTGACTCCGCATTCGAGGGGATCGCGTTCGACGGCCCGCGCGAAATCCTCGTACCCAGACGGAACTCGAAGCCGCTCGCGCGGTGATCGCCGAAACTCGGGGCTAAGCGCTCGTTCTAACGGCCGCGAAGCACGCGCTTGAGCACCGCGTCGTACTCGTCGAGGCCGTCTCGATAGAGCCGCGCCTCCGGGCCGGCCGCGATGCCGACGCGCTCCGGGACGACGCCCCAGATCGGAACGTTCTCCGCCTTCCACCAGGCGATCGTCTCGTCGAGATCGTTCGTGCCGAGCCGCGCCGACGAGATGACCACCCCGCGCGGAGTGCCCTTCGGGATCATCTCGAGCGTCACTGCGACGCGGGGAAACTCGACTCCGCCGGCGCGGGTCGGGATGATGACCGCGTCCGCGGAGTTGATCGCTGACTGCACGATCCGCTCGTCACCGGGAGGCGTATCGACGATCCCCATGCCATCGTGGCGGCCCATCTCACGGGTCAACGTGCGCTCCGACGGTGCCTCGACGACCGTGACGCCTTCGATCGGGCGCTCCTCCAGCCATTCGGCCGAGGACGCCTGGCGATCCGCATCGATGAGCATGACCGGGTCGTAGCCCCGGGAGACGGCGACCGCCGACAGATGAGCCGACCAGCACGTCGTAGACCGTCGCATCGGAATCCTTGCTGACGCCGAGGCCGACGGTGGCGTTGCACTGCGGGTCGACGTCGACGAGCAGGGAGTCATAACCCGCTTCCGCCACGCAGGCCGCGAGGTTCACGGCGGTCGTCGTCTTGCCGACGCCGCCCTTGAGATTCGTCACGACGATGTTCATGAAGCGGCAGTCTAGATGCGAGGGACGGAAAAGCTTTCCACAGGCGTATCAGCGATGAATGCTCGCGCAACCGCCTGTGACGCCGGTCTCGGTCTCCTTCGCCCGCCTGCCTTCGGGCTGGCACCGGTCCGGAACCTCGGGGATGGGCGGATTCGCCACGAGCTGGCCGTACCGCCCCGGCCCACACGGCTGGGCTGTGTCAATTCCGGCCAACGGGATCGTCGTCCAGGTCTTCTTCGTCCGGGACAGCCCGCCCTATCCGCGGCTCGAGCTCCGACTGCCGCGCACCACCCGATTCATGCTCGACGGTTCCTTGGACGTCCGCGAGTACCGCATCTCGGGCCGCGTATTGGGACACAACGTCGAGGTCTGGACCGACATCCGCAGCCGCCATCCGACGCCACGCCTGCTGCGAACGGCGCAGCGGGTCGTCTCGGCGCTTCGATTCCGCTAGCTCAGGCGGACGCAGCGGGCTGGGCTTCATAGCGAGCCCGCGCAGACGCGAGAACCCGCTCGGCGAGCGCCGGCATGTTCGCGCTGACCCACATCAGCAGCACCTGTGCCACCGGGATCCGATCCGAGCGGATCTGCTGCCCCACGAGGACGTAGACCTTGCCGGCCTCCGCCGCGCCGAGCACCTCTTCGAGCGCCTGGTCGACCGCGCGCGTGAGGCGGGCCGGATCCAGGGCGGGAAGGATGTGCGAGTGCGTCCGACAGACGTGTTGCAGTACACCCGCCTGCGAGGCACGGTCGAACACGTTCAGGTGGTAGCCGCAGAGCAGCGAGAAGTCGCGCCGGCGGCCGAAGTCGTTCCAGAGCTCCTCGAGGGCGATCGCGGCGTCGATCCGTCCTGCGCGACTGAGGAGATCGACCATCTCGCCGAAGGCGCGCACGTGCTTGCCAGGAAACAGGTCGAGCAGGCCTCCGACCCTCTGCTCGAAGCTGCGCTTCGACGGCGTATCGCCTTCCATGATCGCGCTGAGCGTCTCGGCAGCGTCGGCGACCGCGAGTAGGCCCGCCCGGTCGATCCGCGCCTTATCCCATCCTGCGTCGGCGAGCGCCGCCATGAACTCCGTCAGATGCTCGGGCGTCGCGACGACGACCGCCGGCTCGCCCAGCTCGAATCCGACCGTCAGATAGGCCGAGACCGACTGCGCCAGCTCGCCGAGATCCGCATAGACCTGCGCCGCGTGGCCGCGAGGTTCTCGCCCGGCGAGGAAGTCGCTCCAGACGTCGCCAGGCTTATATGGACTGTAGAAGGTGCTCGTCATCTTTGCCCTTAGGGTCAGACCGATTTGCAGGTGCCCTTTTGTGGGCACAGCCAAACCGCACCTAGCCGGTGACGAACGTGATCCGGAAGCCCGCCTTGTGGGACTCGGCGGCGATGGAGAGGGCGTGCTTCACGGGGACCTGGGGCATCACGACGGCCCAGCGGGCGCCGACGTTGACGATGTCGATGTACCGGAAGCCGGCAGTGGCGAGGCGCAGCGCGAGCGTGTTCGCTGCCGTCAGCGTCGGGAGCTTGGCAAACGTGCCGACCACCTGTCCTTTCGGCGGCTGCAGCGGCGGCCCGGTCTGCTCGAAGCTGACCTGGAATCCCGCCTTTCGCGCCTCGGCGGCGAACGACACTCGGTCGGCGACCTTGTCCGCGCCGTCGATCTCCAGCTCGAAGTCCCCGCAGCCCTCGTCCTCGATCTTGAGCCCCTGGAACCCGGCCTTGGCGGCGCGGCGCATGAGTACCTGCGCCTCCGCACGCGTACTGAAGTGGCCGAAGACCGCCTCGTCGTGCTGGCGGATCTCCGTCGTCTGGCACGACGCCCGCAGGCCCGCGTGCGCACCGGCTGCGAGAACGGCCGCCGTGACGGCGGCGAGCAGAACCAGGCGTTGCATCGGCCGCACCGTAGCTACGCCCGGTTGAGGTCGGCGAGCCTACGGGCCACGCGTGCCGCCGTCTGTGCGAGCTCGATCGACGCCTCGGCGTCGCCCGCGACGCTCGACGAGAGCCGCGCCCGCAGCGACTCGGCGAGGACTGCGATCTCCTCCGAGTTGGCGGCGATCTCCTCGGGCACGGCGATGATCCGCGCGCGCGTCGCATCGGTCCGGTCGGCCATGAACGCGCCGTAGGCGGCGGAGTCCTCGTCGGCGAGCTCGAGGAGCCGCCCGACGGCGGCCTTCGCCTTCATCACGGCCTCGTCGTCGCCGACGAAGCGCGCTGCAAGCTCCGCGAGACCCGCGGCGAGCGCGCCCGTCAGCGCGGTGGCGGCACCGCTTGCCGGCGACGGCGTCTTCTCGCCGAGCGCCGCGAGGAACTCACCGACTTGCAGCTCGTTCAGCATCCGCCGCCCTTTCGTGCCGGTAGAACCCCGCCTGCGATGCAGGCAGCGGCGTGTTGCCGAGGATCAGATCAGCGGCCTTCTCGGCGACCATCATCACCGGCGCGTAGATGTTCCCGTTCGTCACGTACGGGAAGACGGACGCGTCGACGACGCGTAGGCCGTCGACTCCGTGCACACGCATCGACGACGGATCGACGACCGACATGTTGTCGACGCCCATCCGGCACGTGCACGACGGATGCAACGCGGTCTCGGCATCGCGCGCGACCCAGTCGAGGATCTCCTCGTCGGTCGACACGGACGGCCCGGGCGATGTCTCGCCCCCGCTGTACGCGTCGAACGCCGGCTGATTCAAGATCTTCCGCGCAGAGCGCACCGCTTCCACCCACTCGCGCCGGTCCTGATCGGTCGAGAGGTAGTTGAACCGCAGCGCCGGATGCTCCCGCGGGTTCGTGCTCTTGATCTTCACCGAGCCGCGGGCATCGGAGTACATCGGGCCGACGTGCACCTGGTAGCCGTGCTCGCCCGCGGGCGAGGAGCCGTCGTAGCGGATCGCCACCGGCAGGAAGTGGAACATCAGGTTCGGATACGCGACGTCCTCGTTCGAGCGGATGAAGCCGCCCGCCTCGAAGTGGTTCGTCGCGCCCGGCCCGCTGCGCAGAAACAACCATTGCGCGCCGATGAACGGGCGCTTCCACTTCTTCAGCGCAGGCTGCACCGAAACGGGCTTGGTGCACGCGTATTGCACGTACACCTCGAGATGATCCTGCAGGTGCTCGCCGACGCCGGGCAGGTCGTGCACGACGTCGACGCCGAGCGCCTCGAGCTCCGACGCGTTGCCGACGCCCGAGAGCTGCAGCAGCTGCGGCGAGTTGATCGCGCCGCCGCAGAGGATCACCTCGCCCGCGTGGATCGTCGTGCCGCCGATCTCGACACCGACGGCGCGGGTTCCCTCGAAGACGACGCGGTCGACAAAGGCGCGCGTGCGCACCTCGAGGTTCGGGCGCTTGATCACCGGGTGCAGGTACGCGCGGGCCGCACTGAGCCTGCGTCCACGGTGGATCGTGCGGTCGAACTTCGCGAAGCCCTCCTGCTGACGCCCGTTGACGTCCTTCGTCAGCGGATAGCCCGCCTGCTGCACGGCCTCGAAGAAGGCGTCGAAGAGCGGCGTCACGGCAGGCCCGCGCTCGAGCACGAGCGGCCCGGCAGCGCCGCGATACACGTCGGCGCCGGCGAGGCACGTTTCCATGCGCTTGAAATACGGCAGGCAGTGCGCGAAGTCCCACTCGCTCATGCCTGGGTCGCCGGCCCAGCGCTCGAAGTCGAGCGGGTTGCCGCGCTGGAAGATCATTCCGTTGATGCTGCTCGACCCGCCGAGCACCTTGCCGCGCGCGTGGTAGACACGGCGGTCGTGCATGTGCGGCTCGGGCTCTGACTCGTACATCCAGTCGTAGCGCTTGTTCCCGATCGGGAACGCGAGCGCAGCGGGCATGTGGATGAACGGATCCCAGATGTAGTCGGGCCGACCCGCTTCGAGCACGAGCACGGTCGTCGACGGATCCGCGCTCAAGCGGTTCGCGAGCGCGGATCCTGCCGAGCCGCCGCCCACGATCACGTAGTCGTACGTCACGACAGCACCACCGTCTGCAGCTCGGTGAACGACTCCATCGGCGCAGTGCCGCCGACGCGGCCGATGCCGCTCTGGCTGCCGGAGCGGCCGCCGAACGGCAGGTGCGTCTCCCAGTAATTCGACGACTCGTTGACGTTCACCCAGCCGGTGCGCACGGAATCCGCGTATTGCAGGCCTTTTGCAAGATCGCGCGTGAAGATCGCGGAGAGCAATCCGAACGGCGACGCGTTGGTCAGCTCGATCGCCTGCTCGAGTGAGTCGATCGCGACGACCGGCGCGACGGGGCCGAACGTCTCCTCCTGCGCGACGAGCGACTCCGCGGGGACACCGTCGAGGATCGTCGCGTGCCAGTACAGATCGGTCGGGTATCCGTCGGCGCGCGAGCCGCCGCTCACGACGGTCGCGCCGCGCTGCAGCGCGTCGGCAACGTGCTCGTCCATCTTCTGCGCAACGCCTGCGTTGTTCAGCGGACCGAGCGTCGTCCCCTCGGCGAACGGGTCGCCGAGCAGCACGCGCTCGGTGACGAGGCGTGCGAGCTTTGCGACGAACTCCTCGCGCACGTCGCGGTGCACGAGCAGCCGCTCGCCCGCCGTGCAGCTCTGGCCGGCACAGAGGAAGCACGCAGTCACGGTCGCCTCTGCAGCAAGATCGAGGTCGGCGTCGTCCATGACCACGATCGGGCCGTTGCCGCCGAGCTCGAGAATCACTGCCTTGCCTGCCGCAGCGGCCGCCACCTTCTGCCCTGTTGCGGTCGAGCCGATGAAGCCGATGCCGTGCGTCCCGGGGTTGCGCGCGATCTCGTCGCCGACGGTTGCGCCCGGGCCCGTCACGAGGTTGAAGACCCCGGGCGGAAGATCAGCCTCGGCAACACTCCGCGAGCGCCACTGCTGCAATGGCCGTCGACGGCGCCGGCGTCCACACGACAGTGTTGCCGGACGCGAGCGCGGGTGCGATCAACTCGGCCGGCATCGTGTACGGCCAGTTCCACGGCGTGATGACGCCGACGACACCGCGCGGCCTGCGCACGAGCAGCACGCGCTTGCCCGGCGATACGGAGTTCGGGAGGCGTCCTTCGAGCCGCTTGCCGTCCTCGGCCGCGTTGCGCCAGTACTGCACGAGCTCGTTCACCTCGTCACGCGCCTCGACCATCGGCTTGCCCTGGTCGAGCGTCAACGTGCGCGTCAGCGGTTCGCTGCGCTTCTCGACCTCGTCGGCGATGCGGTGCATGAAGGCCGCGCGCTCGAACGCCGTCGTCCGCGCCCAGCCGTCGGCCGCGCGATTCGCCGCGCCGATCGCGAGCCGCGCGTCATCGCGGTCGCCCTGCGGGACCGCACCGATCGTCTCCCCTGTCGCGGGCGAGTCGGCGTCGAACGTCTCTCCCGACAGCGCGCTCGTCCACGCGCCGTCGATCAGCATCTGGCTAGACGCCACGCGGGCTTTCGTCGTCGACCACCACACGCATCAGATCCCGGATCGAGACGATCCCGACGGGGACGTTCCCGTCGAGCACCGGCAGATGGCGGAAGCCGCCGTGGATCATCACCGCGGCAGCCTGGCCGAGCGACTCCGACACGTCGACCGTCTCGGGGTCGCGCGTCATCCACGCCGCGACGTACGTCCCTTCGACCGGGCCGGTCGCGACCGCGCGGAGGACGTCGCGCTCGGTGAGGATCCCCGAGATGCTGTCGCCCGAGAGCACGAGCGCCGCC
>Ga0193728_1000626_pt1 | contig 17297 bp, 14 predicted proteins | sample U1c1metaG_FD_143037 | JGI IMG/M metagenome (GOLD analysis project Ga0193728, IMG submission 143037) | Soil microbial communities from a riparian zone of the East river system, Colorado, United States - U1c1 | ecosystem: Environmental > Terrestrial > Soil > Riparian zone | place: USA: East River...
GACGCGGAGGCGACGGTCGAGACGGTGGCCGACGGCATGGCGCCGCACCCGACGCTCTCCGAGGCGATCAAGGAGGCCGGGCTCGTTGCGCTCGGCCGGGCGATCCACGTACCGAACCGCAAGCCGCGCGCGAAAGCGCCTGCCTAGAAGCGGAGCGCCAAAGCGCCTGCCTAGAGGAGATTGCCAACCAGCTGATCGGGTAGCGTGAGGCGGAGACCAAGGGAGGTCACATGGGGATCGTCAACAAGCGCAACGCCGTCGTCGGCTGGATCGTCCTCAAGCTGGGCAAGCGGGCGGCCAGGAAGAAGGCTCAGGGCGCAGTGCGAGGGGTGCTCTTTTTCTGGCGCAAGAAGCGCAGCGGGACCACACCGGGGTGAGCGGAGGGCTCTTCCGGGAGTCGATCCGCGACCTCGTCCCATACGAACCGGGTAAGCCCGTCGAGGCGGTGCAGCGCGAGCTCGGCCTCGACCGCGTCGTCAAGCTCGCGTCGAACGAAGGCCCGTTCCCGCCGTTCGCTGCCGCGCTCGAGGCGATCGAGCGCGCGGCGAGCGAGCTCAATCGGTACCCCGACGGGGGCGTGTACTCGCTCCGCGCCGCGCTCGCCGAGCGGCACGGTGTTGCGCTCGAGCAGGTCGTCGTCGCCGCCGGTGCCGACGGCGTGCTCGATCTGCTTTCGCAGGCGACGCTCGATCCGGGCGACGACATCGTGTGTGGCTGGCCGTCGTTTGCCAGCTATGTCCTCTTCGCCGCGAAGCTCGGCGCCGCGTCGCGGAAGGTGCCGCTCGTCGACGACACGTATGACCTCGACGGGCTGCTCGCCGCGATCGGCCCGCGCACCAAGCTCGTCTACGTCTGCCACCCGAACAACCCGACTGGCACCGGCAACGGCCGCGCCGCGCTCGCGCGGTTCCTCGACGAGGTGCCTGAGCACGTACTCGTCGTACTCGACCAGGCCTACTTCGAGTACATCGACGATCCCGATTACGCGGACGGGATCAAGGAGCATTTCAAGGCCGGGCGCCGCGTCGTCGTCCTGCGGACGTTCTCGAAGATCTACGGCCTCGCGGGGCTGCGCGTCGGCTACGGGATCGCGCCGGCCGACGTGGTCGTCGCGACGAGCAAGGTCCGGCGGGCGTTCGACGTCACGGCGACGGCGCAGGTCGCAGCTCTCGCAAGCCTCGATGGGCACGAGGAGATCGCGCGCAGGCGCGCGACGAACGCCGTCGGGCGCATACAGCTCGAAGGGATCTTCCGGGAGCATGGCCTCGAGCCGGCCGGCCCGGCGCTCGGCAACTTCCTGTACGCCGACGTCGGCGACGGACGCGCGGTGTTCGAGCAGCTGCTGCAGCAGGGCGTCATCGTCCGGCCGCTCGCCGGCTTCGGCGCGCCGGGCGCGATTCGCGTCACCGTCGGCACGGCGGAGGAGAACGCCGTCTTCGCCGCGGCACTCGGACACGTCCTTTCGGGCGTCTCGTCGTAGCCGAATAACCCTGTTACCCTCCGGCAGCAGTGCTGCGCCGTCCTTCCGCGCGGCAGCTGGCGCCGTTGGGTCTCGCCGGCTTCCGTCTCCTGTTCTTGTCGACGCTCGGGTCGAGCATCGGCACCCTGCTGGCTGCGATTGCGCTGGCGATAGACGTCAAGGACCGGACGAACTCGGGACTCTGGGTCGGCGCGGTGCTGATCGTCGAGTTCCTGCCGACGATCCTCGTTGGGCTGACGCTCGGGCCGCTGCTCGACCGGCTCGAGCGCCGCTCGTTGATGGTCGGCGCCGACCTGCTGCGCGCTGTGGTCTTCTGTGCGCTCCCGTTCACGACGAGCGCGGCGGGAATCGTCGCGCTCGCCCTCGTCGCCGGACTGGCGACCGGCTTCTTCCGTCCTGCCGTATACGCCGGCGTCCCGAACCTCGTGCCCGAGTCTCAGCTGCCCGAGGCGAACGCACTGCTCCAGACCGTCGAGAATCTGAGCTGGGCGGTCGGGCCCGTCCTCGGCGGCATCCTCACGGCCGCGGCCGGACCGCACGTCGCCTACTGGGTCAACGCAGTCTCGTTCCTCATCTCCGCGATGCTCGTGGTGCGCATCCCGAAGCGGCTCCTGCAAAGCAGCACGGCGCTGACGCGCGGCCACTGGCGCGACCTCGCCGACGGCTTCGTTGCCGTCAGGCGGTCGCGCCCGCTCCTTGCGGTGCTGACGTGCTGGGGCATCGCGTCGCTCGGCATCGGTGCGATCAGCCTCATCGAGGTGTTCCTCGCGAAGAACACGCTCCACGCCGGCGACTTCGGGTACGGGCTGCTGTACGGCGGCGTCGGCGTCGGTCTCGTGCTCGGCAGCTGGTGGAGTAGCAGCCTCGTCGACCGGATCGGAACCCCACGTGCATACGCGGCCGCGCTCGTCGTGATGGCGGTCGGGTTCGGTGCCGGCGCCGCCGCACCGAACATCTGGGTCGCCGCCCTGTGCTGCGTCGTCGGCGGGATCGGTGACGGCGTCGCGATCGTCTGCAACGCGCTGCTCGTCCAACGTGGGGCGGACGACCACATGCGCGGCCGAGCGCTGACGCTCGTGATGAGCGTGACCTACGCACTGAACGGTGCGGGAACTGTCATCGCGGGCGCCCTCCTGCACGTCACGGGCGCACGCTGGGTCTGGGCCGGCGGCGCGCTCTCGTTCGCGCTCGCCGCGATCGTCGCCATCGCGCTGGCGCGCGACGTGCGCCCGGTGGCCGCCGAGCTCCACGCAAGCGGCGGCTAGAGTCTCCCGCGGTGGCCGGCCGCCGCGACTGGACCCGTGAGACTCTCGCCGCCGGCGTTCGTTCCGGCGATCGGCGCGCGCTCGCGCGCGCGATCACCCTCGTCGAGAACGGCGACCCGCTGGCCTACGACCTCGTCGCCGATCTCTATCCCGACACCGGCAAGGCCTACGCGATCGGGCTCACCGGGCCGCCCGGCGTCGGCAAGTCGAGCCTCATCGCCGCATTGATCGGTCTCGTGCGCGAGGCGGGGACGACGGTCGGCGTCGTGTCGGTCGATCCGTCGAGCCCGTTCACGCGCGGTGCGCTGCTCGGCGACCGCATCCGCCTGTCGGATCACTTCCTCGATCCCGGCGTCTTCATCCGCTCGATGGGAACGCGGGGCCACCTCGGCGGGCTCTCGGAAGCGACGCTGCAGGCGCTGCTCATCCTCGACGCCGCGGGCAAGGATCTCGTCTTCCTCGAGACCGTCGGCACCGGGCAGAGCGAGGTCGAGGTGATCGGCATCGCCGACACCGTGCTGCTCGTGCTGATGCCGGGCTCGGGCGACTCGGTGCAGGCGCTGAAGGCGGGGATCATGGAGATCCCCGACGTCATCGCGATCAACAAGTCGGATCATCCCGCCGCGAAGACGATGCTGAACGAGGTGCGGTCGATCCTCTCGCTCGGCGGCGACCGTGACTGGAAGCCGGCGATCGTGTTGACCGACGCCACGAGCGGCGAGGGCGTGCCCGAGCTGTGGGAGAAGATCGCGGCGCACCGGGCGCACCTCGAGGAGTCGGGCCAGCTCGAGGAGCGTCGTGCGCGCAACCTCGCGGGCGAGGTGTTCTCCGTCGCGTCCGCCCGGGCGAAGCGTCACCTGGAGAATGTCGTGCAAGATGACCCCGAGCTGCGGCGCCTGCTCGCAGAAGTGCAGAGCCGTGAGCTGGATCCGCTCAGCGCGGTCCGAGAGATACTGGAGAAGGTGTTCCACATTGGCAGCGACTGAGACAGCCCCGGGCCTTACTGAGATCGAGCAGGCGCGCGCGCGGCTCGACGGCGTCGCGCGCGTCACGCCGGTCTATTCGTCCGAGACCCTGTCGGCGCTCGCGGGCCGCGCGGTGCATCTCAAGGCGGAGAACCTGCAGCGCACGGGCTCCTTCAAGGTGCGCGGCGCGTACAACCGCATCTCGACGCTGAGCAACGAAGAGCTGGCGGCCGGCGTGGTCGGTGCGAGCGCCGGGAACCACGGACAGGCCGTCGCGTGGGCGGCGCGCGAGGTCGGCGCACGCGCGCGGATCTTCATGCCACAGGACGCTCCGATGGCGAAGGTCGATGCGACGCGGCACTACGGCGCCGAGATCGAGCTCACGGGTTCCGCGATCGAACACGCGCTCGACGGTGCGCGCGCGTATGTCGCGCAGACGGGCGCGACCTTCGTCCATCCGTACGAGGACGCGTATGTGATCGCCGGGCAGGGCACGATCGGGCTCGAGCTCGCCGAGCAGGTGCCCGACGCCGGCACGGTCGTGATCCCCATCGGCGGCGGCGGGCTCTCATCGGGCATCGCGCTCGCCTTGCGCGCCGTGCGGCCGGACGTGCGCCTCGTCGGCGTCCAGGCCGCAGGCACGCTGCCTGACGGGCCGGGCTTCACGATCGCGGACGGCGTCGCCGTGAAGAAGCCGGGCGATCTCACGTCGAGCATCCTCGATCGCGTGCTCGACGACATCGTGTCGGTCACCGACGAGGAGATCACCGAATCGATTGTGCTGCTGCTCGAGCGATCGAAGCTCGTCGTGGAAGGTGCCGGCGCCGTCAGCCTCGCCGCGATCCTCCGCGATAAGGTCGGCGGCGAGGGAAGTGTCGTCGCGGTGCTCTCCGGCGGCAACATCGACGCGACCATGCTCATCTCGGTCATGCGCCGTGGTCTCGCCGTCGCCGGGCGGTTCCTCGTGCTCCGCACACGTGTGCCGGACCGTCCCGGCGAGCTCGCAACCCTGTTGACGCTGCTCGCCAACGACCGGGTCAACGTCGTCGAGGTGGAGCACCAGCGAGAGACCGCAGACCTACCGGTCGGCGAGACCGGCGTCGAGTTGACGCTCCTGACCCGCGACGCTGCGCATTGCGAGGAGATCCTCGCGACGCTCGCACGCTGGGGCTATCCGGCCCAGCGCCTCTCGTAGTCGGGTCCCGGCCAACCTAGACTCGGGGCATGCCGATTTGCTCCGTCTGCTCGCAGGACAATCCCGACGTCGCGCGCTTCTGCCTGGCGTGTGGGGCCGCGCTGTCCCGGGATGCGCCGCGCGAGGAGCGGAAGATCGTGACGGTCCTCTTCGCAGACCTCGTCGGCTTCACGTCGCGTGCGGAGAAGCTCGACCCTGAAGACGTCCGCGCGGTCCTCCGTCCGTACTGGGAGCGCCTGCGCGCCGAGCTCGAGCGGCACGGCGGCACCGTGGAGAAGTTCATCGGCGACGCGGTGATGGCGCTCTTCGGCGCACCGGTCTCGCACGAGGACGACCCGGAGCGCGCGGTGCGGGCGGCGCTCGCGATCCGCGACTGGGTACGCGAGGAAGAAGGCATCCAGGTGCGGGTCGCTGTCGCGACGGGCGAAGCGCTCGTGTTGCTCGGCGCGCAGCCGGCGGAAGGCGAGGGGATGGCGGCCGGCGACGTCGTGAACACGGCCGCGCGACTTCAGTCGGCCGCTCCGGTGAACGGCGTGCTCGTCGGCGAGACGACGTATCGCGCGACGCGCGACGTGATCGAGTACGCGGACCACGACCCGGTCGTTGCGAAGGGGAAGGCGGAGCCGATCGCAGTGTGGGAGGCCGTGCAGGCGCTGTCGCGTCTCGGCATGGATCTCGAGCAGCACGCCGTGCTGCCGCTCGTCGGGCGGACGCGCGAGGTGGAGACGCTCGTCGGGGCGTTCGAGCGCGCGCGGCGTGATCGCGAGCCGCAGCTCGTGACGCTCGTCGGCGTTCCCGGCATCGGCAAGTCGCGGCTCGTCGCCGAGCTCTTCGCCCGGCTCGACGCATCGCCCGACATCATCTGGTGGCGGCAGGGCCGCGCGCTTCCGTACGGCGAGGGCGTCAGCTTCTGGGGCCTCGGCGAGATGGTCAAAGCACAAGCCGGGATCCAGGAGAACGACCCGCTGGCCGACGCGGAGGCGAAGCTGCGCGTGAGCGTCGAGAGCGTCGTCGAGCAGGACGACCGCGCCTGGGTGCTCGAGCATCTGCTGCCGCTCGTCGGGCTCGAGCCGGTGCAGGTCGCGGGAGATCGCCGCAAAGAGAGCTTCGCGGCCTGGCGCCGGTACTTCGAGGCGCTTGCCGACCAGCGCCCGCTCGTACTCGTGTTCGAGGACCTGCACTGGGCCGACGACGGCCTGCTCGACTTCGTCGACCATCTCGCCGACTGGGCGACCGGCGTGCCGCTGCTCGTCGTCGGGACAGCGCGTCCGGAGCTCCTCGATCGCCGGCCGGGGTGGGGAGGCGGGAAGCTCAACACGGCGACCGTGGCGCTCACGCCGCTCGCTGACGAGGACGCCGCGCGGATCATCGGCGCGGTCCTCGAGCAGGCGCTGCTCTCCGCCGACACGCAGCAGGCGCTTCTCGAGCGCGCCGGCGGCAACCCGCTTTATGCCGAGCAGTTCGCGCGCCTCTACGTCGAGCGTGGCTCGACCGACGGCGCCGAGCTGCCGGAGACGATCCAGGGGATCATCGCCGCACGTCTCGACGGCCTCGCTGGTGACGAGAAGCGACTCCTTCAAGACGCAGCGGTCGTCGGCAAGGTCTTCTGGGCCGGTGCGGCGGTCGAGCTGTCCGGGCTCGACGCCGCGGCTGTCGAAGGCGTGCTCCACTCGCTCGAGCGCAAAGGGCTCGTACGTCGTGAGCGGCGCTCGGCGGTGGGTGGCGAAGAGGAGTACGCGTTTCGGCACGTGCTGGTGCGTGACGTCGGCTACGGGCAGATTCCGCGGGCCGCGCGCGCCGAGAAGCATGGGCTTGCCGCCGGGTGGATCGAAGCGCTGGGTCGTGCCGACGATCACGCCGAGCTCGTCGCGCACCACTACGAGTCCGCGCTCGAGCTCGCCCGCGCAGCGGGCAGCGCCGACGATGCGCTCGTGCAGCGGGCGCGCGTCGCGTTCCGCCGGGCCGGCGACCGTGCGCTTCGACTCAACGCATTTGCCGCTGCCTGCCGCTTCTACGACGCTGCACTCGGGCTGTGGCCCGACGACGGAGAACGTCCGTATCTCCAGCTCGACCTCGGGCGGGCGCGGTTCCGTTCAGAAGGCGTCGACACGGATCTCGTCGCCGCAGGATCGGCGCTCGAGCGGGCCGGCGATCTCGAGGCCGGTGCCGAGGCCGCCGTGCTGGTCGCCCACGCCGCCTGGCGTGCCGGGCGGACGGGCGACGCAGAGACGGAGCTTCGGCGGGTGCACGGCCTGCTGGCCGGACGGCCGCCGTCGCGCGCTCAGGCCGAGGCGCTCGCCGAGGAGGCGCGGCTGCTGGCATTCGCCGACAGGCGTGAGGAGGCGGAGCGCGTTGCGGCCGCTGCACTCGAGCTGGCGGAAACCCTCGGCCTCGAGGAGTTGCGCGCCAGCGTCTTGAACACCCTGGGCGTGGTTCGGCTGGCCGACGGCGACATCTCACAAGCGCGCTCGCTTGCGGCACGCGCGGTCGAGGTGGCGTCCAGCGGCTCGCCGGAGGCGCTCCGCGCTTTGACCAACCTCGCAGTGATCGCGATCTTCGATGGCGATCCGCCGGCCTGGCGAGCGGCGCAGACGCTGGCGGTCGACGCGGCGACCCGCGCCGGTGATCGCGTCATAACGATGTGGCTCGAGTCGGGTGCGATTCGCGCCGGCGACTACGAAGAGGGCCGGTGGGATTCCGCTTTGGATCGCACGACCGCGTTCCTCGACGAGGTGACCTCCTTGGGCGGCCACTACACGGAGCGCGGCATGTACGTACTGCGGGCCCTGATCCGCGCGTCGCGGGGAGACGCGGCAGGCGCCGAGCGCGACCTCGAGCAGGCCGTTGGGCGGCTCGGCATGAACACGGACGCGCAGTCGCAGATTCCGACCCTCGTCGATGCCGCCGGGGTCTGTCTGCTCCTTGGCGACGAGCAACGCGCCCTCGACCTCATGACGCGCGCGCTGCCGTTTGCGCAGGCGTCCAAGCACCGGGCGCCGGGGATCGGAGCGGACGGGGCATGCACGATCGTGCGGGTCGGGCTTGCCGCCGAATGGAACGAGCTCTTCGCTACCGCAGCGGACACCGCTCGTGTCGGGGCGGCCCGGCTCGTCTTCTCCGGACGGACGGTCGAGGCAGCAGAGGTGTACCGCCGGATCGCTGGGCCCGAGGACGAGGCCGCGGCCCGCCTGTTGGCTGCCGAGCAGCTCGTCGAGCAGGGCCGGCGGGCCGAGGCTGACGTTCAGCTCCAGCTGGCGCTCGCGTTCTATCGCGCCGCCGGCGCGACGCGCGTCGTGGCACAGGCCGAGTTCCTCCTCGCGTCGACTGCCTGAGCAGGTCAAACCACTACGAACCACAGCGGCGAAAACACGTCATCTCGCCTCCGCGGGCGCGCCACTCGGCGATGCCCCCGTCGAGCACGGGCCGGGCGTCGATGCCCGCCGCCGTCAGGACGCTTGCAGCGATCGCCGCGCGCGGGCCGCTCTCGCAGATCGTGACGATCGGCCGCGCTCCGCAGAGGTCGTTCTCCGCCGCCTGCCGCGCGACGCGGTACGGGAGGTGGCGACTGCCGGGGATGGAGCCGCTGTCGCGCTCGTCGGCCTCGCGCACGTCGAGCAGGCAGATCTCATCCGCGGCGAGGCGTCGCTCGAGCTCCTCGATCGTCACGGGCTCGACCTGCTCGCTGCCGCCGCCCGCGCGCCAGCCGGCGATGTCGAAGAGGCCGACGGCGTGCAGTCGGCGCGCCGCGTGCAGCGCTTCCGCCTCGTCTGCCGCGTCGAGCATGATCGTGCGCTCGGGCAGCACGAACGCGGCCTTCGTCGCGAAGCTCGACCCCGAGACCGGAACATTGAGCGCGCCCGGCCGGTGTCCCGCGGCGAAGACGTGCGCGGGACGGACGTCGAGCACGATCGAATCCGTGTCGTCGTCGGCGCGCTGCAGCGCGGGCTGTGAGGCGAGGAACGGACCGCGGTTCAGCTCGACGATGCGCTCCATGTTCGGCGGGCGCGGCGGCTGCGGGCCGGATGCCTTCGCAAGGAAGTCCTCGTAGGTCTCGGAGAGCGCGTGGTTGTAGCGGCGCTCGAAACCGATCGTGGTCGACGCCTTCGAGCTCATCGCCGCGCCGCAGAGCGAGCCTGCGACGTGGCCTGGATACACCTCGACGCCGTCGCCGAGCTCCGCGAGCGTCTGTAAGGAGTGGAAGAGCCCCTCAGCGCCGTCGGCCGCCTCGACCGCGAGATCCGGGCGCGCCGCGTCGCCGACGAACAGCGAGTCGCCGGTGAGCACGAGCCAGGGCTCGTCTCCGCGCGAGCGGTCGATGACCACGAACGCGCAATGCTCGGGGCGGTGGCCCGGCGTATGGACCGTGCGCACCAGCACGTCTCCGAGCTCGATCTCCGTCCCGTCGGCGAGCGTCTCGTGCGGAAACGCGGCGCCGGCTGCGTCGTGAATCCACACCGGCACGCCGTGCTCCAGCGCGAGCCGCCCGTGCCCCGACACGTGGTCGGCGTGCGTGTGCGTCTCGAGGACTGCAACAAGGCGGACCTCGCGGCGGGCACACTCATCCAGATACTGCTCGATCGCGTATGCCGGGTCGACGACGACGGCGATGCCTGCATGCTCGTCGCCGACGATGTAGGAACCGCATCCGAGGTCGTCATCGACGAACTGCTTGAAGAGCACGACAGCGACGCTAGCAACCGCTGCGGCTATATCACCTGAAGTGAGAATCCACCGGACAGCCCTGCTCGTCGTGCTCGCGGCCCTGCTCGCGCCGGCCTCGGCGTTGGCCCATGCGAGCCTCGTGCAGACGGATCCCGCCAACGGGGCCGTCCTGGCCCGTTCGCCGGCCGTGGTGCGGGTCGTGTTCGACGACGTCGTGCGGGTCGGGCCGGGCGTCGCGGCGATTCGGAACGGCGGCCCCTCGATCCTTCGCGGGAAGGCCTACGTGGTGCACAGCCGGACGCTCGTCGTGCCGCTCCGGAAAGGGCTGGCGAACGGCGACTACTCGGTGCGCTGGTCGATCATCTCGGACGACGGGCACCTCGAGTCGGGCGTGCTGGCGTTCGCCGTCGGTCTCGCACGGGCATCGCCGGCGGCCGGGCTCTCCGCAGAGGCGACCGGGCCGACGGTCGACAGCGTGGGTGCCCGCTGGCTGTTTTTCGCCGGCGTATTGGGAGCGGGAGGGCTGGCGCTGTTCACGGTCGTCGTGCGGCCTCGTGACCGCGAGCGCATCCCGCTCGTCATGTCGACCGCGGGCGTGCTTGCGGCCCTCGGCGCTGCGCAGGAGATCCATCGCGTCGGCCTGTCGACCCGCGACGGCAAGGCGCTCGGCGTCGCGTTCGTCCTCGCGCTGCTCGTGGCGACAGGCGGCGCTGCGGCGACGATCGCTCCCCGCGCGCTCCGGCCGACGCTCCGTTTCGCACTGCTGCTCGTCGTCGTGCCGTCGTTTGCGGGCCACGCGCTCGATCCGGGGCTCGGGCGGATCAACATCGTCGCCGACGTGCTGCACGTCGCGGCGGCCGCTGCGTGGGTCGGCGTGCTCGTCGGGCTCGTCGTGGTGCGCGCGCCTGACCTTCGTCGCGCGGGCGCGCTTGCGCTTGGAGCGGTCGTGGTGCTGGGAATCACGGGCGTCCTGCGCGCCGTGGTGGAGCTCACCGCGCTCTCACAGCTATGGAGCACGTCGTACGGCCGCGTGCTGCTGGTCAAGACCGCGCTGCTGCTCGTGGCGCTCGTCGCCGGCCGGCGCGTGCGGAAGCGACCGCGCGAGCGCGCTGTCGTCGAGCTCGTGCTCGTGGCGGCGCTCATCGTCGCCGTCTCAGTGCTCGTCGCGTTGCGGCCCGGTCGCAACGTCACGACTGCGTCGACGCCGGCGCAGGCCGCTCAACCCTCGCCGGCGCCGCCACCTCCGCCCGCCGGCGCTGTCGTCGTCGCTCAGGAGGCCGGCCCGCTGGGTGTGGCGCTTGCCGTCGAGCCGAAGCGCCTGACCGCGACGATTCTCTCGCCGGCGGGCGGTGGTCTCAGCGGTCTCCGTGTGCACATCGATGGCGCGCTCGCAGAGGCGTGCGGTCATGGGTGCTACACCGCGGCCGGCGTTGCGCCGGGGCGCGTCATCGAGGTGGAGGCCGAGGGCTTCGGCCCGACGCAGCGCGTGAGCTTCGCGGTGCCGCTCCAGTCCGTGCCCGCGGATGCGCTGGTACGCCGCGCGCGAGCCGTGTATCGCGCGCTGCGCAGCGTGTCGTATCGCGAGCGACTCGCATCGGATGTGTCGCACGCCCTCGTGGCGCACTGGATCCTCGAGAAGCCGAATCGCGTCGAGTACTCGATCGCGAACGGCGGCGCGCAGGGCATCGTCATCGGCGCGCAGCGCTGGGACCGCGAGAAGCCAACCGCGAACTGGGTCGAGTCGGCGCAGACCCCGCTACCGCAGCCCGCGACCCAGTGGACGTACGCGACGAACGCGCACGTGCTCGCTCAAACGGACACGACGACCACCGTCTCGTTCGTCGATTCGACGATCCCCGCGTGGTTCACCGTCTCGTTCGACCGCCGCACGCTGCATCCGCGTGTGCTGCGCATGACGGCGGCCGCGCACTTCATGGTCGACACCTATGGCTCGTTCAACGAGCAGCGGGCGATTCGCCCGCCCCGCTGACGTGCTCGTCCTCGAGAAGGCGCCACACGTAATAGCCGATCGCGAGCAGGAACACGATCGTCTGCTCGGCGTTCATGAGGATCCCGCCGAGGTTCTGGTCGCGTGACGGGGAGAGGCCCCAGAGCCGCTGCGCGTGCACGTAGAACGAGTAGAACGGCCGGCTCGAGAAGATCAGCGCCAGTCCGAGGAACGACGAGGCGACGAAGCCGGCGCCGAGATACGCAAGGCCTGCGGGCGTTGCCAGCCGGCCGCTGACGATCGGCCACCAGAAGAGCAAGCCGCCGAGGATGAGCACGCCGTGCTCGATGTTCAACGCCCAGCCCGTGTCGAGCGCCCAGTTGTAGAAGCCGGCGAGATGCGTCGCGTACCAGGCGATGAGCCACGCGGGGAGCGCGTAGCGCGCCCGGATGTGACGCGCACCGTGGCCGTCCAGCCACGCGCGCATCGAAGGCGTCAGCCCGATCAGGATCAGCAATGGCGCGATGTCGGCGATCAGCGCGTTCTGGAGCAGATGCACGAGGAGCAGCCGTTTGGCCGCGATCGTCTCGAGCGGCGAGTTGAGCGATGCGGCGATCAGGAAGAGCCCGGCCGCGAACGTCGCGGCGCGCCACGTAGGCGGACGGTCGCGCCGCGCGGCCCAGACGTACATCCCTGCCGCAGCGAACGCGAGGCCGAGGAACGCCCACTCGAACGAGAAGTCGGTTGCGCTCACGCGGTCACGACGGACGCACGGCGGTGAACGCGGTGGCGCAGCAGGAAGTACACGAGCGCGCCGAGCGTCAGGAGCTGGTCGACCATCATCACGACACCGGCGAGCTGCTGGTCGGTGACCGCCGAGAAGCCGTACGCGCCGTGGTAGACCGGATAGAGCGGCCGGAACGTGAAGACGAGCACGTCGGTGAGGATCTGGCCTGCAGCGAACATCGCGGCCGCAAGCGCGACGCGGCCGCCCGTCGTCAGCCGGTGGTGCGAGCCGGGGTCGATGAGCAGTGTCCAGACGAGGAGCCCGCCGAGCATCCAGCTCACGTGCTCGACATCGTGCAGGTACGGATGCAGGAGCGCATCGGTGTAAAGCCTGGGGATGTGCCAGACCGCGAGGTTGCACGCCCACAGCGCGAACGCGACGCGCGGCCGCAGGAGAAACGAGAGGACGGCACGCACGTCCCGGTCGCGGGCGATCGGGCCGAGGATGCGCGGCGGGAGCATGAAGACGAGCAACGGCCCGCGCACCGCAGTCACCGCGAGCGCGACGCCGAGATCGCCGATCAGCACATGCTGAAGCATGTGCACCCACAGGAGATGGTTCTCGCCGATGGTGTGGATGGGCGAGAGGAGTCCTGCGAGCACGATGAGGATCGCAAGGCCGAAGAGCCCCGCGCGACCCCAGGACGCGAGGTCGGGCCGGCCGCGGCGGCGTAGACGGAGCCAGCCCTGGGCGAAGAGCCCGGCCGCGACCGCCGTTGCGCAGAGCACGGCCGGCGGAGCGCTCCAGGCTGCATGAGCGACGACCACGCTCGGATTGTGCCCGCTGGGCCTACAGGCCGAGCAGCTTTGCGATCACGAGGCGCTGGATCTCGTTCGTGCCTTCGCCGATCTCGAGGATCTTCTGGTCGCGGTAGAGCCTCGAGATGGCGTACTCGTTCATGAACCCGTAGCCGCCGTGGATCTGCAGCGCCGAGTTGACCGCGCGGTTCGACAGCAGGCCGGTGTAGAGCTTCGCCTGGGCCGCCGCGAGCGCGAACGGCTTGCCCTGGTCCTTGAGCCAGGCGGCGCGGTAGACGAGCTGCCGTCCGGCCTCGATCTCGGTCGCCAGGTCGGCGAGCTGGAACTGGATCGCCTGGAACTTCGAGATCGGCCGCCCGAACTGCTGCCGCTCCTGCGCGTACGCGAACGCGAGGTCGTACGCGCCCTGCGCGAGACCGACTCCCATCGATGCGACCGAGATGCGGCCGCCGTCGAGGATCTCCATGAACTGCTGAAAGCCCTTGCCGCGGCCTCCGAGCAGGTTCCCCTCGGGCACCCGGCAGTCCTTGAACGACAGCTCGCGCGTGTCGGAGGCGTGCCAGCCGAGCTTGTGCATCGGCGTCGAGATGTCGTAGCCGGCGGTGCCGTTGGGCACGATCAGGTTCGAGACCTCGCCGTCGCCGGTGAGCGCGGTGATCGTCACGCACGCGGTGATGTCGGTGCCTGCGTTCGTGATGAAGATCTTCGAGCCGTTCACGACCCATTCGCCGTCGTGCAGCTCCGCCCGCGTGCGCGTCGCGCCGGCGTCCGAGCCTGCACCGGCTTCGGTCAGGCCGAACGCGGCGAGCTTCTTGCCGGAGGCGAGGGAGGGCAGCCACTCCTGCTTCTGGGCGTCGTCGCCGAAGAGGTAGATCGGCATCGTGCCGAGCGACGTGTGCGCGGCGACCGTGATCGCCACCGACGAGTCGATGCGCGTCAGCTCCTCGATCGCGATCGCGTACGACAGAGTGTCGGCTCCCGCGCCGCCGTACTCCTCCGGGATCGGGATGCCCATCAGCCCGAGCTCGGCGAGCCCGGCGACGATCTCGTAAGGGAATCGCTCGTCGCGGTCGAGCTCCTCGGCGACCGGGGCAACGCGTGAGAGCGCGAAGTCCCGCACGGTCTGCCGTACGAGGTCCTGCTCGTCCGTCAGGTCGTAGTTCACGGGCGGCGATGCTACCGGAGGCGCGCCGCCGCCAAGCGAGCGTAGACTCGCCATTGAACCCCGAGTCAATCCCAAAAATCAACGCACCAGCCAAAGGAGTGCCACATGGCCGACGCCGTCAAGGATTTCTTCGCCAATCTCGAGTCGCAGGCCGACGCGACGAAGACGGCGGGCATGAGCAACTCCTATGTCTTCGACATCGACGGCGCCGGACAGTGGAAGGTCGATGTGGACGACGGCAAGGTGACGGTCGCTGAGGGCGGTGGCGACGCCGACGTGACCATCACGACCTCGCAGGAGACGTTCGAGAAGATCGTCGCGGGCGAGGTCAATCCGACGAGCGCCTACATGACCGGGAAGCTGAAGATCAAGGGCGACATGGGCGCCGCGATGAAGCTTCAGAAGCTGTTTTAGTCTTCTAGCTCCACGAGGATCGCCCCGCCGGCCACGCGGTCGCCCTCCGCGACGTGCACTGCTTTGACTGTGCCGTCGTAGGGAGCGACGAGCGGCGTCTCCATCTTCATCGCCTCGAGCACGACGAGCTGCTGGCGCGCGGTGACGCGTGCGCCGGGCTCGACGAGCACGCGGATCACGGTGCCCGGCATCGGCGCCGCGATCGCCGCCTGCTCGGGCGTCGGGCCCAGCTCGAGCGCGGCGGCGTCGACGTCGGGGGCCGCTCGCGGCGCGGGTGCGTCGAGGTTGAGGCGCCAGGCGCCGGCCCACGCTTCCGCGGGCGCTCGCGGCGGGGGCGCCGACAGCGGTGGATTCTCGGTGAGGAACGCCGTCGTCGTCCGGCCGGCGCGCACGAGTGGGTGCGACACGAGCCAGCGCAGGAACGGGAGGTTCGTCGGGACGCCGTCGACCTCGGTCTCGCGGAGCGCTGCGGCCAGGCGGTCGAACGCGTCGTCGCGTGTCTCGCCGTGCGAGATCAGCTTCGCGATCATCGGGTCGTACGAGGTGCCGATCTCGTCGCCCTCCTCGACGCCCGAGTCGACGCGGACACCGGCGGGAAGCCGTAGCCGCTCGACGCGGCCGGCCTGCGGCAGGAACGTGCGCGGATCCTCGGCGTAGAGACGCACCTCCACCGCGTGACCGTCGAGCTGCGGACGGAGATCGAGGCGCGCACCGTCGGCGATCCGAAGCTGCTCCTGCACGATGTCGATGCCCGTGACGAGCTCCGTGACCGGATGCTCCACCTGGATGCGCGCGTTGAGCTCGAGGAAGTAGAAGTCCCGCCCGTCGAGCACGAACTCCGCGGTGCCGGCGCTCTCGTAGCCGATCGCCCGCGCGAAGGCGACGGCGGCGTCGCTCATGCGTGCGCGGAGGTCGCCGTCGAGCGCAGGCGACGGCGACTCCTCGAGCACTTTCTGATGGCGGCGCTGGATGGAGCAGTCGCGCTCGCCAAGCGCGAGTACGGTTCCGTGTCTGTCGGCGAGCAGCTGGATCTCGACATGGCGCGGACGCTCGAGATAGCGCTCGAAGAACACGGTGTCGTCGCCGAACGCCGCGGCAGCTTCGCGCTGCGCAGCGTCGACGGCGGCGTCGAGCTCGGCGGGCGTGCGCACGATCCGCATGCCGCGGCCGCCGCCTCCGGCAGCCGCCTTCACGAGTAGCGGGTAGCCCACCTCCTCCGGCGTCCCTGTGGGGAGCACGGGGACGCCCGCCTCGACGGCCGTGCGCTTCGCAGCGAGCTTGTCCCCGCCTGCACGCAACGCTGCAGGTGGCGGCCCGACCCACGTGAGGCCGGCGTCGAGAATCGCTTCCGCGAGCTCGGCGCTCTCCGAGAGGAACCCGTAGCCGGGATGCACTCCGTCGGCGCCGCTCTCCCGCGCTGCGCGGACATGCTCCGCCGGATCGAGGTACGTCGCGATCTCGACCGCGGCCGCCGCCGACCGGACGTGCAGCGAGCCGCGGTCGTCCGGCGCATACATGGCGACCGTCTCGATGCCGAGCGCGCTGCACGCGCGGAAGATCCGCACCGCGATCTCGCCTCGGTTCGCTACGAGGAGCCGCTGCATCCGCGTGGACTCTAGTCACCGTTTAGGAGTAACGCGGCCGGGGATCGGGTACTCACAGAGCGTGGAGATTCACGCCGATCGCTCCTGCTCGCTATGACTGGCGTCGATCGCCTTCGCGTGCTGATCGCGAACGAGCACGTCGAGCGGCTTGGGCTGCTTGCCGACGTCGTCGAGGGTCTGGGCCACGATGTCGTCGCGCGCTCCGACTCGGTGAAGGAGGTCGCGGCGACGACCGCGCGCGAGCGGCCGGACGTAGCGATCGTCGGTCTCGGCGACAGCTCTGCGCACGCGCTCGAGCTCGTGAGCGAGATCGTGCGAGAGGCGTACTGTCCGGTCATCGCGCTCCTCGCGGCCTACGACGCCGACTGGGTCAGCGAGGCGGCGAAGCGCGGTGTCTTCGCCTACATCATCGAGGCGCATCCCGACGAGCTCCAGAGCGCGATGGACATCACGCTCCGCCGGTTCGCCGATGTGCGGAGCCTGCAAGGGGCGATCGAGCGCCGAAACGAGGAAGCGGGTCGAGAGGCTGCTGCCGCGGGTGCACGCCAGCGGCAGGCGCTCGAGCTCCACGACGGCGTCGTGCAGGGGCTCGTCACGGCTCAACTCGCGCACGATCTCGGCCGCGACGAGGAGTCCCGCGAGGCACTCGTTGCGACGCTCGAGCGGGCGAAGGCGATCGTCAGCAGCTCGCTTTCGGAGCTCGGGGCTCAGGGTCGTAGCACGCGACAGCTGATCCAGGACGCTGCCGCGGGGCCGGCCGATGGATGAGGGCGCGACGGGCGTCATCCGCGGCTCTATCGGCGTGTTGATCTGCGACGACGTCGAATCCATCCGCAGGTTGCTCGGCATGGTGATCGACGGGCAGGCCGGGCTTCGGGTCGTCGGCGAGGCAGGGGACGGCGAGCAGGCGATCGTCCAGGCGGAGCTGCTGCAACCGGATGTGATCCTGCTCGACCTCTCGATGCCGGTGCTCACCGGCCTCGATGCGCTGCCGCAGATCAAACGCGTCGCACCGGGTGCGAAGGTGATCGTCCTCTCGGGGTTCGCCGCCGGG
>Ga0193728_1000627_pt1 | contig 17294 bp, 14 predicted proteins | sample U1c1metaG_FD_143037 | JGI IMG/M metagenome (GOLD analysis project Ga0193728, IMG submission 143037) | Soil microbial communities from a riparian zone of the East river system, Colorado, United States - U1c1 | ecosystem: Environmental > Terrestrial > Soil > Riparian zone | place: USA: East River...
TTTGCTGCGCTCAATCCGAATAAGAAAGCGCCGGTGCTCGTGGACGGGGATCAGGTGCTATGGGAGTCCTCCGCCATCATGGCGTATCTTTGCATCAAAGCAGGATCCGACATGTGGCCCGTGCGCAATGCCGCCGAGCAGGTCGAAGTTCTGCGCTGGTTGTCGTGGAGCGATGGTCACTGGGCGCCTGCTGTCGGACCGTTCTACTTTGAGCACGTGGTCAAATCGACGTTCGGCATCGGTCCCCCAGACCGCGAGTCGTTGAAGTCCCTCGTGCCAGAATTGCACAAGTTCGCCGCCGTATTGGACGGTCATATGGCGGGCCGTAATTTCGTCGCCTGCGGACGGCTGACGATTGCCGACTTCCAGGCGGCCTCGATGGCGACTTACTGGCAAGAATCGGAAATGCCCCTCGATGCCTATCCCAACATCGTGCGTTGGATCGAGGGTTTGTTGCGCATTCCCGCCTGGGCGCAGCCCTGGCCCGTGAGGCGAGAGGCCCTTGAATTGGCGGCGAGCTGACGGCGAATTGATCATCGACATTTGCAATTTACGAACTGGAGCGCATTGTGAAAAATTATCTGGCGATCTTTCTCGGTACACCGTCTTCACCCAAATTCGCGGAATTTATGGCGATGGAAGAAGGCAAGCGCAAGAAGATCGAGGCGACGGGCATCAAAGCGTGGGGAGACTGGATGCAGAAGCATCAGTCGGTGATTGTCGAGACCGGAGGCCCGTTGGGTAAAACCAAACGAACATCCGCGCAGGGCGTATCGGACACCAAGAACAATCTGTCAGGCTTCGTGGTCGTCAAGGCCGACTCCCACGACGCGGCGGCAAAGTTGTTCGAGAAACACCCGCATTTCACGATTTTCCCGGGAGAGTCGGTGGAGATCATGGAAATCCTGCCGATTCCGGGGCAACCGCAGGGCTGACGCCCTTATAGCAGCCGGCCAGACGGAGAACTCCGTCTTTCGGAACAAATCTCAACGCGCGCCTGGTCAGGGTCGTCAAGCGCGGCTTGAGGATTCAATTGGCCTAGCTTACGGGCTTCGAGGCCGCCTGTGCGCGGGCAGCCCAAATCCACACAAATCCGCCGACCAGCACGGCGACCGGCAGGATGCCGATGGCCTTTTGCAGCGAGAATGCATCCGACAATGCGCCGACGATCAGGGGCGACAGCGCGTCGCCGAGAATATGAATGGCGAACACGCTCAAGGCAATGGCGGTGGCGCGCTCGCTGGCAATGACGAGATTGATGATGGCTGCATTGATCGGACCGGTGGACAAGAACAGACAGAGTTGCGCCGTGACCATGTATGTCACGTAAAGGGATTGAGAGTTCGTCGTGAGGGCCAGCCACACGAACGGCGCTGCGATCAGCGTCGCAATGGCTGAAAACCACAAATAAGCCTCTCGCGAGTTCTTGGCGAAGTAGTCGCCCATCCAGCCGCCGACAAAGGTGCCGATGAATCCGGTAATGACGACGATGGTGCCGAAACTGACGGTGGCTTCGCTGCGCGGGATGCCGCGCGCGCGCTCCAGAAATGCCGGCATCCAGTAGGCCAGGCCGCCGATGCCAAAGGTGTAGGCCGCGTATCCCAGCACCGTAAGCGCGTACGGCTTGTTGCGGAGCAGTCGCCCATAAGTCATCCAGGTCTCGCGGCTGATGCTGGAGCGCGGCGTGCTCGGCGCAGCTTCGCCGTCGGTCCCGGCGCGGTCCTGGATGCCGCGGGGTGGGTCGCGCAGCAGCAAGACCAATGCAGCCAGCAGCAATCCGGGAACACCGGCAACAAAGAACGCTGCGCGCCAGCCGTAATGCTTGTCGACCAAACCGCCCACCACGTAGCCCAAAGCCGACCCCACGGGAATCGCGCAAAAGAAAATCGCCATGACGCGGCCGCGTTGACGAACAGGAAAATAATCGGATAGCAGGCTCGGGGCAATGGTGACATACGCTGCTTCGCCCACGCCCACGGCCGCGCGCGCGGCGAACAGAGTCAAGTAGTTGACGGCGAATCCAGACAGGGCGGTCGCGAAACTCCAGCAAGCGACGCCCATTGCGATCAGCCGTGGACGCGAGCGACGATCTCCCAGCGCGCCGAACACCGGCGCCAGCAGTGTGTAAACAATCAGAAAGCCGGACATGAGCGACCCCAGATTGGTGTCGGAGAGTCCGAGATCGGAATGCTTCAGGCTTTCGAGCACTCCGGAGACGACATAGCGATCCAGATAGCTGAACAGGTTGATGAAGGCGAGAACTGCAAGCCCAAAATTCGCCGATCCCAGCAAGGACTTTTGTTTTTGTTCGGCCACGCCGAAGTATAGTAGTGATCCTGATAATTGCACGTCGAAGCCAGACGCAGACGTAATTTATTGATTTTTTTAGTAAAATGGTGGTGTTTGGCGGTTCTTTGCTTCAGGTCAGGCTTCCGTAGATCAAAATCAGCGAATAAATTGAGGAGATTCATTTGGCCAAGCCGAATTACCGTCACGCTAAAAAGCAAAAGGAAGCTGCCAGAAAAGCCCGGCAAGACGCCAAGCTGCAAAGGCGCTCCACGGTTCCCGAGGTACCTGTCGAGCCCGCGCCCATCAAGCCGGTCGAATGAGCACGTACATCTCGAGCATTAAGGGGACTTCACAGATCTTTTCGTGTTTTGTGCTTCTCATGAAGCCTGAAATCGCACAACAATAGCGGCTATGCGACGCTTAATTTCGAGGCTGCTCGCGGTGCCGCTGATTTCGGTGCTGCTGGCAATTGCGGCGTGCGGCGGCAGCGCGGTGGTAACCCTGACCGCAACACCCTCTTCGGACACTTTTATCACCTACCGGGTCGGGCTGGCGTCCATTCGGCTGTCCAGCGGCAAATCGAGCGTGACGGTTCTGCCGACCCAGACCATGGTAGATTTTACAAAGCTGCTCGATCTTTCCGAAGTTGTGGGCGCACCGGCGGTGGCAAAAGGCACGTATACCAATGCCTTGATTACGCTCGACTTCAGCACGGCCGTCATCGTCTATGACGATGGAAGTTTCGATGGCGTGGCACTCAGACCGGTAAGCGCGAAGGGCAATGACTTGGGAGTGGTTACCGTACAGGTCACGCTGGATCCGAGCAACCCTTTACTCAGCGCTCCCAAGCAGGTGGGACTGATGGCGCTGGATTTCAATCTGGCCGCCTCAAATATCGTCGACTTGAAAGCGAGGACCGTGACGATTACGCCGATGGTGGCGGCAAGCATGCTCCCGATAGACACCAAGCTGGTTCGCATCCGCGGTCCGCTCGTGGGTGCGAGGGGTACCTTTTTCACGACTGGCGTGACGCCATTTGACAACAGCGTGGCGGGCTTAGGACAGCTCTCGATCACGCCGAGCGATACGACGACCTACGAGATCAATGGCTTTGTATCGACGGGTAGCACCGGCCTGGTGCAGCTCGGTGCATTGCCGACGAACACGTTGACGTCGGCCTTCGGTACGCTGACGGGATCCAATGCGGCCGCGACTCCCGCGACCCCCACCACCACTCCCGCCAGTGCAGCGACGGTGCCCGCGAGCACGACCACGTCCGGCGTGTCATTTGCCGCGTCACAGGTGTTGGTGGACAGCAGCGTTCAGGGACTGAATCTGGACCGAGTATCGGGAGTCGTGTCGGCGCGCAGCGGCAACACACTGGCCATCGAGGATGCAACGCTCGTCCAGACTGACGGCACCAATACGTTCGTCGGGGGCACGACCATCGTCAATGTCGGTCCCAATACGCTGGTCACGTTTTTTGGACAAGGCGTCGCGGAGGTCATCAGTCCGCAGCAAATTTCGGTGGGGTCGTCGATCGACGCGCTCGGCACGGTCGGCACCACCAGCGCCGGCGGAACTCTCATCGATGCCAGCGCCGGTCACGTCCGGCTCGACCTCACCACGGCTTCAGGCCTCGTAACTGCACAGGGCTCCGGAGCATTGACGCTGAATTTGACCAACCTCGGCGGCCGCGCGATCGGGGCGTTTGACTTCGCCGGCAGCGGCGCGACTGCGAATCAATATGCGGTGACGACGGCCGCGCTGGACCTGACGAATGCGGTCGTGGGGGCGCCGGTTGAGGTAACTGGGTTTCCCAGCGCATTCGCGACCGCGCCGCCGAATTTTGCGGCCTCGACTCTGCTCGATCCGACCACGATCCAAGCTGAACTGGTGATCGACTGGAGCGGCGGGACAGCGGCGCCCTTTACGGCTTTCGATAGTTCGGCCATTACTCTCGACGTACACAACACCGGCATAGGCCCGCGGCATCAGATTCAAATCGGCTCGCAGATCATCGATCTCGCCGGGTTGTCATCCGATCCTATGATTACGCCCAACACGACGGACTCAACCACGCTGTTTTCGATTGGTCATGCTGCCTCTTTCACCATCGAGAGCTTCAATACCTATGATGCATTCATCACACAGTTGCAATCGGAGCTGAACGGCGGCACCCAAGCGACCGGCATGACCGCCGTCGGTCAATACACGGCGGCGACATTTGCATTTTCTGCGACGAGCATTACGCTCTTCTTGAACAACTGAACACTCGATGGTCAGGCCCGCGGGGTAAGGCTCGTTGAAATCCAGAATTACCCGCCGCGACCTGCTTCGGGCAACTTCGCTGTTGGCCGTGCCGGCGACTCTGCCGCGGCCTTTGCGCGGCGCGCCCGCGCAGACGGCCGGCTCCCCGGCATTCAACCATGCGTATGTCGGTACCTATACGCCGAACGGCGGCGGCATTTATCTGTTTCGGATCGACCCGGTCACCGCCGCATTGACTCAGTTGCAGGTCATCGACGATATTCGAAATCCAACCTGGCTGGTGCTCAATCCGGCGAAAGATCGGCTGTACGCGGTCAGCGAGATCGATAATTTCCAAGGCACGCGCAACGGCGCCGTCGTCTCATACGCCATCGACAGCGACAGCTTGCAGCTGAAGCGATTGGGCGCGGTGAGTTCCGGCGGAACCACGCCTGCGCATGCCAGCGTGCATCCGTCGGGAAAGTTTGTGTTCGTTGCCAACTATGGCGGCGGCAGTGTGGCGGTGTTTCCGGTGGGCGCCGACGGTGCGCTCGGCGAGGCGACGGACGTGAGGCCAAGCGTGGGTCCACGGCATCACGTGCGCGCCGCCATTGACTCAACGGGGCAGTTTGCCGTCAGCGACCACGACGGCCCGCATATACACATGGTCGCGGCAGATCCCAGCGGGCAATTCGTGATTGCCAACGACGCAGGACTCGATCTGACGCTGGTCTGGCGCTTCGACGCCGCGACAGGGCGATTGCTGCCTGCCGCTGTGCCCGTGATCGCGGCGCCGCCGGGTTCGGCGCCGCGGCACTTTGCATTCCATCCCAACGGACGCGTGTTCTACAACCTCTATGAGCATGACGCAAAGGTGGCGGTTTACGACTACGACGCAGCGCGCGGCGGCCTGAAGCTCAAGCAGATCGTGTCCAGCTTGCCGCCCAAGTTCGGCGGCAGCAATCTCTCCTCTGAAATCGTGATGACTGCCGACGGGCGCTTTCTCTACGTTGCGAATCGATTGCACAATGCCGTGGCAATTTTTGCGGTGAATGATGACGGCCAATTGCGCAGTATTGCGGAAACCTGGGTACACGCCGACTCGCCGCGCAGTTTGTGCATCGATCCCGGCGGGACATTTCTCTTCTCCTGCAATCAGCGCGGCGATTCGATCACGTCGTTCCATTTGAATGCGGCGACCGGCGCGCTGACCTTCACCGGCCGATTCGAAGCGGTCGGGAGCCCGGCGGTGATGACAATCCTCAAGCGCTGAATCCGCGATATACTTGGAGGCAATGCGCTCGCGCGAACACGGTTGAGAAGTATGGAAATCGCAATGATTGGTTTGGGCCGCATGGGTGCCAACATGGCGCAGCGATTGATGCGCGGCGGCCATAAGGTTGTGGGCTACGATCCGGCTGCTGCGGCGCGCGCGTTGCTGGAGAAGAGCGGCGCGGAGACTGCGGCCTCGCTCGAGCAAATGGTTGCGAAGCTCAAGGCGCCACGCGCCGTGTGGCTGATGGTGCCGGCCGGGGAGATCACCGACAACACCATTACCAACCTTGTGCCGCTGCTGGCCGCGGGCGATACCATCATCGACGGCGGCAATTCCAACTACCGGGATACCCAGCGCCGCGCGGCGATGACACTGCAGCGCAAAATCCAGTATGTCGATTCGGGGACCAGCGGCGGGATCTGGGGCTTGGCCGAGGGGTACAGCCTGATGATCGGCGGCGACGAAGCCGTGGTGGAACGCCTGCGCCCGATCTTCGAGACTCTTGCGCCGGCCAAGAATCAGGGCTGGGGCCGAGTCGGGCCTGTCGGCTCGGGCCACTACACCAAGATGGTCCATAACGGCATCGAGTATGGATTGATGCAGGCGTATGCCGAGGGTTTTTCGATTCTGCAGCACAAGAGCGAATTCAAGCTCGACCTGCATCAAATAGCGGAGATTTGGCGTTACGGCAGCGTGGTGCGGTCGTGGCTCCTGGACCTCACCGCCAATGCCTTGGAAAAGAACCCCACGCTCAAGGGCATCGCTCCCTATGTGGCCGATTCCGGGGAAGGCCGTTGGACCGTCGCCGACGCGATTGAACTGGGCGTGTCCGCGCCGGTCATTACGCTGTCGCTGCTCGAGCGGCTGCGCTCGCGCGACAATGATTCGTTTTCCGACAAGCTCCTGGCGGCCATGCGCAATCAGTTCGGCGGTCACGAAATAAAAAAAGAGTGATCAAGAGTCGAGCGTGAGAATTCTCATAGTCGGTGCGGGCGCCATAGGCGGCTATTTCGGCGCCCGCCTCGTTGCGGCAGGCCGAGATGTCACTTTTCTCGTCAGAGAGCGCAGGGCGGAGCAGTTGCGCCGCAACGGCCTTCAGGTGACGAGCCCGCTCGGCGATCTGAATCTGCCGACTCCCGCATTGACCAGTGCCGCAACCCTCGAGGACTTCTACGGCCTGGTTATTCTCAGCAGCAAATCCTACGATCTGGAAGGATCGATCGACGACTTTGCCCCAGGCGTAGGCCCGAGCTCGCGGGTCCTGCCGCTGCTCAATGGCTTGCGCCACCTTGATGTCCTGGACGCGCGGTTCGGCGCGCAGCGGGTCCTTGGCGGCTTGGCGCGGATTTCTTCGACATTGAGTGCCGACGGGCGCATTCATCAATTGGGCACGTTCAACGCCCTGGCGTTTGGCCCTCGTGGCGGCGGCCCGACGGGCAATATCGACGATGTTGCCGACACCCTGCGGGTATCCGGTTTCGATGCGCATTCAAGCGCCGACATCCTGCACGAGATGTGGGAGAAGTGGGTGTTCATCGCGGCGGCGGCGGCAACCACGAGCCTGATGCGCGCGGCGGTCGGGGACATAGTTGCCGCCGATGCACAAGAGATCCCCGTGAGGTTGCTGCAGGAATGCAGCGCGATCGCCGCCGCGAACGGATTCGCGCCGCGCGAGGCGGCCGTGAACACCGGCCGCTCGGTCCTCACGGCGCCGGGCTCGGGGTTTACGGCGTCGATGCTGCGCGATATCGAGCAAGGCAGCCGCATCGAGTCGGATCACATCGTCGGCGACCTTCTCGAGCGCGCACCCACTGCAGTGCCTGCGCCGCTGCTCTCGACGGCCTATGCGCACTTGCGAGCCTATGAGGCAAGGCGTCAGCGAGAGGCGAGTTCGAAGGCGGGCTAGACATCCGTCGGCACCCCGGCTTTATGCTGACTGACCGACGCACCGTCCTGAGCTCGGAGGCGGGCGAACACAATGGTGGATACGATGGTCAGCGTGGCAAGGCAGAGGAGCGCCAAATGGATCCCATGAATCATCTGCCCCTCCGTGGCGCGCAACCGGTCAGGAATGAAGAGCGCAGCGGCGAGCGAGGCCGTGGCGATACCGAAGCTGACCGCCAATTGCTGCACGGTGCTCGCTATGGTGCTGGCACCGCTCGCCTCGTGTTCACCCACGTCCGCGTACGCCAGCGTATTCATGCTCGTGTACTGCAGCGACGTGAGGAAGCCGTAAATGAACGCCATCATGACAATGAGCCAGACAGGTGTGTCGTGGCTGATCGTCGCGAACAGCATGATCATCACACCGAGCATGATGGTGTTGCTGATCAGCACGCTGCGGTAGCCGAACTTCTTGAGGATCAGCGGCATGGTCAATTTCAGGCTCATGGCAGCGAAGGCCTGCGGCATGATCAGCAGTCCGGATTGGATCGGCGAGAACCCCAGGCCAACTTGATAGAGAAGCGGCAGCAGGAAGGGAATGCCGCCAATCCCCAAGCGCGTGAATAAATTGCCGCTGACCGCCACTCGGAAGGTGCGAATGCCGAGCAGTTTCAGGCGCAGCAGCGGGTGCGCGGTGCGCTTGGTATGCAGACCGTAGGCTGCCAGCAGCGCCGCTGAAATCCCCAGCAGCCCCAGCATTTCCCGGTCGCTCAGGCTGGTCTCGCCGAACACCTCGAGCACATAGGACAGCAGTGCAATGCCTGAGCCGAACAAGACCAATCCGATGATGTCGAGAGGATAGTTGCGCCTCTCGCGATAGTTCGGCAAGTGCCGGTAGACCATGTACAGCCCGCACAGGCCGATCGGAATATTGACAAAAAAGATCACGCTCCAGTGGAAGTACCCGATGATCGCGCCGCCGATAACCGGCCCCAGCATGGGGCCCACCAGGCCGGGAATGGCAACGAAGCTCATGGCATTGATGAGCTCCGACTTGGCGAAGGTGCGCACCATGGTGATGCGGCCGACGGGAAGCATCATGGCGCCGCCGCAGCCCTGCAGAATGCGGCACGCCACCAGCAGATGGATGTTGTTGGAGATGCCGCAGAGGAACGAGCCCAAGGTGAAGATGCCGATCGCGGACGCAAAAACGCGGCGAGTACCGAAGCGATTGGCCATCCAGCCGCTGATCGGAATGAAGACGGCCAAACTCAAGGTGTAGCTGGCTAGCACCGCCTTCATGCTCAATGGCGGCACTTCCAGGGCGCGCGCAATCGCGGGCACCGCCGTATTGAGGATGGTCGTGTCCAAGGATTCCATGAAGAACCCTACTGCGACCAACCAAGGCAGCAGCCGCTTGGCAGTAGCCGTCAGCGCGATGTCGTCGGATTCCGGCAAGGCGAGTCCGCCCTTAAGCGCTCGCGAGCGCCGTGTCGACAATCGTCTGCGCCTCAGCCGTAAGCCGGCGCAGGTGCGCGTCGTCATGAAAGCTTTCAGCGTAGATTTTGTAGATGTCTTCGGTCCCGGAGGGACGGGCCGCAAACCAGCCGCCGCGCGCAGTGACTTTGACGCCGCCGATGGGCGCGTTATTGCCGGGCGCCTGGGTCAAGATCTGTTCGATCGGTTCTCCGGCAAGCTCTTTGATGTGAACCTGCTGCCGGTCAAGTTTGCCGAGCTTGGCTTTCTGTGCGGAGTTCGCCGGTGCATCGATGCGATCGGCAAACGAGGTGCCCAATTCCTGCGTGAGCGCGCGATATTGCTCGCCGGGATCGCGTCCGGTGCGCGCCGTGATTTCCGCCGACAACAGTGCCGGCACGATGCCGTCCTTATCCGTGGTCCACACCTTTCCGTCGATGCGGCTGAAAGAAGCACCGGCGCTTTCCTCGCCGCCAAAGCCCAATTTTCCATCCACCAGTCCTGCAACGAACCACTTGAATCCCACCGGCACTTCGTACACCGCGCGATTCAACCGCTTGCCGACCCGATCGATCATCGCACTGCTCACGACCGTCTTGCCGACGGCAGCATCGGCGCGCCAGCCGCTGCGGTGGCTGAATAAATAGTCGATCGCAACCGAAAGATAGTGATTGGCCGGCATCAAGCCGCTGCTTGGCGTAACGATCCCATGCCGATCGTGGTCGGTGTCGCAGGCGAACGCGATGTCGTAGCGGCCTTTGAGCGCGATCAGCCGCTGCATGGCGTAGGAGGAGGAAGGATCCATGCGGATTTTTCCATCCCAATCGAGGGTCATGAATCGAAATGTCGGGTCGACCGCATCGTTCACGACGGTGAGATCGAGGCGGTAGCGCTCGGCGATACGCGGCCAGTAATGCACGCCGGCGCCGCCCAAGGGGTCGACACCCATGCGGATCTTCGACTCGCGAATGACACTCATATCCAAGATGGCGCCAAGATCTTGAACATAATTTTGCACATAGTCATGCAAGTGCGTCGTCGCCGCGCGCCGCGCCGCGCTCACCGCAATTCGCTTGATGCCGCCGGCGCCGGGTTTGAGCAGTTCGTTCGCCCGGTTCTCGATCCACTTGGTGACGTCCGTGTCCGCGGGACCGCCGTTGGTCGGGTTGTACTTGAAACCGCCGCTGTCCGGCGGATTGTGCGATGGCGTAATGACGATGCCGTCGGCCATGCCGGTTTTGCGGCCGCGGTTGTAATTGAGAATGGCGTGGGAAATGGCGGGAGTCGGCGTGTATTCGTCGCCGGCCGCGATCATGAGCTCTACGCCATTGGCGGCGAGCACTTCGAGCGCGCTGGCGAAGGCCGGCGCGGACAGAGCGTGAGTATCAAATCCCAAGAACAGCGGCCCGTCGGTACCCTGCTGCTTGCGGTACTCGCTGATGGCTTGACTGATGGCCAAAACATGCGCCTCGTTGAAGCCGATGTCGAAGGCGCTGCCGCGATGCCCTGAGGTGCCGAAGGCAACCCGTTGTGAGGCAATCGAAGGATCGGGACGCTCGCTGTAGTAGGCGGTAATCAGCCGCGGCACATCGACCAGCACCGCGGCCGGGGCGGGCTGGCCGGCGAGGGCGTTCACCCTGGAATTCAAGTGGTGGCCAGCGCGGCGCTCTTATCCTCGATGCGCTTCATCAGTTCGATCCACGATTTGACGAATGATGCCGCTCCGTCCACCTGCAACTGAGCCGCGAGGGCGTTGACATCGATTCCGGCGCGCGCAAAACGGCCGAGTACATCTTCGGCATCGCCGCCGTCTTTGGCCATGACACCCTTGAGGTTGCCGCTCTCCGCGAACGCCAGCAAAGTCTTCTCCGGCATCGTGTCGATGCTGTCCGGCGCCGCCAACGCCTCGACGTACAAGCCGGCCGGAGCCTTCGGATCCTTGGTCCCGGTGCTGGCCCACAGCATACGTTGCTTGCGGGCACCCTTGGCCTCCAAGTCCTTCCAACGCTTACCATTGATCAATTCGCAGTGCGCTCGATACGTGCGTTGCATGATGGCAACGCCCAGTCGATTGCTCAATTCCTGCGGCACCTTATCGGCCACGGCGCGATCCCAGCGGCTGACGAATACGGAGGCGACCGAATTGATCTTCGGATCGAGCCCTGCTGCGATGCGCCGCTCCAGGGCGCGCATGTAAGCATCGGCTACTTTCAAGTATTGTTCGCGCGAGAACAGCAGGGTCACATTGATCGGTACGCCCGCAAAAATCGCCGCCTCGATCGCCGGGACGCCCGCCGGCGTCCCGGGAATCTTGACGTAGAGATTCGGCCTATTGGCCTGTTTGTGAATGCGCAGTGCCGCATCGATGGTGCCCTGAGTGTTATTCGCGAGCAGCGGCGAGACTTCCATGGATACCCAGCCGTCCAAACCCTTCGTGCGATCGAACTCGGACCTGAACAGATCGGCGGCACGGCGCAAATCCTCCAGCGCCAACTCGACGAATAAGTCCTCCCCCGACAATCCGGCCGCTGCCTTTTGCCGAATGCCTTTGTCGTACGCCGCGGTCTTGCCGATGGCCTCATCGAATATCGTGGGATTGGACGTCAGGCCGGTGATGGAAAATTGTTCGATATATCGGCTCAACGTTCCGTCGTCGAGAATTTCCCGCGTGATATTGTCCAGCCAAAGACTTTGACCCAAATCATGCAGGGTTTTCGTCATACTCATGGTCGCACCTTAAAAGTCGGTTAGGTCGTGATTGAGAAGATCCCCGATGCGCTCGATTACCATATCCGGCGCCGGTTCTGCTGATTTGGACTCCGCAGCCAGCGCGTAGTGCCCTTGGCGCACGAAAACTGTCGTCAGGCGCGCACCCAACGCCGATTTCATCGCGGCCAAGAGATTCGCCTTGTCATCGACCATAACATAGTGCTTCCCCGGGTAGCGCTGCTGCATATGATCGAGCATCTTTTCTTTGTGCAGGTAAATCAATACGCGGCCTTCCACCGCGGCCCAGATTCCGCTGCGATGGATTTTTCGCGGCTGAAACACAATGTCGCCATCCGACAACACGACCGGCAATCCGAGAGTGCGCAAATGCGCAACCGCCTCGAGCGCTTGCGGAAACAGGCGGCTCGCAAACGAGTACTCCAGCAGGAAATCCGACATGCCGAGCAATTGCGGATTGTCCTCGACGCCTGAACGAAAATCTTGCAACGCCCCCAGGTAATCCGCAAGTCCGAGGGCTTCGCGCCGGCGGCCAAAAATCTCCCAGTAACGGGCGCCTTCGGCGACGCCGAAGGCACTTTCCAGCCGGTCGCCCAGATCCTTGGTGAATCGGTCGTTGTCCAACAACGTGTTGTCCACGTCGAGGAGAAATATGACGCTTTCCGGGCTCAGCACGGCGCGGATTTCTCGATCTGAGGGTCATGCCAGCTCTCGCCGCAGTCGACGATTTTGGCGGAAGTCTCGGGACCCCAGGTGCCGGGCGCGTACTCAAGCACGGGCAGGGCGCCGGTGAGGATGGGATCAACCACCCGCCACGCCGCCTCCACACTGTCATCCTGCGTGAACAATGCGGTCTCGCCTCGAACCGCATCTCCCAGCAATCGTTCATAAGGCGATTTTTCAGACTGCGTATTGTGGCGCGCGATCAATTCGACCGGCTCGCCGCGCATGTCCTCGCCGTTGAGTTTGGCCAGCGCGCCCTCGCCAATCACCACCTCGGGGCTCAAGCGCAACCTGAAATAATTCGCAGGCATGGTGTCGCTGGGGTCGAAGATCGCCAAGGGCGGCCGCTTGAGCGTTACCCTGACCTCCGTGGCGGTGATCGGCAGATTCTTGCCGGCGCGAATGTAGAACGGCACATCCGCCCAACGCCAGGTGTCGATGTGCAGACGCAGTGCGGCAAATGTCTCGACTTGCGAATCAGCAGCGACGCCTTTCTCGCTGCGATAACCGCGAAACTGCCCGCGCACCACCTCTTTCGGGTCGAGCGGGCGCATGGCGCGGAATATGCGAAGCTTTTCCGCTTGCATGGTCTTCGAATCGTGGCCGACCGGTGCATCCATCGCCAGCAATGTCACCACCTGCAGCAGATGGTTTTGCACGACGTCGCGAATCGCGCCGACTTCTTCGTAGAATGCGCCGCGGCCCTGCACGCCGAAGTCCTCGGCCATGGTGATCTGAATGTCCCGAATGTACTCGCGGTTCCAGATGGGCTCCAGAAAAGTATTGGCGAAGCGGAAGTACAACAAATTCTGCACCGCCTCCTTGCCCAAGTAGTGATCGATGCGAAAAATCGAAGACTCATCGAACACTTGATGCAATGTGCGATCGAGCGCCTGCGCGCTCGCCAAATCCCGGCCGAAGGGCTTCTCGACAATCACCCGGCCGTTCTCCGCGCAGCCGCACTCGCGCAACCCCCGCACGACGCTGGCGAACATGCTGGGCGGAATGGCCAGGTAGTGAATGGGACTCTTGCTGAGCCCGATGGCAGCCTTCAATTTGGCGTAGGTCGCGGGATCCGCATAGTCGCCATCGACATAACGCAGCAGCGCCGCCAGCCTCGCGAAGCAGGCATCGTCGAAATCGCCGGCATTTTGCACGCTGCTGCGGGCACGCTCCTTGAGCTTGTCCAAATTCCAATTGGCGCGCGCCATGCCGACGATGGGCATGTTGAAGCCCCCCTTGCGCACCATCGCATACAGCGCGGGAAAGATCTTCTTGTACGCCAAATCCCCGGTGGCGCCAAAAAACACGAAGGCGTCGGATTCCGTGCTGCTCATGAACGGCGTGCCTCGAGCTCGCGGCGCAGCCGTTGCAGCTCTTCGATCAAATCCAGGGCGAGGGCGACGCCGGCGAGATTCAGCTCGAGATCCCGCTCCAGGCGAACGGCAAGCCGCGCGCGGCGCAGCGCATCGCCGGTAAAATGCCACTCGCTGCTGACTTCGACGACATTGAGCACCCCTTCTTCGACGAACTCCACGATGTGCCGTTCGTCGACCTGGCACATGCGGCTCAAGTCCTTGATGCTCAAGATCGTGGATTGATCGAAAATGGTGCCGGTTATAGCCTGATCATCGGATGGTGACATTTTAGGCTCCGAGGCTGGCGCGGGGGTTGAAGCTTAAGGCAGCAGCGAACGCCGCGTACGCGGCTTTGGCCTTGTCATCATTGGCCGCGGGCAGCGCGATCTGCAAGACGACATAAAAATCCCCCGGCGGCGAGGCAGGAATGCCGCGGCCCTTGAGGCGCAATTTGCTGCCGGCGTGCGATCCAGGTGGGACTTTCAAATCGACCATACCGGTCGGCGTAGGCGTCTTGACGCTCGCGCCCAATGCCGCTTCCCACGGCGCGACCGGCAATTCCAAGGAAAGATCTCGCCCATCGACTCGATACAGCGAGTGGGGTTGAAATTCCACTTCGATGTACAGGTCTCCGGGCGTCCCGCTGCCGGGTGCGCGCGCACCCTGGCCCGCGAGGCGGATTTGTTGACCCGCCAGAATTCCCTTCGGAACTTGAACGTTCAAGGTGCGTTCCTTCGAGACCAATCTGCCTTCCTCATCGATTTCGGGCATTCTCAGTGTGAATGTACGCGGGCCGCCGTCAAGCGACGCTTCCAAATCCAGCAGCACCTTGGCGTGGTGATCCTCGCCGCGGCCCGCGTGAAAGTCACCGCGGCTGCGGCCTGATCGCGCCTGCGCACCGAACAGCGAATCGAAAAAATCGCTGTAGGCCGAATTGCCCGGGCCTGCGCCGCTGAATTCGAAACCCGAGTCCCAATTGGGAGGCGGCCGAAATTCTTCGCCCGCGCGATGGTTTTGACCGAGTTGATCGTAGGCCGCGCGCTTTTCGGGGCTCTTGAGCACCTCGTAGGCCTCGCCGACCTCCTTGAATCGCGCCTCCGCGTCTTTTTCCTTGCTGACGTCCGGATGATATTTGCGAGCGAGCTTGCGATAGGCCTGTTTGATCTGGGCTTCGGTGGCATCGCGCGCAACGCCCATGACCTTGTAATAATCCTTGAATTCCACCAATCACCTGCCCATGGAAACGCAAAAGCATACTACGCGTAAAAACTCGTGATTCAAAAACACGGTGTAAGAACAATCCTACAGTTGGTAAGCCACAGTCAGCAGCAATCCTTCGCAAAGATCGCGCAGCAGACCCGGCGGGCGGCAGTCAAAAGGCACCGTCTGTGGAATCTGTGCGTCAATCCAGTGTGCGAGCCAATCAATTTCCGCGCGGCCGTAGAAGACCACGGCGCATTCGTAGTTCAGCAGCAGGCTGCGCGAGTCAAGATTCACTGATCCTGATAAGGCAAGAGAATGATCGAACACAACCGCCTTGGCATGGCTCATGTACGGCATCAAATAAATGTTGACGCCCGCCTGGCTCAAGGAACGCAGTGCGCGGCTGCGTGCGAAATCCGCGAGGCGATGATTGGAGCTGGCCGGAATGACCAAGTCGACGCGCACGCCGCGCCGCGCGGCGAGGCGCATGGCGGTTTCCAAGCTGACATCGGGAACGAAGTAGGGGGTCACCGCGAGCATGCGGTCGCGCGCTTGAAAACAGCCATCGATCAGCAAGGCGTGCACCGTGTCCTCGCTCTGGTCCGGCCCGCTCGGCAGAAACTGCGCTTCGCCCGCGGCAGACTGGGAGGCGTTGCCTGCAATGACGGCGGCAGCATCGGCGGTGGCAACGGCGGTGGTAGTGACGGCGGTGGCATCGGCCGATGCGGGCTTGCCGCCCGCCGCCACCCAATCCAATTCAAATTGCGCGGCGGCTGCCTCTGCCACCGGTCCTCGTAGATCAAAGGTCAGGTCTCGCCACGCCGGTGCGCCGCCAATCCCTAAGAAATATTCGGCGGCGAGATTGCGTCCTCCCGCCCATAAGTGCACGCCATCGGCGATGACCATTTTACGATGATTGCGCAGGTTGCGCGGACCTTGGGTCCTGCGCGCGAACAGGGGGCTGAAAGTCGCGGTCTCGACGCCGCCCAACTCCAGACTCTTGAAGCAGACTCTCGGCAGTTGGATCGCACCGACGCCGTCGAGGAGAAGCCGCACATCAACGCCGCAGCGCGCGCGCTCGATCATGCGCTGCATCGCCTCCCGGCCGAAGGCGTCGTCGCCGAGAATATAGGTGCAGATGTCCAACCGAGAAACCGCGCTCGACATGACGGAAAATAATGCGTCGGCTGAATCGCGCCCGTCTCGATGCATGTTGATGGCCGCGGGCGAGGATCCCGGCAATCCAAAACTTTCAATCAGATCCTGCGCCCAGTGACCCGCAAACGACCGCGCACCGGAACGCGGCAAGGTCTTGCGCGGCAGCTTGCGCCGCCCGAACATCAAGTACATGGGCAGTACCAGATAGGGCAGAGCGATCATCCCCAAGACCCAGGCGATGGCGATGGAAGGCGGCCGCCGTTCGCGTTGCGCGCGGGTGGTCAGAATGTAGGCAAGCACACTGATGACGATGACGAGTGAGTGAAGGCTGACCGTCGGAAGCCAAACGCTCATATCAAGCAGACTGCGCAAGCCGCTTCAGCACGCCCGGCAGCAGATCCGGCAAATCCTCGCCCAGCAGTCCGGGACCAAATGCGGCGGCTGAGGCACCGTGCATCCATACTCCGGCCGCCGCCGCGGGGAATGCGTCCATGCCTTGCGCAAGAAGCCCCAAGATGATACCGCCGAGAACATCTCCCGATCCTGCGGTGGCGAGCGTGGCGGGTGCATTGGCGTTGATGATCGCGCGGCCGTCGGGAGCCGCGACGACGGTGTCGGCGCCTTTCAACACGACCACCGCTCCGCTGCGGCGGGCGGCTCGGCGAGCGCGCGTCAATTTGTCGCCCGAGGGGTCGAAGATGCGTTTGAATTCGCCGTCATGCGGCGTGATGACGCAGGGTCCGCGAATCGCTTGAAAGAGTTCGTCCGTACGCGAAGAAAATACGCTGATGGCATCGGCGTCGAGCACCACGGGTCTGCCGGTTTGCAGCAAGGCGAGCGCCCGCTCGCGCGTCGCGTCGCTGAGGCCTGCCCCGGGGCCGATCGAAAATGCCGTGTACCGCGGATCCTTCAGCAGGCCGGCGAAATCCTGATCCTGGGACAGCGGTTGC